>JAABUR0100001612.1_pt1 | contig 39376 bp, 36 predicted proteins | sample 5560091 | NCBI WGS metagenome assembly JAABUR01 (sample SAMN10711879, study PRJNA513375) | rock metagenome | isolation source: Antarctica rocks | place: Antarctica: Victoria Land, University Valley sud | reverse complement strand
GACGGTAGCTGATGTCAAGAAGATAGGACGGTAGCTGGTGTCAAGAAGACAGGACAGTAGCTGATGTCACAAAGACAGGACGGTAGCTGATGTCAAGAAGATGCGACGGTAGCTGATGTCAAGAAGACAGTACAGTAGCTGATGTCACAAAGACAGGACAGTAGCTGATGTCAAGAAGATGGGACGGTAGCTGATGTGCAGAAGATGCGACGAAAGAGGAAGATCACCAACTTCAACGACAGCTTAAATCCTTACGTGAAGAAAGCGCAAGAAGAGGTCGCGACAACCAGTGAAGCAAAGTGGGTGTTGAAGAATTGAAAATTCGGTGTTGTGACCGCCCAATTCGGAAGTAAGGGCGCTGCCCCGATTTTCAAACCATCATCTCCCTTACATGGAAGTCACGTAGCTTTTCGGCATCACCAGAAAAAACGTCAGAAACTGATTCACTGCGGGATGGGATATAACGAGTATAAGACATCTTGACGAGGGGAGCGTTTGCATCAGCTCCCGACGGTAGGAGAAAACCCTGCAAGGCCCCATTCTAGGTGCTCGGGAGTCTTTTACGTGCCAGTGCCTTGGTATGGGACTGCATCTATTTAACCAGTGTCCTGGTTACTATACTGTCAAGGTCTGTTCATTGTCAGAACTATCAAGTGTAGTTGTGGAGTCTGGCATACGATGTCCTTGCATGATAAACACCTGTCATGCAACTGCACTGGGGATCCTTTATCCGGTCTATCGATTGGCGGCATTGGCAGGGCTACAACCGTCCTTTCTTCAGTACCGTGCTTGGGTCCTTGTGTCACTTGAAATACAGTACCATCCGGCCCCTTCATACCCGGCCGCTGCAGCCAGCCGCCGTCACAAATTTTCAGCCATCATTTTCGGTCGACTCGATTCCCCCTTTCAAATGGCCTTTTAGGATCTCTGGCCAACCTTGCATATGCACCCGCGGCTACGGCTTTCGACGATGCTGCAGCACCCAGACTCCCCCGAAAGAGTCTCCACTATCGAACTTGGTATCAGATTCGCGATACTCGCACAGCGGCTACTGCCCCGCCCCATGGTCTTTGCGACAGCTGTCCCACAATGCTGCATATGTCGATCAGGATTGAGGTTAGTGCTAGAGCACAGGCCAGGTGCCTACAATACAACAGAGTATGGCGTGTTGAACAGGAAACAGTCTAGGAAAACTCTGAATTGATTCTAGGCATAGTATCTCCTAGATAATCTATACACATGAGGTGCCCTCACTGACTAACCCTTCAAGTGAGCCGCCTAGCTAAATGGTAACTGCTGGTTCCTTGGACAAGATTATGATAATATGTGATGAGTTGGTGCTATTTCTCAGCGAAAAGTGGGTATCGTAGTATATGGCAAAAATATACGTGACGGAAGGTAGCTATATGTTTGGCGGCCATAAGTCGAGTGTTTGCGTTTGCGGATCGCTCGACTCTGTACTCGTTGGCCGAAAAAGCCAGGAGAGTAGATAGGTTAGATTGATAAAAATGGATCTCATAGGAGGCGTTAAGAGGTAAGAGATCGTATAAACATCCCAGCCGCATTCGTGGTCATGACTGATAAGGTTGTGGAGTAGAATTTTGGCGCATGCGATTGAAGTAGAAATTCGTGATGTCGTGGCACCATATGTTGGTGTCATAAAAAGCCGGATTCTGAAAGTAGTCTGAATTTTATAGCTATCAGCCATTGTGCGCGATTACACGATACCCTCGTAGCAAAGCGTAAGAGGAGACGCCCGTTATAACCCAAGCGATTACCTCAGGGCCAAGGCGACGTTATGTCAATCATGGACGGACCACCAGTAGCTCGCGGTGTGCTTATGAGCCATCAAACAAAGATCTCACCTTGTAATCTTCTCATCTTCCCTCTCTCTCGGCTCTACTATCAAGCTCTTTTCGTACATTTCGTGTACGTCGCCTGCCGCTTGCATGTTGCTCAATATATAGTCTTGGAGGTCGCCGACCGGTTTAAGTGGGTATGGCACATTTTGATATTGTTGGATGTCACGGATAACCTCAGCTGTCTTAGCCCTTTTGGTAAAGTTGATCAAATTGGTCTTCTTGATGACCGATGGAATACCGTCCTCGATGAACGTCAAGTCGGTAAGGTAAACACCTTGAGAAGGAGATCAGTAATGTACGTTATGGGTAAGGTCAGGAGCAAACATACCAAAGAAGGGGATACATGGAGGATTTGCGCAATGTAACGTCTCTCGATATTCACCAAAGTTTTTAGTACTACCCATGAGTCTTCTCATCGATTCCAGAACCGTCAGGGTTCGAGCGTTCACTTGGGTCCATGTGCGGCTCAACCTGTGTATGGGAGCCGTGCCGAGCGCTGAAATGATAGAAGTCAGCGTAGAGAAATTGTTCATAGATCGACATTTCTACTTCAGTTAGTACCTGACCAAGAACCTTGAAAGGACCGACCTACATCGGCAACTTGTACGAAGTGCTTAATTACGACCACCCTCTTTTTGACATCTGACTGGTTCAGTATCATTTCCGCAACCCAATTAGTTAGTTGATTCGAATGTAGTATAAGTGCCTTGACATTGGCTGCGGGCTCCGGATCATCTGGGGATACCTTCTTCTGCCAGGTCTTATTCAGACATTCGGTAGGTTTGATCTTGCCATAGAGTCGAGATTCGATAATCGTTAGCTGTCTCGCGAACTCAGTAGCATCAATATCCAAGAACTTGAGCTTCTTCATGTTCTTCGGCATAATTGGGGTTGGAGTTGAGGTGCTAGGCGTAGGCACCAATCTCTTCGCGTTTGTGTCTTGGCCCCGAAGTCTTAGCTCAATCGCTGCCATCAATGGACCAGATCCCGGTGTGCTTGTCGTTGCTATAATATCTTTGGCGAACGCGTAAATCCTTCGAAGGAGCTTGTCGCTGGCCTCGTCGGCATTCTCCATCCAATAAGTATCAAACCAACTCTTTAATATATTGACCACTCTGAACCTAATCAATCTTTGCTTCTGGTCAACCCATGTCTTATAGTCCTCCTCGGATATGCCTCGAGGTGGCTGGATACTGAAGCGCTTGACTAGCAACTCGAAGAATTCCGACGCGGTCGTGAAAGATTTGTAAGTCAAGAGAAATGTATTGTGGAAACCAGCATCGTATTTATCATGTCTCGTTAGTTGCTCCACAAGTGCGATTAAAGTACCTCCGCGCAACTGTGGTGGGGTGACTTTCATATCGTAGGCGATCTCCCCTTCATACTCAAGCTTGAGAAAGTAAGGCGTTTCTTCGGGATGGTTAGGAACTTCTCCAAAGAACTTCTTGACCTTTGTATTACCTTTGTGGTGGTGGTTCTCCGTTGCAGGGTCCACGCCTTGCGTATAAGACCTCGAACCCACCCCGTCTATCAGAGGAAGCCGCGTCTGGCTCGAGGATCCTTGTGGATGTAGTGAGTTATAGTCGGATCCAATTTCTGGCCGTCGGTAGTCGTTGGACAGTGGTGTATCTCTCATCTGCTGCGTCGTTGGTTCCTGGGGTAACATGTCATGTAAGACCTGTAGAGAGAAGCCGATCTGAGTAGTGAGGGTCTCTAATTGTCTCAACGTCGTACGGACTTCGTTGAGTCGGTCTTCTAATGGATCACCCCTTGACTCAGCCCATTCGTCACCCAGTGGCGCGGCAACAGCTTGGCATGCTATCAGTAGATGCATTACCAAATCATAAAGTCTTTGCTTATGATTTGTGAAGTCGTTAATGTGCGGTGTTTGGGAAGAGGAACCCAAGGGTGCGAGGTCTACAGATTCGACCGTAGATATCCACGGACGGAACAAGTCAACAACTTTTGCAGCGGCACCACAAACAGCATTGCCAATCCGCTCATGTCTGAAAGGTGAGATGAGCTTTTCCGTGACTGCCAGCTGCTCCTCGAGTCGGCGTATACTTGAGACAATCATTCTCTTTAGATTATCTAGCCGTTCCAGAAGGTTGCCGTCCAACTTCGTCGTTGGTTCGATAGAGGGGTCGTATTCGTCCTGGTCCATGAACGACGTGGATAACATGGGATCTCGTGTTGCTAAATTGTTGTTTTGCCAGCTGCCACCGTTGTTGGTGCCCAGTACAAATCCAGGGGTTAAGCGGGGGATTTCTTCACCACGCTGAGAACGCGCCACCTCAACGTAGCCATAAACACCATGTAATACCCCTTCTGCTTCCTGAAGGCATTTGGAGTATGAATCTGGGGCTGGCCAGTCTGCCGCAGCGATGTGTGAGGATAGCACGAGCTTCGAGAACCGAGACATCATATCCCGGAAATGCGGATATAGAGCCTTGTTGGTTGAGATGATTGAAGGGTTACCCGAGTGGTTATCGGTCGTGCCTGAAGCAGCTGCGAGCAACATTCGAAGATGGTCCGAGATGTCTTCTGCCCGGCGAACGTATTCTGAACGATCGGAATTATTGATCGCCTGTCTGTAAAGTTCAACCGATCGGCGCATATTCTCAACGAGCTTATTCCAAGTTAAAGGCGCGGTATCGCCGTCATCGAAGAACGACCGAGGTATGACAGCAACAGACATTTGGCCAATAGGATTTCCCAAGAACGATGTCTGATTCCTGCCGATCGCCGACATCGACGCCGAGGAAGTATGAATCGCACTGAGGGAAGGATTAGAATTATCCAGGTCGTAAGAATCCCCTCGACCCCGAATATTCGGTGAAATCTCTAAGGAGTCGGTAGACGCAGATGGTGATACCCCATCGGATATGTCTGACCTCCTTTTTGTTGACCGAGAACCCCGGGATGTGAGCATTACTGAGTCACCATCAATTTCTGAAGCCGAATTTTCCTCGTAGTAATCATAGTCCTCTCGTTCAATGCCCCGAGCCAAAATCTCTGGAGGTGCCCTCGTTTGACCAGGAACATGGATATTAAGACGGTCAGATGGGCCTGGTTCGTTCGCTGAGGTCGGCGTCTCTAAAGGAAGCTCCATCGTGGATACACCCGTGAGAGTGTTGAAGTAATAAAGTCTTCCATCTGGCGTAGCCTGCGGTATCCAAAAAGCCGCCACCTCCGGATCTTGGTCTTCTGTGGCGTCGTTGTTCACCCTGTCGCTTCTCGATGACCCATTTGCGACCGGTGCCTCCCCATACTCTTTGCTGTTGTCGTCGGTGCCAGAATCCCCAGAGAGATCGTCGCCATGTGCAGGCTGTTGTTCTCCTCCCACGATTGAATCGCCTGGGCCGTTGATCACTGCGCAGTAATTGCTCGGAAACCAACCTCGGACTCCATGGATAATGCCATCCCACCATCCGCTCGCGAGCTGTGTGATGACTTGGATGGTGTCGCCTTGGTGAAAGCTTAGGCTTGTCCTGTCGTCCGCTTCATAGTCATATAATGCGCGAACGTATAGTACTGTCGGTGGTGCAACATTGACCAATGGTACACTCATGCCAACGGTCTGGGAATTGACCCGTTTTCTTGACGGCGACCCGTTGACTCCGAGTTGCTGCTGATGCGTTTGATCTATGGTGGCTGCCGTCCGTAACGATGATTCTTCGGTATATTGAAATGCAGCCGCACTGAAAACCCCTGGTTTACCATTTGTACTTTTCGTATTGATGGTCAACGGTGCGATGGTTTCCCTTGTGGTCATGGTGATCAAATAGGACCGGGCGAGTTTTAGGAAGGTTTCGAGAGAGCTGTCGCACAGTCATTCAAATCCGTAGACCAGCGAACGGTTGAGAAAGGGTATGGACAACAGCAAATGCTGGCTTGTTGAGTCGGGTACCGTGAAATGGATAGGAGCGTGATAGGTAGACGATAGTGATAGCGTTAGGTATACAATCGCGAAGCAGCGTCCTACTGGTGCCTCGGTCGTCAGCCCCAAGCGCCGATCCCCTGTAGAGAGGCTGCCCACAACGATTATTGGCAGTGACAGGCGATGTGTGTTACCTTGTACTCGTGGGTGGGTATGTCCAGCGTCGAGCCGTGCCTACTTCCTCTTTTGCGCTGGGGGGGGGGTTTGGTAACGACACAACTGTGGAGGCTGACTTGGGGGGAAAACAAAGTACGTGGGATTTGTTGGTTCATACAGAACTGCGAGGGTAGGATTGTTGTACTTCTTGTCGTACTCGTGCCGCCATCACAGAAGCAGAGGGTGCAGATGAGGCAAGCAAGGTGGTACAATCACAATCCTTTCGTATGTAGCCTTGATGCGGGCAGCGGCAGTGGGGCTTGGGCGAGACTCTCGGGGAAGCGAGACGGTCCAAGGATCGCAAAAACGCTCCATATTTGTTCATATTGAGACTACGAAATACTGCAGTTATCTATCACTACCTTACTCCATCCTCCTCCTTGCTTCATGACGAGTCTCCACACGGAGTCGGAAGAATGATACAGCACAAACAAGCAACAGCACAGGGAAAGTACCGTACCTCGCCCATCCTGCCGTGCCTGCTTCATGCTTGCGGCAGGGTACTATTAGATCGATTGCTGTTTCCGAAGGGGCCTCTCGGTCTCGGGGCTATCGAAGCGTGGCCGGTTACAGTTGCTACGCTTTACCAAAGTCCCAACCTGTTGTCCTGGGAATGACTGAATTAATAGGTCATACGTTGTATAGTCGCTTGAGCACCGCAACAAGATAGACGGAGTATTCCGTCGTTAATATATGGAGTACCTTACACGTAACACAGTAGGCAAATCCAGTGGGCAGTACGGAAGTACTACGTAAGCGTGGTAAGGAACCTAGTACGGAATAAATAAGGTACCTTAGTGGGTAATATCCGATGATGAGCCTTATCAGCCCTTCGCCCTCATGACAGGGCAAGATCTAAGCCACACTAGGCAAGGTGCTGCATTGCATGAGGATCACGTGATCTCCCACACAACTCCAATTGCACTGCGGCGCTGAGTACCCGAAGGGTGTAGTCCATCACATTGGTTGCACGATTCACGACTACCTGAGGTGTCAGCACGGTGAATAGTAGTTTCAGTGTCATTCTCTATTAACCTTTCAGCGGTAGCTTTTATGTTGTGTTGCTGAATCCTTTAGAAAGAAGCCGGGCGGTCTTGTCACAAAAAGCTGCTGTATAATGCAATGTGCGTGGGGGCTGTATACCTACACCAGGGACGCTGCGTTTCTCATTCCATCCAGGGGTGTTGATCCTACCCGGTTGTTCAGGCAATGAGAACGGATACAATGGACCAACTTTCACGTTGGAGAGAACGACTCTCCAACCTCACTGTATCTCCACTGACCCGTAAGTACTCGGCAGTTGCCCAAGAATGGGTATCCGGCTGATGAGGCTTTAAGGCGACTACCCTGAGCCCCTGCAGTCAGCTCCGGAGTCGGCCCAACGGCCCATTGAAGCCTGTGAAACGCTTCAGCTGTCATCCGATGCTGTGGCTGCATTGCAGCAGCTGCAGAACCTTGAAAATCATAAACACTCTAGTTTTGTTGTTCTGCTCACCGCACTGGTAGTGCTTACAAGCCGACTGACCGGTGATGAAGATATTGCTCTTGGATCAAGCTATGGCCATGGGTTTCCATTTGTCCTACGTACAGCTGTGGATGCAAAAGAATCTTTTACTCAGCTGTTGGTTAGAGTGGCAAAGATTTCCTCCGAATACGCTTCAGATGCAGTGCCGATGGAGAAGCTGCTGGACGGCCTCGGCACGTCAAGTCTCTACCGTATTGAGTTGTACTCTTTCTCGGACCCTCCTACTACAACCTTAAATGCCACGGACCTGACGATTTATTACGTAGAAAAGAGTGGAGACATTCCACAATCGAAAGGGATTGGTGGGACAGTACATGATCAGGTGCCAGAATTGCGAGCCGTCTACAACCAGAGATTTTTTGCCTCTTCTCGAATATCTACTATCCTTAGTCAATTGCTTCAACTCGTTCTTAATGCGTCCTCAAGTCCTCAAGAATGCATTGGTACGATTGATCTTATGACAGAGGCTCAACGCATGGTTTTACCAGATCCACGCAAGGACCTTCACTGGTCGCACTTTATAGGCCCTATTCATGACATTTTTGCTGCTAATGCACATCGATATCCGGAAAGACTGTGCGTTAAGGAAACAATGTCTAATTCCACTCCGCAACGAGAATTCACATACAGGCAGATCGATGAGGCCTCTAACATTGTAGCCCACCATCTCATACAGTCAGGTATACAGAGAGGAGAGGTCGTAATGGTTTATGCACACAGAGGTGTAGATTTGGTTGTGGCTGTTCTGGGTGCCTTGAAAGCTGGGGCCACATTTTCTGTGCTTGACCCACTGTACCCACCAGACCGTCAGACCATTTATCTAGACGTCGCGAAGCCCCGGGCGCTGATAAATTTAGAAAAGGCGACTCTTGAAGCCGGAGAGCTGACCAATCACGTTAGGTCCTTTATCAGGGATAACCTGCATCTGAGAACGGAAATACCAGCTCTTGTGATCAAGGATGATGGTACTTTGCATGGAGGGACAATCGAAGGACGAGATGTGCTTCAGGACCAGCAAGCGTCCAGGACGATGCCTACTAATGTCGTTGTTGGACCTGATGACATTCCAACTCTGAGCTTCACCTCTGGTTCAGAAGGCATACCCAAAGGTGTACGAGGACGTCATTTTTCTCTAGCGTATTACTTTCCTTGGATGGCGCAACGGTTCAATCTCGGAGAAAACGATCGTTTCACAATGTTGTCAGGTATTGCTCATGATCCCATACAGAGAGACATATTTACCCCTCTTTTCCTTGGTGCACAGCTTCTAGTCCCTTCGAGAGACGATATACAAAACGAGAAGCTTGCGGAGTGGATGCAAACTTATGGTGCTACAATCACGCACCTAACCCCAGCGATGGGCCAAATTCTACTTGGGAACGCCATAGCTGAGTTTCCCCAGCTGCACCACGCTTTTTTCGTTGGTGATATTTTGATTAAGCGTGACTGCAAGTCTCTGCAAAGACTTGCTCCGAATGTCAGGGTTGTAAATATGTATGGTACAACGGAAACACAGCGGGCTGTTAGCTACTACGAGATTCCCAGCTTCAATGATGATTCGACTTACCTTGATAACATGAAGGATGTCATACCAGCTGGCAAAGGCATGTCGGAAGACGTTCAACTTCTTGTAATCAATCGGGCAGACCCAACCAAAGTATGCGGAATAGGTGAAATAGGCGAAATCTATGTACGAGCCGGCGGTCTGGCAGAAGGCTATCTGGGACTCCCAGAGCTCACTAATAAGAAATTTGTGCTGAATTGGTTTATTGATGCCCAGAAATGGATCATGGAAGACAATGAAAAGGTAGCGACCTCTGAGAAAGAACCGTGGAGAGAACACTATAAGGGACCCCGAGACCGACTTTATCGATCTGGAGACTTGGGCCGGTATACCCCTTCAGGGGGTGAGTCAGCTCTGGGCGGTCTTCTTTTCCACCGCTAATATGTTGAGTTGTATAGATGTTGAATGCTCCGGACGAGCTGACGATCAAGTCAAGGTAAGTAGCCATTGCGAAGAAGCTGCTCCTTGCTCCAACTAATTTGTCGAACACCAGATTCGAGGCTTTCGTATAGAATTAGGAGAAATTGACACGCATCTATCTAAGCACCCTCTGGTTCGTGAGAACGTAACTCTGGTGCGCAGGGACAAAGACGAAGAACCTACTCTTGTCAGTTATATCGTGCCACAGATGAACGCATGGTCTTTCTGGCTAGGGGAGCGCGGAATGAAGGATGAGACAGATGCAGAAGGCATGGTAGGCCTCTTGCGACGGTTCCGCCCTTTGAGAGACGATGTGAGAGCCTACCTTAAGACAAAACTGCCCGTGTATGCAGTTCCTACCACTGTAATTCCACTGAGAAAGATGCCCTTGAATCCAAATGGGAAGATTTCGAAACCTGCTCTGCCTTTCCCGGATATCTCAGAAATTTCTGCTGCAGCACCTCGGCGACCCTCCACATCTTTGTCCGCGTTGTCAGAGACAGAAAGCACTCTAACGTCAATCTGGGCCGATCTGCTTGGACTACCCAAGAAAATGATAGGCGGTGAAGATTCGTTCTTTGATTTGGGTGGTGACAGTATCAAAGGGAACAGAATGGTTCTCGAAGTCAGGAGAACCTGGCGGGGAGTAAACATCAGCATGAGTGCTGTCTTCCAGAGCCCTAAGTTGAAGGGCTTTGCTTTAGCAATTGATAGACTGCGGGATCCTGACGCGTTCGAAGCTAGCCATCAAAACCAGGGTGCTGATGCTGACGGTAACCAGAATGGCGTAAAGCAGCATGAAAAGGACTACGCCGCTGATGGCCGGACACTGACCAAGAAACTCTCCAAGAGTTTTCCGTCCGCAGAAAAGGCCAACCTGTTACAGCCGATGACCGTCTTTCTCACAGGTGCGACTGGCTTTCTTGGTGCCTACATTTTGCGCGAATTGTTGTCTCGGGGACCACTGCTAAATGTTGTGGCCCATGTGCGGTCGAAGTCCCCAGAGTCAGCGCTTTCAAGGGTCAAACAGACTTGCAGAGTAAGTCCACGCATTCAATTTCAGCATCGCTTACTGACCACAGATTTTTATAGGCTTATGGTGTCTGGTCCACAAATTGGGAGCCCAGACTTCGATGTGTGACTGGTAATCTTGGAGATCCTGAATTAGGGCTCTCTAAGGATGTCTGGGAAGAGCTGTCTCAGTCGGTTGACATCGTTATCCATAACGGCGCGCTCGTCCATTGGGTGTATGCCCGAGATTTCTGCTAGTATTCTCTTGTTAATGCATCTCAGATACCCGTACTCGACACTTAAAGCGCCAAATGTTCAAGGTACGATTGACGCTCTTGAGCTCTGCGCCGTCGGCCGTCCGAAAACTTTTCTCTTTGTCAGCTCGACCGCTGTGCTCGATAACGACTATTACGTACGGCTTTCGGATCGCCTTTGTAACGAGGGTGAAGCGGGAGTCCCAGAAGATGATGATTTAGAAGGGAGTTGTAAGGGCCTGGGTAAGTCTCGTATCATAAGTCACGGTGGATAATCTAACGACTATAGATATCGGTTATGGACAATCCAAATGGGTCAGTGAATACCTCACAAGGGAAGCAGGGCGTAGGGGTCTGAAAGGGGCGATTGTCAGGTATATCAAAACTTTCCAATTACCCTGCTTTCACTTTCAACTGACGACCAAAAGGCCTGGCTATATCAGTGGAGACTCGCGAACAGGAGGTCAATCGCCAGTGAAAAGCAACTTCATAAATTGAGGCTAAAAAGTCTTCTAGTGACCAATATTGACGACTTCTTGATCCGGATGGTGAAAGGTACTGTTATACCGCTTCACGAATCTAGTCCAGGGAGCTGTGGCTGATCAATATAGGCTGCATACAACTCTCTGCTCGACCAGATATCAACAACAGCATCAATATGTCACCCGTCGATTTCGTAGCTCGCCTCGTGGTCGCATCTGCCTTGAATCCTGGCTCCTCCCTCACCGTTGTACAATGCACCAGCCATCCGCGGCTACGCTTTAACGAGTACCTCGGCATGCTTCAATCGTGCGGCTATAACGTGCCGAAGGTGAGATACCCTTAATTGACCTGAGTATTTGATGCCCAGAAGGCAAATCTGATATCCCTAGGTGGACTATATCCCCTGGCGCGCATCTCTCGAGCGCTACGTAGCCCGCAGGGACTCCAACAAAGAAGCTCAGCATGCCCTGTACGCCCCCTCTCATGGTCTTCCTTGTCTCTGAACCATTTCCCTTTTCAACGGTACTAACCCTTCGTCTCTCCCAACCAGCCTCCCACTTTACCACTTCGTAACCGCCGACCTCCCCTCCAGCACCAAGTCCCCCGAACTCGACGACACCAACGCCGCTGCCATCATGAAAGCCGACGTCCAGCAAATCCATGCTCAGTCCACAATCGAGAATGCTTTGAGCGGCAGCGGCGTTACCTTGGAGATCATGAAACGCTATCTGGCGTATCTGGTCGCGGTGGGGTTTTTGGAAAGTCCGGGTGAGGGGAAGCTGCCGGCGGTGAAGTTGGGCGAGGGCCAGAGGGAGGCGCTGAGTGAGGTTGGGGGAAGGGGAGGGTTGGTGTGATAGTGAGCGGGGTGGGTGAGGGTAGGCAAAGATTGATAGATTGGTATACTTTGGTGGAGCTCACGCTTAAAAAGAAAAGATATGAGTATATAGAAGTTACAAAAGCAAGTAATTCAAGAGGTAGATTTCTGAAGATTTCACATCACTTCCCAATCAAGGATCCACATCTGATGTGACCACAACCTTTACCTTCCCTCGAGGTACAGTACATTCCGAAAGATCCTCACCCCCCCCCCATCCAAACTAACCACCGCAAACCTACCTACCCAGCACTCGCCTACCTTACCTGCCCAACTCACTCAAAGCTTAAGAAGAGGGTCATCCACCGTACTTTCCAGAAAGTCACACGACACTTGCTCGGAAGCACGCCCAAGCTTTTGAGAAGAAGAAAAAAAGGGCGACTTGGAAGCTACCTAAGTAGAGTATGTATTTCACCTTAAGTAGCATTCGTTCACTGACATGGATTATAAAGTATAGGTACTGTAGAACTACGGTGTAAACAAAACAATGTTAAAGTCTGAATTTGGTTTTTTGTTGTGTGTTGGTTTTGTTGCCGTTCGTTGCCAGTTTGAACATGTGGAAGTAAGTAATGTACCTGGGGCCTTTGTTTCTGTTGGGGCTGGTGGGGTGCTGGGAGGGAAGGGAAGGGTGAGGGTACTTTACGGGGGCTAGAGTAGCTGCTGCGTTGCGTTCTGTGTGTAAAGGTGTCCCTTTTGATATGTATCCGCGGCGTCCCTTGGGGGGGGGGACGAGAGCGGGGAGTTATGTATGACGTATGTATGTGCGCGGTTTTGGGACGTTGGGTAGGGGGGTTGGGGAAAGCTCCCAGCTACAGTACAGTACATAATCTTAGCTTAGCCCTGGATTTTGTCATGTTGGATCGTCACTCCTTGTTACTTTCTGGGAGGTTGATTATGGTGAGTATGTACTGTATTACGGTACACTGTAGACATTGATCGACTAGCCCGCCTTAGCTTTCTCCAACAGCTTGGTTGCTGGCTCACCGACTGAGATCGGCGGGGCAGTAATAATATCAAAAGGAGGGGTGTGGAGATGGGGGGGTGAGTTCATATGGGCGTACCTGCAGAAAGCACTGATGATCGTTTTGTGAGCATTAATTCTGGGGGGCTACGAACGCAGAAAGGAACAAAACCACAACACCATTGTACCAGCGCCATTAGGAATCGAACCTACTATAATTAAGTACTCTCGGCAAACAGAACGTGCCTGTCAGATTTCTCCTTTTTTTTCTTTGGTCATCTTTTTCGCGGTGTTTTGTGGGTAGTGGGCAAAGGTGATTGGCTAGGTTCTGCGCGCGGAAACGGAAGCACCAAAGCGCTGGATTGGAGATGCCGGATCTAACGGGGTTTCTGCTTCTCGGCATCTTCGTCTCCCACAGTCTGTTTGTTACACACCGCTGTCGGAACATTGAGAACATCGAATATCTCATGTGGATGATAGGCTATGGCCCCAAGACGATTACGGCAGCTCCACGGGGAGTAGTCCATAATGTTCTGATCTACCCACAGTGCTCTCTCTGAATGAGTACTGTAAGACCTTCGTTCAGCTCCTGTCCAACCGGCCACGCGACAAACAGGGGATGTGAAGCAGCTAAAACTCTCTAGTCGTGGATTCAACAGCATTGGGTCCGGGGAAGTCGGGCGGAAATCGTATGGTCCCTCTTGCTAGATGTTTGGATGTTTGGATCGGGCCCTATCTACTGTACACCTCCAGTATGAGTAACGTAATCCATGATGAAGACAAACCATCTAATTGTGAGTAATTCAGGATGTGAGTGGGCAGCGATACTTGGATAGACAGTCACTGATAACCTGCGTATCTGACAGTAGTACATATCCATAAGGTACATGTAGTGAGTGGGTGGCATCGGGAGGGAGAGATCCGTCCTACGGTTGTGCCACGGTCGGTAAAGTAAACGAGGCCAAAGTACGGAATGGAGGGGCTTGTGGAAAGATACTGGTCCCGCCACGGCACTACTCATGTATGGATACATCACCACTAAACTCAGCTTCGAAAAGCGGCGTCGACATTACAATTAACGTCGTGCTGGGTGTGGCTCAAGCCTCGTATGCTTTGTACAATGGACGCGAGGCATGCAAAACGGTTGGCCGGTATCTTTGGTGTCTGTGCATCGTCGCGGTCGCGATGGAGCACTCGCCACTTTTCTGTCCGTCGTGCGAATGCCCAGCACCGTCAGCGATAGTCATGTTGGACTTACCGCTCTTTTCATCATGGGCGAGCATTGGTAGTGAGGATTGTCACTGGAACCTGTACCTTCGGAACTGTCCAATTTTAAATTGGTGGAAGATATGGCCAAGTACTACATGAGGTCTTCGGTGGTCCTTCACATTTATGCTTTCTGATACCATCTGGTAGATCTTTGGAGCAATGCTTTTGTATAATTCCTAGCGTTTTCGTAACTTGATTCTCAAAATGCTAGCGGTCTGTCGCGTGGCTCCACTGCCTTGACGGATTGGGTTGACAGCTGGATGACATTTCACGATACTTTGAAGGGTGAAGTAATAAGTTTGCACTACCTGCCAAGTTTCTGTTATACACGGACATAAGCTAGGAGATATCAAAGGAAGGGATCGAGAATCCCTGGGTAAAAGCAGCCACACCTGAAATTCAGTACGGGAAGAGGGATATTGGCATATCGCGGGGGAAGCCCCTTTTGTGATGGAATAATAATGTGACCCCTCCAAAATTCCAAAACACCTGGCCTCCAGCACCATCGATAGGATAACCGTTATTCAAGCATCTCAATACCTTCAAACAAACCATCTTTGGAATAGAAATCGAATAAACCAAGCAAAATACCACGCAGACGACATTTTACAGCGCGGATTAATTACGCGAGCACTAACCGTAGCTGCAAAGTACGAATACTGCAGTACTTTCCACCCTTTGCCCCAGAAACCTTTCTCACCGACACCGAGGGATGAACGACGAACAATTTCTGGAATCTATTCAAACCATCGTCGATCTCGTATCTAGATCAGATACTCTTCTTTGCAGAGACAAGACCTGATCTCACCGACAACCCCCCCCAAAGCACTTCAGCATGCCTGCTGCTGCCACGGCCACCAGTCCGACCGCATCCGCACCGACTCCAAATCGAAAAGCATCCGTGGTGCCGGAGAAGAAATACAAATGCCAATTCTGTAATCGAGCGTTCAGTCGGAGCGAACATCGTAGCAGACATGAAAGATCGCGTAAGTTTCTCCGAGCATTAGTTTATCGTGGGGTTCGAGGGGTTGATGGTTCATGGTGGGGTCGTGGGATTCCTGTGGCCAAATGGCTAATTCCATCGCGCGCAGACACCAAAGAGCGACCCTTCAAATGTCTCAAGTGCCGGAGTACCTTCGTACGGCGAGACCTTCTTCTACGACACGATCGCACCGTGCATGCCAAAGATGGAGGCATTCCTCTCCACAGCGAAGTCAAGCGACGACCGGGCGCAAAGGCTGCACCCAGACCGGCTGGTGCTTCAAAGCGACCCATCGAGTTGGATGCAGCGACGATGGAACAAATAGAAGCAAGCAGTGATGGTATGGTTGATCTCGAGACTGCTGCGATGTTGATGACCGACCTTCATCACAAAGCTACTGCCGCCATGGCCAACCAAAACGAGATTGATGAGGCTGCGACGCCCTACTCCCCCGACCATACCACCATGTTTGACTCGTCCGTGCCTTATCTTTCGAGCGCATTGCCGTTACCGCAGATGCCGTGGGAAAATTTCATGTCACAATCGGTAATTGAACCCAAAGCTCATTCAATCTCCTCCAGCCTTTCTGGCTCGCAAGATTCTCAATTATCACAGCTTTCCTTCGCTAGCGCCAGTACCGTCCAGCCCCATCCCAACCAGCTGCCTCCGATGATGGAGAGAAATCCTTCCGCCAGTGACGCCCTCGCTCCTGCACTTCAGTCGTTGACAAATTCCATGCCCATGTCTGGACCAGCAACACCAAACGGACTTTCACCCTACCCATTCATGACTGGACCAGTTTCACCGGTAGACTATCGACGCTCGCCTGGCCCCAGCCAGACTCTGACATCGCCCAAGGCCCCGCAGATCCAGTCGGATGACGAGTACAACGTACTTCAAGAAAACATGAGAAAACATGACGACGACCGCACGATAGCAACCAACCTCCAGCTCCAAACGCGCGGCGACATCAATGCGTATCTATCATCATACTTTAACCTCTTCCATCATCACTTGCCGTTCCTGCATCCCGAGTCATTCAGTCCGAGCCAAGTATCCCCAGCATTGCTTCTCAGCGTGCTGTCTATTGGGGCACTCTACAGCTTTAACCAAGAAAAGGCGTTCATGCTCCATATAGGATCGAAAGCGCTCGTCAATCAATTCCTACAGAAGAAGGAAAGCTTCAGCTCGCGCAAGTGTCCGTTATGGACAATGCAGAGTACGCTACTCAACATGATCTTTGCAAGCTGGAGCGGTGACCCGAAAGGACTGGAATGGGCTTGTTCAATAAAAAGTCTTCTTGCCAACGTAAGTTCATTGACAAACGGTCATGCTGTGGTTTACTAACACAAAGAAGATGGTAGCTGGCAATCGATACGAGTTAAAGAACCGATCGGAAGCACGAGAAGGCGCACAACCTAGTCATCAAGAGTGGGTCGAAGATGAAGGCTGCAGGCGAACATACTACGCTGTCTATATATTCTTTGGCATGCTGACGCTGACATACAATCACACACCAGCGATCAGCTTTAACGAATTCGACTCCTTGGAACTTCCGTCCTCGGAATCATTATGGAATCTCGAGATCACGGATGAAGAATCATGGCGGGAAAGCTTGACGGCCTCAACAATCATAACCGTCCGACAAGCCCACGATTCCCTCTTCCAAGGCGAAGCGACCCGATACAGCGCTTTCGCTACCAGAGTCATGATCAATGCCTTGTTCCTCGAAGTGTGGTACCACAAGCGCAGCTTCGAAGCTCTACAGGACGTCGTTACCGAATATAAATTGCGTTTGGCCCTTGAAACATGGGAACAGTCACTTGAATTGTGCGAGCCTGAGACCATAGTGGTGCAACTTAGCGCACCCCACAAAGGCCACCCACTGATATTCAACGCCATGGCCGTATATCGCAATACTCGTGCAAGGTTAGAGGTTGACTTGAAGTCCATACAAGAAGCGCTTCGGTACCACGACTCCTACGAAGTCGCTGCCGCAATGAGCACCGCAAGGGATAAGGTTAAGAGATCGCAAGAGATGATTAAAGTCATTCAGGAATGCTTCAACTGCATCGAAATTGTTGCATTACAAGGCATTAAATGGGTCGGCAGGACTTGCGCTACCAACTGGAGCGTCGAGCATCCTTTGTGTGGTCTAGACCTCATGGTCATCCTTAGTCTCTGGCTGTATAGGCTAGAGCATGACGAGGAACCGGCCAATGAGGAAGAGCTCGCTATGTATAACAAAATAAGGAATCTTTTTGACGATGACTCGGTCGATGCCTATGGCTCAATGTACGGCTCAAAGCTCAGCTCGACAGTCGCTCGATTATGGGGAAGCATGCTTGATGAAGTAGTTGTGTGGGGGTGAGTTGTTCCTTGAATGTTGTAGTGGAGATGAATATTGATTCCGTTAATAGGATCACCAAGCTCATGGGAGAATCTTTCAAGCTCCACGCGCAAGCTCTTGTTGGGTACGAAGAGGCCGTCGCCTCGGGGACCAGTGTTAGCACTCCAAATATGTCCTCCCAAGGCATAGATCCGCTCGAAATGGAGGCCGCTTATTGATCTCCCTCCCTTCCTGTCGCTCGACCTGACGATGTCACGGCCCTTTCTACCTTTACCGGCTGTCCTGGCTTTTAAAGATACCACTTCCTCCACTCTCAAGGCTGATCCGGCTACATACGTACAGACACAAACTCTAATCTGCTTTGCGTGTGCAAGTGGACGGCCAGGCTGGTTCCTGCTCCCTATACCTCTGCCGCATTGCTACAATCTATCTAATACTACTATTTGCTTTGAGAGATACCTTGTCCGTTATACAATTTCCTTGCGGGTTTTTCCTACCAATATCTGCTTGAGCGTTGCTAAGTTGGGTTGCATACCTTTTGGCTAGCTGCTTTTCCGTGTGCGTGCCAGTCCATGGCTATGATCCAGCGGGATATGACGAGAGGGTGGCGGCTGTCTTGTATTATAGAGCTCGTTGGCACATAACAAAGCAACAACAAAGTGACGGCGTCAGGGCTTCAGCAGATATTGTACATACAAAACGCAATTCTTATCGAAATTGTGCTTCTTCTTTGAGCACTTTTCTCACTTTTCGCAAGGTAAGCTCTCTGCTCGTTATTGATGCATCCTTCTATTCGGTCTTTCCTCACTTTCCGGCTTCGAACCGTCTTTCTCCGTCTCAATTACGAAGCGTCCTATCTCACATTTTTTACCCGCGGTGGAATTCGCTGGGAATGAAATGCCGTGGCTTCACAATCACTGGCTCAGCCTTTCTGTTGGAAGGGCAGGGCGATTGCTCCGGAAGGCGCTAGCTACTGCGAAACTTCCCCGTGAGACCCAAAGCCAAGTATTCTTCAATTATGACAATTGGGTTGGGCAAAACCATCATGTAATCTCTCATCCGGTCGGATGGAAATCTATAGCGACGCATCGGACGAATCTAACGGACAAACCTCGACGGACGAATTCCATCGAATTTGCAAATACTTATAAGTTAGACTATGCCCCAAGGCAGAAGCTACATAAAATCTTCTTTGAATTCAAACATCATCCTCAGAATGTCTTCTTCCACCTTGTCTACCGTCGCCATCGCCGGCATCACAGGCAAGCTAGGCCAACTAATCGCCAAAGCAGTCCTAGGATATCCTCAAGCCAACATCCGAGGCTTTTGTCGAGACCAATCCAAGTTATCACCTGACCTCTCCTCAGACCCGCGCGTCACCATTCTGCAAGGCTCCAGCGACGACCCCGCCGCCGCTCGAAAAGCCGTCCAAGGCAGCGACGTCGTCATCTGCGCCTACCTGGGCCCCAACGACTTCATGGTGCAAAGCCAAAAGATCCTCATCGACGCCGCAGAGGCGGAAAAAGTCCCTCGCTACATCGCCTCGGACTGGGCGCTGGATTACACGAAGCTCAAGCTCGGCGATCTTCCGCCGAAAGACCCCATGATTGAGATCAAAGCCTATCTGGAGACGAAGAAGGATATCAAGGGTGTGCATATCTTGAACGGCGCGTTCATGCAGCTGGTCCAGATGGCGTTTCAGCAGGATCCGGTGGGGTACTGGGGCAGTGGGGATGAGAAGTGGGATTTCACTTCCTATGAGACTTGCGCCGAGTATACCGCCGCTATTGCCATGGACCCAAGCGCTGTAGGCGTGATCAAAGGTCCCTTCCCCAGCCCCCCCCCCCCAATCCCTGCCCCCACTTTCGCCAGAAAGTACCAACAACCCACACAGTGCGCGGCGACCGCGTCAGCTTCAAAGAATCCGCAGACATCTTTACGAAGCAAACTGGTAAAAAGCCCAACATGAAGCAATTAGGAACCCAGGCGGAGCTGCGCGAGAAGATGGATGAGGCGAGGGAGAAAGGGGAGATTGGGTGGCCGAATGTGATGCTGTGAGTGATTTTGGTTGCGAGGGAAGCGGGGAGACAGGCTAATGAGGGGGATAGGTTTTATGTGTATTGGATGAATGATGGGGTTACGAGCTTGGGGGACGATCTTGCGAATGAGAGGTATCCGAAGGTGAAGGCGCAGACCATGGAGGAGTGGGTGAAGATGCAGGGGTAGGTTTGTGAAGTAAAGATTTGGCGTGCGAGGTAAGATGTTTGCGTGTGTTGGTGCTTGGTACTTCTGCACTTTTTCGTTCAATCTCTACCTGCTATAACTCCTTCAAACTTTATTCTGGACCAACATGCAAATTCTAAAAAAAAAAATTGGGCTTTCAACGCAAGACCGACTTTGTCTCAGCTTTCACCACGGTGGGGTTTACTGGTGTGTGAACGCATGCGAGATTAGGAGTTCACTTCTCTTCCCCCCTTATACTTTCCATCTCTCGTCCCACCCACTTCATATTTTCCATATCCGGAGCATTATCTATAATATACACCCGAAATCTCCTCGAAGTACCTACCGCAGTCAAATCATCTCCCACAATACTTAACCGCTGTATCACTAAAAATGAAAAAAAAACGGACGAACGGACACCAATGCAAACACCGATAAAGAAGCAGACCACCGCAACTGCCACATCCATCAAACACAGTCTGGAGAATAGCGCTAAAGTTATTTCACGAGATATACGTGCACTTCTTGGTGGATGTGAGCATGTAGCGAGCAACTACGACGATTCTGCTGGACTAAAAATGTACGAGAGTCTTCAAGAAGCCGTGTGGAAATTGCCTGGTATGTTGACACCTGGGACCCCTCAGGAAATCCTGCCTATACAACCTCCACAACCACTGTACCACCTAGGCATTGGCCATACAAGGATCTTCATCCGGGAGTTTCGCGGTATGGAGCGTTTTTTTCTTTTTCTTTGTGGGTTGCGGACTAGGTGGTGAAGTACGGGAAAAGATCTGGAAGTGAATGCGAGAAGGCAAGGAGTCTTCCAGAAGGATCTTAGGTGCCCAGTCAATATGCTTCTCTATGTCGTGGCATATCGTCGAGTCTGGACGTAGAAGCGTAGCCGGGCTTCTACGGTCTAGACACATTTCGATGGAGCCACTTCTGCAGTCTACATGATGGTCTCAAATGGAGCCCTTTCTTACGGCCTAAGCGGCTTTTGACAGAGGTTCTATGTAACCCCGAAACCCTCTACGGCCAAACCATCTTTGATGAAGATACCCTACTCCCCAGCCGCTACCTGCGATAGACTTACATGTAAATCTAGACAGATTGTCTCACGAAGACTGACATGCAAGATTAAAGTTTTGCAGATTTCATGTAGTAACCGGTTGGAAATTCTGAACTTATACAACACACAATATACCTACTTATGGCTTTGCTATCAAAAATACTTTGAAGACAATTTCCTTGCATAAAGACAGGCTCCTAATTAACCCAGCCTTTTACCCACCAAAGATTTTTCCTTTCAAATCTCACCTCACTTCGAGCTAGTTGATTCGATTATTAATTACTATCATCGAAAATGTTTCACGCATATATCACTATATATACACGAATGAAGATTTTCAATCGCGATTCACATCGTGCTTTGTTTACAAGCCAGAGCGCAAACGTGTTCTCTACGCATCGTTCTTTCTTTCGTATTTGGACAAATCGCCGAGGGAAGTTTTTCTCAACCCTATGAAGTAAAGCGAATAAGACCTGAAGACATGACAATTACTTTTGGTGTACAGCAATTAAACTAGATCGTCGTGTTGCGATGTTCTTCCGCACCAGCAGCAACGCACTTGAAGGCCGATAAAAAGTACGGCACTCCTCAAGACATAGTTACCTAGACCAATCCGCAATGACTAGACGAGCCCAGATTATTACCTTTGCTTCCGTCTGCCGTCCCATAGCCAGAAGCATCCAATACCGCTCATCAGCTTTCATGCCAACCCAAGACTGCGATGAGTATCTGGAGGAAAGCAGAAAAAGCTCAGAGTTTCTACCTCGGGAATCACACGTCAGAAGTATGGACGCTCTTATCCAAGATCGGTACCTGTATATTCTCAAGATCAACCAGATCAAAACCGTTCAAGTGAGCTTCAATTTTTATATGTTTTTGAACAGGCTGAATTGATCGCAAATGGCACGCCAACCCCTCTTTTCCAAGACAAGCCCAAGACTGAATCAAATAAGCGGCTTGCTGCAGAACAACACCACAGCCCTGACGCCATCCGAGCGCAAACACCTATAACATGATCAAATTCTGCAAACCCGAGCTTTCCTCGAGAATAGAAAATGTTGTGGCAGGCGATATTCGGACTGATGACGGCCTTACATTAAACTGAGATGCATGGATAGAACGTCGCTATAAGCTACCGGCATCAACAGGTGCGATTACTGTTATTAGAAGATGGACGTTGCTCTAGGTCAGCGCTGGACTGGCGCTCGGTTTATCGCTTGTGAACGGGGCCGGATATAATGGACATTGCCGTGCTCCAGTATGCCTTTGATGAGGAGGAAAAAACGCAAATAGGAAAAACATACCAAGAACCAACATGGGGAAATTCGAACAACTTGAAACTTCGACCTTAGATTCTGGTCATTCCCTTATACCAATCCCACTTGACACCGCTAGGTTCTTCACTCGCCGGGCAAAGCACGTGTATATATTCCGAGTGCCAGATCAAGAGATTATGTGGTTTCTCGTTACGAACTATTTCGGTTCCTAACTGGCTAACGTATATCCATCCCCCTGCAAGCTGTCAAAGTCTTATCTATCAAGTCTCGGAGAGCTTCTTCGAAAGGCCTCAACAACACGTGAGCACAGAGATCGAACAGTTTGAATCGACAGCTAAGCGTGCAGAATTTGAGGAAGTTACAATTGTCGCGTTGCTGTTGCGGGCTACTTTTACGGGCACATGCATACGCCAAAATGCAATACTCAGAACTCGCTTCTTCAAATACTGGCTTGTTGCCTTGCATTCACATCCTGCAACGGATGAACGCAATGTGAACATTCATCTTCGCAGGTTGTCTATCATATTCAATTTTAGGCGAATCTTAGATTGCCGCTGTCGACAACACTATCTCGAAATTTTTGACAATCTCAAAGATATCAGAAATTCTTGAATTTTCTCATTCCCAAACTTCTCTTCATTTCCTTTGTACTTATCAAGCAATTAGCCTTCACTCCTAACGCAGACGCATTCGAGCTTTTGCCATCCATGGATGATACCTGAAAATAAACCACCTCTATATACTCCCAGTTGCAAGCAATCTTTAGACAGCTATAGTCGGTGGAGACGCAGCGGCAAATACTACCACATGTCAAGATAGCAATAACGCCGCCGCCGATACCGCGGGTGTGGAGATTTTTTCCTAATTGTTGAAAAAAAATGTTCAGGGATGGAAAGTCGTACTGCTTTTCTTTACTAGTGTACTGCTGCTTCAAGGCTTTCATCCGGAAATCTGCTTACCAACAGAACCGCAGCTTTGTTCGGTACTGTCAAGGTTGTCAAGGTTTCCTTCCTGATGACGCTTTTGCTATCGGATAGTAGTCTAAAGAATATCGAGTCCCTAACGAGTTGTCTTCCAAGAAGACTGTTACCCAGCTTCGAAACTCGAAAGGGTTCTGGGCTACAACAATATCAGAACGCGTTGTGGGATAATCGTTTCAACAGTTTCCGGTCGAAGACACTACGATGCGAGTAAGTTCACATTCCTATGTGCATCGCTCAGCTATTGCCAGCTGATTCTCCCTACTGGTATGACGACTGACAATCTCGAACAGCACGAAGACCACCCCTACTGGAGTTGCTTATGTAACTCTTTGATTTTCCGCTTACAAGGACTTCCACCTCTCGCGCCACGATCGGACTCGAATAGCGGTGTTGCTCGACGATCTAACAAAGAAGGGACTATTGACCAGAGAAACCCATGAGGCAGAAGGAATTGGTTGGGGTCATTCTGGTAAGAGGCAATGACCACGTCACTGCTTGAAAGCGCATTGACTCGGGGCACACGGTCGTGGGATGTGACTATACAGAAAGTCACATCAATTCTGTTATGTTCATCTCTGTGCTGCCGTGTCGGGGATATCAACCGCAGTACATATGATGACCAACCCCTCCCGTCTTGGCCTGGAAAGATATAGAGTCGGCACTGGTAACTGGATCTGCAGAAGAGAGATTCGTCGCTAAGATAACCATTCGCAGCGAAAAGGGAAACAAAGTAAGTCAAAGTCCCTAGCACCAGATAAATGTCATCTTCCACACTGCCTGCACAATTCATGGCCAAGGCTGCTTGCCGCTCCTCCATACTAGTATGGAAAAGATTAATTTCTCGAAGCGACATGAAGCAATTCAATTTTGAACAAATTTCTTATTCAATCGTCACGGGTCTAAAGACAACAAGAGAAAAGGATTTGACACAACGATGGGCGAAAATATATAACTCAAATTGTACCTGCTAGAAGCTGGCTGGGAAACGATGTTGCGGTTGTGCTTTAGAAATCTTCTACGACATCTCGCGCTCAAGCGAAATGGGGCCTCATTATTGTGGGCAAATTCACTTACTACTGGCATCAATTATTCGTAGTTGTCAATCCAACCGTCGAACGCGTGGAGACGCCCACAGACCGCAAAGACGGAACGTGGCTCTGTTTGAGTTTCGAAGTCAGCGATTCTGATGCAGCAAGCATTTCTATCAGTATCCGATGATCTCGACCTTTCGACGAGGCTCATCAACGAAAGCGACTTCGAGATTTCCTTCAACACCTCGATAAAAAGGTCAAATAAAACCGGCTGGGAAAGAGTGCAAGTCAAGAAGACTAACGCGAAATCGAAGCGAGCGCAGACGACTTTAAGATAATAGTCCTGGATTTATTTCCTCTGCGCTCTTGGACGATCTTCAAAGAAATGGAAACATCTACATCATCAATCTAACAATTCTTCAAGAACTCTGCAAATAACGACCGCCGCAAAACCTCATCAAAAATGGCAATGCAGTCTGTGGCTGTCCGAAGTGCGGCGAGCTACCCTGTTTTACCAACGGAGACTTTGAGGCTGTTATGGAGGGGGAAGAGATCGTAGGGTGGCGTCATCCCGAAAACAACAAGCGCACAGCACCAAACCACTATCCTCCTTGTAGAGCAAAGCAACAGCTTTGCTCAATGTCTTGATTCATCATGATGAAGAAAGTTGTTGATTCAATGATCATTTGTTGAAACTGAAGACTCTAATTTCAAGAACAGTTATCTGTCAATTTCTCACAGAGTATGCAGAAGAATATCAAGCACAGATTCAAAAATGAAAGAATCAAGCTTTAACAAATCTTCAACACTTACAGATGCAGTGAGATGAAGATTCTAGACTTCAGAAAAAAAAAGAGAGATCTATGAAAATGAAGATCATCAAGATTATTGACAAAGTCAGAATGCTTCAAGTGTGCAATGATTTATCATGACTTTTCATAGATGACAAGAAACTAAATATGCATTTCATGAATGATGATGTGCAAACAGCTTGTATGAATCAAAATACGTTAGAGGAGCGGTTCAGCCACTTCATCGAGTCTTGCTGCCAGGCATCTGCTTCGAGCACGAAAGACTAGACGGGTACAAGTCCTTTGTACGCAAACCTTCCGTCTCCAAGATCACCAGAAAGGGGGATCTTCCTATCAGTATTCCAGATTTGCCTGTGCCGTCCTGACGGGCATCTAGTCGCAAGTAAAGAAGTCCAAACGGTTACCGATTGTATGAAGAAGGTTCTTCCGCCTTGAAAATCCAGTAAAGTAAGATTCCCCTGTCAGTAATCCAGATTTGACGATATCGATGCACCGCGATAGAAGACCAGATTCGACTTGCTACTTCCGCATTCGCTAAGAGATATCAGTTTGATGGACAGCATATCCGCGACGGTAAGGTGCTTCATAGCATGAGCGACATGAAAAGAAACGTTTTCTTCGGTTCATAATCGTCCGCCCTATATTCAAAGAACAGCCAGTTCACTTCGATTTTCTCACGTTACAGATTGTCTCTTATGAGGTGAGAATAAAAAACGTATAAGGTTGACGAGACAAGTAGCATACATGCACGACTGGTATACCCTACGGCCCAACTACTCACCCCGTTCCTTAGAGCCCTATCACCAACCCCAGCCCACAGATTCACGGCTCTCCTTACAACGGTTTCATTTTCTCGAGCCCTACTTTCCCGAGACGGACCTCTCCTAGCTCAGCTCCAAGTACCTTCGTCTCTCACAATTCTACCGTTCTTTCACGCTCAGACAGCTGCTTTACTCGGATTATCAGACATGAAACACACAAGCAGAAGCGTGCAGCTTCGAAAGATATCCAACCGATCAACACTCTGTTGCTTCGCAACTCTGGAACGTGCTCGTTCTAAGGACTATCAGATACTCTCTTTGAGGCGCGGATCTTCAGGCTCTCAAAGACGATGTCAATATCCTAGTGCGAGATAAAAACCGAATGAGTGGTTCAATCTCAAGTTTTACGAATCAAACATTGAATTGCGCAGTCTTTAATTGGGCGAACGCAAGGCTTCCTGTCAAGTTTATAATTAAAGCAAGGAAAGGATGAAAAGGCAAAGTCGTTGGCACCATCCGTAGACTTTTCCGTCTGCAGACATTCAGAAGCAAACCAGGGCCCCTTTCAGAAGAGATCCCGGCGGCAATCTAGAGCGCAGAAGATGTCAGACGCATGCTGAAGTTAAAAAACATGAAGAAGCAGACTTGCCTTTGAAAAGCAAGCGGAAGGCACCAAACAAGGAGATCCAGCAGAAGATCATGGAAACTGTTTCTGTCAATCGACAGACTTCGGAAGAAAGGGGCAGCAGCATCTTAGGCTAGCACAATTCGGCCATAATCAACTTCAGCGTTGGAGAAATTGAAACTGCTACGGCATCGAACGCATAGCAGTAATTTGCAATCGATAAAGAATTGCGGAATATTTCCGATGGCTTTGATTTTACTGACTAGAAACATCACGATATTGTTTTTTTTAGCCTTATTCAGTCGCTTCTACACACTTTACTTGAGGTTTTGACAGTCAACGGGTCTTTCTTTAATTTAACCGACATACCCGTTCATGCGTTGGCTAAAAGCTTACGTCCCGGCTTGTAGAGATTCCTGACGTTTGCGTGGTGGCATTGAACCACTTCTTTGACCTTGAAGTTAGCTACCAAGTCGCTTCTAATGAGCAAGACGTCGCCTTCTTCAATCAGAAGAAGCTGAACAAGGAGTTGACAGCCGCACAGCGGGTCATGGGGTCAAGAATAATAGTGATGATGATGATCAGCAGCGATCACTCTTTAATGTCATTGTCATCAGATTCAGACGAGATTCCACATGATCTGAAGAAAGAGAATGATTCAAATTATCTGATCATGAAGAACAAGTGCAAGTCACGACATCTGTGTTCTGTGTAAGTTGCAACTAATGAGATGCATCAGATTGATGATCATAGCAGTCTCAAAAGTAATGCAAGCAGCTGAATGATGATCGAACTATGAGATGCTGCTGTAAATGATTACAAATGAATTCAAACGAGTGAAATTCAACAGTCACCGCCTCGGTGGGAAGAAAAAACCGAATCAACTGGATGTACAGAAGTTGATACTAAAAGAGGCTAGAAGAATTGAAAAAATTGCGGAACTTTTCCCCCCCACGAGAATGCTGAAAGAGTGATCCATCTTGTGTTTGCAGGAACAATCATACAGGAAGCTACCTCCATGACTTCAAGACGAGAAAGTCTAACATCGCTCAGGGAGAAAGACCGTTCGAACCTGACAACGATGAAATTTTTTGTTGCTACTTTGCAAAATTCGATTGAGAAACCACGAAACGAAAGAGACTATTTTATTTGGGGGGTCTTGTTAACAACCCTGGAATATTGAAATCCAAACAAGCGAGCCAATATACAAGAGGAAAAGTTGGCGGGATGGAAAGCCAATAAGAGAAACAACAGGTAGCCAAAAAGAATCAGGAAAATCCATAAACTAGCTGGCAGTGCAAACGATTTGCGCAACGGGGTCAAAGGAGCAAGATACGGTATTCTTTTCCTTCGTTAACCCTTTGGCACCAACATCGTTTCTGGATTGACAATCTTAAAAATGGCTGCCAGATTGTGGCCTTGAAGTTGAATGTCATCACGGTCATCAACCTCCAAGATCATGGGTTGATGCTGTTCGCGCATAGTATATGATATTAGTGCTGCCATGGAGTAATTGAGGGCCTCTATCATTGGCCGCTTGAGTTAATACTTTATATTGTTATAGGGTCTATGGCAGCAGCCAGACCGTCGTCAGGCCCTCTTTTAGTGAGCATTACGCTGGTGTATCCTACGGTAGGGCAGTATTTAGATAATTCACCTTCTCTTTGCTGCTGGTGGACTGTCAAAGTCTGCTGTTGATCATTATAACCTCCTTGGTTGCCGATACAGTCGAATTTCGACTTATACTTATAAAAAATCTCAGTAAGCTATTGAGCATGATTGCTTTCGGAACCCTGCTTCTTTATCGATTATGGCCTTGAAGGAGTACGACACAGATTCAAGGTCGTGAATAGTCGATATTGAAGACAGGTACCTGGGATATCATCTACTACTTGCTTAAATCGATCACATTTAGATCGAGTTAGAAGACCTTACTGCCGATGAAGCACTGAAGATGTCAGAAAATTATGGCCGCACCTTTGCATTGCCCAAGAAAGCTATCTCAGCTATGTATGTATGCGCTTTATGACTGCAGTCGAAGAGACAAAAAGCGATGTGGTTCAATCCATCAGCGATCCTATCATCAAAGATGACGAGCGACACTGCACCACCATCTCCGCCGCTGCCAAAGCCTTGCTGGCTTCAGGAGGATTCGCGCTTATGACCAACGACACCAAAGGAGCGGCGCGGTCCATTGACGAAACCTATCCATGGCATTGCATCTGTGTGCTTCGCATCGGCTCCGTCTTATGGGTGTACGATCCGGCCTTTGATCCTGCTTCGATGCCGCTGAAACAACGTATTGGTCAAATCTCGGGATTGATGATGGCGAAAGCCCTTTGGACCTGGTTCGGCAAGCATGGTATCACCATCAGCGATATGCGCATCACCGGGGCCGCCGACGATCAAGATCGATGTATCTCTCTGTCCTGCCTGTGGATGGAACAGATGGTCATCGCAGGACGCGCGCAATGGCCGAGCTTGGAGAATTGTGCGGCATGGCGAGAGCTCAACAAATGACGGATTGCGAGAATCACACATCTGCTCGCGATGAGATCATCATCATTCGTCATGTATAATATGTACGTGCTATGTGACTTTATAGTCACACATGGAGAGCCGTGTTTTAAAGAATGGCAACTTTGAACCCGTGGTGAGCGATTTTATTTATTGGAAATGTCCGTCTTAAAAATGCAAACATCCGCCTTTTCGAAGGGCTGTTCTCGTAATTTCACATTGGCATAAAGAAGCACAGTCTCCGGCACAACCTCTTGGCGAGCAATTCTGCAGTTTGCGGGCTAGCATGATGTAATCTCGAACTATATACTTTCTAGGCTTTTTGCTTTCTGGTCCGTGATCCCTGCTACTGTTCCGAGGTCCTTTGAGGGGAAGTTTCTCCGCAGGCATCATGAGTGATGTAGGATAGTCCAAGAAAATGGAGGAATGTTTCGATGTTTCATTTTCTCTATGGCGGGGTCTTCTTCTTTCATGCTGCCCTCGCCGCACCCTCTCCTCCCCCCTCTCCTCCCTTCCATCGCTCTCCCCTCGCCTTCGTCGTCTCCAGCGATGTCCGGAAGCGTCGAAATGCTCCCGCCCCACGGACCTTCCACGCTGTCACCCGGTAATCATCGAAGGTGTTCTTTCAACGGACCTGTACGAGCTGCAAGGCTTGGAATTGTTTGGTCATGGGATGACTCGGACTCGGATGACGGAAAAAACAACTTCAGTACCATGAGTGCGACACAAAGGCTCCCTTGCCGTCATATGACACTTACGCGAACCTCAAACCTGAACATATCAGAGGATACATCGTCAGAGGAATGCGGTGGAAGGAGGGTAACTTCGATGAAGTTTATAGTATGGTATTGAACGAAGGAAAAAGCTGGGGGAGGCAGGGGAGGATGGGACAACCACCGAGTTCGCACAACCGAGCGTCGAAAAGAATTAGAGGGCTATCGACGACATCGAACGTAAAATTGTGGAGGTTAGACCATATTACTTTAACCAAGTAGCAGTTGATGGGTTTCAAACGTGGCACGAAGAATGAGACCTTCTATAACGAGCTTGAAAACGGGCAAGAGAATGGCGAGGAGCCTAATTCTGACAGAGACTAAAGCTTTCGGTGACAAGCTTCAATTGTGCTAGGTTGCTACCTGAGGGAGCCAAGGAGTTCGATAGAGAAAAGAATATAATCGCACACAACAACCATCTGCGGATTATGTCATTGATGCTACGGAAGATAAGATCGATACAGAGTGATCAATTGCTGCTTCGCAACCTTATAAAAGTCGAATGCGAAATTTTCTTCTCGCACGTCGATCTCATCATTAAACATCTTACTTTACAATAATGTCACTCATCTCTTCGAAAGGAAATACATATACTTAGATTTTCACACAGCTTCGTACTCAAAGTCATGAAGAGAGTGCCTATCACACGGGCAGCAGACCTACGTCAACTGTTTTAAGACCTCGTTGTTTCGTTACCGGCCGTACTGTATTTACCAAAGCTGATAAAGGCGGCAATAGGAAGGGATAGAAGAAGATAATAAGCCATCAGAAACGCTAGTATACAATTAATTACAATCAATTAGAAAAGTCTCGTTCTTCGTTATCTCGATTGATTCCGAAACTTATCCTTCCTTTTCTTCCTTCGTTATCTTTCTTTAAGTGTTCTCTCAAGTTTCTATCACAAAAACAGAACGAAGAAAGAAAGTCAACGGAGGTGGTGTTCCCTTGTTACTTAAAGATTCAGCAGGTCAGCCAATACCGTTGTTCCATCAACAACCAACTTTACCAATGGTTTCTCGCCTAGAGATAACTCACCGTCAGACTGGGGAATCCCACAAACTGTACCAAGCAGTATAATCAATACGAAACGCGAGGTGAGCGATACAAGTGCTCTAACAAGAAAGAAGAAAGGCTGTGTTAAAATTAGACAGCCAGCTCGAGAAAAGCCTTCAAGACAGAGGGCAGGAAAAAGCCAAAACAAAGCGATCGCATTACGCCGTAGTATTGCGGGAGATATCAGACGCATAGGAAAAGCCCATGAGCTCAACAGATCTCAAGAAAGCATTCACCTCCTTTTCCTAATTAACAAAATGCCCCAATCAAATCATCAGCTACTCCGAAGCACCGAAATCCTGCTTACCCATACAAGATTCAGATGCAAATGACGGATCAACTCGGCTAGGCACAATATAAAGGAGAGTTTGAAGCGTGTATCAAGCGGGGTTGCTGAAATTTCGCTTGGCGGAGAGGTAAACTTTGAAGACAGCATCTTGTCTATATGATGTCGATGAATACGTAACGAAAGACTGGAGTACCCGATGGTAGGCTTTCAGACCATCGTAAACACGGAAAGAAACAAGGACTAGACAAGAGTATCTAAACCGTATTGCTCATGTGCAGGGTCCAATTTCTGTACGAATCTTGAACGTCCGCTCCCCCAATCCCTGGCTGGCTTTGATTTCGGCTTTTTTGGGTGAGATACACCACTGACTCGAAGTGTACTTTTGGAGAATCTCTCTTGCTTTTCAAGACCTCCTTTCTCGAATTATTCGACACAACAACGTCGATTGCACGCTATCTTTGTATTTATGATTTCTCCGAAGAAAGAACAGGCTGTCAATATTACGTACGGTCCAGAGACGTTGTTATACTCAATGTATGTCCTGGCGTTTCTTTATCTCATAACATTCGAGACAGTTATTTCGGGTCGTGAAGCACCAAGCCCAGGAAAGTTGAAAGAGTGGTACCGTCGCTGCTTCATCTGAGGAGCTATCGTCTGCACGGGCGTGCAATATAGTCCGTTGTAACATCTCTGCTGTTGCCATCTCGATTACTCGTCTTTCATAAGCGCATACAAGTACTCTTCGCCCCAGTTGCTTTCTAGAGAGTCCGCTGCTGATGGTTCGATTCCTGGGTTCTGACGTTGAAATAGGCACTTCTTGCTTTGCTGCTGTGGTCAGAGGCGTCACAGTCTTCAATTCGATTGTTCTGTCTACTCGTGGTTGATATGAATTTGGACGAGAGCACTCAAATCAGACAACATACTATTAGCTTGTTTACACGCGACGTACGGATTATATATCGTTGTCTTTTCAAAGGAGCAATTGTCAAGATTTTCTGAAATGGAAGCTGAGCCGAGCGTGATATCTCTGGCTTCACTCAGAAGATGCAGAGCTAGTGGATGAAGGACTTACTAGGCGAGCAAACTGAATCGTAAAGACAATTCAGGTTTTAGGGCAATATATGTACCTTTAACGGAAGCAAAGACGCTCAGTTGGCCATTATGGTACATTCAAGAAAAAGGTAAAATATTGCTTACAGTCTTCTCGAATACCACTATAGGAATCACATATCCAGACATCCACAGACCCTTCATCTATATAAAGACAGGAGTAAAGAAAGAGCTTGCAGGGCGGCGTTTCAAAGCCTGATAACGATAATAGAGAACATCCGCTCCTAAGTCTTCCCCCAGGGGCCTAAGTAAGCAGCGCCGAAACCAAAAATTGGGCAACGGAACTTGATGCCGAAGCGCTCAATGTGGGCTTTCAACCAAACCACCGCAATACCTAGGTGAAAATGCCCTTTAATGGTAGCCAGCGACAATTCCGCCTTGAAATCACCTTTCGCTTCCAAATTCAGTACGAACAAACCGTACAAAAGTTTAATTGTATGGGATCGAGAACCTTAGCGTACGCGTTTCCACTGCCATCGTTGACATCGTTCTGGTTCTCTCGGAGTCAGGTTCATGTGGAGCTAATCGACCATTGAGACTTTCAACGTCTCGGGCTCTCGAACACGCGGGATGTGGTCGAGCTGTAAGAAGGATATTCTCGCAGGCAGATACATCGACTTTTACGGATTAGCTGAGCTCCGTTGTGACGCTAGTACTGAATTCGACTTTGACACTGTTTATACTGTTCAATTTCTTTTAAATGATTTAACGGCTAATATCTACTTTTTGATGTCTTGGCCTCGGTTTTTGGAGGCAGGATCTCTTCAATAACGCTGTCTCTTTCAAGCGTTAATTACCACTCCAATGAAGTACTTGAAGCGACGTTTTTTCATAGCCACCGCTCCATCGGTAGGTAAACTGAACGCGTTGAGGAGATTGGAGATTGACGTATCTTTCATATATTAGTGGATATCTGATGATGTCTAAAGTCGAAAGAACTTCCTATCATTCAATCTAGCTAACTCCGTCAAGTTCTCTGGGAACCCATATACTGCCTCATTACGCTCCTTGTGCAAGACCTGAAGCTTTGTCTCGAGACTGGTGATATGCGAGTTACAAACTCTGGCGACTTGATTTACCGCACTTAATCATGATATTAGCTTCAATAAAATTATAGTGTTTAGAAGTATGCTTACTCGACTTTCATATGAAGATCTAATCTTTCAAATTCATCGATCTTTCAAACTGCTCGTTCATTCCTCGTTCAAGTGCGGCAATTTCATCGTGCAATGTACGAGGTTGATCAATAGCAGGAATGTTCTGCAGCTTTAGCATTTCTTGGCCGACGATGACCATGCCATTCGATAACTTCTGGAAGTCGGGTTGAGCAGCAATCGGAAAGATCAAGAATGACTGTTTTCCAGTGAATGAGGAAAACGACAAAACTGAATGACTGAACACTAAAAGTTAGAATCGAGCTAGAATTTAATCACTGCAAAGAAGCTGGTTAGAATGGGTTTACAATCTTATTGCAGCACATTCACACTCTCAAGGCGCTCTGTCTATAAAACAGGGACATTACTCGTATGAAGAGAAAAGAGGATTCGAACATTTGAACACAACAGGATATTACGCTTTTCAATAAAAAATATATATAGAATATATGGGAATCGGTAATTGCTCACAGCTCGTGCATTACTTCTCTTAACAAATAAGAAAAGAGATACCTCAAGGTTGAATGAGAGACGTGAGATGAAAATTCATCTCATTAAGTGAAAAATATTGCAATTTCTTTTCTTAACTTTAATTTACTCTTCTCATCATGTTTCTTAAATCATTTTATCTAGTAATTCTCACCCCAAAAAACAATACATTTAAATTCACTTCAGTCAAAATCATCAAATCATTATTCTTGATATGATGCGCAGCAAGCAAGTCATTGATAATGCATATTAATAATGCAATATGACTTGTTTATTGGCGTCCTCATCTAAATCGAGTCTGGAATACGACAACACCCCGGAGAGTTTTGAGACGAGAACATCGTGGCACACGGGGAAAGTCCACCCACGACTTGGATAGCAATCTCTACTCAATCACCGAACTCAGGGAATCTTAGCGACTGAAGAGTCGGAAGCACTGATGAGACGAGAAACTTGGTATTTCATCCCCATACGTAGCACCTTCGATCCCGCGGTCCCAAGAAAATTCCAGAACGTGATACGTTCGCACTTCCCTATGAAATTTTGTAATCTCAGGGTTGAAGCTCGAGCCAGTCTTCCTGGGTTTCGACGACAGACAATCGTCTCGAAATGATACCCTCAATCTTCTCTTTGCCCTCGATCTCTCTTTAAAATTCTACAGCACATCATCAGTGATCTTTTGCATGAGGTTGTTCTCATACCATGCAGTTACCAACTACAGCAGCGGAAGTGGGAGGAGTTTTTCGAGTAATGTGTGCAAAATTGAACAAAGGAAATAACACAACGACGTCTCATCATTTCTTCGCTGCAGTAATTGTAAAGTGGTGTGAAAGATGCAATATTCTTCAAAACTCTGACAGACACACACACCCTATTCAACACCATCACATCTACCAAACACATATTCCCAAAGCATCAAACCTCCCTTCCCCAAAAACACAAAACTCCCTCCAACCAAATCGAGCCCAGTGAAGATCTTTTCATAAACCCCCCTCTTAATCAAAAACTTACATCCATAACACGGTCTTCACGACAAAAGATACCGCGACCGAAAATATAACATCCTCAATCTCACATTCCCGGGGCAACACTGCTTTCCCCAAAACTCTTCAGAAACAAAACCAGCAAACCCCAACCCTCAAAACGCGAGAGTTTGTTCCTTCTACCGGTATACAACGAGAGAAAAGAAGAGATAAGTATGGGAGGATAGAGATAGAAGAATTGGCGAGGAAAGCTGGCTTACAGACTGTGTAATTAATGCTAGGGGAAAACAAAGCTGGATATTGTTGTTGTTTCTCGTTTGACGTTTTTGTTGCCGAGTATTTTTTTTTTTTTTTTTTACATGGAGTTGGATATGTGTGTACAGTATGTAGCTCGATGTTGGGGATGCGAGGCTCGGTTTATGCCTTTTCGGGTTGAGTTTTGGGGGGATGGGGGATGTCTAGACGTATTTCTATATATGTAGATGGCGTGAGGGTCTAGTAAGATTTAAATAGATGATGATTAGAATGAAGCAATCGATGGTGTACAGAACCCTTTCCACATCATTGCTGTCAAAGCCCGTGTATTCCCATAACGCCAAACTCACGAAATCCTTCCCTCTTCCCCAAATGCATACACCCCCTCTTTCTTCACCACCCGCCCACTAAAACCCCACAACCCTCACCCATCCCACCACAATTCCCGCCGCGACCGCCGCCACCATCCCACCCCATCCCTCCACCCCTCCCATCCCCCTCCTCCCCGCCATCGCCGCACTACTCTTCACAACCCCCACACTCCCCGTCAACGACCCCATCCCCACACTCCCACTCTGTGCCGCATCCACACTCGTCAGGCTCCCTGCAAACGTCTGCGTAAACACCACAGGAACTTGCTTCGACACCCCGCCCACAACCGTGTTCTGCATGATTGTCGTGACTGGGTTCGCCTGCATGGCCGGCGTTGTGACGGGCTGCCCGGCCGCGGGCGCTGCGGGGTTGGCGGCTGCGGGCGCTGGGTTGACTGCTTGGGGTGCGACGGCGGGGTTGACGGGGGCTGCGGCTCCGCCGACGGGGGCGCCGCCGACGGGTGCAGGGGCGACGGGGACCGGGGCGGGTGCGACGGCTTGGCGGAGTTCGAGGTTGGGGGTTGGCGTGGGGGTTGTGGTTGGTGATGTTGTTGATGGAGAGGGGGCGGTGGATTGGGAGTAGACGAGGGCGGGGAGGAGGATGAGGGGGGTTATTGAGAAGCGCATGATGGATCGTTTGGAGTCGCTCTAGATATTTTTGAGGCTGATGGAATTATGAGATGCCTTCCCGATGGCTAAGAAGGTGCGCTTTTGATTCGATGGATGGTTTCCACTTGGTGAAGTCGATACGTTGTTCGGGCGGCGTGTAATCAAGGAAACAACGTGATTCGAGAAAGTCTTGTATTTAAGTTTGAAAACTCGGTCTGTACTCAAAACTTTATCCTCTGAGTTGACCAAAGAATCGTTCCAGTATTAGATGGAAACAATGGCCTTGTCGTTGCCGTGGTGTTCAACGGTGTATTGTGGTTGCCGAGTTTCTTTCAACCACCTCGCCCTTTGTACGGCAATATGTACAGCTGCCTTCTCTTGTATATTTGTGGCCAAGTCTTCGGAAATGGGACAATGTAAGGATGTTGTAGAGGCTATGGGACTGTAGCGACAGACAGTAGTTGAGCGTTGTGTAGTTTGGCTTGATGGTCTAGGAGGAGAGGTGAAGTCACAAATGCTTATATTTGGCATCAGGGGGCGATCTGCCAAGCGAGAAAGGCATCAACGCCACCAAATAGCAAGGCTGAACGACCACGATTTTATACTTTGAGGCACGACTGCGCAATCTGTGGCGGGCGTTTATGCGGCTACAGAGTCAACATAGTGTTAACTTCACAAACAATCGATGAAGAGTACGCAGTCCGCATCCAGCTTCAGGTCGCTTGAGTATCTCGAGAAAGTATACTCGACTAAGTTTGTACAATACAAGTATGTAACATGAATTGAATCTGCTCAACCCAAATGGTAGAGTCCGTACATGGCATTTTCGTCGCCCGTACAGCGGTATCCTATTATTCAGTCTCCAAGCTCTCGAAATCTACAAACACCAATCAAACAGCCTCACAGCCATGAACAATACAGATACCGTCGTTGCACCTTGCAGATACCAAAGCGCGTTCCCTTTCATTGATGACGCCAGACTCGTGAGCCCAGAGTCGGTCTGGTTGTTCGTCATATTCTTTTGCTGGGTAAAGAAGTACGTATCCGCGCTCTGGTTCCCATTCGGCGCTGCCCTTAATTCTGGCACGGCACAAGTCGCATTGGGCGCTGCAACGTTTGAACAACGATGCGCCCAGTCGCTTTGCCGTTTTGTGTCTGAAGAATTGAAGTAGCCTTTGAGGTATTCGACGGTGACAATGGCATCCGTTTCTGGTGGGCCAGCGCTCCAAGCTGGGTCACCATTGCTCCAGTGCGATAGCGTGATGTGGCCGGGTGAGGTAGGGATGGCTTTGTTCATTGTTTTAATCGCGACTCCGTCGGCGTAAAAGATCACTGCAGTTGGAGACCAATCGAAACGGTATTCGTGAAAGCCGTCGGAGGGGTTGAAGGGAAGTTGGTTGATGTCAAAGGTGCCGGTGCTGGCTGCATTGAAACCGTTGCGTACGGAGTCGGGTGATTGCAGGACGAGGTTGACAGGATGAGAGCTCGAGTTGTATTCCGCAGAAAGAAATTCCATGTCGATCTCTTGGGTATCGTTAAAGTACTAGAAAGTGTTAGTCCGGACGAGGGCAGATGCTGATCCAACGCTGGCATCACAGGCTGGGGGAACATACCCAGAAAAAAGCACCGCATGTTCCGTTTGTCGCTGTCATTCTCATCCCTACACGGAAACTACCATACAGAAAATCGGTTCTGTTGGTGACAATCTCGGCCATTGGTATCAATCCTCCCTGTGGCGGTGTTCCACCCTTGACGATCAGCTGCAGCCCGGCATCACCTCCATTGATCCCATTGCCTGCCCAGTCGTGTTTGTTTGCCAGCGGATTCGGAACGACATTGCTCGGCGACGCGTCCTTGCCAAACGGACCACGAGCCAGCGCCGGTGTTATCTGGTATTTCTGAGGAAGCCAGTCGGTGTCATTTATGATATTGGTGAGGTGCAAGAAGTCGGTCTCGAGTAGATCGGTGTACAGAGTCGAGTTGACCGTGTAACCACACTCGCAGTTGGCGCGCACGAGCGTTGGGAGTAGGAGTGGTAGGAAAGAGGCCAGCAGTGAAGGAGCGACGAACATGATTGCTACGAACGACTAGTAGTCACTCCATGCAGGTGGAGGGAAGGAGCGTAGGTAAGAAGAAGCAAAGAACGACTGTTTGAAGGAGTGAATAGTAGTAGGTAAAGAATGAATGAGTGAATGAATGACTGTGGGTGTGTAGAAGGAAGGTGCAGTAAAACTTCACTTCCTAAGGCACCTTAGAACTAGAATAACTAAGGTACCTTTAACCTTAGGGCCGGTACCTTGCCTAATGCCTTGGCGAGGTTCTCCGTAGAATTGAGCGCCCAGACTGCCAGACCAGTCATGACAGGTGGATCTTGATTTAGTGCCGTTTACCGGTTACCATACCGGATTCGCGCAGGATCTAATATTCCATAATCCTGGATAGCTCAGGGGCAAGCAATCTGGAGCTGCCTTCTTATTCGCCCTTTGTTTTGACAGGTTCAGTACGAATTTCCCAGGAAACTTGTGCATCATCATCATATACATTGATTACCTTACGGTATTGTTACCTATATGTATTCTTCGCTGCAGTATTCCGTATTCCGTACTTCTGCAGCAATTCCTAAAGTATCCTCACGCGACACTCCCGGCATAGCAACGGCTGCATAATGCAAGTATGTGGCAAGATAAGTTATGCATACTTTTAATCTTTGTGTAACACAGCCGCGTAGCGCCAGAAGGATCGAGGTAACGTGTCATTTACCTTACCTTCAAGCATTGTTGCTCTAGAGTTTCGTTTAGATTGCCCTGTTGCGCACTGCTCAAATGTTGGTCTTCCGCTGCATTTCGCTTGAAGGAGTTGGCCTGGTCGGCATCTTTAGCTGCCGCAGCAAAGACAGGACTCCGAAACTTGTTTTAATAAATAGCTGCGAAGGCTATGATGTCTATAATTAGTACAGAACCTCGTGCCTCGTCTGATATATCTCGTGCGAATGTTGCCATCTGTTTCCCAGCTTAGCTTCTACATACATGATTCCTCAACTCTTCCGAATCCATTACCATGGTTGTCAGTATAGACTCTTCGATGAATTTGCGCAGCCGTTGATTCGTCCATACCCACCAACCAGAACAACGGAAAGAGTCTCACCAAGCAACCCACGAGCTCTCGCTTATCAACCATACACACTATATCCAACCAAAAAAACAAGCTAACAGTCCTTGGAGAGACTCACTGAGAAACAAATATTTCTTCCGCAGTAATAGACACATTACAGTGAGTGGACTTCGTAGAACATTGTATGGGCAAGCTTAGTCGAACGTAAAAACGACCGTGATCTCGGTAAC
>JAABUR0100001611.1_pt1 | contig 39383 bp, 35 predicted proteins | sample 5560091 | NCBI WGS metagenome assembly JAABUR01 (sample SAMN10711879, study PRJNA513375) | rock metagenome | isolation source: Antarctica rocks | place: Antarctica: Victoria Land, University Valley sud | reverse complement strand
GACGGCGAACGTGTCGAGGACTCCGACCGCGATGAGCGTGTCCGCTCCGTACGTCGTCACCAGTTCGGGATCGATGCAGGCCAGTGCGTCCCGCTCGAGAACCGACGCCAACCGCGACCCGGGCAGCATCAGCTCCGCTGCCGGCGTCCACTCGCCTTCTGAGTCCGGGAGTGCGAGGTCGGCCAACCACGGGTAGGTGCCGGCGGCGGGGCTTGCCACTCGTACGAGGGCCAGAACCGCGGCGGCGATCGGGGCAGGATCGTCCTCCTCGTAGGAGGCCTCGACGGCTGCTCGGACCGCCGGTGAGTTCAGCACGCCGGTCGCGGTGGCCGGGCTCGCTCCGAGTCGCTCCAGGAATCGCCGGGCGTGGTCGGTGCCAAACGCCTCCGGAAGGACCAGTCGCAGTCCCAACGCAGCCAGCTCCCCCGTGTCAAGATCTGGCTCGGGCAGCAGCAGCGCTCGAGCGCCGTAGGCCATCCGTCCGTCGGCCATTGGAACGGGGATGGCAGACAGCGCGTCTCGGTCATCGAGGGAGCTGGTCCGCTCAAGAGCTCCGTAGAGCTGTGCCCACCAACCGGCCGGCCGTTCGACGGTGGACACGAGTTCGATCACACCGGACAGGTCCATGCGCCGGACTCCAAGGGCGGACAGCACAGGTGCATCTGTGCGGCGCGACCATGCTGCGGGCAGCAGGCCACCGATGACCTCGGTGAGTACGGCGACGAGCCTGTCGCTGGCCGGATCCAGCGCAGTGGCGCGATCAGGAGGGATGCGAGCGCTCGGTAGTGGACCCTGCTGTGGTCTCGGGCTGGCAGCCTCGGGCAGCCAGGCGAGGGTTCGAAGTTCGGCGACGATCGCGGCGCCCAACGCCGCATCCAGTGCAGCGGCGGCCAGACCGGCCCTCGGGATCAGGCTCAGTACCGCCGGATCCTCGGCCAGATCGAGGACGAGACCGCCGAAGGCGTGCGCTGCTGCAGCAGTCAGGTAGTCGGTCACCGCGCCAGGAGCGACGTGCCGTCGATCCGGGGCAAGCGGGTAGGAAGCGATCAGTCGTAGTGGCAGCGATAGTGGCTCGTCGCTCGGGGTTGGTGCATGCAATACCTGACGCCCGGTCAGCGGTTGCGGCACGCCGTCGACGACTGGCACAGCCCATGTGACATTCCACTGTGGACGCTCCCTTTCCTCCACGGGACGATCCGCAAGGAGGTCGTCGGGCAGCAACCCGGAGGCCGTGCTCAACCGCCAACGTTCGGTGCGGTCGCCGTCGCGCAGCAGTACGTCGCGGCTGTCGTCGGTGCGCTGCAGGACCCGGTCCTCGATATCCAGGCGGGCCAAGCCCGGCAGGCCCAGCAACACCTCCGCCCGGATCCCGTCCAGCAGCGTCCGAACGAGGCTCTCCGTACCTGGACGAAGGGGCAGCCGGACCTCGGTGTCGAAGTCCTCGGGGGGCAGGCTGTCGGAGTCGGTGATCGGGAACGGCAATCGGAGTACGGGGACGAACCCACGGACAGCGTCCCGCCTGCGTTCGACCTCGCTCGCCAGTGGGGCGATCCCGGCGACGGCCGCGCGAGTATCGGTGGCACTGAAGCGGATCCCGCCGGAGCGCGAGACGATGCTGGGTTCGTCGGAGACCGCCAGCACTGCGGCGAAGCCGACGCCGTACCGGCCGACGGATGCCGCTCCGGTCTTGGCCGATGCTCTCAGGGTGGACAGACCCTGGACGCCGTCAGCATCCAGTGGCGCGCCGACGTTGGCGGCGCGAAGCACATTGCCGTCGAGGCTTAGCCGAAGGTGACCGGGTACGCCGGCGGCTGTTGCCGCGTCCGCGGCGTTCTGGGCCAGTTCGATCAGCAGCCGGTCGCGGTAGCCGCCGAGGACCAGATCCTCTTCGGCATTCGCGTCCTCGCGGAACCGCGCAGGGGATGCCGCCCAGGCTTCGAGCACGCGCCGCCGGATCCCGACAGTGTCGAAAGGGTCCTCACTCAGCTGACGTCACCGCCACCGATCACACAGACAGCGACTGGGCACCCCGGCATCTTCCCCCACAGAGGCGTCGGAGTTGACATGTCAAGGGCGGGACCGGGTGACCCGGTCCCGCCCCCGACGTGCTGCGACGAACGAGGACGGTATTGGTGGAGGACACCTATACCTGGCGTGCGCTATGCAGTCGCGGCTGCTCCGTCACCTCACCCGGACGGCCGGACTCTCTAGAGGCCGTCCCAAGCCCGACAGTGGATCGCACACCACTACCCCTCGGCCTACCGGGACCGCGAGTTGGGTCGACATTATGCGACGCGGTTCTAACAATTCCAGGACTGGCTCGGCCGGCGCTGCAGCAGCTCGGTGACCCACGGCATGACGAGGTAGGTCATGAGCGCAGTGATCGACACTGACTTGATCGCGGCGCGGAACTCCTGCGGCCAGTTCGGTTTACTGGTTGAGGACACTGATTCGTGGCGAGCGCTATTCGCGGCGCCGGGACACACAGGGCGGGTCAGAACGGCTGAGGCGACCCCTATTAGCTAGGGTCACCTCCCCGACAGAGCGCAGGTGTCATGACCCGTTCCACAGTGCGAGCCCTCGCCGGTCTACTCATCGTCGTCGACATAGGGGTGCTGATGTGGACCATCATTCTCGGCTTCCATATCGAGCCGACCGCAGCCGCCTCCGCCAGCGCGGAGCGCGCACAGTCGATCGCCATCCCTGCGGGCACATCGCTCGCATGTGCGCTCTACGCACTGGTGGCGGCCCGCCGCCCTTCCGGCTGGTGGGTGCTCACAGCTTCAGTCGCCCTGCTGGTCACGGCAGGGATCGTCGCAACGGTGACTGTCTGACCGGCGTCGCAAGGCCAAGCGTGCTGTTACCGGCCGACCAGCAGCAGCACACCTAAGCTCCAGGCGCGCTCATTTTGTGCCGCGTGGAGGACTTGGGGCTTTGACGGCCGCTCGGGTCTAGCTGCAGCCGCTGGTGGAGCCGCAGCCTTCGCAGACGTAGCAGGAACCGGCCGGACGCATCTTGACCCCGCAGGTCATGCACAGCGGTGCGTCGTTGCTCTTGCCGGTGACGGCTTCAAGCAGCTCCGCCGAGGACCCGACACCGCGCGGTGCCGGCTTGGCGGCGACCTCGGAGGCCAGATCGCTTGCCGCGACCGGCTTTTCGACCGGAGCCGACGAGCGCAGCCCTTCCAGATCGAGGTCCTCGTCGTCGTCGACGACCGCGGGTTCAGCGACCGACGTGCCGGCCGACGAGGCAGCCACCTGGGCAATCCGCTCGTCGGCGGTGAAGATGCCCAGTCCCGCCCGCTTCTCGTAGGGCAGGTGGTCCAGGGCCAGCCGGCGGAAGATGTAGTCCATCACCGACTGAGCCAGGCGTACGTCCGCGTCGTCGGTCATGCCGGCCGGGTCGAAGCGCATGTTGGTGAACTTCGAGACGTAGGTCTCCAGCGGTACGCCGTACTGCAGGGCGATCGAGATCGCGATCGAGAAGGCGTCCATGAGCCCGGCCAGGGTCGAGCCCTGCTTGCTCATCTTGAGGAAGACCTCACCCAGCCCGTCGTCCGGGTAGCTGGAGGCGGTCATGTAACCCTCGGCCCCGCCGACGCTGAACGAGGTGGTCCGCGCCGGACGCGACTTGGGCAACCGCTTGCGGGTCGGCCGGTTGACCTCGATGACTTGCGGCTCAGCTGCGGTCTTCTTGGCCTTGCCGTCCGAGAGCGGCTGGCCGACCTTGCAGTTGTCCCGGTAGATCGCGAGTGCCTTGATGCCCATCTTCCAGCTGCGGAAGTAGATCTCCTCGACGTCCTCGACGGTGGCGGTCTCCGGCATGTTGACCGTCTTGGAGATCGCACCGCTGATGAACGGCTGGACCGCCGACATCATCCGGACGTGCCCCATCGGAGTGATCGCCCGCTCCCCCATCGCGCAGTCGAACACGTCGTAGTGCTCCGGCCGCAGACCGGGTGCGTCCACGACGTGGCCGTGCTCGGCGATGAACTCGACGATCGCCTCTACCTGCTCGTCCTGGTATCCAAGGGAAGTCAGCGCCCGCGGCACCGTCTGGTTGACGATCTGCATGGACCCGCCGCCGACCAGCTTCTTGAACTTCACCAGCGAGAAGTCCGGCTCGATGCCGGTCGTGTCGCAGTCCATCATGAAGCCGATGGTGTTGTGGCTGACGAAGCCACCGGCGACGTAGGTGACATTGCTGGGCACGGACAGGTCGTAGGTCGGTTGCACTCCGCCGTCATGATTGGTCGCGACTCGCTCGAAGAGGTAGTCGAGGGCAAAGCCGACACGGCGATCTTGGGTCACCTCGTAAACGCGTCGAGCGAGATCCCGGCTGAGCCCGACGCCCCGGGCCACGGCCTGCTGCACGAGGCGACGCAACTCGTGTCCGATCGGGACGATCTCCAGCCAGGTCGCATCAGACAGGTGCACCCGATCGCGGTTTCCGGATTCTTTCGCCTTCCCCGTGCCGACCAGTCGCGCCTTGCGGTGTGACAGGAACCCGACCCGCTCTCCGAAAGTGGACGCGTGAGTCAAGTTCCTGAGCCGTACCTGGTAGCTGGGGCCGCCCCAGCCACTCACCGTCTCTCGCGTCGTCGTCGGCAGGCCAAGTGCCAGCAGCACCGTGCGGGTTTCGGCCGCGAAGCCGGCGTGCGCAGTGCTCAGCGAGGGCACTCCAGCGATGACTGCGCCGTCGGCTTCGAACAAGCCGCGCAGAAACGCTGCGTAGATCGAGGGAGAGTTGGTCTCCAGTACGGCGGAAGGAACACGTGGCACCCAGCCCTTACCCGTGTGCTGGTCGTGCGGCAAGGTCTTGGCGAACCCGGCCGCCTGCCACCACCTGGCCAGGCGCACTGACTGAAGAGTGACTTCCTGGTACCCGGTCTGTTGCCTGACGACAGGCTCGAGGTGGAAGAGGTGCTTGCTCAGGATCCGCAGCCGTTCGACCACATCAAGGTCGGTGTCGGCGACGCACAGCCGAATGCCCTTGGCGTGCAGGCTGCCGTCGCCCATGAAATAGCCCACCAACTCGGCCAGTTCTTCATCGACGTGGTTCGGCACCGAGATGTGACGGTCACCGGCGTAGTACGCCTGGTCGAGGACCGGCAGCACCACGTCCCGCGGTGATCCGACAAGGGTCCCGAGCTGCATCGGGACGACGTCCCCGGCGGCCACATCGGCCATCCGCTTCCATTGCCAGCCTCCTGACGCCCGGTCGACGACCTTGATCCGGTGCGCCAGCGTTCCCTGAATCTGGTAGCCGCCGGCGGTCACGATCCGCCTGGTCGGCTCCTCGCCATTGACAAAGAACTTCGTTGCTCGCTGCGGTCCTTCGTCGGTCGAGACCGTGGCACCGAGGTCCTGCCAGCGGTCGCCGTACGGATCGCCGAGCTCGCTGAGGCGGACAAGACCCCGATCTGTGGTGACAAGGGTGTCGCCGGTCAAACAGCCGGTAGGCGCGAGGACGCTGGCTTGTGCGTTGCGCCAGCCGTTCTTGGCCCCGATGGCCAGCCCGTCCTGCCATGCCTTGGTCGCGTGCTTGAGCACAGCGGCGTCATCAGCGCCGAGCGGACGGATCTCGTCGTTGGCCGCGGCATGCTTGCGCATCACCCGGGCATGCGGCGCGGCGTTGCGGGCAAAACCGTCGTACGGTCCGACGATCCCGGCCAGTTCGGCCGAGCGCTTGTACGCCGTGCCGGTCATCAACGAAGTGATCGCTGCAGCGAGTGACTGCCCGCCGCGCGAGTCGTACGCGTGCCCGGTGGCCATCAGCAGCGCGCCGAGGTTGGCGTAGCCGATGCCGAGCTGGCGGTAGGCGCGCGTGGTGTCCCCGATGGGCTCGGTCGGAAAATCGGCGAAGCAGATCGAGATGTCCATCGCCGTGATGACGATCTCCACGGCCTTGGCAAAGGTGACCGCATCGAAGGTGCCGTCGTCGCTGAGGAACTTCATCAGGTTGAGCGAGGCGAGGTTGCACGAGCTGTTGTCCAGGCTCAGATATTCACTGCAGGGGTTAGATGCGGTGATCCGGCCGGTCTCGGGGTTGGTGTGCCAGTCGTTGATCGTGTCGTCGTACTGGATCCCCGGGTCAGCACATGCCCACGCCGCCTGGGTTATCGAGCGGAACAGCTTCTTGGCATCGACTGTCTCCAGGACCCGACCGTCCCCGCGCGCTTTGAGCCCGAACTCGGCGTTGTTCTCCACCGCGGTCATGAACTCCTCGGTGACCCGTACGGAGTTGTTGGCGTTCTGGTACTGGACGCTGGTGATGTCAGTGCCGCCAAGGTCCATGTCGAAGCCTGCATCGCGCAGGGCCCGGATCTTGTTCTCCTCACGGGCCTTGGTGGCGATGAACTCCTCGATGTCGGGGTGATCGACGTCGAGCACGACCATCTTCGCCGCGCGGCGGGTGGCACCGCCGGACTTGATCGTCCCGGCGCTGGCGTCAGCCCCGCGCATGAAGCTGACCGGACCCGAGGCGGTGCCGCCGGAGGACAACAGCTCCTTGCTGGAGCGGATCCGGGAAAGGTTCAGCCCGGCCCCGGAACCGCCCTTGAAGATGAGACCTTCCTCGCGATACCAGTTCAGGATCGAGTCCATCGTGTCGTCGACGGCGAGGATGAAACACGCCGATACCTGTGCAGGAGAAGAGGTTCCGACGTTGAACCAGACCGGGGAGTTGAAGCTGAACACCTGGTGCAACAGCATCCAGGTCAACTCGTGCTCGAAGACCTCGACGTCCTCGGGCGAGGCGAAGTAGCCGTTGTCCCGCCCGGCCGCGGTGTAGGTCAGCACCACCCGGTCGATCAGCTGGCGCAGGCTGGATTCCCGCTGCGCGGTGCCGGCCGCACCTCGGAAGTACTTGGTGGTGACGATGTTGGCGGCGTTGACGCTCCAGAAGTCGGGGAACTCCACGCCGCGCTGCTCGAAGTTGATCGACCCATCCCGCCAGTTGGTCATCACGACATCGCGTCGCTCCCAGGTCACCTCGTCATAGGGATGCACTCCGGCAGTCGTGTAGACCCGCTGGACGGCGAGTCCCTTGGCGGGATAGGTCGCGGCCCGCTTGCCTGGGGCTGGGGAATGCGCGATGTCGGTCACGGTCGTCCTCTCTAGACGGATGCTGGTTGGTGTTGCGAGTCGCTGGGTCGCCGGGGACCCGAGTCGGTCTCTGTTTCGGTGGAATGGTTCGACCGCCGCAGGTCGGCGATGGCGGCTTCGAAATCAGCCGCCGAGGTGAAGGAGTTGTAAACGCTGGCAAAGCGGAGGTAGGCCACCTCGTCGAGTGCCCGCAGCGGCCCGAGGATGGCCAGACCGACCTCGTCGCTCGGGATCTCGGCCACCCCGCTGGCGCGGACCGCGTCCTCGACATCCTGGGCGAGCTTGGCCAGTGCGTCCTCGTCAACCGGCCGGCCCTGACAGGCGCGACGGACACCGGCGACGACCTTGGCCCGGGTAAAGGGTTCGGTGACTCCGCTGCGCTTGATCACCGCGAGCGTGGCCTCTTCGACGGTGGTGAACCGCCGGGCGCAGTCCGAGCAGGACCGACGCCGGCGGATGACCTGCCCCTCGTCGACCTCCCGCGAGTCCAGCACCCGGGAATCGGGATGGCGGCAGTACGGACACCTCATCCGATGCACACCCCCTGAAACTCTGGCCAGGAGCCCTTAGCTACGAGCGGGCCTGTGGACGGCGCAGCGGAGAAGCTGTGCGTCGCCTGTGGGCGAGCTGTGGGTAGGAAATCCCAACTTGTGGACTAACTACATCAGTGTAACCACTAGATGTAGGGGTGACCATAGGCCGACGCACCAGATCTGGCAAGCAGCTGAGGCCTACTTGTCCTCGGCGTGTCGCGGACATCCGACGTGCCGGCGATCATGGAAGGAGCAGGACCTGGCCTGGCTGCAGGGTGGGCGTGTCGAGCCCGTTCAGGGTCATGATCGCTGCGATGACCTCACGTGGGTCGGCTTGGGGGTCCAGACGCTCGGCCAGACTCCACAACGTGTCGCCGGACTCCACCGTCACTGACGACGCGGCGGCGGGCACTAACCCTCCAGGTGCGGCGCCGTCGTAGGGTGCCTCCTGGGCGACGTAGGACGAAGGAGTGAACGGAATCAGCTCCGCGAGCACGTCGACCGCAACGACGCCCACCGCGGCACTGGCGAGCAGGGCGAGACTGGCCAGCAGTCTGCGCGCCCGCACGGTCATCCGCAGCGGCCGCACCGCTGCGGGGTGATCGACTCGGGGACCCATGGAAGGCGTCATCCTCGGCGATGGCGCGGGTCCTGCGGACGCCAGCTCGGCAGCTGCCGGCGCCAGCAGGACCGGCCGTAGCGGTGCAGCCGGTGAGCAGGCGGGCAGATGCACGGTCCTGAACGGGAATCGATCGGCAGGTCGATCGGTCGGGCGCTCCAGGGTGGCAAGCATGGGATCCTCCTCAACACAGACGCCCGGGAAGGGAGATCGAACAGCTGTTCGATCGAACGTCTGTGCGATGTCTACCAGGAGACTCTGACAAAACCCAGATCTGCCACACGTTTTTCGAACAAATGTTCCCACCGAATAATCCAGAGGAGCAGGATGCGGGTCCTTGAGGCTGGGGAAGCTGCCCTGCTGATCGAGGTCGATGACCTCGGCTCCGTTCTGGCGCTGTCCAGCGCTCTACGTGCGCAGCTACCGCGGGGTGTGCTCGAAGCGGTACCGGCTGCGCGAACCGTGTTGCTGCATTGTGATCCGCGGATCGCATCCCTAGCATCGGTCGCGGAGGCAGTCCGCCGAATGCACACCTCGGCGCCCACCGCGGCTGAGCCTGAAGTGGTGGAGATCCCAGCCACCTACGACGGTCCGGACATCGAGGACGTCCTGGTCCAGACCTGCCTGACCCGCGATGAACTCGTGGAATGGCACACGGGTACGGACTGGCGGGTCGCCTTCTGCGGCTTCGCCCCAGGGTTCGGCTACCTGACAAGTGACAACGCTCGTACGCTCGCCCGCCGAGACGCTCCCCGCACGAGCGTCCCCGCCGGTTCCATCGGCCTGGCCGGAGAGTTCAGCGGCGTCTATCCGCGCGCCTCCCCCGGCGGCTGGCAGTTGATCGGCCGTACCGAGCTCACGCTTTTCGACCTCGATGCCGATCCCCCGGCGCTGTTGCGGCCCGGCGTGGCGGTGCGGTTCGTGGACCAGACATGACGCCCGGCCGGAAGGATCTGCTGATCCTCGAGCCGGGTCCGCTGACCACCGTCCAGGATTCCGGGCGCCCGGGCCATGCCCATCTCGGGATCGGGCGCTCGGGTGCCGCCGATCTCGGTTCCTACCGTCTGGCCAATCGGCTGGTCGGCAACCGGGAGGACGAGGCCACCCTCGAGGTGACCCTCGGTGGCCTCGTCGCGCGCGCCGAGCAGGACCTGTTGATCGCCGTCACCGGCGCCCCGTGCGGGGTCATGGTCGCCGAGATCCAGCACGCTACGAATTGTCCGATCTTCGTGGCTGCGGGTCAGACGGTCGCGCTAGGCAATCCGAGTTCGGGGATGCGCAGCTATCTCGCCGTACGGGGCGGCATCCGCATACCCGAGGTGCTCGGCTCGCGCAGCACCGACATCCTGGCCGGCATCGGTCCGGACCCGCTTAAGGCAGGCGACCTGCTACCCCTCGGCCCGGCGTACGGCGAGCAACCGGAACTCGACGTGGCCGCGGTGGCCGCGCCGCCGGCCGAGGACCTCGTCCTTGGCGTTCGGGCGGGTCCACGCGATGACTGGTTCACCGCGGATGCCCTGCGGGACCTCGTCGGCGGCCGGTACGAGGTGACCCCGGAGTCCAACCGGGTGGGCATGCGACTTTCCGGGCCGGAACTGAAGCGGCACAGGGAAGAGGAGCTTCCGAGCGAGGGAATGGTCACCGGCGCCCTGCAAGTCTCGGCGTCGGGCCAGCCGACCCTGTTCCTGGCCGACCATCCGGTTACCGGCGGCTACCCAGTGATCGCGGTCGTGGCGCGTGCCGATGTCGACCGCGCGGCTCAGGCACGGCCGGGACAGCACCTGCGGTTCCGGCTCATCGGGGGCAGCTAGCCGACCCGGCCGCGACCCGCGGCGCTACAACGGGCTGCCGACCGATTGCGGATCGGCGGGGTCGTCCTGCAGGTCGATCTTCGATGTTTCCGGAGCGAGCAGAACGCAGACGGTGGTGATGGCAAGCACCGCCACCACATAGATCGAGACGACCAACGAGGTGTCGAAGCGGTCGAGCAGTGCCACCGAGATGATCGGTGCCAGCGCTCCGCCGAATATGCCGGCCACCTGATAGCCCATCGACGCTCCGCTGTAGCGCACCTTGGTTGGGAACATTTCGGCGATGAACGAGGCCTGCGTGCCGTACATCGCGGCGTGCAGTACCAGCGCGACCACCGTCGCCAGGACGATCAAGGCGAAGCTGCCGGTATCCAGCAGCGCGAAGAAGACGAAGATCCAGATCATCGCGCCGATCGCACCCGCCAGATAGACCGGTCGGCGACCGACCCGGTCGGACAAGGCGCCGAACCACGGGATCAGTAGCACCTGACAGGCGGCAGCGATCAGCACGGCGTTGAGCGCATAGCCCTTGGGCAGTCCCAGGTAGGTGACGACGTATGTGGTGATGAACAATACGAATGTGTAGAAGGCCACGTCGACGCCCACGCGTGCGCCAATTGCCAGCAGTACCCGCTTGGGGTAGAGCCGCAGGACATCGACGATCGGCGCCCTGGCCTTGGTGTCGGTCTCCTCCACCTCACGGAACAGCGGGCTCTCCGAAAGAGTCATCCGGATCCAGAGACCGACCAGGACCAGAACCCCGCTGAGCAGGAATGGCACGCGCCAACCCCACGAGAGGAACGCGTCCTCGGTGGTGATCGCCCCCACCAGCGACAGGACGCCATTGGCCAGCAGCAAGCCGATCGGAACGCCGACCTGAGGCCAGCTGGCGTTCAGACCGCGCCGCTTCGGGTCTCCGGACTCCAGTGTCATAAGCACCGCGCCGCCCCACTCACCGCCCAGGCCGAGACCCTGCAGGAACCGCAGCGCCACGAGCAGGATCGGCGCCCAGACGCCGATCGCGTCGTACGTCGGCATCAGGCCGATCGCGAAGGTGGCGATGCCCATCAGCAGCAGGGTCACGACAAGGACGTTCTTGCGGCCGACCTTGTCGCCGTAATGACCGAAGATCACTGCTCCGAGTGGGCGCGCGATGAAGCCCACGGCATAGGTCGTGAAGGCCAGCAGCGTGCCGACGAGTGGGTCGAAGCTGGGAAAGAAGAGTTCGTTGAAGACCAGCGCGGCGGCAACGCCGTAGATGAAGAAGTCGTACCACTCCAACGAGGTCCCGATCAGGCAGGCCGCGATTACCCGGCGTTGCGAAGAAGCGGGCTCTGTGTTCGCGATGGTGGGATCGCTAGTTGACATCAGAAACTCCTCGAGTCGCGCTGGAACCGAAACCTGGTAGAGACTCTAGGGCTTTGTTGAACAATCCTACAAGAGAATCATTCCGGGATTCAAACGACACAGGTATGTTGGCGTGCGGCCGACCGACCCCTATCGGCAGACAAGGAGTGTGAGGTGACCTCCAGCGGGCTCGCGGACCTCAGCAGCGGGTTGCCAGCCCTTCCTGCACGTTCGAGCACAGCGGAGCACGCCGCGGCAATGTTGCGGCTGGAGATTGCCCAAGGTCGGCTTCTCCCGGGCACGAAGCTGCGCGAAGAACATGTCTCCGCCGCCTTCGCGATCTCGCGCAACACCGTTCGTGAGGCGTTCCGCTTGCTCTCCCACGAACGGCTGGTCGACCACACGCTGCACCGTGGGGTCTATGTGCGAACTGTGGGTGCCGACGACATCCGGGCGATCTATCGAACCCGGCGTCTGGTTGAACCGCTGGGCGTTGAGGCCACCGTTGGGGACGAGGCAGCAATAGCCGAACTGGGCGCTCTGGTCGAGTCCGCGGAGTCGGCTGTGGCTCGTGACGACTGGGAGGTCGTCGGCACCAGGGACATCGACTTCCACCGTCGGCTGATGGCCAGTTGTGGCAGCGAGCACGTGTCGACCATGGTCGAGCGCCTGCTCGCCGAGTTGCGCCTGGCATTTCTCCGGATGCCAGACCGGCGCGCACTGCACGGGCCCTACGTCGCTCGCAACCGACGCCTGGTGACGCTACTTGCCGCCGGCGATCGATCAGGGGCTCTGACCGAGCTCCGGGACTATCTGGACACCGCAGAGAAGCAGCTACACAACTCCTTGAAGAATGGCTCCACCACCGACCCAACACCGAAATGAGGCGCGTGCCCTGGTCAAACCAATATCCCGGCAGCGGTGCCCCGGCGTGTCGTTCGAACACATGTTTGAATCAGTGCCCGCATTGGGTTAGCGTTCCAGCCGAGAAACACGGCAACCTGGAGGCGCGACGGTGGGCAAGCAGATCGGTACGGCCAAGAGCCGGACCCTCAAGATTGATCCGGCGAAGCAGGGTTTGGCAAAGCCCGCAAAGGCCGCTGCGGCCGACAGCGCGGCGGCGGGCACTGTGCAGATCTTTCCCGACCGGCCGGACACTGGCGACGGTCTGACCGTTCGTCAGCGCCGGGTGCTCGAGGTCATCCGGGACTCGATCGATCGTCGTGGCTATCCACCATCGGTGCGTGAGATCGGCGAGGCCGTGGGACTGTCCTCCGCTTCCTCGGTCGCCCATCAACTCAGCACCCTGCAGCGCAAGGGCTACCTCCGTCGCGATCCCAACCGCCCGCGAGCGCTGGACGTTCGCACCCCGGAGGAGACCGCGGACGACATCGCTTCAGGCACATCGGGGTCCTGGAGCGCGGAGAACGCCGGCACCGCCCGGGCCGGTGACAGCCACGAGGACCAGCAGCTGCCCCGTCCGTCGTACGTTCCGGTGGTCGGCCGGATCGCGGCCGGCGGTCCGATCCTGGCCGAGCAAGCGATCGAGGATGTCTTCCCGCTGCCCCGCGAGATCGTCGGCGAGGGCACGCTGTTCCTGCTCCGTGTCGTCGGAGACTCGATGATCGACGCAGCGATCTGCGACGGCGACTGGGTGGTCGTACGGCAGCAGCCGAACGCGGAATCCGGGGAGATCGTAGCCGCGATGATCGACGGCGAGGCGACGGTCAAGACCTTCAAGCGTAAGGGTGGCCATGTCTGGTTGCTCCCGCACAACGACGCGTTCGAGCCCATCCCGGGCGACGACGCCACCGTTCTCGGCCGCGTGGTCAGCGTCCTGCGCAAGATCTGAGGGCCTTCCCTCGCGCTCAGTCGCTGTGGTCTCGCGGCGCCAGTCGTCCAAGGATCGGAATCCCGGGCGTTGCGGACCAACTCGGCCTCGACGTGACCACCGGCGAGGTTCTCGAGTCGATCTCGACGGATTTCCGCACACCGCCGGTGGGGACATCCTGGTGGCCTTCGGCGCCCTCTGGGTGAGCTTCTACGACGACGCAACCCTGATCCGCATCCCGCTGGACTAAATGGGTCAGGAACCGCGGCGGCGCAGGCGGAGCACCAGCCAGATCAAGCCCGTGACCACGACGGCGGCGATGACGCCTGCGACGACGGTCACCGCAGGTGCTCCGGAGTCCGTGGGACTCCCGGTGAATGGTGCCGCGGCGGTCTCCGACGCGGCAGTCGGTTCGGCTGAATCTGTCCCGGCTGCCGCATCTGGGATCACTGTGATCACGCTGTTCACGCCCTCGCTCCCGACCAGCAGGTTGTGTGAGCCGGGCGCGAAGGCGATGGCCTCGCCCTGGGGTGCGTCAGGCAGCGCGATCACGGCCACGGGCTCTGCTTGCAGCGCCACCGCAACGTCGCTCCCGGCCAGCGCCCAGACGTACGCGTCGGTGTAGGTACGCAGGGCGATCCGGCTCCCGTCGGCAGAAACGGAGCCTCCGGTGACGAGCAGCTGTCCGGCGCGGCCGACCGGTCCACCCGGAGTCCCGGTCATGGTGAACGTCAGGTCGGCCACCTTCTCCATCAGCACCTCGGCGGCCGGGTCGAGGGCCGCTGCGGGCCGGTAGACCCCGGACTGGCCGAGCGGGTCCTTGGTCGTGATGTACGGGATGCCATCGGGTGCCAGCAGGAGCGCTTCGGCATCGTGCGGACCGTCCGGGTAGACCAGCCGGAAGATCTGCGGGGCCTCAACCGCCGCCTGCGGGTCGGCCGGGTCGTAGGCCACCGTGATCAACGCGATGGTGTCCCGGTCGGCGCCGTTGTCACCGATGTCGGCGAACCAGATGGTGTTGTCAGCGAAGGCGAGGTCCTCGATGTCGCGCGGGTCCTGGGCGAACTCGGAGACCGAGCCCTGGACCGCGCAGGCCGCATCGAGGCGATACATCAGAATCGTCGTCGACCCGGGCTGGGGCTCTGGGGTGCTGTCCTCGACCAGCAGCACGTCTGCCTCGGGCAGCGCGGCGAGACCGGACAGCTCGTCGACCTGCGGATCGGTGATCGTGCACTGTCTGGCGGGCGGCCCATAGTCACCGGACGGTGTTCCCCATGCAGGGGCGCCAATTACCAGCGACGAAGCGAGGCAGATCGCGACGATCCCGGTCGAGCGCGCAAGCATCGGACCAGTGTTTCAGTCAGGCCCACCTGAAGCGGCCCGTAATGTTGCCCGGTGAAGCGAATTCTCCTGACCGGCATGTCGGGCGTCGGCAAGTCCACGGTGAGCAGTCAACTCGGGGAGCAGGGATACAAGGCGGTCGATGTCGACGATCCGGCGTGGTCGGAATGGGTGCACAGTGCGGATGGCGAGGGGCCATCCCCGCTCCACCCGGGCATGGACTGGGTCTGGCGCGAAGACTGCATTCAAAGTCTGCTGGCCACTGAAGATGTGGATGTGCTGTTCGTAAGCGGATGCGCGTCCAACCAAGCGAGGTTTCATGAACGGTTCGACCACATCGTCTTGCTGAGTGCCCCTGCCGCCGTCATGGTCGAGCGCTTGACCGATAGGGAAGGCAACCGCTACGGCAAACACCCAGGCGAGGTTGCCCGCAGCTTGCGTTTCAAGGAAACAGTCGAGCCGAGACTGAGGGCCATCGCTCATCTCGAGGTCGACGCCAGCCGTCCGCTCGATGAAGTCGTAGCGGCTGTCCTCAGGCTGGTACCGAGCTCGTAGGCGTACGGCGCCGCGCCGGCGCGTCCGGGAAGCCGGTCCACCTACCCAGCGGCCCGTCGAAGACGACGTGCACGACCCACAACAGGATGACGCCGACTGCCGCGCCGGTGAGCAGATCGGTGATCCAGTGGAAGTTCAACAGCAGCATCGTCACCGCCGAGGCGATCGGGGACACGACGAAGAGCGTGGCGAACAGCCGTTGCACCCGGGCCGGCAGCCCGTAGTAGACGGCGAGCCAGGTCGCCAGACCCCACATCAGCACGGCATTGGCGGTGTGCCCGGAGGGATAACTCTGTCCCCCTCGGTGCAGGTACGAGCCGGGATAGGCAGGGGCGGTACGCCCTAGGCCGTACTTGAAGGCGTACACGGTGATCGTCAGCAGCAGCAGCGCGAACAGGGTGCGCACCAGAGGCTGCAGGGTCCGGCGGGTCCAACACAGGTAGCCGATCAGGACCGCCATGACCACCAGGATCAGCACCCGCTGGCCGCCGATCTGGGTGATCGTCCAGCAGATTCCGTACAGGATCTGACTGTCCCCCACCCGCCAGCCGCCGACCAGATCGGCGACGACCTCGTCGAAGCGGGACACCGGGCCGGCCAGGATCAGGTCCAGGGTGAGCCAGATAGCCACGGCGAAGGATGTCAGGACCAGAACCGGGGACGGGCGTACTGCCAGACCCAGAGGCCGGTCGGTGCGAGGACCGACAGTCACTCGCTCAGGATACCGGGCCGGGTTACCCGATCGTGATCTTTGCGCGTCAGAGCGCGGCGTGCTCAGCGAGGAGCGCGGCCAATTCCGGGCCGACCCGGGCCGACAGCCTGGTGCCGGCCGCCTCATGTACCTCGGTCAGCACTTCGCCGTCCCGATGCAGGCGGGCGACCAGATCACCCCGGTCGTAGGGCAGCAGCACCTCCACCGCCACCTCGGGGCGAGGCAGCGCCAGCGCGAGCCGGTCGCGCAGAATGTCCATGCCGTCGCCGGTCTGGGCACTGACCCACAGCGCATCCGGCAACGTGCCCCGCAACCGGGTGACCTCCTCCGGCGTCATCGCGTCGGTCTTGTTGACGACGATAATCTCGGGGACGTCGAGGGCATCGATCTCGCCGAGGACCTCGTGTACGGCGTTGATCTGGCCGATCGGGTCGGCATCGGCCCCGTCGACTACGTGCAGGATCAGGTCCGAGCCGCTGACCTCTTCCAGGGTCGCCCGGAAGGCCTCGATCAGCTGGTGCGGCAGATGTCGGACGAATCCCACCGTGTCGGACAGGGTGAACTCCCGGCCATCCTGCGTGCGCGTCCGTCGTACGGTCGGATCCAGGGTCGCGAACAACGCGTCCTGCACCAGCACGCCGGCTCCGGTCAGTGCGTTGAGCAGGCTGGACTTGCCGGCGTTGGTGTAACCGGCGATAGCGACCGAGGGGACATCGTTGCGATCCCGGCTGCGCCGCTGGGTCTTCCGGGTGCTCTCCATCTGCGCCAGCTCGCGCCGGAGTTTGGCGATCCTGGAACGGATCCGGCGCCGGTCGGTCTCCAGCTTGGTCTCGCCTGGACCGCGCGTACCGACACCACCGCCCGCCCCCCCGCCGGCGCCCCCGGCCTGACGGGACAGACTCTCTCCCCAGCCGCGCAGCCGCGGCACCAGATAGGTGAGCTGTGCCAGTTCCACCTGGGTCTTGCCCTCGCGGCTGCGGGCGTGCTGAGCGAAGATGTCCAGGATCAGGGCCGTACGGTCGACCACCTTGACCTTGAGCTTCTGCTCCAGGTTGCGCAGCTGGCTCGGCGAGAGTTCCCCGTCGCAGATCACGGTGTCGGCGCCGGTGTGCACGACCAGTTCGTGGACCTCGGCGACCTTGCCCGATCCGATGTAGGTCGCGGGGTCGGGTCGATCCCGGCGCTGGATGACGCCGTCGAGGACTTCCGAACCGGCTGTCTCGGCCAGAGCCGCGAGCTCGGCCAGCGACCGTTCGGCCGCTTCGGCGCCGCCCTCGGTCCAGACGCCGACAAGGAGCACGCGCTCCAGGCGCAGCTGCCGGTACTCGACCTCGGTGACATCGGCGAGTTCGGTCGACAGGCCGGCGACACGGCGCAGAGCTGCGCGGTCGGCGAGGTCGCGGTCGCCGGTCGACTCCCGGGGCGTCACCCGCGGCCGCACCTCCGGCGCGAGCTCGGTCTCAGCCGCCGCGTCGGCAGCAGCGAGATCAGGCTCGAGGGCGGCTTCTGGCAGGACGGCGGCATCGGCGTCGAAGCCGCCGGAATGAGAGGTGGCGGGGAATCTGGCAGCAGTCATGTTCTTCCCAGCCTGACACGACTTGGCCCGACAGGCACGCAGGTTACTCATCCTGCCGGTGGGAGCTCAGTCCAATCCGGGTCCGGCTTCCGGGTGCAGGCCGAGATACAGCGACCAGCGTTCTCCATCGGGATCGATCGGACGGCCAGCGAATTCATCAAGCAACGCAGTCAACCGCTGCCGTAACTCCTCGATCTGCTCGGCCGGTAGACGCAGTCCCAGCCGGGTGCTCTGCAGCTTTTCGTGGCCGACGGAAGCGACCTCATCGAGGAATGCCTCCAGAGCAGCATCTCGATTGCCGACGTGGTGCTCCCCGAAGTCCAACTTCCAGGACAGCCGGGTCGCGCGATAGGGCACTTCGCGGGCTCCGCGAGATCCACGACGCACGGGTTCGGCGGCCAAGAAGCCGGTGTCCACCAAGGTGCGTACGTGATGCAGCACCGAAGCCGGATGTTTGCGCAACCGGGTGGCGATCTCCTTGTTGGTCAGCGCCTCGGACAGGCACAGTCGCAGGATGCGCAGCCGGGTGCTCGATGCCAGCGCCCGGGCCTGCCCTTCGGTGGCCGGGTACCGCTGCGTGCCGGCGAGATCCTTGCCGGCGACATCCTTGCCAGCGACATCCCGGCCGGCCGGTTCCATGCCGGGAACAGGCCCCTGCGCAAGGGTGTGCTGATCGGCCACGGAGACAGCCTACCGAGAATCTGACTAAGTGATTGACATTTCCCAATCACTGATCGAAGCTCGCGGCATGACCACGCCCGAACCGGCGCCTCAGCGCAGCCTGATCCATTCTCACGACTTCCGCCAGTTGTGGGCCGCGGAGACGATCAGCCAGATCGGCACGCAGATCACCCAGATCGCGCTGCCCATCCTCGCCGTCATCACGCTGGCAGCCACCGAGTTCGAGATGGGCGTGCTCATCGCCTTGGAGACGCTGGCGTTCCTGGTGATCGGGCTGCCCGCCGGGGCTTGGGTGGACCGGTGGCGGCGCAAGCGGGTGCTGGTCGCCAACGACCTCGTCCGAGCTCTTGCGCTGGGGTCGCTGCCGTTGGCCTACGCCTTCGACATGCTCACCCTCTGGCAGTTGTTCGCGGTCGCCCTGGTCACCGGCGTCGCGACAGTGTTCTTCGATGTCGCCTATCAGAGCTATCTGCCCTCGATCGTGGACAAGTCGCAGATCGTGGAGGGCAACTCCAAGTTGGCCATCAGTCAATCCGTTGCCCAGGTGGCCGGTCCCGGCGCCGCTGGCCTGCTGATCAAAGTCCTCGGTGCCCCGACGATGTTCCTCTTCGACGCGGTGAGCTTCCTCGCCTCGGCCTGGTTCATCGGCAGGATTCGGCATCAAGAACCGGTGCACGATCGCAGTACTCGGCGCTCGTTGAGGGTCGAGATCGGCGAGGGTCTGAGTTTCGTTTTGCGACACCCGCTGCTGCGCCGGATCGTGGCGTGCACGGGTACGTCGAACTTATTCTCAACCGTCACAGCTACCATGTTGGTCTTGTTCATGGTCCGTGAACTCGGCTTCGACTCTACCCAGATCGGCCTGACCTTCTCCGCCGGTGCCGTCGGTGGATTGATCGGCGCGGCGACGACGACTCGGTTCGCGAAGTTTTTCGGGGACGGCCGGTCGATCGTGCTGGCCGCTGGGCTGCTGATCCCCTTAGCAGCACTCGTGCCCCTCTCGGCACTGGGCCTGCCCGGGATCTTGCTGCCCTTGTCGTGGGCCGGCGTCAGCTACTTCGTCGTCCTCTACAACATCGTGCAGGTCAGTTTTCGGCAACGGCTGTGCCCGATCCAGCTGCTGGGCCGGATGAACGCCTCGATCCGTTTCCTGGTCTACGGCACGATGCCGATTGGCGGCCTGGTCGGCGGTGCGCTCGGCGCGTGGCTCGGAGTCCTGCCGACTCTGTGGATCGCCGCCCTGGGCTCGATCCTGGCCTTCCTGCCGGTCTTTCTGAGCCCGCTGCGGACGATGCGTGACCTGCCGACCGAGTACGACGCCCACCGCAACGTCGAGTCTGACCAGGTCGAGGACAAGGCGGGGCGTGTCTAGCCGACTCAGTCCGGGATGGCCGCCCACCAACTCGAATCGACCTCTCCAGCGGCGACGAACACCGCTGGGCCGCCCAGGACAGTCGTTTCCGGGGTGACCGTCACGCTCACCTGCCCCCCTGGTACGTCGACGAGGACCTCGCCGGAATCCCGCCCGATCTGATCCAGGGCGTGCGCGGCGACCGCACATGCGCCGGTGCCGCAGGACCGGGTCTCCCCCACCCCGCGCTCGAATACGCGCATCCGCACGTGCAGGACCGCGGCGTCCGGGACCGACTCAGGGGCACCCTGCGACGTTAGGTTCGGAGCAAACTTCCCCTGATCCGCGGTGCCAGCCCCGATGTGGGCGCAGTTGACGAATTCGATGTTGACTCCGTCCGGGAACAGGGAGTCGTCGACGCCGGGCTGCTGCGACAGGTCCAGATCCTCGACCGGAATGTCGGTGACGCACACCAGATGTGGGTTTGGCATCGACACCTGCCAACCGGGCAACTCCTCCCCCGAGACTCTCGCGACCGACTCCGCCCCGAATCTGGCCGGGCCCATATCCACAGACACCACGCCGCTCGGCGAAATCGTGATCTGCCGGACCCCGCCGCGGGTAGCCAGGTCGAACGAGGTCGCCGTCTCGAGGCCGGCGTCGAGCAGGTAGCGCGCAACCAAGCGGGCGCCGTTCCCGCACATCTCCGAGACCGACCCATCCGCGTTGCGGTAGTCCATGAACCAGCGGGCAGCACCGGTCTCCAGTGCTTCGCTCTCCGTCGCCACACCCACGGGCAGGACTCGCAGCACGCCGTCGGCTCCGATGCCGGCGTGTCGGTCGCAAAGGCGCTGTACCTGCTCGGCCGACAGAGGGGGGATCTCGGCTCGCGGGTCAAGGGTGGCGAAGTCCGGGAGGACGATGAAGTCGTTCTCGGTGCCGTGCCCCTTGAGAAACCGCGTCACGAGTCGATCGTAGGTGCGTGCAACGCATGTACGGCACGGTCGAGGAGTCCCGGGGCGCCGGCTGGCAACCAGTCGATGCGCTGCTCGCGACGAAACCACGAACGCTGGCGGCGGACAAACCGGCGGGTCGCCTGTTGGGTGATCAGCCTGGCCTGGTCGTCGGAGATCTCTCCGTCTAGGTGGCGCAAGACCTGGGCATAGCCCAACGCCCGGCTGGCCGTGACCCCTTCCCGCAGCCCGACCGTGACCAGCTGCTCCACCTCGCCGACGAGTCCGTCGGTCCACATCCGGTCGACCCGTGCCTCGACTCGCCGGTCCAGGGAGTCCGGATCGTCGTCGAGACCGATCCAGGCCGCCTGATAGCGATCCTGCGGCTCAGGCATAGACGCCTGGAAGGGTTGGCCGGTCACTGAGATGACCTCCAGGGCACGGACGATCTTGCGACCGTTGTGCCGGTGGATGGCCGCAGCGGCGGCAGGATCCGAGCGAGCCAGTTTCGCGTGGAGTGGGATGGAGCCATGCGCTGCAAGTTCTGCCTCGAGCTCGGCCCGTACCTGGGCGTTTGTCGCCGGAAAGTCCAGATCATCCAGTGCTGCACGGATGTACAAGCCCGAGCCGCCAACCAGAATGGCCGTACGATCACGGCTCACGATGTCGTCCATAGTGGAACGCGCTGCCAGCTGGTAGGCCGCAACCGTCGCCGTCTCGGTGACGTCGAGCACGTCGAGCAGATGGTGTCGCACTCCGCGCCGCTGATCGGTGCGGAGTTTCGCGGTACCGATGTCCATGCCTCGATAGAGCTGCATCGAGTCGGCGTTGATCACCTCGCCATCGACTGCCAGGGCGACCTGTACGGCGAGATCGGACTTGCCCGACGCAGTCGGCCCGACGATGGCCAACACCCGGCTCACAGCTGGCGCACCCAACTGGCGACGATGTAGAAGACACCGAACGGAGCCCCGGCGTAGTAGAGCTCAGCGACCATCGGCGTGCTTTCCAGGATTGCTCCTGCCGCTCGCCACGACGCCAGACCGGCTGCGAGAACTCGCGCTCCGACCCCCTGGTCCAGGTCGAGCAGCGCCCGTCCGTGTCCTGTACCCAACGCCGAGGTGACGGCGGCATCGAAGCCGACCGCATCCGGGTCGTACCAACCGGGCGATTTCTCGGTACGCCTGGCGCTGCCGTCGCCCATGACCAGCATCGCCCAGCGTCTCCGGTCACCGCTGGCGGCCCGCAGGTGCGGCGCCGCAGCCGCTGACGACAGACCGACCCGTTCCCCGGTGAAGCCGGCCTGGTCGAGCAGCCAGGCACCGAGCAGGTGCGGCAACGGAAGGCCCACCGCTTCGGTACGCCCTCCCGGCGACTCATGCGCATTGTCGAAGCGCAGCCGTACGGACACGCCGTACCCACACAGATCCCCCGCGTCACCGGCCCGGTAGAAGACCTCGGACGCAGAAGCGCCGAGGATCAACACCGCATCCGGATTAGTGCCGAGCACCCTTGTCAACGCATCGGAGCAGGCCGACCGCAGCTCCGCACCCATGTCCTGTCCGGCCGGGCCCAACAGCGCAGGGTGCAGAAGTGGCGGCGCAGGACAGAATGCGGCAGCCACGATCACCATCTCATTGTGCGGCCAGCCCGAATCTTGATTCCCGGTGCTGCCATCCCGGCAGGGCTGCGGCCGACCCGCATCTCTCCTCCGTGTGAGAATGCCCGCCATGGCAAGCGAGGAGACCGACCTGTCCACGTGGGGGCGCGTCGAGACCGACGGCACCGTCTACGTCAAGACCGACGACGGCGAGCGGGTCGTCGGTTCCTGGCAAGCCGGCGACGCCGAGAGCGGCCTTGCGCACTACGCCCGGCGCTTCGACGATCTGGTCACCGAGGTGGCGCTGCTCGAGCAACGGCTGAAGTCGGGCACGACCAAAGCCGGTCAGGTGATCGCCAAGGCGCAGCAGATCGGCGCCAGTCTCGACACCGCCGCCGTCGTCGGGGACCTGGCCGGATTGCGCCGACGCACCGAGGAACTCGTGACGTCGGCTCAGGCAGCATTGGCCGGCGAGCACGAGCGCCGCGATGCCGAGCGGGCGCAGGCGACCGCCAGCAAGGTTGCCCTGTGCGTCGAGGCGGAGCAACTTGCCGAGAGCAAGCAGTGGAAGGTGACCGGCGAGCGATTCAAGGCCATGGCCGAGGAATGGAAGGCAATTCGGGGGCCGGACCGCAAGAGCGGCGACGCCCTGTGGAAGCGGTTCGCAGCGGCCCGCGATGCATTCGGCAAGAACCGCGGGGCGCACTTCGCCGAGTTGGACCGCCAGCGCGAGACGGCTCGGGAGCAGAAGGCCGAACTCGTACGCGAGGCCGAGAAGTTGTCGACATCCACCGACTGGGCACCGACGGCCACTCGGATGAAGGGCCTGATGACCCGGTGGAAGGCCGCGCCACGGGCCAGCCGCGAGGCCGAGGACGAGCTGTGGACCAAGTTCCGGGCGGCTCAGGACGCGTTCTTCACCGCCCGTACTGAGATCTTCAGCAAGCAGGATGCCGAGTACGAGGGCAACAAGGTGGCCAAGGAGGAACTGCTCGCCGAGGCGGAGCGGATGGACCCCAGGGCCGACCCGCAGGGGGCGCAGACGGCATTGCGGGCTCTGCAGGACCGTTGGGACAAGATCGGCAAGGTCCCGCGCGAGGCGATTGCTCCACTGGATGACCGGATGCGCGCGGTGGAGACAAGGGTCCGGGAGGCACTCGATGCTCGGTGGGCCGGCTCCGCAGCCAATGAGAATCCGATGCTGGCCAGCATGCGGGACAAGGTCGCCGACGCCACCGAGAAACTGGCCAAGGCGCAGAAGTCCGGCGATGCCAAGCGGATTCGGCGCGCCGAGGACGACCTTGCCAGGTGGCAGGCCTGGCTGCGCGACGCCAACGCCTAGACCCGAGCCTGCGGCATTCCGAGCGACACCACTACCGGCGTCGGCTCACTTTCAGCGGGGACGCCGGCGCTGCGGTCCCCGGCCGCCGTTCGGCGATGCGAGAGCAGCGGGCCATCGGCTACCAGATGGTGCGGCGCCGCGTAGCTGATCTGCGTCGTCACGATGTCGCCGGGGCGGACATCAGCAGACGCCGGCATGGCGACGTGGACCAGCCGGCCGTCGCGCGCGCGTCCGGTCCGCCGACCGGTGGCCGCGTCCTTGCTGCCCTCCCCCGCCGCGACGAGAAGTTCCACCTCGGAGCCGATGAGCGCTTGGTTCTCTTCGTGCGAGATCCGTCGTTGGACAGCCACCAGCCGCTCGTAGCGCTCCTGCACCACCTCCTTGGCGACCTGGTCCGGCAACGTCGCCGCCGGCGTACCCGCCCTGGCGGAGTATTGGAACGTGTAGGCGCCGGCGAATCTGGCCTGCTCCACCAGCGACAGAGTGTCGGCGAAGTCCGACTCGGTCTCCCCCGGGAAGCCCACGATGATGTCGCTGGTGATCGCGGCATGCGGGATGGCCCTGCGCACCCCATCGAGGATCCCGAGGTAACGGTCCCTCCGGTACGACCGGCGCATCCGGCGCAGCACGTCGTCCGAACCCGATTGCAGCGGCATGTGCAACTGCGGGCAGACGTTGGCAGTCGTGGCCATCGCCTCGATGACGTCGTCGGTGAAGTCACGCGGGTGGGGGCTGGTGAAGCGCACCCGTTCCAGTCCCTCGACGCTGCCGCAGGTCTTCAGCAGATCCGCGAAGGCGCGGCGATCGCCGAAATCGGCACCGTAGGAATTCACGTTCTGACCGAGCAGGGTGATCTCCAGGACGCCCTCGGCGGCGAGCGCCTCGATCTCGGCCAGGATGTCACCTGGACGCCGGTCGACTTCCTTGCCGCGCAACGTCGGGACGATGCAGAACGTGCAGGAGTTGTTGCAGCCCACCGAGATCGACACCCAGGCGGAGTAGTTCGAGTCGCGCCTGGCCGGCAGGGTCGAAGGAAACACTTCGAGCGACTCGGCGATCTCGATCTGGGCGACATCGTTGTGCCGGGCGCGTTCCAGGAGCACCGGCAGCGAACCGATGTTGTGCGTCCCGAACACCACGTCGACCCACGGGGCCTTCGCCAGGATGAGCCCGCGGTCCTTCTGCGCCAGGCAACCGCCGACCGCGATCTGCATACCCGGCCGCTTGGCCTTGACCGAGGCGAGGTGACCGAGGTTGCCGTACAGCTTGTTGTCCGCGTTCTCCCGAACCGCACAGGTGTTGAGGACGGCGACATCGCCATAGGCACCGTCGTCGGCCCGCGCATAGCCGGCCGATTCGAGCAGGCCGGACAGACGCTCGGAGTCGTGCACGTTCATCTGGCAGCCGAAAGTGCGGACGGAGTACGTGCGTACGTCCGGTTCTTCCTGGATATACACGGTGGTCACGGGCTCCTCACAACCACATGAGCCTACGGCGGGCGGGAGAGTCCTGACGCATGGCTGTTAGTCAACCGTGACCTCGTCAGGCCGTCCCAGGATGCCCGGATAGCTAGGGTCAGCCAATGACCAGCCCGATTCCGGCCAGTGCTGACGACGCCGCCGGACCCCCGCTCGTCGAGATGACCGGAGTGAACAAGTGGTTCGGCGACCTGCACGTCCTCGCCGACATCGACCTGACGATCACCCGTGGGGAGGTCGTCGTCGTCATCGGGCCGTCCGGTTCGGGCAAGTCCACGCTCTGCCGCTGCATCAACCGGCTGGAGCCGATCCAGCAGGGCAGGATCGCCATCGACGGGAAGATCTTGCCCGAAGAAGGCAAAGATCTGGCCAGGCTGCGCAGCGAGGTCGGCATGGTGTTCCAGAGCTTCAACCTTTTCGCGCACAAGACGATCCTCGACAACGTGACGCTCGGCCCGATCAAGGTGCGGAAGCAGCCGAAGGCAGCGGCTCGCGCCCGAGCGAAGGAGCTGCTGGATCGGGTCGGCATCGGAGAGCAGGCCGACAAGTTTCCGGCACAGCTGTCCGGGGGGCAGCAGCAACGGGTCGCGATCGCCCGAGCACTGGCCATGGACCCGAAGGTCATGCTCTTCGACGAGCCGACCTCGGCCCTGGACCCGGAGATGATCAACGAGGTTCTCGATGTGATGACCCAGCTGGCCAAGGACGGGATGACGATGGTGGTGGTCACCCATGAGATGGGCTTCGCCCGCCGGGCCGCCAACCGGGTCGTCTTCATGGATGGCGGATACATCGTGGAAGAGGCAACGCCGGAGGAGTTTTTCAGCAATCCGAGCACTGATCGCGCCAAGAGTTTCCTGTCAAAGATTCTCACGCACTGAAATACGACTCCGACCCCAGGTGCCACAAAGTGTCAACGATCGAGAGGAACGACGCATGAAGCTTCGACGCAAAGTTCTCACGGCCAGCCTGGCCGCCGCCATGATGGGGCTAAGCGCATGTGGGGGCGGCGGTGACGAAGAAGCGGCCGCCCCACCGGTCGAAGAGAGCCCCGAGTTTGAAGCAGGCACGACGATGGCAGAACTGGCCGAACAAGGAAGCATCGTCGTTGGGACGAAGTTTGACCAGCCGGGCTTCGGCCTGGAGAACATCGACGGTGAACTCGAGGGGTTCGACGTAGAGATCGCCAAGATCCTCGCCGCTGGCCTGGGCATCGGTCCCGACGGCATCGAGTACGTCGAGACGCCCTCCGCCGTACGCGAGGAAGTGATTGAGGATGGTGACGTCGACCTGGTAGCGGCTACTTACACCATCAACGAGGAACGTGCACAGCGGATCACCTTCGCCGGTCCGTACTATCAAGCCGGTCAGCAGATCATGGTACTGACCGACAACGACACGATCACTGGGCCCGATTCCTTGACGGATAACCCCGATACCACTGTCTGCTCGGTGACCGGTTCCACGCCGTCACAGACCATTCTGGAGTACCTCGCGAGTCCGGACCAGCTGGTTCTCTTCGAGGAGTACTCGTTGTGCGCCGAGGCGCTGACCAACGGACAGGTCCAGGCCGTGACAACCGACAATGTGATCCTTGCCGGTTTCGTCAGTCAATCCGACGGCGCGTTCAAACTGGTGGGCGAGCAGTTCACCGAGGAGCCGTACGGGATCGGGATCGAGAAGGGCGACGTCGAGTTCTGTGAGTTCATCAACGAGACGCTCGCCGCGGCTGCCGAGTCCGGTGCGTACGAAGAGGCTTGGAACACCACCGCGGGCATGATCGAGGGAAGTGAGCTGCCGGAGCTGCCCGAGCCCGCGGAATGCGTCTGATCCCGCGGTAACGCACCCGACGTCCGGGCGCGCGGTCGGCGGGCGCTTCTCGCCCTCCGCTCGCGTGCCCGGACACTCTGACAGGAATGGTCACTGGACGCGATCACCGAGAACCTCGACGCCTTTTGGAGTGGGTTCCTGACGTCGTTGGGGATTTGCCTCTGGGCAATGGTGGGGTCACTCGTCCTGGGCACGGTGCTGGCCGGTTGCCGCGTCTCGCCGGTGCCACCCTTGCGCGCACTGGGAACCTGGTGGGTGACGACATTCCGCAATACGCCGTTGACGGTAGTGCTCTTCTTCTTCGCCTTCGGCCTGCCCGCCTTGGGCATCAACGCTTCGTTCTACATCTTCGGCGTCGGTGGCTTGGTCGTGTACACGTCTGCGTTTGTGTGTGAGGCGATTCGCTCTGGCATCAACGCAGTCTCGGCCGGACAAGCCGAGGCCGCGCGTTCGATCGGACTTACCTTCAGCCAGTCGTTGACGTTGATCGTGCTGCCCCAGGCACTCAGAACCGTGGTCCCACCGCTGGGCAGCGTGATCATTGCGATGTTCAAGAACTCGGCCGTGGTCGGCGCCTTCGGTGTGGGCGGTGACCTTTTCAGCACCGGTGCAACGCTCACCAGCGCGCAGGGCTACGCCAATCTGCCGGTGATCACCGGGGTGGCGCTTGGGTATCTCGCCATCACCCTGCCGGCCGGTGCGATCTTGCAGGTCATCGAGCGACGAGTGGCGATCGTTCGATGACCTCGGAAACGATCCTCTACGACCAGCCGGGGCCCAGGACGCGACGCCGAATCCGGATCGGCACGATCGTCGCAGGTGTCGGGATCGCGGTGCTGTTGTTCTTCGTGATCAAGCGACTCGTCGACCGTGATCAATTCTCGATGGAGAAGTGGGGGCCGCTGATCGACCCTGGAAACGAAGACTTCGCCTCGGTCTGGCGGGTGATCGGTGAAGGCCTGGGCAACACGGTCCAAGCAGCCATCCTCGCGATGCTGCTTTCCGTGGTGATCGGAACCACCATCGCGATCGGGCGACTGTCCCTGGGAAAGCTAGGCCGCATCCCCCTCGTTGGCCTCGTGGAGTTTCTCCGCGGTGTGCCGGTCGTCGTTACCATCTATTTCACCTCCCGGGTGCTCCCCGACTTCGTAGAGACCTCTGGCTGGATCGGCGGCGAACAGCTGTGGTTCCTGGTGATCGGCCTGACTCTGTACAACAGCGTCATCTTCGCGGAGATCGTTCGCGCCGGAGTTCTCTCGCTACCGAGCGGCCAACGTGAGGCCTCATTGGCCATGGGCATGACGAACGCTCAGACGATGCGAAGCGTTCTGCTGCCGCAAGCCTTTCGCGCCATGCTGCCGGCAATCATCAGTCAATTGGTAGTGGTGCTCAAGGACACTTCACTGATCGCCGTCGTAGGCAACTACGAAGAGCTTGTGGGCGCGGGAGAACGCCTATACATCATTCTCCGTAACCCCATCCAGATGTTCACGGTTATTGCCATCATCTACATCGCGATCAACTACTCATTGAGCAGGCTGGCACAGGTCTTGGAGCGTCGATTGTCAGGTTCAAGTCGGTCAGCTGCGGTTGAGGTTGAGCTGGAAACCACTACGACCGGAGCGTAGTTTGCACGCCAGCGGCGCACATTCCTAACGTCGGACAAGTCGGGGCTCACGGTCGATATGCCTGGAATTGCCAAGCCGTTGTGCCACCGTTGGTATTGCACCGTTTCGTGATCACCCACCCATGGGTGTCATAGTGGCTCTTCGATTTTGACCGGGCAAGGTCCGGTTCCTGACCTTCTCGGCGTGTCTGAAGGTGGGGGCCCGTGACCTCTTGAAGTCTGACTGTTGCGAAGCAGCAGACGAGAGAGGTCACGGGCGTGGATCACGGTACGACGTTGTTGTTTGGGTTGCCCGGTGTTCGGGTCGCGCGTGTCGAGCGGGCCGCCGACGGTGCCCGGGTGGTGCATGTCGAGACGGCCGATTCCTCGGCGGCGGGGTGCCCGGAGTGCGGGACTGTGTCGAGGTCGGTGAAGGGGAAATCGGTTACCGCGCCGAAGGATCTGCCCTACGGGCAGGATCCGATCCGGGTGCGTTGGCACAAGGTCCGTTGGCGCTGTGGTGAGCCGGCGTGCGGTCGGGGGTCCTTCACCGAGGCCATCGGGGAGATCCCGGCGGGCCGGCGGAGTACGGGCCGGTTGCGGGCGGCGATCGGGCGCGCGGTGGGTGATGCGGCCCGCAGTGTCGCCGAGGTCGCCGACGCGTTCGGGGTCTCCTGGCCCACGGCGCACGCGGCGTTCACCGAGGCCGCGGCCGTCCAGTTGGCCGAGCCGGACCCGACTCCGGTGCTGGGCATCGATGAGACCCGCCGCGGGCGGCCACGCTGGGTCCCAGACGGGCTCACCGGCCGTTGGTCACGCGTCGATCCCTACGACACCGGCTTCGTCGACCTGGCCGGGGAGCAGGGCCTGCTCGGCCAGGCGCAGGGTCGGACCAGCGCCTGTGTGGTGTCCTGGCTCGAGCAGCGCAGTCCGGCCTTCCGGGAGGCGATCCGCTTCGTGGCGATCGATCCGGCCGCGGTCTATGCCAAGGCGGTCACCACTCCGGGGCTGCTGCCCAATGCCAGGCTGGTGGTGGACCACTTCCACATCGTCAAGCTCGCCAACGACGCGGTGACCAAGGTCCGCCGGCGGGTGATCTGGGAGCAGAAGGGCCGCCGGGGCCGCAAGATCGACCCCGCGTGGGCCAATCGCCGCCGGCTACTGACGGCCCGGGAACGCCTGTCGGACAAGGCGTTCACCACGATGTGGAACTCCCTGATCGACTCCGACCCGTCGGCGCAGATCCTCACCGCCTGGATCGCTAAAGAAGAGCTGCGCAAGGTCCTCGCCCTAGCCCGCACCGGTGCCCGACGTGATCAGATCGCCGTGCGGCTCTACGACTTCTACCACTGGTGCGCCCACGCCGACATCGACGAACTGAACACCCTGGCCAGCACCGTCGAGACTTGGTGGCCGGCGATCGAGGCGTTCATCGACACCGGCATCACCAACGCCCGCACCGAAGGAATCAACCGGCTCCTGAAACAGGTGAAACGCTCGGCCTGCGGATTCCGCAACACCGCCAACAGCCACCGCCGGATACGGTTCCACTGCACCCGGAACCACCGGGCGGCAACAGCGGCTTCAAGATCACTGTCCGCTCAAAGTTGAAGAGCCGTCAAGATCTGGCTGAACGGGCACGAGTACGCCAAACGGGCCGCCGCCGCCGCGGGGGTCGGGTTCACCGAGTTGGACAACGGCTTCGCCGCCTGCGATGACCCGCAGGGTTTGCAGCAGATCTGCGACAGTCTCGGGCCGGGCGCGATCCGGGTGTTCTGCGAACGCTGGTGGTCGCGGCTGCCGCTGCCGTTGACCGCCGCGGATCGGGCCGGCGGGTACTGGTGGGACATCTCGATGCGCCAGATCGAGGTGTCCCGGACCGTCGTGTTCGACGCACCCCGCAACAGCCGGGCCTTCTTCGAGGCGCTGTGCACCGACAACCTCGACATCGGCCGGCCGGCCGGCCGAGATGCAGATCATCTTCGGTCGCCGGGTCCGCACCGACCCGCCCGGGGGCTACCGCAGCAGGCTGCTACGCGCCGGTGACACCGTCACCTGAACGCCTACTTCCGGCATTCCCGAGTCAAGTCCTACCTCAAATGCGGGCGGGCGTTCCGGATCGAAACCGTGATCAACGACCCCGGCGACCTCGGAGTTCTGCGCCGGCTCCGGATGAAGGGCCTGATCCGGCGCCTGGAACATCCAACACCTACCAGTTGACCGGCGACGGACTGCGGGTCGCGGTGTTCTACCTCAAAGTCCACGACCGTCTCCTGAGACCGCTGATCGCAGCCGACGCGCCACCGGCCCCGCTGCCGCTACGCCAAGCCCTGTAAACCATCGACCGGCACATCGACGACTACATCGGACAGGCCAGGATGGCAGCCTGAGAACTTGGCTCAACCGTCAAAGTCCCAACGGCCAAGGATCGCTGGTTTTGGACCTGTCAGAAGTTCATCATCTGGGTCGAGTCGCTGCTGATGCGCCGGCGTCGAATGCCAAGTCGTTGCGGTGCCCCCTTCCGTCGAGGGGGTGACAAATGACACGCGTCTCCGCGTGTTCCGGCGTCTCGGGTGTGTCGACCCAGGTGACAGAACCGGCAGATCGGACAGTCACCAAGCAAGTTTCACGGGACTGCTATCCATATAGTGTGACACCGACGCCACCCGTAGGGCTAAAATTGAAGTCGATTTGTGCAGATCCCACGCCGTAAAATTTCTGGGTCCCGCCAGGATTGGAGTAAGTATGCGAAAGTACACACTTAGTTACGCCGACCCCACAATTTCGTGAATATGTAGGTTGGATGCGACCGTCAATGGACAACGTCAACTCAGTCTGAATATAGCGGTTGGCGTTGCAGTTAGTAGTGACCGTCACTACCGTCGTCGTTGTTAACGTGCTCATCTGGATCGTATTCCTACACCCAAAGTAGTACGGCCCGACATTCGATGCATATCCAGCATTCGCTACTGCGGGGGTGAGCAATACGATTAGCACTGCGAATGTGATCACTCACAACGCAGAAACAAGGCTCTGAACACTTTGACCTCTCTCACTCAGTAGTTGATCTAGGATGCACAAAGGCTCCACTCATCTCGCTTGCGTGTCAAGATCACATCGCTGTCTCGTCGTAAACCCCGGTGAGAAGAGCCAGGTACCTAAGTGGTCAGATTCGTAAGTTCGTTGGGGTTCAGATCCAGGCGGTGGGGTCGTCGAGGTAGAGGCCGCAGGCGCAGTCGAGGGCGTCTTCGGGGGTGCCGGCGAAGTTGCCGGTGGGCAGGATCGAGTCTTCGTAGCCGTCCTTGCTGGCGAGGTAGACGGCGAAGCCCCACAGGGTGGCTGACCCGCCGTAGCGCAGCCGCATCAGGGGCACAGTGTCGCCGTCGGGGAGTTGACCGGTGACGTAGGCGAACGCGCCCCGGAACCGCACCTGAACGTCGGTCAGTTGTGGCCACCGTTGGCGGGCGTGCCCGGACAGGCGCTGCTGCAGGGAGGCCTTCGTCGACGCGGGCGGGGCGGGCATGGGGTGATCGTGCCCGAGTGGTGCGTTCGCTGACCAGCACGTGGTCTGTGACGGGTGAGGCTGAAGTGTCCAGTGGGAACTTCCGCTTCGGAGGACACGATGTCGATGACCAGCTCCGAGGTGATCGAGTTGAGCGATGTGCAGCGCCCCGAGCTGGCCCGGCTGGTGCGGGCGGGGCGCACCGAGCAACGCCTGGCGCTGCGGGCGAGCATCGTGTTGCACGCCGGGCAGGGACAGTCCACCGCGACGATCGCGGCCCGGCTGGGTGTGTGTGAGGACACCGCGCGTAAGTGGCGGCACCGCTGGTGCGCGTCGCCCGGCGTGGACTCGCTGCGCGACGCGCACCGTTCGGGCCGCCCACCGCTGTTCTCGCCGGTCCAGGTGGCTCAAGTGAAAGCGCTCGCCTGCCGACCCCCAGCCCACTGCTCGGCGCCGTTGTCTCACTGGTCGTGTCCCGAACTGGCCCGGCAAGTCATCACCGACGGGATCTGCGAGTCGATCTCCGGCTCTACGGTGCGCCGATGGCCCGCGATGCGCTCAAACCTTGGCAGTATCAGTCGTGGATATTCATTTCCGACCCTGACTTCGCGACCAAAGCCGGGCGGGAGTTGGACCTCTACACCCGCCTCTGGGACGGCAAACCGCTAGGGCCGAAGGACTTCGTGGTCTCTGCCGATGAGAAGACCTCCATCCAGGCCCGCTGCCGCTGCCACCCGAGCCTTCCACCGGGCAGGGTCCCGGATGATGCGCGTCAGCCACGACTACGACCGCGGCGGCGCCCGCGCCTACCTCGCCGCCTATGACGTGCACCGGGCGAAGGTGTTCGGCCGGTGCGAGCACACCACCGGCATCCTTCCGTTCACCGCCCTGGTCGAACAGGTCATGACACAGCAGCCTTACGCCTCCGCCGATCGAGTGTTCTGGGTGGTCGACAACGGCTCCTCCCACCGCGGCGGCAAGGCCATCGACCGACTCACCCAGCAATTCCCCAACGCGATCATGGTGCACACCCCGGTCCATGCGTCCTGGTTGAACCAGGTGGAGATCTTCTTCTCCATCACCCAACGCAAGGTCGTGACCCCAACGACTTCACCGACCTCGACGACGTCGAACAACGCCTCGCCCAGTTCGAGATCCGCTACAACCAAGCAGCCCGGCCGTTCCGATGGAAGTTCACCACCGCCGATCTGGCCAACCTACTGGAACGACTCGACCGTCACGAACCAGCCGAGACGCGCGCCGCCTAACCCCCGACGAAATTGCGAATCCAACCACTAAGGGTCCCGGTCAACATGCTTCTATATCTGCGCGCACTGTTTTTGGAGAAGCGGTCGGCTCAAGCAATGAAGGTCTCCCACGTCGGAACGCTGCCGCTCACCGCCGAGCAGTTCGGCGGCGGGCCCGGCTCGGTCTAGATCGCCCCGAGTTCTTCACGGATCACGCGGAACGCGACCTCGGACGGGTATCCCTTCCGCGCCAGCATGCCGAGTAACCGCCGCGTGGCCATCTGCGGTTCCAGACCACGCAAGCTGCGCAGTCTTCGCTGCACCAGCTCGCGCGCTGACTGCTCCTCGTTGGCCGGATCGAGGGTCGCCAAAGCCCGCCCCGCGATCTCCTTGTCGATCCCCTTGCGGTGCAACTCCTGAGCCAGCGCTCTGGTGGCCAGCCCGCGTCCGGCCTGCCGGGTGCTCACCCAGGCTTGGGCGAACGCGGCGTCGTCAATCAGGCCGATCTCTGTGTAGCGGTCCAACACCGCCTGCGCGGCGTCGTCGGGAATTCCATTGGCCGCCAGGGCATCAGCAAGCTGTGCCCTGGTCTTGGGCGACATGGTGAGTAGCTTCAGACAGACCGACCGGGCTATCGACTCCGGGTCACCCGGCGGGTCCTCGGGGTGACCGCCGGGCTCCTTTTCGCGGCGGGGCCGGCGGCCGGCACGGGAGCCGCCGGTTCGGCGCCCCCGTGTCGAACCGGCAGACATGCCGCTCATCGGGATCAGAAGTCGACCGGCGCTACAGCGACCGGGAGGTCGACATCAAGGACTGGACCGATGCCCAGCTTCTCCTTGATCTTCTTTTCGATCTCGTCGGCCAGGTCCGGATTGTCCCGCAGGAAAGCACGCGCATTCTCCTTGCCCTGCCCGAGCTGGTCACCGTCGTAGGTATACCAAGCACCTGCCTTGCGGACGAGTCCCTGCTCGACCCCGACATCGATCAGCGAGCCCTCACGGCTGATTCCCTGGCCATAGATGATGTCGAACTCGGCTTGCTTGAAGGGCGGGCTGCAGTTGTGCACCACGACCCCGTCGGCCACTAAAGTGTGTAGCTCCGCTACCTCGAGATCAAAGGTGCGGCACCTGCGCACAGACAGCACCTGACGAATGGCGGAGAACCAGACCTGCTCGGCCAAGAGTCCATTCAGGAACTCATCCTCGAGCGCGTCGGCGAGTGCCTGGACTCGATCTCGACGCAGTCGCGCCGCACCGAGCACCTGCTTCATTCCGCCGCGAGGATCTCCTGCAGCCGGGCCGATCATCGTGGCGGCAGCGTGCGAAGTCACACCACGTCGCTCTAGGTGACTCAGAATCGGATCGATCACCTCGCGAGCGAGATACCCACCCTGAGATCCACGTCTGCGTCCGTTGTCGGCCGCCAACGCAGCAACCAAAGCCCGACCACGGGGACCCCACGTCGGAACTGCTTCGGCGAAGCCTGCGACGTTGTCGCTGCCTGAGAGGCGTACCTCCCACACCTGGCGTCGAGACTGCACGCGTCGCCCCTTGATCACGCTCGGGCGCTTCTGCGTGGGGTCGTAGTTTCTGACCGAGCTACCGATACCGAACCGCAGGAGCAACCAGTGGATCTGGTGCGCCAACTGCTCGGACGTCGTGGTGAAGCCGATCCGGATCCCGCCGGTCTGTTCGACACTGACATGCCCGTCTGTCTCGAAGAGACCGAACAAGAGATTGCCGACAACCTCGGCTGAGGTGTCCGCGGCCAGCACACATGCCGGCACCTGCTTTTCCCAGGCGAGACGACCGTAAATGCCCGCAGTGCGGCACAGCTCGAGAACGCCGTTCTTCTCACCCTTGCGGTGCGAGAGGGCAACCGAGAGCGGACTCTGCGGTTTCGCGTAGCAGCCCAGGGCGAAAGCGATTCGGGCGACGTCTTGGTGCAACTCGTCCTCGACGTTGATGAAGTTGACCGGCGTCTTTCCTCCGACATAGCCGTCGCCGATCAGATAGCCGAGCAACCTCGCATGATCGGGGGTCATGGGTTCGACCGATCCGAATCCCTGGAACACACGAGGCCGGGCGACCCGGTCGCCAGGAGCGAGAGTCCCAGCCAATCGCCACCCAAGGTCGGTGAGGACCTGATGATCGGGGGTGACCCACAGATCGGTCCCGCCCTGCAACCGAAGCCCGATCACGTCCTGCTCTCCCTGGTCGAACCAGGAAGTCACCGGGCGGATGTGCAGCGTGTTGTCCTTGGCCACCGCGACGACCGAGACGGGGATCCGGTTGTCCACGATGTCCTCGATGCGGCGAGTCTGTCCAGTGACCGGATCGAAGATCAGACTGCCCTCGGCCAGGCACTTGTTCTTCACAACCTTGATCCGAGTCCGATTTCCGACCGCGTCGGTTCCGTCCTTGAGGGTCTCGATCCGCCGTACGTCCAAGCGGACCGAGGCATAGAACTTCAGCGCCTTGCCACCCGTGGTGGTTTCGGGACTGTTGTGCACGATCACGCCGTCGGCAAGGTAGTTGTGCGAACCTTCCACCTCGATGTCGAACCGATGCATCGATCGGGTCTTCGGCTTGACATGGATATCGAGGATCCGAGCCGGCACCGGTCGAATTGTTGGCTCGACGAATTCCGGCTCGACGGCGAACCGACCGCGCAGGTGCGGCAACAGCTTGTAGTCCATCGACGGGTGAACGTAAGGCGCCACGAGTTCCATGAATCGCGCGGATGCTGCTGTGCTGAACGTCAGCACAGCCTTGCCTCGCGCACCTGCCCGGCGCCACGACACATCCAGGGCATGAGTGTCCCGGAGGTAGGCGACCAGTCGGTCGCGTGATCCCTCGGACAGGGCCTCGAGACCGAACTGCACCCGCCCACTGCCACCGGCGGTACGCGCCTGTATTCCCTTGGAGCGCAGAGTGAAGCAGCCGTCGTCCATGTACCAGATCGCCAGGGCGAGCGGGGTCAGCGCCTTGAGGTAGTCCCAGGACAGCGTCCTGTGCCCGTCGCCGAGGTAGACAGCTCGTTGCAGCTCGCCGAGTTCGGCCAACGGCGTGAAGTCCGCGAACACCGCGCCGCGACTGTCGGTTCGCCGCGAACAGTCGATGTTGTGGAGCATTCCGACCTTCCAGTCGAGGTAGGGCGCTTGACGAGCTCCATGCCCGAGCCGGAAGCGGACACCATTGCGATCACGACGGTTTGGCGAGAGATTGCCATCGCCCATGAGCGAACCCAGGACCAGCTGCCACTGCGTCTGGCTGAGCCGGTGCGTCTCTGCGGCCATGACTCGATCGCCGGGCATCAACTCGCCGGCCTCCGTCCAGCCACCTGGCGTACGGATCTGGTGATTGGAGGTAGCGGCGAACTGCGAACGGCCGTTACCACCTGACTTCTCGACGGTGAACTGCAGGAACTGATCGGTCACACCGTTGTCGAACCAGTTAACGACCTTCCGAGGCACCACCTCGTCGGCCACCGGGTCGTAGGACAGCACCTCGACCGGCAACTTCTGGTTGACGATCTTGCCGATCTTCTCCGTCGTCCCGTCAGCGAGACAGATCCGCGTGCCATAGGAAAAACATCCGAACATGACACCTATCTTTTCGCGGAGCTGGTTGATGAAGATCAGCGTCGTACCCGAATTGCTAAGTGCCCCAGTAAGTTTGCGCAATGCCTGACTCATCAGCCGGGCCTGCAGGCCGACGTGACTGTCACCCATCTCGCCCTCGATCTCGGCACGGGGCACGAGTGCGGCGACCGAGTCGATGACCACGATGTCCAGCGCACCAGAGCGGACCAGCATGTCGGTGATCTCGAGCGCCTGCTCACCGGTGTCGGGCTGGGAGACCAGCAGTGCGTCGGTGTCCACGCCCAGCGCCTTCGCATAGTCCGGATCCAGGGCGTGCTCGGCGTCGATGAACGCGGCGATCCCGCCAGCGGCCTGCGCGCTTGCCACGGCATGCAGGGCCACCGTGGTTTTTCCACTGCTCTCAGGTCCGTATATCTCGATGACCCGGCCACGCGGCAGACCGCCGACGCCGAGGGCGACATCCAGGGCGATGGAGCCGGTGGGGATGACCTTCATCGCTGGGCGCTGGTCATCACCCAGGCGCATGACCGAACCCTTGCCGTACTGCTTCTCGATGTTGGCCAAAGCCATGTCCAGCGCCTTGTCCCGGTCGAGTCCTGCCATCGTGTTCCCACCTTCGATTCGGGTCGCTTTCCCCCTCCCGAGGGACTGAACGCGACGCTACGGCCGGCCACCGACACAACCGCGGTCTCCGGTCGATCTGGGGACAACGTGTTGCGGCCTGTGGAAGACGCTATCCGAACAGGTGTTCGAGGACGAGCGACACGCCGCAGAATCAGATTCGCGGCGGCTGGGACTCAGCGGACGCGGAGCGGCAGGTCGAAGTCGCCGCAGATCGCCAGCCAGATCTTCTTGTACGATTCGCCCGCCTCGACCGCCTGCTCCGCCGTCCGCCCACCCAACCTCGACGAGACGTGATCACGGGCCACCGACGCGGCGTAGGCCGGCCCGAACTGGTTGTTCATCTGGTCCCAGAACTCGGTCATCCGCACCGCACCGAGACTACGAGAGCTGCGAGCTCCGCTGGCCCGCGGCTCAGACCTCGAAACCATCGAGCATGCCCGCCCGACCGCCGTGGCACCATCGAGACATGGACGTCCTTGGAGACTATGACCTGGTGTGGCAACTGGTCACCGCGGTTGTCCTGATTGGCGCCCTGGTCTTCCTGGTCCTGGCTTACCGGAGGCGCAACGGCCGGGACTGAGCTGCGCCACTACGGCTGAACGAGGAATCGCCTAGAGCCCCAGACTCCGTCCGATGATCTCCTTCATGATCTCGTTCGTGCCGCCGTAGATCGACTGCACGCGGGAGTCGCGCCAGAACTTCGAGATCGGGTATTCGCTCATATAGCCATAGCCGCCATGCAATTGCAGGCAGGCGTCGGCCACCGCGTTCTGCAGGTCGGTGGTCCACAGTTTCGCCATTGCAGCGTCGATGGCGGTCAGCTCACCGCCGTTGAGCGCCTCGATGCACCTGTCCAGGAACACCCGGGCGATCTGGGTTCTGGTCGCCAGGTCGGCAAGCACGAACCGGCTGTTCTGAAAACTGCCGACCGGCCGTCCGAACGCCGTACGGCCCTTGACATAGTCCAAGCTGATCTCGAGCATCCGCTCGCAACCGGCCACCGCCCCGACGGCGATCGACAGGCGCTCCTGGGGAAGATTCTCCATCAGATGCCGGAATCCCCCGTTCTCTGTACCGATCAGGTTCCCAGCGGGAATCCGGACGTCGTCGAAGAACAGCTCGGCGGTGTCCTGAGCCTTCAAGCCCACCTTGTCCAGATTGCGGCCGCGTTCGAAGCCGGGCATCCCACGCTCCACCGCGACCAGGGAGAGGCCCTGTGCGCCCGGCTTGTCGACATCGGTCTTGGCCACGACGATGACCAGATCCGACAGGATTCCGTTCGTGATGAACGTCTTCGACCCATTGACGATGTAGTCCGACCCGTCCCGCCGGGCGGTCGTCCGGATGCCCTGCAGGTCGCTGCCGGCCGCCGGCTCGCTCATCGCGATGGCGGTGATCAGCTCACCGGAACAAAACCCCGGTAGCCAGCGCTGCTTCTGCTCCTCGGTGGCCAGATCCAGCAGGTACGGAGCAACCACATCGTTGTGCAGGCCGAATCCGAGTCCCGTGGCGCACACCCGGACCAGTTCCTCGACCACCACGGCGTTGAAGCGGAAATCGCGCACTCCACCGCCGCCGTAGATCTCCTCGACGTCGGTCCCGAGCAGGCCCTGCTTGCCGGCTTCGGTCCAGATCCCCCGATCGACGATGCCGTCGGATTCCCATTCCTCGTGGAAGGGCACGACGTGCTTGGCTAGGAAGGCACGCGCCATGTCCCGGAATGCGCCGTGCGCAGGCTCGTATAGCGTGCTTTGCATGCTTGCGAGTGTGCCAGCCCGACGCGCCGTTTCCTACTGGTGGGTAACTTCAGCTGCCGTCGCTCAGGGCGGCGGGACGGAGTTCCATCCGGATGGTGGGGAATTGTCCGGGGGGCGTACGACGGTCTGCCCGGAATAGCCGCCGTACGGGTGGTCGGCTCTCGGATCCGGCCCCGTCCCGGGCGGGCCGGTGTAGGACTCGCCATACGATCCGCCGTACGGCTGGCCGAGGCTCTGACCGTACGACGCATCCGGCGTCCCGTAGTAGGAGTCGTATCCACCTTCCTGTCCGGAGTCGTAGTAACCGGGCTGCTGGTAACCGGGCTGCTGGTACACCGGTTGTCCGTATCCCGATGCTGGAACCCAGTTGCCGTATG
>JAABUR0100001606.1_pt1 | contig 39531 bp, 40 predicted proteins | sample 5560091 | NCBI WGS metagenome assembly JAABUR01 (sample SAMN10711879, study PRJNA513375) | rock metagenome | isolation source: Antarctica rocks | place: Antarctica: Victoria Land, University Valley sud | reverse complement strand
CAACGCCTACTGGACCGACCACGGCCTGCAAGGATTCACCGAACCGTACCGTCGCTTCCGGGAATGCTGAGCGAACCGCCGGATGCGGACCCGCATGTCCGGTGGTGTGGGGGGCGCCGGGGTGAGCCCGGCGCCTACCCAATCGTGACGCACCGTCTGCGGAGGGTTGGCGGGATCGCCGGCACCGCGGGACCTGCCGCGGTGTCGCGCGATGGGCGCCGGGTGCTCGTTACCGGTACGTTGCACGCGGGCGCCGACGACGCCACCACCGCGCGCAGCGTGCAGAGCGCGTTCCGCGCCGCCCGCGACGTGACCGTCGGCGGCTCGGTGGTGGCCAACCAGCAGATCGGCTCCGCTGTCGGCAAGGACCTGGGTCGTGTGGAGCTGCTCGCGCTGCCGCTGCTGGTCGTCCTTTCGCTGGTCTTCTTCCGCGGGCGGGCGGCGCTGATGCCGGTCGTTGTCGGCCTCACAACCGTGCTCGGAACGTTCCTCGTCCTGACCGGGATCAACCAGCTCTACGGGCTGAGCGTGTTTGCGCTGAACCTGGTGACCGGGCTCGGTCTCGGGCTCGCCATCGACTACACGCTGTTCATCCTCACCCGCTACCGGGAGCAGCTCGCCCGCGTCGGGGCGACACCGGAGGCGATCTCCGCCACCCTGTCCCACGCCGGGCGGACGGTGCTTCCGCCGCCACCGTGGCCTTGGCCCTGGCGACCTTGACCGTGTGCCCGCTGGGCTTCGCCAAGTCGATGGGGATCGCCGGCGCCACCGTGGCGATCGTCGCCGCGCTCGCTTCGATCCTCATCTCCCCGGCGCTGCTCGTCGTCTGGGGTGCGAAGCTGGGCCGCAGCAGCGACGCCGCGCCCGCCGAGGGGCGCTGGTACCGCTTCGCGCAAGCGGTGATGCGCCGTCCCGGGGCCGGTGGCGATCCTCACCACCGCGGTGATGCTGGTCGTAGCGCTCCCTGCACTCGGCACGGTGTGGTCGCCGGTGGACAGCGCGGTCATTCCCAAGGGTGACAGCGCACGGGTCGTGGCCGATTCGCTCCAGCGTGACTTCGCCGGGGCCGGCCGCTCGCCGGTGACCGTGGCGATCACCGCCTCCCGAGCGCAGGCATCCACGGTAAAGGCCTACGCCACGCGCGTGTCACGGCTGCCCGCGGTGACGAAGGTGACACCGCCGCGCCTCGTGGGGCCGTTCACCTGGCAGCTCGATGCCAGCGTCGCCGGTGATCCGGCGGGCGCCTCTGCGCAGCGGTTGGTGAGCGACATTCGCCGGCTGTCGTCCCCCGTCACCGCTCACGTGAGCGGTGACGCCGCGGCGTTCGTCGATCAGCAAGCGGCGATCCAGCACGGCCGCCTCACCGGGCTGCTCGGCTACACCTCCAACGGCGGCGTCGAGCCGACCGACTTCCTCGTCACCGCAACCCTGGTGTTCGCGTTGTCGACCGACTACGGGGTGTTCTTGCTCGGACGGATCCAGGAGGCACACGATGCTGGCGCCGAGAACCGGGAGGCGGTGGCCGCCGGGCTGGGACGCACCGGCCGCGTAGTCACGGCGGCGGCGATCCTGCTGGCCGTGGCGATCGGCGCCTTCAGCACCAGCTCGATCTCGTTCATCCAGCAAATCGGATTGGCCACGGCCACCGGGGTGCTGATCGACGCCCTTCATCGTCCGCTCGCTGCTCGTGCCATCGCTGATGGCGCTGCTCGGCGGGCGCAACTGGTTCTCGCCGCGACTCCTCAGACGCCTGCACCGGCGGATCGCGCCTGCGCAGGCACGCGCCGCCCGGGAGCCGGCGCTCCCCGACCAGGCCTCGTGACCCCCGGGAGGCGCGGGCTTATGATCCGCGGGGCCGTGCCCAGCAGCGCCACCCGCTTCAAGCTCGTGCTCGCGTGGTACCCGGTCGTCGTGGTGCCGCCCGTGCTGCTGGTCGACGCGGCGGTTTCAGCCGAAGGGAAGCCGATCACCGCCCTCGGAGTGCTGGCGGCGATCGTCAGCTGCCTGCCGCTGGTCTTTCGCCGTCGGGTGCCGTTCCGTGTGCTCTTGGTGCCGCTGGTGGGGGCATCGTGCCAGTGCTCTGGCAGCTGCGGCCCGGGAGCACCGTGGTGTTGATCCCGATGATCGCCCTGTTCGACCTGGCGCTGGGCGGCGACCGGCGCCGCTCGGCGTCGATGGCCCTGATGACCGTGCCCAGCGTGTTCATCAGCGTGGTGCCGTTCGTCAGCGGCCCGGAGCTCGTCCCCAAGGTGATCCGCAACCTGCTGCTTTGCCTGCTGGTGATCGCGGCCGGTGACCTCGTCCGCGCGAAGCGGGTGGCGGCGCAGCGGACCGCGGCCGCGCGCGAGGAGGAGACGCTCCGCCGCGTGGCCGACGAGTGGCTGCAGATCGCCCGGGAGATCCACGACACGGTGGCCCACGCGATGACGGCGAATCAACGTCCAGGCCGGCGTGGCAGCACACCTCCTGCAGCGAGATCCCGCCCAGGCCTACGGCGCCCTGCGAGAGATCAAGCAGGCCAGCGGCGAGGCGCTGGGCGACCTGCGTCGCGCGCTCACGGTGTTGCGCGACCCACTGCTCGGCGCTCCCCTTGGCCCGGCGGCGGGCCTGCACGACCTGGAGCCGCTCACAGCGCCGCTGCGCGCAGCCGGCGTGAACGTGGCGATCAGCATCGACCCGGTGTCAGACTTGCCGGTATCGGTGCAGGCGACCGGCTACCGGATCGTCCAGGAGGCGCTGACCAACGTCTCTCGCCATGCGCAGGCCGCCAACGCCTCGGTCGACATCCGCCGGGCGGAGGACCAGGTGAAAATCGAGGTCGCCGATGACGGGACCGGCGCAGCAAACGGATCGGCGGGCGCCGGCAACGGCCTGCGGGGAATGCGCGAGCGCGTGCTGGCGCTTGGCGGCACGCTCGAGGCCACACCGGAGAGCACGGGCGGCTGGCGCGTGAGCGTGATGTTGCCGACAATCGCGCCGCCCGGGGTGGGCGGAGCCATGATCACCGTCGAGCTCGTCGATGACCAGTCGCTCGTCCGAGCCGGCTTCTGCGCTCTGCTGGACGCCGAAACGGACATCTCCGTCGTTGCCCAGGCAGCCGATGGACAGGAGGGGGTTCGCCTCGCCCGCGAGCACCGGCCGGGCGTCGTGCTGATGGACGTGCGGATGCCGAGACTCGATGGCCTGGAGGCCACCGGCCAGATCACTCGCGATCCGCGTCTGGCCGAGACCCGGGTGATCGTGCTCACCACCTTCGAGTTCGACGACTACGTGTTCGGCGCCCTACGTTCGGGCGCCTCGGGGTTCCTGCTGAAGGACGTCGAGCCTGAGAGCCTGATCGCGGCTGTGCGCACCGTCGCCGCTGGCGACTGGCGTGGCCGCGCGAGAGAGGTCGGTACCCGCGGCGCGGGCGCTGGAGGCACTGACCCCGCGTGAGCGCGAGGTGCTGACGCTCGTCGGCCGCGGGCACTCCAACGCCGAGATCGCCGAGCGGCTCGTGCTCTCCCCCCTTGACCGCCAAGACCCACGTCGCGCGGGTGTTCGCCAAGCTCGGGGCCAGGGATCGAGCCCAGCTGGTTGTCGCGGCCTACGAGACAGGCCTGATCACAGCGGGAGGCGCTGTCTGAACCCGCGGACGAGTACGCGCCGGCGGCGTCTCGGGTGACGGACTTGTCAGGCCATCGTCCAGACCGGCGTCGTCCGCTGCGCCGGGCGCCCGTCTAGCCCCGGCGGTCGGTGAGCTCGCGCAGGCGCGCCAGCGATCGCCGCAGCAAGCGGGAGACCTGCATCTGCGAGACCCCGATCCGCTGGGCGATCTCGCTCTGGGTCAGGTCCTCGCCGAAGCGCAGGTAGAGAATCTGACGTTCGCGGTGGGGCAGGTGGCGGGCAGCCGAGAACACCGTGGCCTGATCGTCGATCAGGCCCAGGCGACCATCCTCGTTGCCCAGCGACTCGATCCGCGTGGTGGCGTCCTCTCCCTCGCCCCGGACGGGGGCGTCGAGCGAGACCGCGTCGTAGGCTTCGGCCGTCTGCAGCCCGTCGAGCACCTCTTCCTCGCTGCACTCCAGGTACTCGGCCAGCTCGGCGACCGACGGAGGCCGTCCGCTGCTGGCGCCAATCTCGCTCTGGGCATCGATCACCCGCCGGGCGCGCTCCTGCGCCCCTCGGTCGACGTGCAGCGCCCAGCCCGAGTCCCGGAAGTAGCGCTTGAGCTCCCCCACGATCGTCGGCACCGCGAACGAGCTGAAGGCGAAGCCACGCTCGGGATCGAAGCGCTCCACCGCCTTGACCAGCCCCAGGCTGGCCACCTGAGCGAGATCGTCGAAGGTCTCCCCGGAGTTGGCGTAGCGACGGGCCAGCTTGCGGGCCAGCGGTAGGAACTGCTCGATCAGCTGGTTACGCGCCTGCCGATCGGCGAGGTTGCGCCACCGGCGGAACAGCTCTTGCGAGCCGGCGGTTGCCACGGACACTCGGGTCGTTGCTGTCACCGTCAACGGTGACCCTCCCTGGATCGGATGCAGACACGCTTGTTTCTAGCAGTTGGTGCTGGGCTATGCCGTCTTGGCGGCCGGCGCCCGCCGCAGTGCCGCTGAGTCCTCCGCGTCGTCGAGCAGGTCGAGGACCGCCCGCTCCAGCCGCGCCCGATCCCTACTGTCGGCCACGTCGATCTCGCCCAGCCGGCCCAACGCGCCGGCGATCGTCCACCCCGACAGGTAGCGGTCGAACACCCGCGGATCGATGTAGGAGCGCCGTGCCACCGCCGGCGTGTTGCCGAGCATCTCGCTGACGCCGCGCACCGCGCGGTTGACGGCACGCTTGCGCGCGGTCTTGCTCGCGGCCAGCGGAGCGTCGGCTCCCACCGAGACCGCGGCCAGCACCGTGGCGTTCCAGGTGCGGAAGTCCTTGGCGCTGAACTTCTCCCCGAGATGGCGCTTGAGGTACTCGTTGATGTCGCCCGAGCGCAGGCCGCGCCACTGGCGGCCCTGGCGGTAGGCCAGGAGCTCCGGCGGCCCGCCGCGGCGGCGCCGCAGCGCGCGCACGAGGTCGCCGCTCAAGGGGTCCTCGATCTGGTGCAGGCGCCGGACCCCGCCCTTGCCCGGGTAGTCGAACACGATCGCCTCGCCCTGCAGGCGCACGTGATCGCGGCGCACGGTGGCCAGGCCGATCCCGTGCTCCTCGTCGGCGTACTCCTCCGAGCCGACCCGGAAGAGTCCGACGTCCAGCAGCCGTACGGCGCAGGCCAGCACTGCCTCACGGGTCGGCTTGGTGCCCTCCAGATCGGCGGCGAGTGCTCGCCGCAGCCCGGGCAGCGAACGGGCGAAGTGCTCCATCCGCGTGAACTTCTCCTGGTCGCGCCGCTCGCGCCAGCGCGGGTGGTAGAGGTACTGCTTGCGCCCGGCAGCATCGATCCCGGTGGCCTGCAGGTGGCCCCAGGGATCGGAGCAGATCCACACGTCCTTCCACGCCGGCGGGATCGCCAGCGAGCGCACCCGCTCCAGCACCTCCTCGTCGCCGACCCGCGCGCCGCCCTGGTCGGTGTAGAGAAAGCCCCGCCCGCGGCGCGCGCGGCGCAGGCCCGGACCTGAGCAGTCCGAGCGCCGCAACCGAGGCCGTCGCTGCGAGATCGTGGTCGCCGGCATGGCGAGGTCTCTCTACCCCGCGGAAGCGCTGTTGCGTACGGAAGGAGAAAAAAGGCCCGCCCCCGAAAGGGCGGGCCCATGAACAGCCATTACCTGCGACGTACGCTCAGACGAGCTGCTTGATCCGGTCCGCGACGTCAGCGGCCTCGGAGCGGATGCCGTTGGCCTGGGTACGAGCCTCGTGCTGCACCTCACGCCGGGCACGGCGCACCTTGTGCTCGCTCTTGTTGAGAACCCGGGCGCCGCGGCGCTCGAAGCGGTCGAGCTCCCGCGCGACCCGGTTCAGGTTGGTGTAGGTCTGCGCGGTGCTCGTGAGCTGGTCGCGCAGCTCCGCGGCCGCACCGACCTGAATCAGCACGGCCCGCTCGGCCTGACGGCCGACGGCGTCGATCCGGGCGACGGCGGCCTCCAGGCGGCGGCCGGCGGCGCGGCTGGCCAGGCGTGTGGTGCGCTCCGCGGCGCGCGTGGTCTGCTTGGCCGAGCGCTGAGTTGCCCGCGCGGAGCCCTTCGTGCTCGCGGTCGTCCGCTGCGCAGCGTTGCGCTTGCGGGTGGCAGCGGCCTTCTTGGCCGTGGCCTGTCGCTGTGTCTTGGTCTGCTGAGCCATGCGATCTACTCCTCTAAGTTCGGTTGCTGCGCTGAAGACCTCTACGCCGGTCTCCTTCCCCAAGAAAATACTCCCCACCCGGCATAGGTTACAAACGTGCGTTCGTGTGCGTTTGGTCACGTACCCGCGTGCACGCGGGGCATACTGAGGCCGATGCTCCGGGACCACTACACCTCAGAGCTCGCCCAGCAGCTCGCCGGCGAGCTGCTGCCCCGCTTCCTGCGCTACGTGTGCCTCGACACCCAGGCGCGGCGCCAGCGCGAGCGCTCGCCGAGCACCCCCGGCCAGCTGGAGCTGGGGCGGATGCTGGTCGACGAGCTGACCGAGCTGGGGATCGCCGATGCGGCGCAGGACGCCAACGGATACGTGACGGCCACGCTGCCGGGGAGCGGGCCGGCCTTCGGTCTGATCGCGCACCTGGACACCAGCCCCGATGCCCCCGGGGCGGGGGTGGCGCCGCTGGTGCACGAGCGCTACGAGGGCGGGGTGATAACGCTGCCTGCTGGGGGCACGCGCCTGGATCCCCTCACCATGCCCGAGTTGCGGGCCAAGGTTGGCCACGACATCCTCACCGCCTCCGGGGACACGTTGCTGGGGGCCGACGACAAGGCCGGCGTGGCGATCATCATGGCCGCCCTGGCCTACCTCGGCTCCCATCCGGAGCAACCGCGGGCCAACGTCCGAGTCTGCTTCACCGTCGACGAGGAGATCGGCGAGGGGGCGACGCTGTTCGACCTGGGAAGCTTCGGCGCGCCCTGCGCGTACACGATCGACGGCTCGGAGATCGGCGAGCTCCAGGACGAGACCTTCAGCGCCCAGGAGGCGATCGTCACGATTCAGGGCGTCGACGTCCATCCCGGCCAGGCCAAGGGCAAGCTCGTCAACGCGCTGCGCCTGGGGGCCCGGATCGTGGACGCGCTGCCCGAGGCGCTCAGCCCCGAGCGGACCTCGGGCCGGGAGGGCTTCATTCATCCCTACGAGCTCTCGGGAACGCCCGTCCGCGCCGAGCTGCGCGCGATCCTGCGGGACTTCGACGATGACCTGCTGGCCGAGCACGTCGCGCTGCTGCGCCGCGTCGTGGACGGCGTGGCGGCCGCAGAGCCGCGGGCACGGGTGCAGGTGGAGATCCGGGAGCAGTACCGCAACATGCGCCGCCACCTGGAGGCCTTCCCCGCGGCCATCGCCGCCGCCGAGCAGGCCTTCCGCGCCGAGGGGATAGAGCCCGTCCGGATCCCCATCCGGGGCGGCACCGACGGGTCGCGGCTCAGCGAGATGGGGCTGCCGACCCCGAACATCTTCACCGGCGGCCACGAGTACCACTCGGTGCGGGAATGGGCCTCGCTGCAGGACATGGCGGCTGCGGCCGCCACCGTCGTGCGCCTGGCCGGCGTGTGGTCGCAGCGCCCCCTCCCTCGGTAGTCTGGGCGCATGTCCTCCGGCTCGCTGGCCAGCATCGACGGGGAGATCGTGCCCGCCGAGGAGGCCACCATCCCCGCCACCGACGAGGGGCTGCTGCGCGGGGACGGGGCCTTTGAGGTCGTCCGGGTCTATGACGGTCAACCGTTTGCGCTGGAGGAGCACCTCCTGCGGCTGGAGCGCTCAGGCGCCAGCCTGCGCCTGCCGGTGGACTCCGAGGCCGTGCGCGCCGACGCCCATCGCCTGCTGGCCCGCGCCGGCGCCGGTCCCGAGCACGAGCAGCTGCGGATCGTGCTGACGCGCGGCGGGCGGCGCCTGCTGCTGACCGAGCCGCTGCACGCCACGCCGGAGCGGGTCCGCCTGACTGCGGTGACCTACGCGCCCACGCGCATCCTGGACGGCGTCAAGTCCCTGTCCTACGCCGCCAACATGCTGGCCAGCCGGCTGGCCCGCGAGCGCGGCTATGACGAGGCACTGCTGGTCACCCCCCACGGGCGGGTGCTGGAGGCCCCGACCAGCTCCATCTTCTGGGTCGCAGGGGGCGAGGTGCTGACCCCGCCGCTGCACGATCACATCCTCGCCTCCATCACCCGCGCGCTGGTGATCGAGCTGACCCGCGCCCGGGAGTGCCCCGGCACCCTGGAGGACCTGGCCCGCGCGGACGAGGTATTCCTGGCCTCCACCACCCGGGAGGTCCAGCCGGTGGCGGCCGTCGACGAGACCCAGTTCGGAGACCACGGGCCGCTCACCATCGAGGCGGCCTGCGCCCTGCGGGAGCGGATCGCGGCGGAGCTCAGCGCCGGGTGAGGAGCATCGCGGAGCCCGACCGGTGAGGATCCTCACCGTGATCGGCAACCGCCCGCAGTTCATCAAGGCGGCAGCCGTCTCCCCGCCCCTGCGCGAGGATCACCAGGAGGTGCTGGTCCACACCGGGCAGCACTTCGACGACCAGCTCTCCGGGGTGTTCTTCACCGAGCTGGGGCTACCGGCGCCTGACCGCCAGCTGGGGATCGCCCTGGGCTCCAACACCTCGCAGACGGCGCGGATGCTGACGGCGCTCGAGCCGGTGCTGGTCGAGGTGGACCCCGATGCGGTGCTGGTCTACGGCGACACCAACTCGACGCTGGCGGGAGCGCTGGCGGGCGCCCAGGCGGGCGTGCCCGTGGCTCACGTCGAGGCCGGGATGCGCTCCTTTGACCGCACCATGCCCGAGGAGCTCAACCGGGTGCTCTGCGACCACGCCAGCGCGCTGCTGCTGTGCTCCTCCCCGGTGGCGGTGCAGAACCTGGAGGCCGAGCGGGTGACGGGCGAGGTTCGGCTGGTCGGGGACGTGATGGTCGACGTGGCCGCAGCGGTGCAGCCGCGGGCGCGGGAGCGGCTCGACCTGGTCCGGGCCCGCGGCGTCGAGCCCGGACAGTACGTGCTCGCCACCGCCCATCGCGCCGCCAACGTCGACGATCCGCAGCGGCTGGGCGCGTTGGTGGCGCTGCTGGAGGCGGTGCCGGCGCGGGTGGTGCTGGCGCTGCACCCCCGCACCGAGGCCCGGCTGGCGCAGGCCGGCCTGCGGGAGCGCCTGGAGGCGGCCGGGCAAGTGGAGATCACGCCGCCACTGGGCTACGTAGAGCTGACGGCGCTGCTCTGCCACGCCGAGGCGGTCCTGACCGACTCCGGGGGGCTGCAGAAGGAGGCCTACCTGGCCGGAGTCAGGTGCGTCACCCTGCGCCCGAGCACCGAGTGGGTGGAGACGGTGGAGCTCGGGTGGAACGTGCTCGTGGACCTGGACACGGACGCCGCACTGGCGGCACTGGCGGCGCCGGCGCCGCGTGAGCGCCCGCAACTCTACGGCGACGGCCACGCCGGCGAGCGGGTCCGCGACGCGCTTACACTGCTGGCGCGATGAGCACCGACCGCGCAGATGGGGCGCCGCTGCGGATCGGCGTCGTCGGCCTCGGCTACTGGGGTCCGAACCTGGCCCGCAACTTCGCCTCACTGACCGGTTGCGAGCTGGTGTGGTGCTGTGACGCATCCGAGCCGGCTCGTGAGCGGATCGCCGAGCGGTTGCCGGGCGTGCGCACGAGTGAAGCGATTACCGACCTCCTGGAGGACCCGGCGCTCGACGCCGTCGTGCTGGCCACGCCCGTTCCCAGCCACGCGGAGCTGGCGGTGCGGGTGCTCAGCGCCGGCAAGCACTGCTTCGTGGAGAAGCCGCTGGCGCAGTCGGTGGCCGACGCCCAGCGGGCGGTGGACGCGGCGCAGGAGCACGACCGGATCCTGATGGTCGGTCACCTGCTGGAGTACCACCCGGGCGTCGAGCGCCTCAAGGCGCTGGCCGACTCCGGCGAGCTGGGCGAGATCCTGTACGTCTACGGCAACCGCCTGAACCTCGGCAAGCTCCGCGCCGACGAGAACGCGCTCTGGAGCCTCGGGGCCCACGACGTCTCGGTGGTGCTGCACCTGGCCCAGGAGGAGCCCTGGGAGGTGGTGGCCCACGGGGAGTCCTACGTGCGCCAGGGAATCGAGGACGTCGTCTTCTGCTTTCTGCGCTTTCCCTCGGGACTGTCGGCGCATCTGCACCTGTCCTGGCTCGATCCCCACAAGGAGCGCCGCTTCACCGTCGTCGGCTCTCGCCGGATGGCCACCTTCGACGACATGGCCCTGGAGGGCAAGCTCACCGTCTACGACAAGGGCTTCGACGAGGACACCCACGGCTACGGCGAGTACATCACCCGCAGTGGCGACATCTTCTCCCCCCGCATCCCCAACGTCGAGCCCCTGCGCCTGGAGTGCGAGCATTTCGTGCACTGCATCCGCACCGGTCAGGCCCCGCGCTCGGATGGTCACAGCGGGCTGCGGGTGGTGAAGGTGCTGGAGCGCCTGCAGCGCTCGCTGGAGGACTCGCGCCGCACGCCCGGTCCTTTGGCAGCGGGCGGTTGTGCGTCGGTGAGCGGTGGCTGAGGTCTCGCCCCGGGCCAGCGTCCACCCGGACGCGGAGCTCGGCGACGACGTCTCGGTGGCCGCGGGCGCGGTGCTCGCCGCCGGCGTGAAGGTTGGCGCGGGCAGCTCGATCGGCGCCGCCGCGGTCCTGCGTGAGGGGACGCACCTGGGCGAGCAGTGCGTGATCGAGGAGCACGCCGTGCTGGGCAAGCGGCCCCGCCTGCGTCCGGGCTCCAGCGCGGCGGCCGGGGACCCCCTCGGGTCCCTCCGGCTCGGCGAGGGGGTCACGGTCTGTGTCGGCGCCGTCCTGTACGCCGGCAGCGCGATCGGCGCGCGGGTGATCGTCGGCGATCAGTCGCAGGTCCGCGAGCGCGTCGAGATCGGGGCCCGCTCGGTGGTGGGCCGCGGCTCGGTGGTGGACTTCCGCAGCCGTGTGGGGGGGCGGGTGCTGATCCAGACCGGGGTGTACGTCACCGGTGGCTCGCTCGTGGAGGACGACGTGTTCCTGGGCCCGGGGGTGCAAACGACCAACGACCACGCCATGGGTCGCCACGGTCCGGGTGAGGCGCTGCTGGGGCCGACGCTTCGCCGCGCCTGCCGGGTTGGCGGCGGTGTGGTGCTGGCGCCGGGGGTGGAGATCGGCGAGGAGGCGTTCGTCGCCGCCGGCGCGGTGGTCACCCGGGACGTGGCGCCGCGGACGGTGGTGATGGGGGTGCCGGCGCGCTTCGTGAGGGAGGTGGGCGAGGAGGACCTGATCGAGCGGTGGCGCCGGGACGAGTAGGCCCGGCTCAGGCCCGCGCGGCAGCCTTCAGGCCGCTGCGCTGCCTTCCATGTCGGCTCCGGCCTGGGTCCAGATGATCTCCTCGCCGCCGGGACCGACGCCGATCAGTGCCACCGGCACCCGCACGAACTCGGCGATGACGCGCAGGTAGTCCCGCGCGGCGGCGGGCAGGTCGTCCTCGGTGCGGCACTCGCGCAGGTCCTCGGCCCACCCCGGCATCTCGTCGTACTCGCCGACGGAGTGGTGCAGCACCGACTGGTGGTAGGGGAAGTAGTCGAACTGGGCCCCCTCGGCCCCCCGGTAGCGGGTGCAGAGGCGGATCGTCTCCATCCCGGTGAGGACGTCCAGCTTGGTCACCGCCAACGCGGTCAGCGAGTTGATGCGCGCGGCGTAGCGGAGCGCCACGAGGTCGATCCACCCCACCCGGCGCGGGCGCCCGGTGGTGGTCCCGTACTCCCCGCCCCGCTCGCGCAGCTCGTCGGCGACGGGACCGTCGATCTCAGTGGGGAAGGGTCCGGCGCCGACGCGGGTGGAGTAGGCCTTGGTCACTCCCCAGACCTCGTCGATGTCCTTGGGACCCACGCCGGCCCCGATGCAGGCGGCGCCGGCGATGGGATTGGAGGAGGTGACGAAGGGATATGTGCCGTGGTCGATGTCCAGGAGCGCGCCCTGCGCCCCCTCGAACACCACGGTCTGCTTGTCGTCCAGCCGCTCCAGCACCAGGCGGCTGGTGTCGGCGATGTAGCGCTCCAGACGATGGCCGTAGGTCAGGTACTCGTCGCTCATGGCCTGGAGGTCCAGGCGCGGGTCCTTGGCGAACGGACGCAGCGAGAGCCGCTTGGGATCAAGCGCCGCGAGGATCTTCTTCTTGAGGATCTTCTCGTCGAGCAGGTCCTGGACGCGGATGCCCAGTCGCGCGGCCTTGTCGGCGTAGCAGGGGCCGATGCCCCGGCGGGTGGTCCCGATCTGCAGCCGGCCGAGCTTGGCCTCGCCCGCGTGGTCGAGCATCAAGTGGTAGGGCATGATCAGGTGGGCGTTGGCCGAGATTCGCAAGCCCGTGGTGTCCACGCCCCGGCGGCGCAGCTCGTCGAGCTCGTCGGTCAGCACCTTGGGGTCGATCACGACGCCGTTGCCGATCACGCACAGCTTGCCGGGGTGCAGGATCCCCGAGGGCATCAGGTGAAGCTTCCAGGTCTTGCCGTCACGCACGATCGTGTGGCCGGCGTTGTTGCCGCCCTGGAAGCGCACGACGGCATCGGCGCGCTCGGCGAGCAGATCGGTGACCTTGCCCTTGCCCTCGTCTCCCCACTGGGCGCCCACGATTACGATTCCCGGCACAGGGTGCCCGAGTGTACGGGTGGGTCTGGCGGGAGACGAACCCTGCGACCATATGGTATGTGGCACGGACTCAGACGTTGGTGCAGCTCTCCGACGAGCTGCTCGCTCAGCTCGATGCTCGGGTGGCTCGTGAGGGTCGCTCTCGCTCCGAGCTGATCCGCGCTGCGGTGGCCGGCTATCTGGTCAATGACCGAGAGGCCGAGCTCGATCAACGCATCGTTGAGGGTTACGCGCGTCGGCCGCAGGAAGATCTGTTGGGCGCCGATGAAAGCGCCGCCGCGATGGTCGCCGCGGAGCCCTGGCGGTGACCGATGGCTGACGCGTGTGGAGCCAACCGCGGGGAGGTGCGGTGGCTGGAGCACCCCACCGCCGGGCGGCGGCCAGCCTGCATCCTGACTCGGCAAGCCGCCATCCCCGTGCTGAACTCGCTATTGGTGGTGCCGGCCACGCGGACCATTCGAGGCATCCCCACCGAGGTGACCCTGAGCCGTGAGGACGGAATGCCCGAGGACTGCGCACTGAGCTTCGACAACCTCGGACTCGTACCCAAGATGCTCTTGACCGAGCGGATCACTCGGCTGGCGCCCGGGAAGCTCGCCGAGCTCTGTACCGCGCTCAGCGTCGCCACCGGCTGCTGACGCCACCTCGATTGGTAGCGTCCGCAGCGATGCTTGATGTCCGATGAGCGCGAGGCAGACGAGCTGAGCGCCCAGCAGCACGAGCGCGCGGCCCGCGAGGATCGGCTCGCGCGTGAGGCCCCCGAGGAGGACGAGGCCGAGCAGCATCAGCGCCGGGCCGACAAGGCGCGCTACCTGCGGGAGAAGCTCCAGGAGCGGTCCCGCTCCGAGCGCGAGCAGGAGCGGGAGTAGACTCGGCGCGGTGGGGAGAGCAGCGCTCGCCAGGGACATGGCGCTGACTTGCTCGGCCGTCGCGGTGGCGATGGTGGTCGGTTTGGTGATCGCCGCCCCGCAGGCGCGGGCGGGTGAGTGGATGCAGGTGTCGTGCGTGAACCCAAACGGGTCGGCCGCCCCCAGCGACGGGTGGTCGAGCTTCACCACGGGGGTGCCCGAAGTCGCCTCGAACAGCAACATACGCTGCACGCCGCAAGCACCGATGACGGCCAGCCTGAGTGACCTGGGCCCGGCCCCCGTCGGCACCGCCTATGCGGTCACCGCTCGCGTGGATGGAGCAACCGTCTGGTCGGGAACGCCGAACACCAATGGCGGCCACTGCGTGCCGGTGGGGAGCGACCCGGGGTCCGGAGCGCTCATGTTCGACTGGCAGCAGCCGTGCCTCCCGACCGAGGTGGTGGACGCTCCGGTTCCGACCGGCGGGTTGCACGACGGCCGACACGAGCTGAGCGTGAGCGTGACCGACGCGGCGCAGAACACCTGGACGGTGCTCGACCAGACGATCACCACCTCCAACCCCACGTTGACCCCGGTCCCGCGCGGCCGCCGCGCGGTGCACGCCCGATTCTTGATCAGCTGGCGGTGGCGGGGGCTACGGACCACCGTGCGTGCTATCAGCGTCCGGAGGCTGCCGCGCGGGGCGCGCATCGCGGTCCGTTGCCGGGGACGTGGCTGCCCGACGCTGCGTCCCCGAGCCGCCCGGGCTGGCTCCGTGCCTCGGCTCTTGGGAGCGCTTCAGGGCCGCCGTTTCTACGCGGGCGACAGGTTGCTGATCACCGTCACGGCACCGCGCCGGCGGCCCGAGCGGATCGAGATCCTGATCCGCAACGACAAGCTGCCCTCGGCGCGCCTGCTCTACTAGGCGAGCCGCAGCTCCATGCGCCGGTCGTGGCCGTGCAGCGGCAGCTGCAGGCACATCTCCGTCAGGCGGGAGACCGTCCGCTCGGAGATCTGTGCGCTCAGCTGATCGTGGTCCAGGTTGGTGGTGATCACCATCGAGCGCTGGTCCTCGTAGCGGGCGTTGACGATCGAGTACAGCTCTTCCAGAACCCAGTCGGTGGTGCGCTCGGCGCCGACGTCGTCGATGTGGAGCAGGTCCACGGCGGTGAGGCGGTCGAGCAGGTCGACATGGGAGCGCTCGGCCCGATGCGTGTCCCGGATCTCGTTGAGCAGGCGGGGCAGCGAGTAGATCGCCACCGAGCGCCCCGCCTTGAGCGCCGCGCGAGCCACCACCATCGCCAGTGTGGTCTTGCCGGTGCCGGCCGGACCTACGAACCACAGGCCGCGACCCTCGTCCAGCCGGGCGTCGATGTGGTCCACGAACCGACGGGTCTCGGTCACCACCACGCGCGGCTCGATGTCGGTCACCGGCGCCCGCTCAAAGGCCACGTCCCGGTAGCGCCGCGGAATCACCGCCGAGAGGCTGCGCGCCTTGCGCTGTGCGACGAGCTGCGGGCGGCAGCGGCAGTCATAGGCCGTGTTGCTCTCCTCGTCAATCAGCAGGCCGAATCCGTCGCACAGGTGCAGCGGGCAGTCCGTCATGCCGCGAACCGCTCGCCGGCGTAGTTCATGAACTTGGGGTACTCCTTCTGGAAGGTCAGGACCACATCGCCGATCGGCCCGTTGCGGTGCTTGGCGATGATGATGTCGGCCTCGCCGGGACGGTCTGACTCCTTGTCGTAGTACTCGTCGCGGTAGATGAACATCACGAGATCCGCGTCCTGCTCGATCGCGCCGCTGTCTCTGAGGTCCGACAGCACCGGTCGCTTGTCCCCGCCGCGCTGCTCGACGCCGCGACTGAGCTGCGAGAGCGCGACCACCGGCACGTTCAGCTCCCGGGCCAGCCCCTTGAGTCCGCGGGAGATCTGGCTCACCTGCTCCACGCGACTCTCTACGCGGCCCTCGTGGCGCATGAGCTGCAGGTAGTCGACGATCACCAGGCCGAGGCCGCCCTCCAGCTGGTGGTGCAGGCGCCGGGCCTTGGCCCGGATCGCCAGCACGCCGGTGTCGCTGGAATCATCGATGAAGAGCGGTGCCGCCGACAGGCGCCCGCAGGCCTCCAGGATCTTCGCCCAGCGGTGCTCGGGGACCTTGCCGCGCCGGAGGTCCTCGCCCTTGATCCGCGCCTGGGAGGCGACGAAGCGCTGGGCCAGCTCGCTCTCGGACATCTCCAGCGAGAACAGCGCCACCGCGTGGCCGGCCAGCACGGCGTTCTCGGCCACGTTTGCCACCAGCGCCGACTTGCCCATCGAGGGCCGGGCAGCGACGATCACCAGGTTGCCGGGCTGGAAACCGCCGGTCTTCTCGTCGAGGTCCTTGAAGCCGGAGGGGGTGCCGGTCAGCGCCGTCTTCAGCACCGAGAGCCGGTGGAGCTTGTCGGTCTCGACGTCGAGGATGTCGAGGATCGAGCGCATCTTCTTCTGGTGGTCGTCGTGGGCCACCTCCAGCATCGAGCGCTCGGCCCGCTCCACCAGCTCCCGCGCCGGCGCCTCCCGGGAGAGGACGCTGGCCTGGATCGCGTAGGACGCGCTCAGCAGCGAGCGCATCTGGGCCTGCTCGCGCACGATCCGCCCGTAGTCCCGGGCGTGACCGGCGGCGGGCACCCAACCGGCCAGCTCCTCGATCGCCTCCGGCCCTCCGGCCTCCTCCAGCTTGCCCTGCGAACGCAGCGCCTCGGCCACCGTCAGATGGTCGATCTTGTGGTCGGAGTTGTGCAGCTCCAGCATCGCCTCGTAGACCCGGCCGTGGCGCTCCACGTAGAAGTGCTCGGGCCGCAGGTGCTCCTCCACCAGCAGCGAGAACAGGTGGCGCTCATCGAGCAGCACCGCCCCTAGGACGGACTTCTCGGCCTCCACGTTGTGGGGCGGGACGGCGATGTTCTGGACCGCGCTCATCTCGGGATCCGAGGATAGGTGCGGGGCAGGCGGCAGGAACCGCGGCTTCCCGGAAGCAGCAGGAAGTTCCGCGTGGCCTCAGCGAGGACGGTGCGGGCTCGGTGCCGCCGCGCCGCTAGGCGGCGACGACCATCGTCTTGACCGTGGAGGTCACCCCGTCGGAGACCTCCACCACCACCATGTAGGTGCCGACGTTGCGCAGCGGCTCCTCCAGATGGATCTTGCGGCGGTCGACCCTGATGCCGCGGGCGTCGCGAATGGCGTCAGCGATGTCCTGGGTGGTGACCGAGCCGAACAGCCGCCCGTCGTCGCCGGCCTGCTGAGGGATCGTCAGCACCGTCCGGCTGAGCGTCGCCGCGCTCTCCTGCGCTCGCTCTTGGGCCTCCCGCACCGTGCGCTCGGCCTGCTCCCGCCGGCGGCTGGCCGCCTCGACAGAGCCCTTGGTAGCGGGCTCGGCGAGCTTGCGGGGGAGCAGGTAGTTGCGCAGATAGCCGTTGGAGACGTCAACGACCGTGCCGCGCTCCCCGAGCGCGTCCACGTCCTGGAGCAGAATCGCCTGCGGCATCGTCTGCCCTCCGGGGCTAGCGGTCGCGGTCGCGATCGCGATCGCCGCGGCCACCGCGCTCAGGACGATCGTTGCCGCCTTCGGCCACGTAGGGCAGCAGGGCCAGCTCGCGCGCGCGCTTGACCGCACGCGCGACCTGGTTCTGGTGGCGACGGCAGGCCCCGGTGATCCTCCGCGAGCGGATCTTGCCCCGGTCCGAGACGAACCGCCGCAGCGAGGAGAGGTCCTTGTAGTCGACCTGATCGACCTTGTCGCGGCAGTACGGGCACGGCTTCCGACGCCCGGAAGTCGGTCCACCCTTCCTGTCGCGCCGGCGAACCGGCCGTCTACGTTGCTTTGCCACCTGGCATCACCTGACTGGTCTCTGCTTGCTCGCGGTCAGCTGCCTAGAACGGGATGTCGTCGTCGGCAGCACCGGCAGCAGCCACGGGGGTACGGTCGAAGTCGCTGGAGTCGATCGGCACGTCGCTCTCGGTGGCGCGAACGCCGCTGGAGAACCCGTTTCCGTTGCCGCCGCCAGCGTCATTCGGCCCGCCCAGGAACTGCACGGTGTCAGCGATGATATCGATCGACTCGCGCTTCTGTCCCTCGGTCTCCCAGGTGCTCCACTCCAGGCGGCCGTCGATCGCCACGGGGCGGCCCTTGGACAGGTACTGCGAGCAGCTGTCGGCCTGCCGGCCGAAGACCGTAACGCGGAAGAAGTTCGCCTTCTCCTCCCACTCGCCCGAGGCACCGTTCTTGCGGCGGGTGTTGACGGCGATGCCGAGCTTGCAGATCGACAGTCCGCTGGACGTCGCGCGGTGCTCGGGGTCACGCGTCAGGTTTCCGGTGAGGACGACGCGGTTGATGTTCATGGCGTGAAGCTCCTTTCGGTATTGCCGGTTAGTTCGGTATTGCACGTGAAGGCCTGCGGCGAGTCTAAGCACGCCCCAGGCGGCAATTCCCGATCTCCGCGGAAAATGGTCGGAAAGGTTGCAGAGACGCCACAGGGCTGTCACATGCCGTTGCCGATCTGGCACAGCGCGGGCGGCGGCAAGCCCCGAGCCGTGCCACTGTGGCGCCCGATCCGGGACGCCTCGGAGCTAGGACTCGCTGTCCTCGTCGCCGCTGCCGACCCCCGGCTGCCCGGCGGGGGCACCGACGGTGGCGCCGACCAGCGGCGGAGCGGAGTCCGGTGCGGGCGGGGTTCCCGGCAGCACCTTGATGATCCGGAAGCGCAGGACGCCATCGTTGATTCGCAGGCTGTGCGAGAGCGAGTCCAGCAGGGCGGGGGGGCCGGAGAACTGGAGCAGGTGGTAGTCGGCCTCGCCGATGTGGTTGATGCTGAAGGTCAGCGGCCTCGTGCCCCAATGCTGCTGATGCTCCACCCGGCCGCCGCCGCCGGAGATCGCCGACTCCACCTCGGAGAGGATCCGGCTGCGGTCCTCCTCGGAGCCGCCCGTGGAGAGCAGCAGCACGAGGTCGTAGATGCTGGGAAGTTGCGCCATGGCAAAGCGCCCCATCAGGGCGGCGGCCGACTATAGCAACGGGCCGGGGGGTCCCGGAGGGCGTTGATCTGGCCCCGAACCCGGCGCTATAACCATGGCGTGCCCGCCACGCAGGACCTCCCCGTCCTCCAGTTCCCCGATCAGGTCGTCTGGGAGCGGTGGCTCCGGGAGAACCAATCCGGGATCCCGGGGTGTGGATGAAGTTCGCCAAGAAGGGCGCGCCCGTGCGCACGGTCAACTACGCCCAGGCGCTGGATGTGGCCCTCTGCTACGGCTGGATCGACGGGCAGCTGGCGCGCCTGGACGAGCACTTCTACCTGCAGCGCTTCACGCCCCGGACAGCCCGCAGCAAGTGGTCGCAGGTCAACGTTCGCAAGGCGACGGACTTGATTTCGCAAGGGCGGATGCAGCCCGCCGGGATCGCGCCGATCGACGCGGCCAGAGCCGACGGCAGGTGGCAGGACGCCTACCCGTCCGCCAGCGAAGCCCGAGTCCCGGAGGACCTCCAGCGAGCGCTGGACGAGCACCCGGAGGCCAGGCGCTTCTTCGAGACCCTGACCGGCTCGCGGCGCTATGCGTTCCTGTACCGCCTCCACGAGGTCAAGCGAGCGGAGACCCGACCCAGGCGGATCGCGAGCTCATCGAGCTGCTGAGCGAAGGCCGGACGCTCGGCTGAACGCGGCGCGCCAGACGCGCTGAGCTCTCAGCCGGGTGAAAGGTGCACAACACGACATCCGTCGCAGGTTTGGCGGCCGGCTGACGAGTTATGCACCGCAGAGGTGCACAGGGCGACAACCCCCTCCGGAACCCGGGCGATTGTCGTGTTGCGCACCCGCCCACCCGCCCGCCACCGCGCCCCGAACCGCACCCCGAAAAACGCACCCCGCACCCCACCGCCCCCCAACCCCTCAGGCGCTCGCAGACCCCTTGCTCCGGATGTCTTTGAGCTGATCGTCGATCCAATCCCCCGGATCGCGCGCGGTGACGATCGACTTCAGCCCCTCTAGGCGGCGCCGGCGCTCCGCTTCGGGCATCGTCAGGGCGGCGTGAATCGAGTCGGCGAGCTCCTGGAGGTCGAACGGGTTGACTGACAGCGCGTACTCGCCGAGCTCCTCGTGGGCGCCGGTGTTCTCGGAGAGGATCGAGACGCCGGCGCGCTCGTTGACCATCGGACCCTCCTTGGCCACCAGGTTCATGCCGTCGAACATCGCGTTGACGATTAGCACGTCGTAGTGCTTGTAGGCGGCCACCGCCTCCTCCAGGTCGTCGCGCAGCTTGAGCTGGATCGGCATCCAGTCGGTGGTGCCGTGGCGGTGGTTGACCACGGCCACGACGGCTACGATCCGCTCCAGGTACTCGGCGTACTCGGGCACGTCGGTCCGCGAGGGCATCAGCTGCGCGATGAACGTGATCTTCTCCCGGAACTCCGGGTGCTGCTCCAGGAAGATGTCGAAGGCCCCGAAGCCGCGGAGCACGTTCTTGCTCAGATCCGCGCGGTCCACGCGCAGGATTAGGTGATCCCGGCGGCGGCGCAGCAGCTCCTGCTCCAGCTCCCGCGTGCGATCGCGGCGCGCCACCGAGGTGACGGCTCGGGAATCGATCGGCAGTGGGTAGTTGCGCACCCACACCTCCCGGTTCTCGTAGCGGACCACCCCGCCCTTGTGGTCCACCTCCAGGTCCAGCAGGTCCTCGCAGCACTGCAGGAAGTTCCGCCGGTAGGAGCGAGTGTGGAAGCCGACGATGTCGTTGGCCAGGATCCCGTGGTAGATCTCCCGGCGCATCATCGAGGGCAGGACCCGCCAGGAGTCCGACTGGCTCCACGGGATGTGGATGAAGTGGTGCAAGAAGGCGTCCGGGCGGGCTCGGCGGATCATGGCCGGCAGCGTGTAGAGGTGGTAGTCGTGGACCATCACCACGGGGTCCTCGATGTCCTCGATCTCCTCCAGCACGGCGTGCGCGAGGTCCTCGTTGACGGCGTTGTAGCCGGACTCGAATGCCTCGGTCTCGTTTCGGCGGATGTCCGGGGCGTTACTCAAATCCCACAGGTAGTGCTGGACGAACCACAGCAGCGGGTTGGCGATGATGCTGTAGAAGCCGTGGTAGGCCTCGCCGTCGGAGGCCACGAGCTTGACGTTGTACTCCTCGCCCTCGGACGCGCGGACCGGGAAGGGGCGTCCGTCGTGGCGCTCGGCGACCGCCACGTCCTCGTCGGTCATCGCCGAGGCGATCCACGTGACCTCGCGGTGGGAGGCCAGGCCGGTGAGCGCCGTGACCAGGCCGCCGGTGCCGCGCTTGATCTCGCCGTCGGGCTGGAAGGTGACGGGTCCCCGGTTGGAGACCAATATCAGCGGTTCGTCGGCCACGCCTACCTCCCCTCAACCGTTCAGACGCTCGAACAGATCGAGCCAGTCACGCAGCAGCCTGGGCGTCAGGAAGCGCCGCCGCGCGCTCTCCTTGCCGGCCCGGCCCAGGCGCTGGCCCAGCTCCGGATCGGAGAGCACCTGAACGGCGCGCTGCGCGCATTCCTCCACACTGTCGACCAGGTAGCCGGTCTCACCGTCGGTGATCTGGAGCGGGATCCCGCCAACGTTGCCCCCGATGAACGGCCGGCCCTTCCAGATCGCCTCGGTCACCGTCAGCCCGAAGCCCTCCCGGATGGACTTCTGGATGACCACGTCGCAGTGCGACTGGAAGGCGTTGACCTCGATTGCGCCGACGTTGTTGAGGTTGTTGAGGATGTGGATGTCCGGATCGCCGTCGGCGTGGGCCACCGTGGCGTTGAAGAAGTCCCAGCCCTCGGGATCGTCGGTGGCCATCGAGCCCACCAGCGCCAACTGCACCTCAGGCACCTGTGCCTTGACGATCCGGTAGGCGTCGATCACGCCGAGCGGGTCCTTCCAGGGGTCGAAGCGAGAGACCTGGCACAGCAGCGGGCGGTCGACGTCGATGCCGAACTGCTCGCAGATGTAGGTGGCGTCGGCGGGCGAGAAGGCCATGTTCTTGGGCGCCAGCGGGTCGATCGCCGGGGGCACGATGTTGGCCTGCACCTGCAGCCCGTCCGGGACGTAGTCGGCCACGTGGAAGACCGCCGCCGGATAGCAGTTCAGTGCCGGCAGCAGCTTGGCCACTGTGGCGGGGTTGGGCGATGACAAGTCTATGTGGCAGCGCCACACCCAGTTCCGGGCCTTCTCGCCCACCAGCGAGCACATCGCCGCCGGCTGCGGGTCGTGGACGATGCACACGTCCCAGCCGTCGCTCAGCTCCCGCGCGTTGATCTCGTTGTAGTGGCGCCACGTCTCCCACTGCTCGTCGGTCAGGTCTTGAGGATTACCCTGCAGCGCGTTGTGCATCACCTTGGTGGCGTTGAAGAACTCCTCGCGGCCGTAGATCACCTGCCACTCGACGTCCAGTCCGACGTCGATCATCAGCGGCACCAGCGTGTAGAGGATCTCCGAGACCCCCCCGCCGAACGCTGTCGCCGAGAGGTGGGCGATCCGCATCCCCTTCAGCCGCTCCGCCCGCTCGCGGATCTCGTCGATCAGGGGACGGCCGACGATGCTGGCGTAGTCGGAGAGGTGCTTGTGGGCGAGGGCGACGGGCTGGAGCATGGTGAGCGGTGGGGCACGATACCGGTGCTTGGCCCGCAGCCCCGGCTGCCACGGTGCCGCTGCCTCCGGCGGGCGCCGGAGATACCCCTTACGCGCCCCAGATCTCGCGCAGCCGCGCCACGCCTGCGTCCACCGCCTGCACCAGCTGGGTGTGCAGCTGAGGGTTGGCCGCGGAGATCGAGGACATCTGGAACTCGTGGCCCGAGCCCAGCAGGCGCGAGTCCGCAAGCGGCCGCCCCCAGCCGTCGCTGACGCTGCCGCCGGCCTCCGTCAGGCACAGCCACGGCGCCGCCAGGTCGTAGGGGGAGTTGTTGAGTATCTGACCCCGGCCCACCCGCTCGAACTCCGCTCGCATCCCCGGCACGTCGTCCACCAGGCGCGAGCCGACCTCGACCACCGCGTCGAGCTGACCGGTGAGGATCCGGGTCATGGCGAACGCCTGCGAGCCCAGCTCGAAGGTGCCTCCGCCCACCGAGGAGGCGTCGATCAGCTCGGCGAGCACCTCCACGCTCGGTCGCGCCGGGCGCCCCCGGAAGCCGTAGCCCCAGAACATGCGCTCTACGGCGTCGGTGGCGCTCAGCGCCACCGAGCGGCTGCTCTGCACCCCACGGCCCCGCTGGGCCAGGAACCAGTCCCCGGCCTTGATCTCCACCACGCATCCGACCGTCACGTCGGCCATCGTCGGATCGCCGTCGCCCAGCGGCGCCAGCGCCACCGCCACGCACGCGGACTCGAGGCCGGCCATGGCCGGCCGGGTGCCGTCGATCGGGTCCACCACCAGCACGTCTGTGGCATCCCCGGGCGCCACCAGGCCCCGGTCCTCGGAGAAGAACGCCAGTCGCGGCGCCCGCTCGGCGATGAACCGCTCCAGCGCACGCTCGGCGAGCTCGTCGACGGCGAAGGTGACGTCGCCGCCGGCGCCACCGCCGTGCTGCTCCCGGCCCGCGTGGGAGCCGAGCTCCGGGAGCACCTGGGCGCGCAGCAGCTGGGCCAGATCCAGCACCAGCGCCGGCTCGGGACCGCGGTTCTCCACGGCGGCCATTCTGCCCTGCGCCCCGGCGGGCGCCGCCGCTCATCCCGGCAGGTCGAGGGTGAACTGCGTCGCACCGGCGCGCGAGTGGGCCTGCAGCCGCCCATCCATGCGCTCGGCCAGCTCGCTGGCGATGGCCAGCCCAAGGCCCGAGCCGCGGGCGCCGTCGGCGGTGTAGAACGGCTCGAAGATCCGCCCCAGCGCCTGCTCGTCGATGCCCTCCCCATCGTCGCGCACGGCCAGCCGCACCAAGCTCTCCACCCTCCCGGCGGTGACCACGATCTGCCGGCCGGGGGGGTTGTGGGTGAGGGCGTTGTCGAGCAGGATCCGCAGGATCTGTGCCACCCGCACGGGATCGCAGACAGCCTCGATCCGCCGCGCGGCCAGTCGCAGCTCCAGGTGGGAGTCGTGGGCCGCCAGCGCGGGCTCAAATTCTCCAGAGACCGAGCGGGTCAGCTCGCCGAGGTCGACGCTCTCGGGGCGGAGCTCCAGCGAGCCGGCATCCAGCCGGGAGAGGTCCAGGAGGTCGACCGACAGCTTGCGCAGGCGCTCCACCTGGTCGCGTACCTGCTCCAGGAACCGGCGCCGGGTCTCCGGATCGAGATCCTCGTCCTCCAGCAGCTCGACGAAGCCGCCCAGCGAGAAGATCGGCGTGCGCAGCTCGTGCGAGGCGGTGGCGATGAAGCTCTTGCGGGCCAGGTCCACCTGGGCCAGCTGGCGCTGCATGTCGTTGAAGGTCCTGGCCAGCTGCCCGAGCTCGTCCCGTGACTCGACCGGGATCGGGTGCTCGAAATCCCCGGCCGTGATTCGCTCCGCCGCCCGCTCCAGCCGCTTGACCCGCAAGGCCAGGGCCCTCGCCAGCAGGTAGCTGCCGACCAGCGCCATCAGCAGCGCGATGCCGCCGGCGACGAGGATCTCGTGGCGCACGGTCGCCACCCCCAGGACGATGTCCGACACCGGGTCCGAGAGCACGATCACGCGCGCCACCCTCCCCTGGTAGGGCACGGGCAGAGCCGCTTCGGCGACGGTGCCGGCGGTGGTGCGCTCGGTACCGGTGACCAGCTCGCGGCCACGCACCGCCTGGGCGGCCACGGGAAAGCGCAGCCGGCCGGTGGCCCCGGGGTTGCTGGAATCGGCCAGCGGCGAGAGCTGTGGACCGCCCGGGGCGACGGCCTCGCTCACCGACATCAGCGTCACCCGTGAGCCGCTCATCAGCGCGGCGCCGGCCACCTTGCCCCTGATCGTCCTCAGGGTGTCGGGCGCGCCGACGGTACCCGCCACCGGCCCGGCGAAGTGGCGCGTCGCGGTGGCCAGGCCGTCCAGCTTCTCGGAGATCAGCCGCTGCTGGAGCCCGGGCGCGACGTACAGGTACAGCGCCCCGATGGCCAGGAAGGTGATCGCCGTGAACACCAGCGACAGCCGGGTGCTCAGCGAGATCCGCATCTTGCTAGAGATCGCTGTCCCGGAAGCGGTAGCCGACGCCGCGCACCGTGAACAGGTACTCCGGGTCCTTGGGATCGCGCTCGATCTTCTCGCGCAGGTGCCGGATGTGCACGTCGATCGTGCGCTCGTCCCGGTAGGCGGAGTCGCCCCAGATCCGGGCCAGCAGCATGTCTCGCGTGAACACGCGTCCCGGCGCCCGGGCGAGCGCGGCCAGGATCTCGAACTCCACGAAGGTCAACTGCGCATCGTCGCCGCGGGCCCGCACCGTGCGCTTGGGAAAGTCGATCCGCAGCTCCTTGACCTGCAGCGGCACCTCGTCGGGGGCGGTCACCTCCGGCCGGATCATCTCCGCTCGGCGCAGCGCGGCCTTGATCCGGCTGGAGAACTCGCGCAGCGAGAACGGCTTGGTGATGTAGTCGTCGGCCCCAAGCTCCAGCCCCAGCACCTTGTCGATCTCCTCGGACTTGGCGGTCAGCATGATGATGGGTACCGAGCTGCGGCTGCGCAGGCGCCGGCACACCTCCAGTCCGTCGACACGCGGCAGCATCAGGTCGAGCACCACGAGGTCGAAGGGCTGCTGATCGAAGCGCTCCAGCGCCTGGCGCCCGTCGGTCGCCTGGACCACCTCGTACCCCTCCTTGCGCAAGGGGTAGGACAGCAGCTCCTGGATCGACTGCTCGTCGTCCACCAGCAGGATTCGAGCTGATCGATCGGCCACTGTTTCTCCGCTTCCCTCCACCCTAGGGTAATGGCCGCCCGTCTCCACGGATAGTCTCGGTTCAGTGGTGGATCCCCGCATCTACCGGACAGGCCTCGTCGCCGTGGCGCTGGCGGTCGTCGTCGTCGCGTTCTCGCTCGTCGATCAACAGGGCCCCCTGGCCAGCAATCTGGCGCCTGACGCCTTCAGCGCCCAGAATGCCCTCGGGCTGATGAACTCGCTGGCCCGCCGCCATCCGAACCGCCGTCCGGGCTCGGCCGGCGACGCGGCCGTGGCCTCGTTCGTGGCCGGCCGGCTGGCGCAGTACGGCTTCCGGGTCACGACGACCTCCTTCAGGGGGCGCACCGCGCAGGGCACCCGCACGCTCCAGAGCGTCACCGGAGCGCGCACGGGGCTGAGTCCGGGCACGATCGTCGTGGTCTCCCACCGGGACTCGCTGCGTTCTCCGGGGATCGTGGATCTCTCGGGCACGGCGACCATGCTGGAGCTGGCGCGCGTGCTGGCGGGGGAGACCCAGCACCGGACCGTCGTGCTGGCATCGACCAGCGGCTCCGCCGGCACCGCCGGCGCCGCCGAGCTGGCGCGGACGCTGCCGGGGCCGATCGATGCCGTCATCGCCCTGGGTGACCTGGCCTCCTCCAGGATCAGGCCCGGCCCGCCCGGCCCGATCCTCGTGCCCTGGTCCACCACCCAGGACATCGCCCCACCTCTGCTGCGGGGCACGGTGGCCGCGGCGCTGAGCTCGCAGGCGGGACTGCGCCCGGGAGGCGCTGGCCTCGCCGAGCAGCTCGAGCACCTGGCCTTCCCCTCGACCCTGGGCGAGCAGGCCCCCTTCGGAGCGCGCGGCATCCCGGCGGTGTCGCTGTCGCTGGCCGGAGATCATCCGGCGCCCGCGCAGGGGGCCACGAGCTCCGTTCGGCTCGGCGCCATGGGCCGGACCGTGCTGCAGAGCGTCAGTGCGCTCGACGCCGGCTACGAGGTTCCCTCCGGGGCTCCCTACCTGCTGTTCTCCGGCAAGGTGGTTCCGGCGTGGGCGATCCGCCTGCTGGTCCTGGCCCTGCTGGTGCCGGTGCTGCTGGCCGGCCTCGACGGCTTCGCCCGCGCTCGCCGTCGCGGTCACGCCGTCGCCGCCGGCATGGCGCGCGCGCTCACCACCGCGCTGCCGTTCCTGGCGGTGGGGCTGCTGGCGGTGGGCGCCCGGCTGGTGGGGGTGCTGCCGGCGGCCCCGCCCGGACCGGTGGCGCCGGGGGCCGTACCGCTGCGGGGCGGCGGGATCGCCCTGGTGGTCGGGCTCGCGATCGTGCTGGTGGGCGGCCTCGTGCTGGCTCTCGGCATGCCGCGGCGACCCCGGACCGGGGCCCGCCCCCCCGATCCGGGCCGGGCGATCGGAACGATGACCGTCGCCGGCCTGGCCGGTCTGGCCCTATGGGTGCTAAACCCCTTCGCCGCTGTCGTGGTGGTTCCGGCGCTGCACCTGTGGCTGTGGCTGCTGGACCCGGAGGTGCGCCCCCACCCCGCGGTCTCGGTCACGCTGCTGCTGGCCGGCCTGGCGGCGCCGGTGCTGCTCGCGGTGGACTACGCGCGCACGCTGGGGCTCGACCCCGCCGGAGCGCTCTGGAACGGCCTGCTGCTGCTCGCCGGGGGTCAGGTCGGGATCAGCACGATGGCGGCCTGGAGCGTGCTGCTCGGCTGCCTGATGGGGGTCGTGGCGGCGGCCCTGGGCAAGCTGCGCGGCCCGCGCCCCGAATCGGCGCCGGTGACGGTGCGGGGGCCGGTCACCTACGCCGGTCCGGGATCGCTGGGCGGGACGAAGTCGGCGCTGCGGCGATGAGACGGCTCATCCGCGACATCTCCTCGGTGCTGGTCATCTCCGGTCTGCTGCTGGTGGCCGACGCCGGGGTCACGTTGGTGTGGCAGGAGCCCGTAACCGCGGTGGTGGCGATGATTAAGCGCAGCGAGGTCGACCGGCGCTTTCTGTCCTACCGCAGCGCCCCGCTGTCCTCGCTGGATCTGGGCGCTCTGCAGGCGCTGCGGACGATGCATCAGCGCATCTCGTTTCTGGCCCGCCGGGAACAGCGCCAGGTGGTCACCGGCGACGCCATCGGCCGGATCGTGATTCCCAGGATCGGCGCCGGCTTCGACGTGATCCAGGGAACCGACACGATCAGCTTGGAGAAGGGCCCCGGCCACTACCCCACCTCGGCCTTCCCGGGTCTGGGGCGTACGGTGGCCATCGCCGGTCACCGGACGACCTATCTGGCGCCCTTTCGGCACATCGACCGGCTCCGGGGCGGGGACCGCATCGTCCTGAGCATGCCCTACGCCCGCTTCACCTATGTCGTGCAGTACCGCAAGATCGTGCTGCCGACGGCGCTGTGGGTCACCGACGACGTGGGGTATGACCGGCTGGTGCTCTCCGCGTGTAACCCGCTCTACAGCGCCGCCCAGCGGATCATCGTGTTCGCGCGGTTGGCGGAGGTGCAGCCGGTGGCCCAGACGCGCACTCGTGGGTGACTGAGCGTCCAGTGGGGTCCAGACCCGATGGAGCTGCGCACAGGTCTGGCCGATGTGAGGATTGATCCCCACGGATGAGGAGCACGAAGATGACCCAGATCAAGGAGCAGATCGAGAGCGGTGAGTACCGGGTCGATCCTCGCGCGGTCGCCGACGCGGTGCTGGCCCGCCTCTACGAGCTGGCCGGCCGCAGCAGCGGCGAGGACTCCGGTCAGACGGAATGCTCATACCCCGACAGGCCGTCGGGCGCGTCGAGGAAGTGGATGCTCGCCTTGCCGCTGAGAACGCGACCGATCCAGGTCAGGGCGGTGCCGCTGTCGGCCAGCAGCCTCTCGGCCTCCGCCCGGGCGCTGGGCGGCAGGCACACGCACAGCTCATAGTCCTCGCCCGCGGTGGCCGCCAGCTCGCGCGCGTCCCGTCCCAGCTGAGCGGCCACCTCGGCCAGTCCGGGCTCCAGCGGCAGCGAGCTCAGCGACAGCTCCAGGCGCACGCCGCTACGCCGGGCGAGATGGGCGCAATCGCTCGCCAGGCCGTCGGAGAGGTCGATCATCGCCCGGGCCCCGGCCCGGGCCAGGAGGCGCCCCTCGCGCAGGCGCGCTCGGGGCAGCGCGTACCGCCGCGCCAGCGCCGCCGCCACCTCCTCATCCTCCAGGGCCGCGCGACCGTCCAGCAGCGCCAGGCCGGCGCCGGCGCCCCCGAGGCGCCCGGTGACCCCGACGAGGTCCCCGGCTGCGGCGCCGTCACGTCCCACCAGCGCACCGGGATCCTCGCTCCAGCCCACGACCGTGAACGACACCGTCAGCGCCGGCGCCGTGGTCACGTCGCCGCCGGCGACGCACACGCCGCTCTCCTGCGCCAGCGCCTGCGCGCCCTGCACCAGCTCGACGGCGGCCTCCGCGCCGAGCTCCGGGGGCAGGCCCAGCGCGAGGTAGGCCTCGCCCGGTCTGGCCCCCATCGCCGCCAGGTCTGAGAGCGCCCCTGCCAGCGCGCGGTGCCCGATCTCCGCGGGAGTGAGCTGGCCGGTACGGAAGTGGATGTCCTGCACCATCGCGTCGACCGAGGTCACGGCGTATCCGGCGCCCCGCACGACCGCGGCGTCGTCGCCGATGCCCCGCACCACCCGTCCGCTGCGCTCCGCGGTGCCGAGCGTCCGCTCCAGGGACTCGATCAGCTCGAGCTCACGCACGAGCGAGAAGCACTACCGGTGTCGGTAGACGATCCGGGCGCGGTCCAGGTCGTAGGGCGAGAGCTCCACGCGCACGCGGTCGCCAGGGAGGATCCTGATCCGGAAGCGGCGCATCTTGCCCGCCACATGGCCGAGGACGACCCGATCCATGTTGTCGAGCTTGACCCGGAACATCGCGTTGGGCAGCGCCTCCACGACCTCCCCCTCCAGCTCGACTTTCTCTTCCTTGGGCATGCAGGCGACAAAGCTAGCAGGAGGGGTGTGAGCCGCTCCGGCGCATGCCGACGGGTGAAACCAGGCAAATGGTCAGTGGTGCTTGATGCCCGCTCCGCCGGTGGACGGGGTATGCCCGCCGCCGCCGCCGGACGGCGGGTTGGCCCCGTTGCCACCGCCGCCGTTGCCACCGGCCCCAGTGGACTGCGGCGGGTGCGCGTACAACGAGGAGTTGTTGTGCGTCGAGCCTGATGTGCCGGTGCCCGAGCCGCCCGAGTAGCCTGAGCCGCCCGAGTAGCCCGAGTAGCCCGAGCCCGAACCCGAACCCGAGCTCGAGCTCGAGCTCGACCCGGATCCACCGTTGCCCGAGGACCCGCTCCCGCTGGAGAACCGGCCGGAGAACGAGGTGCCGCTGAAGGACGTGCTGGGCTGCGGGAAGTCGCCGCAATTGCCGTTTGAGGCCTGGCTCATGTAGTCGTGCCAGATCGGCGCCGCCAGCGTGCCGCCGAAGCCGGGCCCGAGGCCGTTGACATCGTTCATGGAGATCGTCGAGTTCGGGTATCCAACCCACACCGCGGTCGTTAGCTGTGGGCTGTAGCCGGCGAAGTAGGCATCGGTGAAGCTGCTCGTGGTGCCGGTCTTGCCGGCCGCGGGGCAGCCATAGCCCGCCGCGGTTCCGGTGCCGCTCTGGATCACGGTCTTCAGCACCTGCGTGGCAGCGTAGGCCTCGCCCTCGGTGAAGACGCGGCGGGAGGGGGGGGCGCCGAGGTCGGTGACGCTGTGGTCGGGGAACACGACCCGGCTGACCGCCGTCGGGTCGTAGTGGATACCCCCGCTGGCCAGGGTGGCGTAGGCGTCAGCCATCTCCAACGGCGAGACGGCGACGGCGCCGAGGGCCTCGGACGGGAACCCGCTGAGCGGGGAGGTGATGCCCATCGCATGGGCAGTGGCTGTGACCTTGTCGATGCCTACGTCCTGCGCGAGCTGTGCGAACACGGTGTTGTCGGAGATCGTCGTGGCCTTGGCCACGCTGATCGTGCCCTGGTAGGACTTCTCGGCGGTCTGGACGTGGTAGGTCGGGTAGTTCGGCAGCCATCCCGGGAGCAGCTCCTTGGAGGTGTAGTTGGTCTGGTTTGGGTCGCCATCGAAGTCGTGGATCAGCGTCATCAGCGTGAACACCTTGAAGGCTGAGCCCGTCTGCCGGTGTGACTGGGTGGCGTAATTGAAGTTCGTCTGGTCATAGCTGGAGGTCGTGGCCATGGCGAGGATGTGGCCGTTGTGGGGGTCGATGGAGACCAGGGCCGCGGCCGGGTCGCCAGGCTGCCCCTCGTTGCTCAGCAGCGCCTGCCGGGCCTCCCGCTGACGCTTGAGGTCGATCGTGGTGTAGACCTTGAGCCCGCCGCGCTCCACCGTCTTGAGCCCGTAGTGCTGGATCAGCGAGTCCTTGACGTAGTCGAATACGTACGGCTGGCGCTTGACGCTGAAGGTGTTGTTGCGGCGGATCTGCAGCGGTGAGGCATCGGCCGCGTCAGCCTGGCCTTGGGTGATGTAGTGCGATTGCACCATCGCCTGGAGCACGTTGTGGCGCCGATTGCGCGCCAGCGTCGGGTCCAGGAACGGGTTGTACTGCGAGGGCGCCTGGGGAAGGCCCGCCAGCAGCGCGATCTGGGCCAGGTTGAGTCGGTTCACGGGCTTGTCGAAGAACAGCTGTGAGGCAGCGGCGACCCCCACCGCGGTCTGCCCGCCGAGGGTGCCGTAGGCGACGTCGTTGAGGTACTGGGTCAGGATCCAGCTCTTGGGCCGCTTCTGCTCCAGCTCCTGGGCCAGCTTGGCCTGGATGATCTTGTACTGGAGGTTGTGGTGCTCGCGGATCTGGTAGGGCAGGTAGACGTTGTCGACCAGCTGCATCGTCAGCGTGGAGCCGCCCTGGACTCGGCGCCCGCCCCCGAACACGTCCCGTACGCCGGCGCGCACGATGCCCTGGTAGTCCACGCCACCGTGCTGATAGAAGCGCCGGTCCTCGATCGCGATGGTGGCGTTCTTGAGCGTCTGCGGGATCTGGCCGCCGCCGGCGTAGGTGCGCAGCACGTCGGAGCTGATGTAGCCGAGGAGGCTGCCGTCGCTGGCGTAGACCTCCGAGAGCTGCCCGGGGTCGCGGGGCTTGAGCTGGTTGATGTCCGGAGCGGACTCGGCGACGTTGACGACCCAACCGGCCACGCCCGCGAAGCCGAGCACGACTCCGCTTACGACCAGCCCGGCGAGCAGCACGGCCACGCGCTTGACTGGGGACCCGCGGTTGCGCTTGCGGCGGCGCTGTCGTTCGCGTCGGCTCATGAGGAATGGTCAGGGGGAGGCGGCGGGGGTGGTTCGCGCGCCAGAACAACTCTCCAGTCTACCCCGGTGCTACTTTCGGGCCGCCGGCCCAGGCTCCTGCCGCGGGCGGGCGGTCCTCCTGCCGCGGGCGGGCGGTCGCTCAGACGCTCGCGCGCCCCCCGGAGGGGGAGAGCTCCAGTGCCGCGATCGCCTGCTCGCGGAGCTTGTACTTCTGTACCTTGCCGGTGACGGTCAGCGGGAAGGATTCGCACACGATCACGTGGCGGGGAACCTTGAAGTGGGCGATCCGGCCCTGGCAGAACTCACGCACGGCCTCCGGCTCGGCCGCGCGCCCCTCACGCGGGATCACAAAGGCGGCGATCTCCTCCCCGTAGCGCTCGTCGGGAACTCCCACCACCTGCACGTCGGCGAGGTCCGGGTGGCCGTAGAGGAACTCCTCGATCTCCCGGGGGTAGATGTTCTCGCCGCCGCGGATGATCATGTCCTTGCTGCGCCCCACGATCTTGACGTAGCCGTCGGCCTCCATCACGGCCAGATCCCCGGTGTGCATCCACTGGGCGGCGTCGATGGCCTGCTCGGTCCGCGCCGCATCGTTCCAGTAGCCGAGCATCACGGAGTAGCCACGGGTCTGGAGCTCGCCGGCGCTGCCGCGGGGGAGGGTGCGGCCGCTGTCGGGATCGGCTACGCGGATCTCCACGTGGGGCATCACCCGTCCCACCGTGGCGGTGCGGTGCTCCAGGTCGTCCTTGGCGCCGGTCTGGGTGGAGACCGGCGAGGTCTCGGTCATGCCGTAGCAGATCGTCACCTGCTCCATGTGCATGTGCTCGATCACCTTGCGCATGACCTCCTCCGGGCACGGCGCGCCGGCCATGATGCCCGTGCGCAGCGAGTCCAGCCCGAAGGTGTCGAAGGCGGGATGCCCCAGCTCCGCGATGAACATCGTCGGCACCCCGTAGAGGGCCGTGCAGCTCTCGGCCTGCACTGCCTCCAGCACCGCACCGGCGTCGAAGCTCTCGCTCGGCAGCACGATGCAGGCGCCGTGGGTGCTCGCGGCCAGGTTGCCCATCACCATGCCGAAGCAGTGGTAGTAGGGGACCGGGACGCAGATGCGGTCCTCCTCGGTGATGGCGCAGCCCTCGCCGACGAAGTAGCCGTTGTTGAGGATGTTGTGATGGCTGAGCGTCGCCCCCTTGGGAAAGCCGGTGGTGCCGCTCGTGTACTGGATGTTGATGGGATCGCTGAAGTCGAGCTCCGCCGCACGCCGGCGGAGCTCCTCGGGATCGATGTCGCCGGCGCCGTCCAGCAGCTCCTCCCAGTCCGGGGTGTCGAAGAACACGGCCCGCTCCAGCTCGGGCAGCTCGCCCCGAGCCTGCTCGGTCATGGCCACGTAGTCGCTGGTGGGGGTACGGGCCGCGGCGATCAGCATCCGGCAGCCCGACTGGGAGAGCGCGTACCGGAGCTCGTGCGCCCGGTAGGCGGGGTTGATGTTGACCAGGACGACGCCCACCCTGGCCGTGGCGTACTGCACCAGCGCCCACTCCACCCGGTTTGGACTCCAGATCCCCACTCGATCGCCCTTCCCGAGGCCCGCCGCGATCAGCGCCCGCGCCAGGCGCTCGACCTCCGCGTCCAGTTGCGCGTAGGTCAACCGCACTCCCTGATGGCGGCTGACGATCGCCTCACGCTCGGGGTGCGCGGCCACGGTCCGCGCCAGGTTCACGTCGATCGTCTCGCCCAGCAGCGGTCGCTCGCTCACGCCGTGGGCGTAGGAGAGCGCCGTTGCGCCAGCTCCGGGCATGGGCACAGCATCCCGCCTGGGGGGCCTGCGCGCAAGCTGCTTGCATCCGGGCCGATGGTGAGCCAGCGATCTCGGCCGCGCCACCGCGTGCTCCTGCTCGACGCCCTCGGGACGCTGGTGCGCCTGGAGGATCCGGTGGCGCCGCTGCGGGAGGTGATGGTCCGTCGCTTTGCCATCGGCCTGAGCGAGGCGCAGGCGGGCGCGGCGCTGGCCGCGGAGATCGCCTTCTATCGCGCTCACCTGAACACCGGCCGGGACCGGGAGAGCCTGCGGGGATTGCGACGGGCCAGCGCCGAGGTGCTGCGCGGCGTCCTGCCGCCGTCCCGGGAGCTTTCCCGGATCGCGCCGGATGAGCTCACCGACGCGCTCCTGGAATCGCTGCGCTTCAGCGCCTATGGCGACGCGGCGCCGGCGCTGGCGGCGCTCCGGGAGCGCGGCGTGGCGATGGTGGTGGTGAGCAACTGGGACGTCTCGCTTCACGAGGTGCTCGCGCGCGCCTCCCTGTCGCCGCTGCTGGACGGGATCGTGACCTCGGCCGAGGTGGGCGCTCGCAAGCCCGCCCCCGAGGTATTCCAGCATGCGCTGGCGCTGGCTGGGGCGCGCCCGGAGGAGGCCCTGCACGTCGGTGACAGCCTTCGGGAGGACGTGGAGGGCGCTCGCGCCGCCGGCATCGAGCCGGTTCTGCTGGTGCGCCCGGGGCTGTCCGTGCCCGCCGGGCTCAAGGGGGTGCGCGTGATCGCTAGCCTGCTGGAGCTGGGGCCTGAGCCCGGTGGATCCCTAACCTCCAGCGGCAATGAGTAGCGTTCCCCCGCCGCAGGCGCCTGAGCAGCCCGCCGACGCGCCGCCGCCGCCGCCGCCGGAGCTTCCGCTGCAGGCGCGACGGTGGCGGCTGTGGATGGCCCCCGCCGCGATCGTGCTCGGGCTCGGACTCGGCGCGGTCGGCGCCAGCCTGGTGGCGGGCGTGGGGGCACTGGCCGGCGGCTCCTCGCTGGCCCATCCCTCGCCGGCGGTCGGCATCATCTCCAACGTCGTCGCCGACGCGGGCTTCGTGCTGGCGGCGATCTTCTTCACCAGCCGGGCCGGACGGCTGCGCCCGGAGGACTTCGGCTTTCGCCGCTTCCGGCTTGGAAAGGGGATCGGTGCGGTGGCGCTCGCCGCCCTGGCCTACTACCTGCTCACGTTGGTCTACGCCGCGCTGATGCACCTGCACGGCAAGGACAAGCTGCCCAGCGAGCTGGGCGTCAGCCACAGCACCGCGGCATTGGTGGGAGCGGCGCTGTTCGTGTGCGTGATCGCCCCGGTGGCCGAGGAGTTCTTCTTCCGCGGCTTCCTCTTCGGGGTCCTCTCGCAGTGGCGGATCTCCCGCTGGGGCCGGAATGCCGGTAGCTGGGTGGCGGCGGTCGTCGTGGGGATCCTGTTCGGGCTGGCCCACACCGGCTCGGCGTCGCCGCAGTACCTGATCCCGCTCGGCTTCCTCGGCTTCGTGCTGTGCCTGGTGCGCTGGCGGACCCGGTCGCTGTACCCGTGTATGGCGCTGCACTCGCTGAACAACTCGCTGGCCCTCGGAGTCAACCAGCTGCACTGGGGCCTCGGCCTGATCCTGGCGCTGATCGTGGGGGCGCTGGTGGTGATCGGGGCACTCACCGGGCCCTTGAGCCGGGGGACGGCGCTCGCCGACGCGGGCACCGGGAGCGAGATCGTGCCGACCTCCGAGGGTGCCGCCCCGGCCGCGCCCGAGGGTGCCGGCTCAACCGCGGCGACGTGAAGGTTTCCCTGCGTCGTGGCCCCCCGGCCCTCCGGGTGATTTACTTCCGGTTGATGTTCAGAGATCGAAAGCGCGCCCTCGCCCTGTCCGCCGCCGCGCTGCTGGCCTGCGCGCCGGGCGCCGCCGCGGCCACGCCGGGCACCGGCGCCGCGAGCATCCCTGGAGCCGCCGGGGCGACGAGCCCCCCGGCGACGCGGGCCCAGGGCGCCATGGGCCTGCGCCTGCCGGGTGTGTTCGTGGTCCATCGCCAGGTGGTCACGGTCCCCGACCGAGGCCTGAAGGTGACGGGTGTGGTGCGCCCGTACGTTCCCGGTCAGTGGGTTACGGTGCGGGCGTTCGTCGGGCGCCGGCTGATCAAGCGGGATCGCCTGCGGATCAAGCCCTCCCGCCGCGGCGGGGGCCGGTTCACCGAGCGGGTGACGAGCCCGCGGGCGGGAGCGGTGACGGTCACCGTGACCCATGCCCGGACGCTCCAGCAGGTCGGCTTCCAGTCGGTGCGGCGCTACGCGGTGCTGGACGAGCGCATCGGCTCGGGATCCCGCGGACCCTTCGTGGCGCTGATCCAGCAGCGGCTGGCGGCGTTGCATCTGTTCCTGCCCCAGTCGGGCGTCTACGACGGCGCCACCGGGCTGGCCCTCGATGCCTACCACCGGATGCTCGGGTGGGGAACCTCCCAGGGGCTCGGGGGCGCCACGATCAGTGCGCTGCTGAACGGACGCGGGCACTTCCACATCCGCTTCCCCGGTCACGGCCACCACGCGGAGGGGAACCTCGGCAAGCAGCTGCTGGCGCTGGCCGACGGCGGCGCCGTCCGCTACATCTTCCCGATCAGCTCCGGCAAGCCCTCCACCCCCACGGTCCTCGGCGACTTCCGGGTCTACCAGCGCAGCCCCGGCTATCTGCCGGACGGCATGTACTACTCCAGCTTCTTCATCGGCGGGTATGCCATCCACGGCTACGATCCCGCCCCAGATTTTCCCGCCAGCCACGGCTGCATGCGCCTACCGATCGCCGACGCCATCCCGGCCTACCGCTGGCTGACCTTCGGCAACTGGGTCGACGTCTACAACTGAGCTCCGAGGGGCCGTGGCTCAGCTGAAGCCGCTGGAGTAGCGGGCCAGGTAGCCGAGCCCGACCCCGTAGACCAGCAGCGCGACCAGGGTCGGCACCCCGTGCGCCACCCACGGGTTGTCCGAGGGCACGAGGCCGGCGAAGGGCGCGGTCAGCTTTTCGGCGGCGCTGTCGATGAAGCGGCGGGGCTGGCCCAGGGGGCGAGCGGGCGCGGATCCCGCGGTCGGCAGCGTGGCCGGTTGGGGCGCAGTCCCGGCGAGCTCCCCCACCTGGTGGCGGGAGGCGCCGGTCAGCTGATCCGTCGTGAACAGGGCAAAGGAGGCCGCCACCAGCAGGCAGCAGCCCAGCGCGGCCAGCACGAGGACTCTGTGCACCACGTCGTCAGCTATCGGCCACGACCACGGTTAGCATGAGTCGTGATGGCGCTTCACGGACACCAGGATGCCCGTGTGACGCTGCTCGGCGAGCTGCGTCAGCACGCCCTGGTGATCGGCGAGGTGGTCCTGACCAGCGGTGCCACCGCTCAGTACCTGGTCGACGCCAAGCGCGCGATCCTGCGCCCGCGGGGCTTCCTGGCCCTGGCCGCGCTGGTGGCGGCGCAGGCGCGGGAATGGCAGGCGACCGCTGTGGGCGGCATGACCATGGGCGCCGACCCGATCGCGTGCGCAGCCCTCGCCGCCGATGCCCCCGTCAAGGCCTTCTTCGTGCGCAAGGAGGCCAAGCAGCACGGCCTCGCGCGCCGGATCGAGGGTCCCGAGCTGGAGCCCGGTGACCGCTGCATGCTCGTCGAGGATGTGGTCACGACCGGCGGCTCCACGATCCACGCCCTGGAGGCGGTCCGGGGCGAGGGCCACACGGTGTGCGGGGTGCTGGCGATCTGCGACCGGCTGGCCGGCGGCGGCGCGGCGATTGCGGCGGCCGCGCAGGCACCCTACCTCAGCCTGACGACGATCGACGAGGTCTACCCCCAGCGCCCCGACCGCTAGCTCGCCGATGAAGCACCGTGCCTCGGTCGTCCGTAGCAGGACGGGCTACGGAGCGGCACCAAGGTCGCGGCTGATGCTCAGCGCGGTCGCGAGGTGGATGGCACCCAGCGATCGAAGCTCGGTCGGATCGAGGCCTCGCGCGATCGCCAGCACGATGTCGTCCATCGGAACCAGCGCGATGTCGCTCAGGCTTGCCTGCGCCGAGGCGGCGACTTGTTCGCCCAGGCGCCGGCAGGCGCGCACGGCTTCGACGCCGAGGAGCGCGCTCGACGTCCATGTTGACCAGCGACCCAGCTCGCGCTGCAGCGCAGCTGACTCGGGCTCCTCGACGATCAGCTTCACGTACGCCGACGTGTCCAGGTACGCGAGCGTGGCACCGGTGCTCAGATGCGTCCTCTCGCTGCTCGGCAAGCACCGCCGCCGTCGACTTGCGCTGGACGCGATGACGCGGCCCGAGGTTGGCGATCAGATCACCATGCGGGATCGACGCGCCTCGCTCGGCGATCAGCCGCGCCAGCCCGCTCTGGCGACCGCCCGACGGCGTCAGGCGGGCGACCTCGCTGCCGCGTTCACCACGAATGCCTCGCCCGCCTTCACGCGCTCCAGATTGCGGCTGAGGTTCTGTCGCAGCTCGCGGGCGCCCACCGACGAGTCCATGTGCGTCACCGTAGCACATAGTGCGGCATGCCTCGCGACCGAGCGGGGCCTAGCGCGGGAGCGTCCGGCAGGCCGGCGTCCGCTGGTGCAGCGCCTGCACCCGCCAACCGCCGTGCGGTGTGGGACTGAAGAGCACGATCGGCCGGTTCCGAGTGACCGCGGGACCGTACTTCCACCCGACCCGGGACACGTTCAGGCGCAGGTTCCAGGCCAGGATCGTCTGCCACTGGAGGTGAGTCAACGGCTCACCGCACCGGCGCAGCCGGGCGGCCCCGCCGAGATCGCGGATCGTCGTGGCCAGGCGCCCGATCTGCTGGGTGCGGGCACGCTGCACGCGGAGGTCACGATGCTCGAGCCGAGCCCGGGAGATCGCCGTCGGGATCAGGGCCCCGGCCAGGACCAGGGTCAGGACGATCGCCACCGGGCCCGCGGCGGCCGCGGTCGACCCCGGGAAGTCACCGCTCAGCAGGCGTCCCACCAGCACCGCGGCGATCACCACCGTCACTCCCGCCGCCTCGAACATGTAGCGCGGCAGGCCCGGCCACCCGTGCAGCGCGAACGCGACCTCCACGACCACCCACCCGATCACGCCGGCGGCGAGGACCAGCACCACCCGGTCCCGTCGCCAGGCCGCCAAGGCGACCGAGAGCGCGGCGGCGATCTCCAGGGGGAGGGCGTGCAGGTCCGTGAAGCGCCCGATCGTGCCGAGCACCTTGTCGCTGTGCAGCGCCCGGCCGGAGCCGAGCGCGTTGCTGCCGGCCACGAACGGGCTGCGGGCGCTCAGCGCCGGGATCCCGAACCACAGCACCAGCAGCACGATCACCCCGGCGAGGATCTCCCGCCGCATCGCCGGAATCCTCCGCCACCCCCAGATGCCGTACAGGCCCAGGAACGGCCACACCTCGGGACGGCCCAGGGCGCCGAGCACGCCGAGCGCAAACGCCAGGCGGGGGCGCCCGCTCAGGTGGGCGTCGACGGCGCCCAGGCACAGCGCCACGATCATCGGATCCGACTGCGCGCTCAACAGGTAATGGGAGAGGTCCTGGATGCCCAACAGGGCCGCGCCCGCGAATGCCCCCGCCGCCAGGCCGGCGTACCGGCGCCCGGGTGGCGCCGCGGTCAGCCGGTGCGCGATCCGGGCGGCGAAGACGACGCCGCTCAGCGAGATCGCCGTGGAAGCCCACATCCACAGCCACACCTGAAAGCGCCCGGCGAGCGCGAAGGGAACGGTGAAGAGGTAGGGGAGCGGCTTCCACGAAGGGGCCGCGTTGGTGTCCAGGGCGCCGTCGATCGTCTTGCGGCCCCACACCAGCCAGCCGTAGGCATCGAAGCTCGGACGCGTGCCCGCCCATAGCAGCAGCGCCGCGGAGGCCACCAGCAGCACGGCACCCACCAGCACCGCCGGGTGGGCCAGCGCCACGCTCCTGCGGTGCAGGGGCGGCTGCGCCGGCGCCCCCCCGGGGCCTGGTGGGGTCCGGGTGAGCGTGGGCGTTGCGGCGAGCTCCACTAGGGACCTAGTGGACTGTTTCAGTTTTAGTTGGTGATTGCGTCGAGGGTGACGCGGCCGCGTCGGACTTTCTCGAGGATCTGGTCGCTCGTGGCTGTCCATTGGAACGGTCGCGGGTTGTTGTTGTGGGCG
>JAABUR0100001603.1_pt1 | contig 39588 bp, 38 predicted proteins | sample 5560091 | NCBI WGS metagenome assembly JAABUR01 (sample SAMN10711879, study PRJNA513375) | rock metagenome | isolation source: Antarctica rocks | place: Antarctica: Victoria Land, University Valley sud | reverse complement strand
GACACCGCGCCAGCAGGCCGATGGATGCGTCCCCAGTGATGCGGCCCTCGTGGAGAGCTACGAGGAGCTCGACGACACCAGCCGCAATAGCCTGCGGCTCGATCTGCCGTTCCTGCCGGAGCCTGTCGGCCTCGACCTCCAGGCCGCCCTGCGGCTGAACGAATCGACGTTGCACGGCTGGGACGTCGCCGTCGCGGACGACACTGCGGCGACCCTGAACCCGACGGCGGTTCCCCTGCTCGTCGACGCCCTGACGGGGCCGATGTCGTTTCTCGTCGGGTTCATCGGCAAGAGTGGCGGGGCCGACGGTGTCCTCGCGGTCAGCACCGTCGACCCGCACCGGCAACTCAGGCTGCGGTTCGGCGATCCTGTCGCGCTGGAGGCGTCGGCAGCCGACGCCGCGGACGGGACGCTCACCCTGCCCGCGGAAGCACTGTTGCGGCTGCTCACCGGGCGGCTGGGCGCAGACCACACGCCCGCCGGCGTCACGGTCACGGGTCCGCTCGACCTCGCCGGTCTGCGCGCGGTCTTCCCGGGCTTCTGACCGCCACGACAGGACCGGCAGCCGCGCTCCCAGGTCTGCACGCTTGCCGTCCTGCCGCCGCTCGCGCGAGCTTGGCGTGTGGCCGTACGGCGTGTCGCACACGCCAACCTCGCCCGAGCCGGCATCCGAGGACGGCGTTAGGCTGGCGTTGACCCCGTTCGCCGTCGCGCCCGGGCTTGTGTGCTGCCCGAAGGACTCCATGACCCTCGCCGGCCTGCTCGACGTCGTCGCGACCGACCCCGTGATCGCGGCGGCGGTGGCGGCTGCCGGTCGGCCGGAGCTGGACCTCTCAGCGCCGCCGGCGCTGCGCCCCTTCGTCGTCGCCGCTCTCGCCGCCAAGGCCGACCGGCCGGTCCTCGCGGTGACCAGCACCGGGCGTGAGGCAGAGGACCTTGTCGGGGCGTTGCGGTCGTTGCTCGACCCGGTCACGGTTGTCGACTACCCCTCGTGGGAGACGCTGCCGCACGAGCGGCTGTCTCCCCGCGCGGACACCGTCGGCCGCCGGCTCGCGGTGCTGCGCCGGCTGCGGCACCCGAACCCCGACGACCCGGCCACCGGACCGGTGCGGGTGGTCGTGGCGCCGGTCCGCAGCCTGCTGCAGCCGCAGGTGGCCGCCCTGGGCGACCTGGAGCCGGTCGAGATGCGGCCCGGTGCCGACGTGGACCTCGACCAGGTCGTGCAGGCCTTGGTCGACGTGGGCTACTCGCGCACAGACCTGGTCGAGCGGCGCGGCGACTTCGCCGTACGGGGCGGGATTCTCGATGTATTTCCGCCAACCGACGAGCACCCGCTGCGAGTGGAGCTGTGGGGCGACACGGTCGAGGAGGTCCGCTACTTCAAGGTGGCCGACCAGCGCAGCTTGGAGGTCGCGCCGGCCGGCGTGTGGGCGCCGCCCTGCCGCGAGCTGCTGCTGACCCCGGACGTCCGGGCCAGGGCCAAGGCGCTGGCCCAGGAGCACCCGGGCCTGGTAGAGATTCTGGACAAGATCTCTGACGGTACGGCGGTCGAGGGCATGGAGGCACTGGCCCCGGTCCTGGTCGACGAGATGACGCTGCTTGTCCAGGAGCTACCCGCCGGCGCCCACGTCGTGCTCTGCGACCCCGAGCGGATCCGGCTGCGGGCAGCGGACCTGGTCCGCACCAGCCAGGAGTTCCTGGAGGCGTCCTGGGCGACGGCGGCCGCCGGTGGTCGAGCACCCATCGACCTCGGCGCGGCGGCGTACCGCTCGTTGGCCGAGGTCCGCGGGACGGCGCTCGAGGCCGGTGTCCCGTGGTGGTCGGTCACGCCGTTCTCGGTCGATGCCGACCCGGACGACGACAGCTCCCAGGTCGCTGCGCGGGCTGCCGAGTCCTATCGCGGCGACACCGACCGGGCGCTGGCCGACGTAGGACGCTGGCTGCGGGAGAGCTGGCGGGTCGTGCTGGTCACCGAGGGGCATGGGCCGGCCGAGCGCCTCGCCGAGGTGCTGCGCGACGCCGGAATCGGCGCGCGTCTGGACGAGAGCCTGGCGGCGGAGATCGAGCCGGCGGTCGCGCATGTGACGACTGGTGGGCTGAGCACCGGGTTCGTCGCCGAGGCGCTGAAGACCGCGGTCCTCACCGAGACCGACCTGGCAGGGCAGCGCAGCTCCACCAAGGACATGCGCCGGTTGCCCAGCCGCCGGCGCAACCTGGTCGACCCGCTGCAGCTCACCCCTGGCGACCTCGTCGTCCACGAGCAGCACGGCGTCGGGCGCTTCGTCGAGATGGTCCGCCGGACGGTCAACGGCGGCGAGCGGGAGTACCTCATCCTCGAGTACGCCAGGGGTGACCGGCTCTTCGTCCCGACCGACGCGCTCGAGCAGGTGACCCGGTACGTCGGCGGCGACGCGCCCACGATGCACCGCCTAGGCGGCAGCGACTGGGCCAAGGCCAAGGGCCGGGCGCGCAAGGCTGTGAAGCAGATCGCCGCCGAGCTCATCCGCCTCTACAGCGCCCGGATGGCGAGCCCCGGGCACGCCTTCTCGCCGGACACGCCGTGGCAGCGTGAGCTCGAGGACGCGTTTCCCTACGTCGAGACACCCGACCAGCTGGCGGCCATCAACGAGGTCAAGGCCGACATGGAGCTGCGGGTCCCTATGGACCGGGTGATCTGCGGCGACGTCGGCTACGGCAAGACCGAGATCGCCGTACGAGCCGCCTTCAAGGCGGTGATGGACGGCAAGCAGGTCGCCGTGCTGGTGCCGACCACGCTGCTCGCTCAGCAGCACCTCTCCACCTTCACGGAGCGCTTCGCCAACTTCCCGGTGACGGTCAAGGTGGTCAGCCGGTTCAACTCACCCATGGAGCAGGCCGCCGTACTGTCAGGAGTGGCCGACGGCAGCGTGGACGTGGTGATCGGCACCCACCGGCTGCTCACCGGCGACACCCGCTTCAAAGACCTCGGCCTCGCCGTCGTCGACGAGGAGCAGCGCTTCGGCGTCGAGCACAAGGAGCACCTCAAGCGGCTGCGCACCGCCGTGGACGTGCTGACGATGAGCGCGACGCCGATTCCCCGCACCCTAGAGATGTCGATCAGCGGCATCCGGGAGATGTCGACGATCCTCACGCCACCGGAGGAGCGGCACCCGGTCCTCACCTTCGTCGGCGCGTACGACGAGCGCCAGATCGCTGCCGCGATCCGCCGTGAGCTGCTGCGGGAAGGCCAGGTGTTCTACGTCCACAACCGGGTCGAGTCGATCGACCGGGCGGCGGCGCGGCTGTCGACCTTGGTGCCCGAGGCGCGCATCGGCACCGCGCACGGCCAGCTCGACGAGGATCGCCTCGAGTCGATCATGGTGAGGTTCTGGGAGAAGGAGTACGACGTCCTGGTCTGTACGACGATCGTCGAGAGCGGCCTGGACATCGCTAACGCCAACACGCTGATCGTCGAGCGGGCCGACGTACTCGGGCTGTCACAACTGCACCAGCTGCGCGGCCGGGTCGGCCGGGGTCGCGAGCGGGCCTACTCCTACTTCCTGTATCCGCCGGAGAAGCCGCTCACCGAGACCGCCCACGACCGGCTGGTCACCATCGCGTCGAACTCCGACCTGGGCGCCGGCATGGCGGTCGCGATGAAGGACCTCGAGATCCGCGGTGCCGGCAACCTGTTGGGTGGCGAGCAGTCCGGCCACATCGCAGCGGTCGGCTTCGATCTCTACGTCCGGTTGGTGGGCGAGGCGGTCGCCAGCTACAAGGGCGAGTCCAGCGAGCCGGTGGCCGAGGTCAAGGTGGACCTGCCGGTCGACGCCAACCTGCCGCACGACTACATCCCCGGAGAGCGGCTGCGGCTGGAGGCCTACGCCCGCATCGCCGCCGCCGCCGACGATGTTGGCGTCGCCGCCGTGCGTGCCGAGCTGCTCGACCGCTACGGCGCTCTCCCAGGGCCGGTGGAGAACCTGCTCGCCGTCGCGGCCTTCCGCGCCTACGCGCGCCGCTACGCGCTCACCGAGGTCGCTGTGCAGGGGAACTATGTGCGCTTCGCGCCGTTGGAGCTGAGAGAGTCGCAGAGCCTTCGGCTCTCGCGGCTCTACCCGCGCTCGGTGGTCAAGCCGGCTGTGCGCACCGTGCTGGTCCCCAAGCCGGCCACCGCACGGGCCGGCGGCTCATCGCTGCGCGACACCGACCTGCTGGCCTGGTGCCGGGAGCTGCTGGACGCGGTGCTGGGCGAGCCCGCCACGGCGACGGCGCAGCCGGTGCCAGGCTGAGAAGACGATTCCCTACGTACGGCGAAAGAAGGCCCGAGTGACGTCCAACTCCCGACGGTTGGGGATCGGCGCGGCGACCCTCGCCTGCGCACTGGTGCTGGCCGGTTGCGGCGAGCGGCAGCCGGGGGCCGCGGCGTTCGTGGGGAAGACCCGGATCCCGGCCAGCGAGCTCGGCGACCGGGTTAACCGGTCGCTGGCCGACCCGCAGGCGAAGGCCAAGCTCGGCGCCGACCGACCGGCATTCGAGCGGCGGCAGCTGGGCCAGCTGATCGACCACCAGATCATCCAGGTCGCGGCGAAGGACAAGGGGGTGACCGCATCCGAGGGTGAGGTCGACGCCCGCCTTTCGCAGTACGCCCAGCAGGCCGGTGGCATCAAGATGCTCGAGCAGCAGGCCGCGCAGAACGGCATCGCCCGGCAGGACCTTCGCGGCTTCGTGCGCGATCTCGTGCTGACCGACGCGATCGGGGACAAGCTGGTCTCCGACGTACCGGTGCCTGACGCCGCGCTGCAGTCGGCCTACAACGCCAACCGGGACCAGTACGACCAGGTCCACTCCGCTCACGTCCTGGTCAAGGACAAGGCGACCGCGGACCGGATCCTCGCCGCCGTCAAGGCCAACCCGTCGACCTTTGCCGACCAGGCCAAGCGCTTCTCCATCGACCCCGGCAGCAAGGACAAGGGCGGTGACCTGCCGTTCACCGGCCGCGGCGGCTTCGTCAAGCCGTTCTCGGACGCTGCCTTCGGGGTCAAGCCGGGGTCGTTCGTCGAGGTCAAGACGGAGTTCGGTTGGCACGTGATCCACGTGCTCGAGCGGCGTACGACGACCCTTGCCCAAGCCGCGCCGGAGCTGCGCCGGCAGGCTCTTCGCGACGAGCGGACCAAGCGCGTGCAGCAGCTGCTCATGGAGACGGCGAAGCGGCTGGGCATCAAGGTCAGCCCCCGGTTCGGCAGGTGGAATGACAAGACGGGGCAGGTCGACCCTCCCGCCGACACGCTGTCCAGCCCCGTTCCCAGCGGCGGCTCCGAGTCGGGCTCCCCGGTCCCGTCGGCACCGCCCGGCGGGTGAGCGCGCCGGACCGGCTGGTCCTCGTCGCGAACAGCCACCGGGTGCCCCCGGGGCTGCTCAGCTGGCCGGCGTGGCGTGAGCTTCGAGATGGCCGGGTCTGTGTCGGCGATCCAGCGCACCCGCAGCTCGACGCTCTTGCCGCCGCCGACGTTCCGGTCGAGGTGCTTGCGCTCGACGCCGGCTGGCCGGAGCTGGCGGGTACCTTCCGCTCCCGGGCGACGGGCGGGCCGGCGGCTGTCTGGCTGGCCGGTCCAGGTGGCGACGCCGAGTTCACCCGCGCGCTCGGCGAACTCGTCGCCCGAGAGGCTGGCGCCGGTGGCCGGGTGGAGCTGGAGGTCGTCTACGGCTCCTACGACCTGCCCGGCGCGCGGCTCCTGGACGTGGTCGCGACCATGGACCGGCTGCGCTCACCGGGCGGCTGCCCGTGGGACGCCGAGCAGACCCACCTCTCGCTGGCGCCGTACCTGCTCGAGGAGTCCTACGAGGCGGTCGACGCCATCGAGCAAGGCGACCTCGCCGCCTTGCGGGACGAGCTGGGTGACGTGCTGCTGCAGGTGGCATTCCACTCCCGGCTGGCCGAGGAGCGGGGGGACGCCACGAGCTGGACCATCGACGACGTGGCAGCGGGGGCGGTGGCGAAGCTCGTCCGCCGGCATCCGCACGTCTTCGCCGGCCGGAAGGTGAGCGGGGTCTCCGAGATCATGGCGAACTGGGACACGATCAAGGCGACGGAGGACGGGCGGACGTCCGTTGCGGACGGCGTGTCCCTCGGCGCACCGGCCCTGGCCCTGGCCGCCAAGCTGCAGGCGCGAGCGGCCTCGACCGGCCTGCCACCGGCGCTGCTCGCCGGCGGGGTGGCCGGCACCGAGACCCTGCCGCAGGCGGTAGCTGCGGCTGCGGCGGCTCTGGCGGAGGGCGCGAGCGCGCCGGCCCGCGAGATCGGCGAGCTTCTCTTCGCCGCGGTCGCGCTGGCCCGTCTCCACGACGTGAACCCCGAGGCCGCGCTGCGAGGGACGGCCCGGCGGTTCCGCAACCGGCTGGTCGCCGTGGAGCGAGCCGCGCTCGAGTCCGGCGCGCAGCTGGGCGAGCTCGACGCGATGGGCTGGGAGCAGGCGTGGACGTCGGCGACCTCGGCCGAGGTCGCCGCGGAGCCGGTCGAGCCCGTTGACCAGCAGCTGACCGCCGAAGAGGATCAGCCGTCCGACCCCTAGCAGACGGCGGGGCCGCGGTCTACCCTGCGGCCAGCGGCGCGGGGGGCGTGCCGCACTGCATTAGGGGGGTTCATGAAGGTACGGCTGTGGGCGGCCACTGGGGTCGCCACACTCGTGGTCGGCGGCCTGGTGACGGCCGGGCTCGGCAGCGCCACGGCGTCGTCCGGCTCGACGTCCGGCTGGGCGAAGGCGACCGGCGTGTCATCGGCATCCGAGGGGGTCTCGTCGGATATCACCACCGGCCGGACGATCCGCCTGGTGGCCCATGAGGATGCGTTCCGGCTGGTCAACGTCGGCTCTAAGCGCTTTGGACCGGGGGACTACTTCGTTTTCGAGGAGACCCTGCGTGACCGCGACTCCGGCCAGGTCGTGGGCCACGACTCGGTGAAGTGCACCGTCAACTTCACCACGTTCATGTGCCAGGGCACCTTCCTTCTCGACGGCATGGGCACCGTCGAGATCTCCGGTGCCGTCACCGAACACGGCAAGACGCTGTTGGCCGTGACCGGCGGCACCGAGCGCTACCAGAACGCGCGCGGCCAGCTCCGCGTCGGCGCGGAGTCCGCGGGCACGACCAACCTGACCCTGCAGCTCATTCCGTGACACCGCTCGGCGCAGGGCCGGCCCGCCGGCCCTGCGCCAGCGGTCAGGAGTCGCGGAACACCATGAGGCTGCCGGAGTAGCAGGCCACCCAGACGTCGCCGGTGCCCGCGTCGTAGCTGATCCCGATCGGATGGTGGTTGACCGGCACGGTCTGGACGACGGACATGTCGCTGGTACGCAGCTTGCTGATCGTGTCCGACGCGTAGTTGACCACGTAGAGGGCGAGCCCGTCCGCCGAGATGGCCATGCTGCGAGGCTGGCTTCCGGTCCTCACCTTGGCGACCATTCGGCCAGTTCGCAGGTCGACCTTTGCGACCTGGCCGTCTCCGTTGAGGGTGACGTAGAGCCACCGACCGGAGGCGTCGGTGACGAGATGCCGGGGCCCGGAACCCACGGCCGGCAGCCAGCTGACCCGGAAGGTGCGCAGGTCCACTCGCGCGACCCGGCTGGCGCCCATCACCGCGACGTACGCCGTCCGCGACATCGGGTCCACCGCGATCCCGCGCGGGTACCGGCCCAGCGCGACCTCCCGGATCGACCGGCCGGTGCCCGCGTCGATGACGGTAAGGCTCCACGAGCACCAGTTGGTCGCCAGCACGAGACGTCCGTTCGGCGTGACCGCCACGAACTTGGGGACGGCGCCCACCGAAATGACCTGGTCGATGCGCAGGGACGCGGTGTCGATCCGGTAGAGGAAGCTGTTGTCGATGCCCAGCTGCGGCGAGCAGACGTCGTCGCCCTGGTGCGACAGGTCGGGACCGTACATCGAGTAGTTGGACACATAGGCGCTGCGGCCGTCTGGGGTGACTGCGGCCTCCACCGGTGCCCCGCGGTAGCGCCCGGCGTACTGGGAGAAGCCGAAGTCCGCCAGTGCCACGTCGTCCCGGATCGTCCGGACGAGCCGGCCGCGCCGGTCGTACACGGTGACCGTGTGCGTGTACATCATGTTCTGCGCGAACACCAGCCCGCGCCCGGAGGCCACGACCGACTTCGGGGTGATGTCGCCTCGGATCGTCTGGACCAGCCGGAGGCGGCCTCGGGAGGACGGCGAGCTCGCCACGGCCCCGATGCCTGGTGGCGACGGCGGCGCGACCGGGGCCCCGGTCGTGACCGTCGCGGAGGGGCGCGCAGGGGGCGGTGACACGGCTGCCGAGGGGCGCGGAGATCCGCTCGAGCAGCCGACGGCCAGGGTGAGCACAGCCGCGGCGACGGGCGCGAACCGCTTCATCATTGGGCTCGCAAGCGTGAGGGGGAACTCGGCCCAGGCTAACGGCATCAGCACCGTAGCTCCGTCACCCGCGGCGAGGAGCGGCGGCCGCGCTGGGGAGAGTTTCAGTTGGCGGCACCGTCGCCCGACATACCGTGGGATGACCGCCTTCCCGCACGAGCCGAGTGACGCGCCGCTGGGGTACGCCGAGCGCAGGGCCGTCCTGCCGGCGGATTTCACCGGCGAGGCGGTTCGCCGACTTCGGTGCGAGCTGCTGGAGTACGCCGCCGACCACCGGGTCCGCAGCATCGTGGTGGACTGCGGGGCGGTCGAGGAGCTGGCGCCGTACGCCATGACGGTCCTCGTTGCCGCCAGCCGGAGAGCCCGGGCGCACGGTGCCTCGCTCGAGCTCCGGCATCCGGCTGCGGTCGTGGCGCAGGCGCTGGACCGTCTGGGGCTGCACAAGGTGCTGGCCGTCGTGGCCGACGAGCCGGCGCCGCGCCCATAGCCCGAGCTGCAGCTGCGGGGCGGCGCTCACTCGGTAGGCTCGAGCGCCCGACGCTGGCGAAACCGGTCAGCTTTCCTCGCCGGAGAAGGACCCACGCCGTGCCCGCCATCGACGCCATCGGCGCCCGGGAGATCCTGGACTCCCGCGGCAACCCCACCGTCGAGGTGGAGGTGGCCCTCGACGACGGCACCCAGGCCCGGGCCGCGGTTCCGAGCGGTGCGTCCACCGGCGCCTTCGAGGCGGTCGAGCTGCGTGACGGCGACTCCCGCTACGGCGGCAAGGGCGTCACCCGGGCGGTGACCGGCGTGCTCGACGACATCGGCCCCGAGCTGGTCGGCTACGAGGCGACCGAACAGCGCCTCGTCGACTCGGCGCTGCTCGACCTGGACGGCACGCCGGACAAGTCCCGGCTGGGCGCGAACGCGATGCTGGGCGTCTCGCTGGCGGTGGCCAAAGCCGCGGCCGGGTCGCTGGGACTGCCGCTGTTCCGCTACCTCGGCGGGCCCAACGCGCACCTGCTGCCGGTGCCGATGCTCAACGTCCTCAACGGCGGTGCGCACGCCGACACCAACGTCGACGTCCAGGAGTTCATGATCGCGCCGATCGGTGCGGCAACCTTCGCCGAGGCCCTGCGCTGGGGCGCGGAGACCTACCACGCCCTCAAGGCGGTGCTCAAGGGCCGCGGGCTCACGACGAGCGTGGGCGACGAGGGCGGCTTCGCTCCTGACCTGCCGCACAACCGCGAGGCGCTCGACCTGCTGGTCGAGGCGATCGGCAAGGCCGGCTACACGCCGGGGGGGGACGTCGCGCTGGCGCTGGATGTCGCGGCGACCGAGTTCTATGACCCCGGCGCCTCGGCGTACCGGTTCGAGGGCACCGCCCGCACCGCCGACGAGATGGCCGGTTACTACGAGGAGCTGGTCGGTGCCTATCCGATCGTCTCGCTCGAGGATCCCCTCGCCGAGGACGACTGGGAGGGCTGGGCCCGACTCACCGCGCTGCTCGGTGCCCGGGTGCAGGTCGTGGGCGACGACCTGTTCGTCACCAACCCGGAGCGGCTGGCCCGGGGGATCGCGGCCGGTACGGCTAACGCGATCCTGGTCAAGGTCAACCAGATCGGGACGCTCACCGAGACCTTGGACGCCGTCGCCCTGGCGCATCGGTCCGGGTACCGGTGCATGATGAGCCACCGGTCCGGCGAGACCGAGGACACCACGGTCGCCGACCTCGCGGTAGCCGTCGACTGCGGCCAGATCAAGGCCGGCGCCCCGGCTCGCTCCGATCGGACCGCGAAGTACAACCAGCTGCTGCGGATCGAGGAAGAGCTCGCGGACGCCGCGCGCTACGCCGGCGCCGCAGCGTTCCCCCGGTTCGCCCTGACCGAGCCGGCCTAGCGGTGCGGCTGCCCCGCCGCCGTACGCCGGCCCGCGGACTGCCTTCGAGACGAGCCGGCTCGCGGCCGCCGGCCGCCCGGCTGCCGGGCTCGGCCGCCCGTCGGCCGACGATGCGCCGGCCGACGCGGGCGGCGACCGGCGCCATGCCCGGCGCCTCGCCGCCGCGGGCGGCGAAACGGTGGGGGGGACGGCGTACCAGCCTGACCGGGCGCGCCGCCGTGCTGGCGCTCGTCCTCTGCGCCGTCGTCCTGACCCTCGCCTATCCGTTGCGCGAGTACCTGTCCCAGCGCGGCGAGATCTCGCGGCTGCAGCAACAGCAGCGCGACGGCGCCCGGTCGGTCGCGGCCATGGAGCGGGAGACCCGCCGGTGGTCCGACCCCGAGTACGTGCGGGCGCAGGCGCGGCAGCGACTGCACTTCGTCGTGCCCGGTGAGACGGCGTACGCCGTACTGCTGCCGCCCTCCGCACCGCCGACGTGGTCGCCGCTACCCGGCGGGGCCGCCGACTCGACCGGTCCCTGGTACCGCCGGCTGTGGTCGAGCGTGGAGGCGGCCGGCACGCTTCCCGCTGCGAGCCGATGACGGCGGCCGACGCGGCGGCCGTGGCGGCCCAGCTCGGTCGGCCCCCGCGCGGGCTCCGGGCGGTCGCCCACCGCTGCCGCTGCGGGCTGCCGGATGTGGTGGAGACCACACCGCGACTCCCGGACGGCACGCCGTTTCCGACGCTGTACTACCTGACCTGCCCGCGGGCGGCCGCCGCCGTCGGCCGGCTGGAGGGCGCCGGCCGGATGCGCGAGATGACCGCGCGGCTGGCCGCCGATCCGGCACTGGCGAACGGGTACGCCGCTGCGCATGCGGACTACCTGCGCCGGCGGGACGCGGTCGAGGTGCTGCCGGGCGGAGTTGGCGTGGGCGGCATGCCGGACCGGGTGAAGTGCCTGCACGCACTCGTCGCGCACGAGCTCGCCGTGCCGGGGGCCAACCCGATCGGGCGGGAGGCGCTGGCCGAGCTGCCGGACTGGGGGGCCGCGGGCCGTTGCGTCGACGAGCCGGCGCCGTGACGCGGGTGGCGGCGGTCGACTGCGGTACCAACTCGATCCGGCTGCTGATCGCTGACGTCGACGGTGACCGGCTGACCGACGTCGTACGCCGGCTCGAGATCGTGCGGCTCGGCCAGGGCGTCGACCGAACCGGCCGGCTGGCCCCGGCGGCGCTGGAGCGCACCCGGGTGGCGATGCGTTCCTACGCTGCGGACATCCGGCAGGCCGGTGTAGAACGGGTCCGGCTGGTCGCGACCAGCGCGACCCGGGACGCGGTCAACCGCGACGAGTTCGCCGCCGATGTCCGGTCGATCCTCGGCGTGGACCCGGAGGTCGTGACCGGTGACGAGGAGGCCGCCCTCTCCTTCGACGGTGCCATCGGAGCGCTCGATGACCGCTTCCCGACGCCGTACCTCGTGCTGGACATCGGCGGCGGATCGACGGAGTTCGTGCTCGGCGACCGGGCGGTCGAGGCGGCGCGGTCCGTGGACATCGGCTGTGTCCGGCTGACCGAGCGGCACTTCACCGTGGATCCCCCAAGCCCGGCGTCGGTGGCCGCCGCGGTGGCCGACATCGACGGCGCCCTGTCGGTCGTTGCCGAGACGGTGCCGCTGAGCCGAGCCCGGACGCTGATCGGGCTGGCCGGCACAGTGACCACCGTGGCGGCCATCGCTTTGGAGCTCCCGGCGTACGACCCAGAGCGCATCCACCACGCCCGGATAGCGGTCGAGACGGTGCGCGAGGTGACCGACCGGCTGCTGGCGATGGGGCACGGCGAGCGGGCGGCGCTGCCGGTGATGCATCCCGGCCGGGTCGACGTCATCGGCGCCGGCGCGCTGATCCTGGCGACCGTCATGGATCGGCTGGGCTTCGCGGACATGGTGGTCAGCGAGGTCGACATTCTCGACGGCATCGCGCTGAGCATGATCGATGGTTCCGCAGACGCAGCGGTGTCTATATAAATCTGTAAAGGCGTATAAGAGAAGCGCTTACACGCTCTGATATTTTGTGATGATGGATCCCGTCACGAACCCGTACCGCCCGGGCGCTGGACGGCGACCTCCGCTCCTAGCCGGGCGGGAGCCGCTGCTGAAAGCTTTCGACGTCGTTCGTCGCCGCGCGGAGGACTTTGGTGAAGGTGACCGAAGCTGGGTGCTGAACGGGTTGCGTGGCGTCGGCAAGACTGTGCTGCTCAATGAGCTCCTGGGTCAGGTAAGCGACCGGGGTTGGATCACGGCCAAGGTTGAGGCGGGTGCATCTGCCTCTCTGTCGGTGGCTTTGAGCCGCGAACTGGTCCGGGCGATGCGGACCGCGACCGGCCGCCATCCGGAGTCGAGGCTCCAGCGCCTGCTGGGCGTCTGCAAGGCCTTCAGCTTCAAGGTGGACCCTGCTGGCGCCGTCTCACTCGGGCTGGAGGTGGATCCCATCCATGGCATCGCCGACTCGGGGAGGTACGCCGATGACCTTGCAGCGATCTACGAGGTACTGGGAGAGACCGCCCGGGACCTTGGAGTCGGCGTCCTCATTCTCGTGGACGAGCTCCAGGAGGCCACGTCGGACGAGCTCACCGCCATCAATACGGCCGTTCACCACCTCGGCCAGGCCGACAGCCCACTCCCGCTGACCTTCGTCGGTGCTGGCTTGCCATCACTGCCGGCCCAGCTGGCGGAGGCAACGAGCTATGCCGAACGGCTGTACGACTACCGACCCATCGGGCTACTGAGCGAGCAGGCATCCCGGGACGCCCTCATCGTGCCGGCACGGGACCGCGGGGTGGATTGGGCCCCCGACGGGGTCGCGGCAGCGATCGCTACCGCACATGGCTACCCGTACTTCCTGCAGTCCATTGGCAAGCATGTGTGGGACAACGCCCGCACGAGCCCCATTGACCTTGCCGACGTCGAGGTGGGCCTGGGCGAGGCACGCCGGGAGGTCGATGACGGGCTATACAGGTCTCGGTGGGAGCGGGCGACTCCCGCGCAGCGGGACCTGTTGCGCGCTTTGGCAAGCATCGGCGGGGAAGGTCCGGCGACGGTCGCCGACATCGCCAAGAGCATGGGCAAGCCCCGGACCTCCGACCTCTCGGTTGCACGCAACGAGTTGATCAAGAAGGGTCTGGTGTACGCCCCGGAACGCGGCCTCCTTGCGTTCACCGTGCCGGGGATGCATGAGTTCATCGACCGCCAGTCATAGCGGAAGCGATCGGCAGCAGCACACGAGCGATCCTGATCGCTCGCTCAGGAGGCCGGGCCGGACGCCGTGCCGTTCCCCCAGTCAGCCTTGTCTTAACGACTGTCGTTGTTTACGATTCTCGATAACGACCGGTCGAGACGGAGGCGGAGCGAATGACTCGGATAAGCAGGCCGCGTGACCCGCTGGAGCCGATCGCTTCGACCGTCGGCGTACTCAGCGGGCTGACCGGCGCTCTTCTGACCCTGATCACTCTGACGACCGTGTTCGGGTCCGGGTCGTCGTTCGGCTTCGGCGAGCGGGAGGTGTGCGCCACCGGGCCGGTGGGCCTCTTCGGAGCTCAGACCGACGCGACGGTCCGCGGGTTGTCCGCGACGAGCAGAGTCTTCGCCGGTCAGGTCATGCTCTGCGATCAGCATCCCAGCGTCGGACTGCGTCTAGTCGGCACATTCACCACACTGCCCTCGTTCCTGCTGTTCCTCGGATTCCTCCTCCTGGTGCACCGTCTCGTGAGGGCAGCGCAGACGCACGGGATCTACAGTTCCGAGACCGTCCGGCGGGTCCGGTCACTCGGCTGGTACGTCCTGGTCGGTGATCTGGCCGCGGCGACCCTGGAGGCGATCATGCGCGGCGGCGTCTTCGCAGCCCAGCTTCCGCGCGCGGGGTGGGCCACGGGGCTCAGCACGTGGCACACCTCCCTCTCCGTGCTCCTCGCCGGGATCGGCGTGATCACTTTCGCCCGTGTGATGGCAGTCGGCGCCACGATGAGAGAAGACCTGGAAGGAACGGTGTGACGCCGCCGGCCCCGGATCACTCACACCTGGAGCCGCACGCCATCGAGATCCGCCTCGACCAGCTTCTGAGGCGGCGCGGCATGACGCTGACCGAACTGGCCGCCCGAGTCGACGTGTCGATCGTGAACCTCTCCATCCTCAAGAACGGGAGGGCCCGAGCAGTCCGGTTCAGCACCCTCACCCGCCTCTGCGAGGCACTGGACTGTCAACCCGGGGAGATCCTGACCTACCGGCCGCGGTAACGGATCTTGGACGTCGACCGTCCCTCGCCCCGACCCCGGGGGCTTCGCTGTCCTCCGGACTGTGCGGCTTGCGGCTTGGTGACCGAGATCTTCCGGCGCCGGCACCGGAAGTGCGATGCCGTGGGTTGCCCAACGGCGTTCGATGGTGTGCCGTAGCTCGCGGCAGGACACCGCACCGCCCGCCAGGAGGTCTGCAGCCGATGGGCTATGAGCGTTCGGCGTCGGTGTACGACGCGATCTTCGAGCCGGGCAGGGTCAGCACCGATTTCGTCGAGCAGCCCGGCCTGACGGTGGCCCGCATCACCCGCTCCGAGCTCGACGGCCATCTCTCCAAGCTGACGATGCATCACTTCGTCGACCGGCAGGGGACGGTGGACCACTACGTGGAGCACCACGACCTGGCGATGTACACCCCGGAGGAGTACCTCGCCGCCCTCCGTGCGGCCGGCCTGGACGCCTGCCACGAGGCCGACGGGCTGATGGGCCGAGGACTGTTCGTGGGCGTCAAGCCCTGATCGAGGGGGCGCGGCGCGGCTGGCGGTGCGAGGCGCCGGGAGGGTGACGAGGCGCGCCCCCCACCGCCCCGGTGGCGCGTGGGAGAGTGACCGGCCCGAGACGCGAGGAGGCCAGCACATGGGCGAGATGGTCAGCTACCCCAGCAACGGCGACTTCGCCGAGGGTTACCTCGCGGTGCCGGAGTCCGGATCCGGGCCGGGCGTCGTACTGATCCAGGAGTGGTGGGGCCTGGTGCCGCACATCCGCGACGTGACCGACCGGCTCGCCGCCGAAGGGTTCGTGACGCTGGCGCCGGACCTCTTCCACGGCGCCAAGACGACCGAGCCGGACGAGGCGATGCGGCTGCTGATGGGCCTGGCCATGGACCGGGCCGCCCGCGACATCGCCGGCGCAGCCGGCTATCTGGCTGACCGCGACGAGGTGGCCGGAGACGGCATCGGCACCGTCGGGTTCTGCATGGGGGGCAGCCTGGCGCTGTGGGCGGCGACGCTGTCGGACGACGTACGGGCTGCGGTCGGGTTCTATCCCGCGATGCCCTGGGAGAAGATGAGCCCGACCTGGGACCGCTACGCCGGCAAGGCGGCGGTGATCCACACCGACGAGCACGAGGGCGGGTCGCAGGGCACCGGCGTGCAGCAGGCCAGGACCGACATCGAGGCGGCCGGCGGCGAGGTGACCCTCTACGACTATCCCGGCACCGACCACGCTTTCTTCAACGACACCCGCCCCGAGGTCCACAACCCGGAGGCGGCCCAGCAGGCCTGGTCGCGGACCGTCCAGTTCCTGCGGGAACGGCTGACGGCTTGAGCACCGTGCTCGCCGAGGCCTTGCCGGTCGTCGAGGTCGCCGGCCTCCGCAAGGCCTACCGCGGTAGGAGCAGGTTCGGGCTGCCGGCGGGAGACCGGCGACCGGCCCTGGACGGGCTCGACCTGCTCGTAGGCTCCGGCGGCGTCCACGGCTTTCTCGGTCCCAACGGCTCGGGCAAGACCACGACCCTGCGGGTGCTGCTCGGACTGGTGCATGCGGATGCCGGCTCGGTGCGGCTGCTCGGACGCGAGGTTCCCGGCCAGCTGGCCGGGGCGACGGGCTCGGTCGGTGCGCTGATCGAGGCCCCGCAGTTCTTCCCGGCCTTCAGCGGCCGGCGCAACCTGTCGCTGCTGGCTGGAGTGGCCGGGCTGCCGGCCGGCCGGGTCGACGAGGTGCTCGACCAGGTCGGCCTCTCCGCCCGCGCCGGGGACCGGGTGCGGGCCTACTCACTCGGCATGAAGCAGCGGCTCGGCATTGCCGCGGCGCTGCTGAAGAAGCCGCAGCTGCTGGTCCTGGACGAGCCGACCAACGGCCTGGACCCCGCCGGCATCCGAGAGGTGCGCGGTCTGCTGCGCGAGCTCGGCGGCAGCGGCGTCACCGTGCTGCTCTCGTCCCACATGCTCTCCGAGGTCCAGCAGGTCTGCGACGCGGTCACCATCGTGGCGCGCGGCCGTACGGTGCGGTCCGGCTCGGTCCGCGATGTGCTGGCCGGCAGTGCCAACGCCGCCCGGCTCCGCGTCCGGGTCGACGACGCGTCGGCCGCCGCCGCGGCGCTGCGCCGGGCCGGCCTGGCGGTGACTGAGTCGCCCGAGTTCCTGCTGGTCGGCCCGGTCGGAGACGCCGCGGAGGTCACCAGGCTGCTGGGGCAGTCGGGGCTGTGGCTGCGGGAGCTGCGGCCGGAAGCTGCGGACCTCGAGGACGTGTTCCTCGAGCTGACCGAACCGGCCACCCCGTGAGTCGCCTGGTCGCGGTGGAGGTCCGCCGGCTGCTCGCGCGCCGGCTGCTCCTGGCGCTGGGGGTGGCGCTGATCGCGGGAATCGCCTTCGGCGCGGTGACAACCGCCCTCCGCTCCAACCGCGACCTGGCGGGCGCTCGGGCGAAGGCGGAGCGGCAGGTGACACAGTTCGCGGCCCAGGACGTGGAGCGGCGCAAGGCCTGCGAGGCCGAGAAGGCCGCCGGCCGGATCCCGCCCGAGGTCAACTGTGCCGAATCGGGCGGCGCCCCGCCCGCCGAGGCCTTCTACGCCGACCCGCGCTTCGACTTAGCCCGGTCGGCCTCCGGTCCGGTGAACGGCGCCATCGTCGGCGTCGCCATGCTGGGCGTCGTCCTGGGAGCCAGCGCCATCGGGGCCGAATGGTCGGCCGGAACCTTCGCCGGCCTGCTGACCTGGGAGCCGCGCCGGCTGCGGGTGCTGGCTGCCAAGCTGCTCGCCCTGGCCGCCCTCGTCGTCACCATCGCGGCGGCCGCGGTCGCCGTCCAGCTGCTCGTCTACTGGGCGATCGCCGGCACCAGGGGGACGCTGGCGGGGACGACATCGACCGTCGTGCGGGACCTGTTCGGTCGGGGCGCCCGGGGTGTCGGGCTGGTCGGCCTGCTGACGGTGGCGGCGGCGTCGACGGCCGGCATCCTGCGCTCGACCGCGGGCGCCCTCGGCGCGGTGGCCGGCTACCTGGTGGTGTTCGAGACCCTGAGCCGTAACCTGCGCCCCGGCTGGGCGCGCTGGCTGCTGAGCAGCAACGCAGCAGCCCTGGTCAACGGGAAGATCGAGATCCTCCCGCCGCAGCGCTTCTCCGGCTCGTCCTTCGGACCACCCGCCGAGGTGAAACCGTTCATCCTGCACGCGTCCCGGGCGGCGATCGTGCTCTCCCTCGGTACGGCGGCCCTGGTCGCGCTGTGGGGACTGTTGCTCCGGCGACGCGACGTCACCTGACGTGACCTGCGTGCCGCCCGGCTCCGGCTGGCCGGGTGACCTGGCGGGTCCCGGCACGCCGGTGGCGAGGACCGCCGAGGAGGTCCGCCGACTCCGCGGCGGCACGAGCCTGGACGAGCTGACCGCTCGGGTCTCGGTGTGCCGGGCCTGCCCGCGGCTGGTGGCATGGCGGGAACGGGTGGCGAGTGAGCGGCGCGCGGCGTACGCCGGCGAGACGTACTGGGGCCGGCCGATCCCGGGCTGGGGCCCGGCGGACGCCTCCATCGCCGTGGTGGGGCTGGCGCCCGCAGCCCATGGGGGCAACCGGACCGGGCGGATCTTCACCGGCGATCGCAGCGGCGACTGGCTCTTCGCAGCGCTGCACCGGGCCGGGCTGGCGGCGCTGCCGACCAGCGCGACCGCCGACGACGGCCAGCGCCTGCTCGACACCCGGATGCTGGCCGCGGTCCGGTGCGCGCCGCCCGCCAACGCACCCACGCCGGTGGAGCGCGACGCCTGCCGCCCCTGGCTGGAGCGCGAGCTGGCCCTGCTCGCTCCGACGCTGCGCGTCGTGGTCGCTCTCGGCGGCTTCGCCTGGACTGCGCTCTGGCCGGCGCTGGCGGCGCTCGGCCTGCCGGTGCCGCGGCCTCGTCCGGCGTTTGGGCACCGGGTCGAGGTGGCGCTGGGCGCGACACTGTTGCTGGGTTGTTACCACCCGAGTCAGCAGAACACCTTCACGGGCAAGCTCACGGAGGTCATGCTCGACGACGTGTTCGCCCGCGCCGTCGCGTACGCCGATGGCTGACCGCCGCCCGCGCCGGCTGGCCGCGGCGCTGCCGGCCGCTGCCGTCTGCGCGGTGCTGCTGGTCGTGGCGGTCGCCGCCCGCAGCGGTACGCCGCTGTCGGCGACCGCACAACCGCTGTCGGAGATCAAGCTCCGCGTCGGGTCGATCCGCTCCAGGAAGTCACCGACCGGCGGCATCGGCGACTTCAACCTGCCTGGCGCCGGCGGCCTGCTCTGGGTGGTGGCCGTCGGCAGCGTCCTGGTCCTTCTCCTGCTGCTGGTGGGGCTGCTGCTCGCCCTGCGGGCGTTCTTCGGTCGGCCGACCGGGATCTCCCGCCGCCGGCGTGACGACGGGACGGCCGCCACGCCGGACGCCGCCGACGCCGCCGCCGACGAGCTGCGCGCCAGGTTGCGCGGCGAGGTGGCGGCCGGCCTGGAAGACCTCGACGAGACCGGCGACCCCCGCCGGGCGGTCATTGCATGCTGGTTGCGCCTCGAGCGCGCGGTGGCCGAGGCCGGTACGCCGCGCCGCCGAGCCGAGACGCCCGCTGACCTGGTCACCCGCGTGCTCGCCGAGCACCGGGTGCGACCGGCCGGGCTACAGCGGCTGAGCGCCCTCTACCGGGAAGCCCGCTACTCTCGCCACGAGCTCGACGAGGGTGTCCGCGGGTCGGCTCGCGCCGCCCTGGACGACGTACGCCGGGACCTCACCGCGGTGCCCGGGTGAGCGGCGGCGCACCGGATCGCCCGCGGCCGGCGCGAACCGCCGGCCAGGTCCGGGTGGTGCTGCGGGTCGTGCTGTGGGGGCTGGGCTGGGCCTACGTCCTGCATGCGCTGGTGAAGTATCTCGGCCTCCGAGCCAGCCCGGCGGGGCTGGCCGGCCTCTGCGTGCTGGCCGTGGCCATGTCGCGGTTGGTACGGACCGCGCGCGAACCGCTGCCGCCGCTGCCGCTGCCCTCGCAGTCACCCGGCGGACCACCTCCGGACCGGCCCTTCGAGCGGATCGACCGGATCGAGGACCGGCTGTCCTGGGGCGGCCGGGCGACCCACCACTTCGACGCCGGTGTTGCGCCGGTGCTGCTGCGCATCGCCGAGGACCGGCTCCGGCGCCGGCACGGCGTCGATCTCAACCGTTCGCCGGAGGCGGCCCGACACCTGCTCGGAGAGGAACTGTGGCAACTTCTGCCAGCCCCGGAGACTGGGCGCGACGCGACCGCGACGACGAGGAAGCCGCCGAGTCCGGCGGAGATGGAGAACCTGGTACGGCGCCTCGAGACGATCTGACCGAAGCGGTCGGGTACGCCGACGCCGGCGTGGCCGAGGTCGCCCGCCGCGGCACCGGCGTGCTCGACACCGTCGAGCGGGCGGTCGTCGGCAAGCGGTCGGCGCTGGAGCTGGTGCTCGCCGGGATCCTGGCCGGCGGCCATGTGCTGCTCGAGGACTATCCCGGCCTGGGGAAGACCCTGATCGCCCGCTCGTTCGCCCAGGCGCTCGGGATCGGCTTCCGGCGGGTGCAGTTCACACCCGACCTCCTGCCCGCGGACATCACCGGGTCGTTCATCTACGACCAGCGCACGTCCCAGTTCGACTTCCGACCGGGTCCGATCTTCACCAACCTGCTGCTCGCCGACGAGGTCAACCGCACCCCGCCGAAGACCCAGGCGGCGCTGCTGGAGGCGATGCAGGAACGGCAGGTCAGCGTCGAGGGCACGACGTACGTGCTCGATCCGCCGTTCCACGTGCTCGCCACCGCCAACCCGATCGAGTACGAGGGCACCTACCCGCTGCCCGAGGCCCAGCTGGACCGGTTCCTGCTCCGGGTCTCCCTCGGTTATCCCGACCGCGACGAGGAGTGGGAGGTGCTCACCCGCCGGATGGCCCGCCGCCGGGAGGAGCAGACGCTGACCGCGGTCGTCGACGGGCCGGGGCTGCTCGCGATGCAGCGCGCGGTCGAGGCGGTGACGGTCGAGGAGAGTGTCGGCCGCTACCTGGTCGACCTCACCGCCGCGACGCGCACCCATCCGCAGGTGCTGGTGGGCGCCTCACCCCGGGGTGCGCTCGCGCTGCTGTTGTGCTCCCGCGCCCTCGCGGTGCTCCGCGGCCGCGACTTCGTCACCCCCGAGGACGTCAAGGCGGTCGCCGTACCCGCCCTGTCCCACCGCCTCACCCTGCGGCCGGAGATGTGGCTGCGCCGGGTCCGGGCCGAGGACGTGGTCGACGCCGTGCTCAAGGACGTACCGGTGCCGGCCAGCGGCGCCCTGCCCTCGTACGCCGAAGCGGGAGGCGGGCCGCACTGAGCCGCCAGGAGTCCGAGGCCGCGCTGTGGGGGCGCACCCTGCCGGGGGCGACGTCGCTGCGGCGGCGACGGGGGAGCAGCGACGAGCAGCGCGTCTACCGCGGCGGCTGGCTGCCGACCCGAGCGCTCGCCAGGGCGGTCGTCCTGGGCGCGGTGCTGCTGCTCACCGGGCTGCTGCTCGGGCGGGTCGACCTGGTCGCGATGGGTGTGCCGTTCGTGGTGGGCGCCACGCTCGGACTGTCCCGGCGTACGCCGCCACGGCTGGCCGCGAGCCTGGCGCTGTCCGCCACCGTCTTTCCCGAGGGGCTGGTCACCAGCGGCACGGTCCGGGTGGCGGCGGACGCCGACCTGGACGCGGTCACCGTGGTGGTCGGCCAGCCGGTCGCCGTGGCGGTGGTGGACGGGCCACCGGTGCGGGTCATCGCGGTCCGCGCCGGCGAGGAGGCCGCCATCCCGGTGCGGGTGCGGGTCCTGCGCTGGGGCCGGCGCAGCGTCGGCCCCGTCCTCGTCACCGCGGCCGGCGGCCACCTGCTGCTGGCCGCCGAGCCGGTGAGCGCGCCGGCGCTGGCGGTGCGGGCGCTGCCGGTCCGCGAGCCGTTCGAGGCCGAGGGCGCCATCCCCCAGGCGCTGGCACACGCCGGCTCGCACCTGTCCCGACGGCCCGGCGACGGTGCCGAGTTCGCCGGAATCCGGCCCTTCGCCGGCGGTGACCGGCCCCGCCGGGTGAACTGGCGGGTGTCCCTGCGCACCCGCGAGCTGCACGTCACCACCACCGCGACCGAGCGCAGCGCGGACGTCATGGTGCTGCTCGACTCACTGCACGACGCCGGCACCTCAACCGGCATCGACGGCCGGGCCAGCAGCCTCGACGTCACCGTGCGCGCAGCGGCCGGCATCGCCGAGCACTACCTCGGCCGGGGCGACAGCGTCGGAGTGGTCGACTACGGCGGCCGGTTCCGGTTCATGCGAGCCGCCACCGGGCGCTCCCAGCTGTCCCGGATCAACGACTGGCTGCTTGACGTCCGGGTCGACCCGGCCGGGGTGGAGACCCAGACCCGGCTGCTCGGTCCCGGCGTGCTGCCGCCGCGGGCATTGGTGATCGCGTTGACGCCGCTGCTGGACCCGCGCGCCAGCACGCTGCTCGCCGCCCTGCGCCACCGGGGGCAGTCCGTGGTGGCGGTGGACACCCTGCCGCCCGATGCCCTCCCTCCCGCCCGCCGCCCGCCGGCTCGGCTTGCCCAGCGGCTGTGGCGGCTCGAGCGTGAGGAGCTGGTCGCCGCCCTCGCCGACATCGGCGTACCGGTGGTGGCCTGGTCCGGCGCCGGCAGCCTGGACGCCGTGCTGCGTGACGTGGCGCGGATGGCGGCCGCGCCACGCGCGGTGCTGCGATGACCCGCCCCCCGCGGTGGGGACTGCCCGGGCACTGGCTCGCCCTCACCGGGGTGGCGGTCGTCGCGCTGCTGCTCGGCGGGGCAGCGCTGGCTCTCGGCAACGGGGGCAAGGCGCCGCTGACGCTCGGGCTGGTCGCGGTCGCGGTGCTGGCCGGTGCGCTGGTGCGGCCCGGGAGCGGGTTCGGCACCGCGCTGCTCGTGACGCTGGCCGGCCAGTACTACGTCGCCACCCTGGTGCGGGCCGACGGCTCGACCTCGGCGTACGCCGCCCTGCTCTGGGCCGCCGGGCTCTACCTGCTGCATGCGCTGCTGGCGCTCGCCGCCGCGCTGCCCAGAACGGCGGGGGTGGACCCCGCGGTCCTTGCTCGGTGGGCGCTGCGCACCGCACTCACCCTGGCGCTGGCCCTGCCGGTCGCCGCCGTCGCGGTGAGCGTCGGCGCCCCGGCCGGCGTGGCGGCCGGCGTCCGGGCGCTGGGCATGGTGGCCGCCCTGGCGGCTGTGGCGCTGCCGGTCTGGCTGCTGCGCCGGCACGACCGGGCGCGTGGCACGATCGACCCATGACGCGGAGCCCGCGACCGCACATCCTCATCGTCGGCGGCGGCTATGTCGGCATGTACGCCGCGCTGCGGCTGCAACGCCGGCTGCGGCCGGGCGAGGCCAGCGTGACCGTCGTCGACCCGCAGTCCTACATGACCTACCAGCCGTTCCTGCCGGAGGCCGCCGCCGGCAACCTCGAGCCCCGACACGTCGTCGTACCGCTGCGCCGGGTGCTGCGCCGCTGTCACGTTCTCAGCGGCACGGTCACCGCGGTGAACCACGCCCGCCGGGTGGCGACCTTCGCGCCGCACGAGGGCGAGCCGGTAGAGCTGTCCTACGACGTCCTGGTGATGGCGCCGGGGTCGGTGGCGCGCACGCTGCCCATCCCGGGGCTGGCCGAGCAGGGCATCGGGTTCAAGTCGGTGGCCGAGGCGATCTACCTGCGCAACCACGTGCTCGCCCAGCTCGACATCGCCGCGTCGAGCTCCGACCGCGCGGTGCGGGACCGGGCGCTGAGCTTCCTCTTCGTCGGGGGCGGTTACGCCGGCATCGAGGCGATGGCCGAGCTGCAGGACATGGCCATCGCGGCGATCCGCTACTACGACGGGCTCACCCCGGTCGACATGCGCTGGGTGCTGGTGGAGGCCGCCGACCGCATCCTGCCCGAGGTCAGCGCCGACCTGAGCGACTACACCGTCACCCAGCTGCGCGACCGCGGCGTCGACGTCCGGCTGCGCACCCGGGTCACCTCGCTGGTCGGCGGGCACGCCGAGCTCGACGACGGTACGGCGTTCACGACCGACACCGTCGTGTGGACCGCCGGCGTCCGCCCGTCCCCCATGCTCACGGCCACCGACCTCCCGACCGACGAGAAGGGCCGGCTGCGGGCGACGGAGCTCCTCACCGTCGTCGGGGTCGAGGACGCGTGGACCGCCGGCGACTGCGCCGCCGTGCCCGACCTCACCAAACCAGGGCAGTTGTGCGGCCCGAGCGCCCAGCACGCCGTCCGGCAGGCGCGCAGGCTCGGCGACAACGTGGTCGCCTCGCTGCGCGGCGGCCGGCTCTCGGCGTACAAGCACCGGTACGCCGGCTCGGTGGCGAGCCTCGGGCTGCACAAGGGCGTGGCCGAGGTCTACGGCGTCAAGCTGCGGGGCTGGCCCGCCTGGTTCATGCACCGGACCTACCACCTGACCCGGATGCCGACCCTGAACCGCAAGGTGCGAGTGGCCGCCGACTGGACGCTGGCGCTGTTCTTCTCCCGCGAGATCGTCTCCCTCGGTGCGTTCGCGAACCCGCGGGCGGCCTTCGAGTCGGCCGCCAGCACCACCGTGCCGGTGCCCACGCAGGCGCCTACTCGCTGATCGCCGATCGGGGGCACATGGGGGGCAACGCAGCCACGCAGCTGGTGCCGCTGCTGCGGGCGCTGACCGGGCTGGAGCTGCCGGTGCGGTTGCGCGCATGGGACGGCAGTGAGGCGGGGTCGGCGAAGCCGACGACGACGATCGTGCTGCGCTCCCGGCGGGCCCTGCGGCGGTTGTTGTGGCGGCCGAACGAGCTCGGGCTCACCCGCGCCTACGTCGCCGGCGACCTCGAGATCGAGGGCGACCTCTTCGCGCTGCTCGCGCTGCCGGACACCATGGCGGCAGGTGTGGACCGGCCGGAGCTCCGCCTCCGCCGGCGATCCATGCTGGCCACGGCGCTGCGCCTCGGGGCGGTCGGCTCGCCGCCGCGGCCGCCCGCCGAGGAGTCCCGGCTCCGTGGGCAACGGCACACCCGCCGGCGCGACCGGGCGGCGGTGTCCCACCACTACGACGTCGGCAACGACTTCTACCGCCTCGTGCTCGGCTACTCGATGACCTACTCCTGCGGCTACTGGGAGTCCTCCGGTGGGTCGCTCGCGCAGGCGCAGGCGGCCAAACACGAGCTGGTGAGCCGCAAGCTGGGGCTGGCGCCGGGGAAGCGGCTGCTCGACGTCGGCTGCGGCTGGGGCTCGATGGTGATCCACGCCGCGCGGGAGCACGGCGTACAGGCGGTCGGCGTCACGATCTCGCAGGCCCAGGCGGAGCTGGCCCGCAAGCGGGTGGCCGAGGCCGGGCTGGCGGACCGGGTGGAGATCCGGCTGCAGGACTACCGCGACGTCGCCGACGGCCCGTACGACGCGATCTCGAGCATCGGGATGGCCGAGCACGTGGGCGCCGTCCGGTTACCGGAGTACGCCGCCACGCTGGCCGGGCTGCTGGCGCCACGCGGGCGGCTGCTCAACCATGCGATCTCGAAGTCGTTGCGCCCGGGCGGCGATCCGCAGCCGTCGTTCCTCGACCGCTACGTCTTCCCCGACGGCGAGCTGCTGCCGATCGGTACGACTGTTTCCGCGCTCGAGAGCGCCGGGCTCGAGGTGCGCGACGTCGAGTCGCTGCGGGAGCACTACGCGCTCACCCTGCGGCAGTGGGTGGCGAACCTGGAGGCCGGCTGGGACGACGGGGTGCGGCTGTCCTCGGCGGGTCGGGCCCGGGTTTGGCGGCTCTACATGGCCGGCGCCACGGTGGCCTTCGAGTGGAACCGGATCGGCGTACACCAGGTGCTGGCGGTGAAGTCGGTGCCGGACAGCGGGCTGCCGCTCACCCGCCGCGGGTGGCTCGGGGCTGGGAGCAGCGAGCCTTTGTCCTGACGGCCCTAGCTCGGGTGAGCGAGAACGCCAGCCAGCTGAGTCCCTTAGTTCGGCGCTCCGGCAGCGGAATGGCGCCCTCGTGCGGTGGCCCCGGTCAGCCGCCAGGCGGCGTTGATCAAACCGACGTGCGAGAAGGCCTGCGGGAAGTTGCCGAGGAGCTCGCCGGTGCCGACGTCGGCCTCTTCCGAGAGCAGGCCGAGGTCGTTGGCGTGGCTGGTGGCGCGCTCGAACCAGACCTCGGCGCGCTCCAGCTCGCCGGCCAGCGCGAGGCACTCGACCAGCCAGTAGGTGCAGATGAGGAAGCCGCTGGGGTCGCTCGGCCAGCGGCGAACCAGTCCGTCGGCCCCGAGCTCGCGCTCGACCATCTCGATCGTTGCCCACATCCGCTCGTCGGTCGCAGGCAGGAAGCCCACGACGGGCAGCAGCAGGACCGACGCGTCCAGGTGGTCGGAGCCGAAGGCGCCGGTGTAGGCGCCGGCCGGCCGGCTCCACGCCGATTCGACGACCGCCGCGTGCACCTTGTCGCGCTCCGCCGCCCACCGCTGCGGGTCCGCTCCCTCCCCGAGCCGCGGAGCCAGCTGCACAGCCCGGTCCAGCGCGACCCAGCACAGCACCTTTGACGACGTGTAGTGCCGCTGGGCATCACGCGCTTCCCACATCCCGGCGTCCGGCTCCGACCAGCCGTCGGCGGCCCGGTCGGCCAGGATCACCATCAGCTCCTGCACCGGCCGGTCCAGCGTCTCGACCCGCTCCGCCAACAGGTGGGCGGCGTCGAGCACCTCGCCGAGTACGTCGAGCTGCTTCTGCGACCACGCGGCGTTACCGACCCGCACCGGTCGGCTGTCTCGGTAGCCGGCCAGGTGCTCGAGGGTGCGCTCGGTGAGATCTCGCTCGCCGTCGACGCCGTACATGATCTGGACGAGCTCCTGGCGGATGTGGCCGGCCGCGTTGGTGAACCAGTCGAAGAGCCGGTCCGGTTCGTCCGGGCAGGCGGCCACCCACAGCGCGCGCGTGGTCAGGCTGAGGTCTCGCAGCCAGGCGAACCGGTAGTCGTAGTTGTCGATGCCACCGAGAGTCTCCGGCAGCGAGGTGGTGGCGGCGGCCACCACGGCGCCGGACGGCTGATAGGTGAGCCCCTGCAGGACCAGGGCGCTGCGCCGCACCTGGTCGCGGAAGCGACCGCCGTACGCCGTGTGCTGTGCGGCCCAGGACCGCCACGCCTCGATGGTGTCGTCGATCGTCGGCTCGTCCGCGGCCGCGACCTCCGGCGGCGCACCGAAGGAGGGGCTGTAGTGAAGGCGGAAGTCGACCGTTTGGCCAGGGGCCACCGGAAAACGGGAGCGGACGGAGCCGTCCTCGCACCGCATCGGCACGTCCCCGGAAGTGCTCAGCGTCAGCCGCGCCGGTCCGCCCCGGGCCTCGACGCGGCCGTCGCGGGGCCGCAGGTGAGGCTCGGTTCGGCCGTACTCCATGCGGGGCGCGAGGTCGCTCGCCATGTCGACGGTTCCGGAGAGGCCCTCGACCCGCCGCAGGAGCAGGTGCGGGCTGTGGAGGCCGATCTGGTGTCCACGCGCGCCGCGCTCCAGGGCCAGGGCGTCGGTGACGGCCACCTCGCCGGAGCCGGTGCGGAACACCGTCCGCAGCACCAGGCTGTCGTCCACGTAGTGCCGCTCGGCCGAGAAGGCGTCCACCGGGTGCAGGGCCCAGTGGCCGGCTTCGGGGTCGAGCAGCCGGCCGAGCACCGACGGGGAGTCGAAGCGGGGGGCGCACCACCAGTCGACCGACCCCTCGCGGTCCACGAGGGCGGCCGAGGAGCAGTCGGAGAGGAACGCGTAGTCCTCGATCGCGGGGAAACCACGACGGCCGGGGATGGAAGGCACGATCGGAGCGTAGCCACGGCGCCAGCTCGGGTCGCGGCGGAATCGCCATGCGTTCGGTCCCCGAAAGAACCTGGGCGCCGGCCGCATCTCCTGCGGCCGTACGCAGAGACGACCGTGGGCGGCTGCCAGCCCACGGTCGTCTCCGTCCTTGCGGATCAGCGCTGGAAGGACCCTCGGGTCTCGACCTGCGCGCCGGGGATCGGCTTCACCAGATCCTCGGTCGGCATCTTGGCTGTGAAGCCGATGACCGGGCAGTTGATGAGCACGTTGGTCGATCCGAACGGCGTTCCGAACGGTCCGGTGATCAGGTCCGGCCGGGTCGCCACCAGGTTCAGGAGCTGGAACTCGTCGGTCTGGCGCTTGTTGAGGCCCAGCCGGACCGCCTTGTCGGTCCACTGGGCGAAGTTCGCCTCCCACAGCGGGCTGTAGGCGAACTTGCGGTGCGGGTCATTCAGTGTTGGGAAGTCGCCCTGGATGTTGAGGGCGTCTCCGCCGACCTGCAGCGCCCGGATGAGCGAGGTGTTGCCCAGGTAGGCGTCCTCGGCCGCGTGCCCGTCGAGGATCAGGTGCGCCAGCCCCTGAGCCTCGGGGTTGTTCCGACCGGTCTGCCCGTTTACGAACGGGAAGATCCGCTCGCGGACGGACCCGAGGAAGTCGTCACCGCCCCTGAACGGGGTCTTGCCGAGCAGCGGCACGAAGGTCGCGCGCTCGAGCGTCGCAGTGACCGGGTCGCTGGACTCGGTGCTGATGTAGAGGATCGGCCGGCCGGAGTCGAAGCCGCGGATCATGAGCAGCTCGACCGACGGCGCGAAGTACCGTCCGGGGCCGGCCGGCTTCGCCGGATTGACCTTGAGAACGCGGTCGGCGGTGTTGGAGTGGCGTACGACGTCGTACGGACCGTCGCCGACCGCCACAACCGGCGCGTTGTAGACGGTGGTGGAGCCCTTGAACCGGATGAACGGGCTGTAGTTGGCGTCGCCCATGCCACCCGGCTTGGCAGCGGCGGGCGGGAAGCCCTTCGGGCCCGCCTTCAGGACCCGGGTCGGGCTGAAGTTCGGGACGCCTTCGAAGTTGGTGATGGCCTCGCCGAACTTGTTGCCTGCCGGCACGGTCTGGGTCACCTCCTGCACGCAGGCCGCGCAGCCGATGCCGATGTTGGCGAGCTTCGGCGCGAAGTTCAGGTTGAGGTCGGCGGCGGCGCCCTCGTCGGAGGCCTCGGTGAGGATGTACCAGACCCGCTTGCCGTTGAAGCTGCCCTTGTGCAGCGGCAGCGTGACGCTGAAGTGGTTGAAGTTTACCTGGACCGTGCTCTCCAGGATGATCTTACTGACCGGCAGGATGCCGGTCGTCTGCCCCGGTACGGCGGCGGGAGCCGTCGCCGCCTTGGGCGTAGCGGTGGCGGAGCTGAGGAAGGCCAGCGGCGTGCCAAGGGCGAGACCCGTGACGACCGCAAGACCCACTAGCTTGCGTCTGCGCATGAACGTGGAACCTCTCCGTAGCCGAGATGCGACGCGGTTTCGTACGCTCCTTATCTGCTGGCGGGATGTGGTCTCGCCAGGCAACCACCGCCGGCGTCCGCGAGCGGCGCTGGAGGCGCCCCCGTCAGACAGCTGTAAGGAACCTGTGGTCCACGCTGGCGTTGGTCGATCGGGCCGACCCTCAGACGGTGTCGTCAGCGATTTGTCGCGCAGGAGCGGCAGTGCGTCGCCCACGGAAGCGCCTCGAGCCGCTCTCGCGCGATGGCTCCCCCACAGCGATCGCAGCTCCCGTACGTCCCGTCGGCGAGTTTCGCCTGAGCCCGGATCACATCGGTCAGCATCGCCCGCAGCCGGTCGTGGGCGGCGACCTGCGAGAACCGCTCGACGGCCACGCTCGTCCCGTCGCCGACCCGCTTGCCGAACGAGATCCCGCCATGGTCACCCGCGGGCGTCTGGAGCGCCTGGAGGTGGGCCTCGAGCTCCGTTCGCCTGCTGTCCAGCGCCGTCGCCGTGTCGTCCGCCATCGCTCCATGGTGCACGCAGCAACCGACGGCACTCTGTGCCGCGCCAGGAACAACATCACTGCCTGGCAGTTTTGATCCAGTCAGCGGCGCATCTCGCTGCGCCTCCCGCAGGCGAGTGAGCCCGCGAGGTCGCCGTAGTGCAGTGCTCCTCTTCGACGGGCTGCTGAACTCCCACGCGGCCGCAACACGTCAGGAGCACGTCCTTCATGCCAGCTCGGGCCTGCCACCGAGCCTCGTCGGCCGGACTCGCCCGGCGTGGGGTGCGCAAGCCCTTCGCCATCCGGGCGCGTACGTTGCCCCGACGCCCTCGCCGGCCGTGACGTCCTCGCTCGCGCGCAGACCGGATCCGGCAAGACCCTTGCCTTCGGCCTGCCCAAGCTCACCCGCCTCGCCGCCGACGGTGGTGGGCGTGCGCCGACCCGCCCACGCGCTCTCGTGCTGGTGCCAAGGCGCGAGCTGGCGCGACAGGTCGCCGACGAGCTCGCGCCTCTCGGCCAGCCGCTGAACTTGCGGGTGACCCACCGTCTACGGCGGTGCACCGATGGGCCGCCAGATCGAGAACCTCCGTCGTGGTGTCGACGTGATTGTCGCCACCCCCGGCCGGCTGCTCGACCTCATGGACCGCGGCGCCTGCGCCCTCGACCGGGTGCTGTGCTCGACGAGGCCGACCACACTGGCCGACCTGGGCTTCCTGCCGGCTGTTACGCGCATTCTGGACGCGACGCCCGCAGGTGGTCAGCGGCTGCTGTTCTCAGCGACCCTCGATCGCGAAGTGGACCGGCTGGTGCATCGCTACCTGTCCGACCCGGCGATCCATGCGGTGGCACCGGCCGTCTCGGCGGTCGAGTCGATGGACACTCAGGTGTTCACCATCACCAAGGAGGACAAGGTCGCCGTCGCTGCGGAGATCGCCGCCATGACGCCGACACCCCCCGAGCCCGCGGGGAACCAGTTCGTGAATCGCCGCATCTCGCCTCATGCTCAGCACCGTGCGAATTCGAGACGCCACCGCCGAGGACTGGCCCGCGATCTGGCCCTTCATGCACGTCATCGTGGCGGCCGGCGAGACCTACAGCTACGACCGCGACCTCACCGAGGACCGGGCTCGCGACATGTGGCTACTAACACCACCAGGCCGGACGGTCGTCGCCGTCGACTCCGATCGGACGGTCCTGGGGACGGCCAAGATGAACCCCAACCACGGCGGCCCGGCTGCCCATGTCGCCAGCGCGAGCTTCATTGTCGATCCCCAGCACGCCGGGAAAGGGGTGGGTCGAGCCCTGGGCGAGCACGCCCTGAACTGGGCGCGATCCGAGGGCTATCGCGCCATGCAGTTCAACGCCGTGGTGGAGACCAACCTCGCGCGGTCGCGCTGTGGCGTTCGCTGGGGTTCGAGGTGCTAGCGACCGTGCCCGAGGGCTTCCACCACCCGTTGCACGGCTACGTCGGCCTGCACATCATGCACCGCCACCTCTGACTTCGCTGCGTCCGCCGAGGAGAAGGTGGGTACCCCCGGTCGGATTCGAACCGACACTGACGCCCTGTTTAAGAGGGCGGCCTCTGCCGTTGGGCTACGGGGGCCCGCGGAGCTCCAGTCTGCCGCAGGGGCGTTCGCAACTCACGGAAACACCGGGGCACGTGCGATCGTTGTACGGACGCCGGCCCAACCCCCGGCCTCCGAGGAGCAACACCGCGATGGCCACCCTTCGCAGCAGCAACCCCGCCTTCTCCCGCGGGATCGGCTTCCAGTCAGAGACGCCCAGCGTGGGCGAGCTCGACACTATGTACAGCACTTCGCCCCGGATGACCGTCGACGACGTCGTCGTCCACACGCTCGGGCTGCTCGCGCTGCTCGGCGCCACGGCTGCCGTCGGCTGGGTGATCGCCCCGAGCGGTGGATCCATCGGACTCGCCGCGGGGCTCGGCGCGCTGGCGCTGTCCTTCGTCATCGGCTTCAGCCGGGTGATCCGGCCGCCGCTGGTCATGGTCTTCGCCGTACTCGAGGGCCTGTTCATCGGCGTCATCTCGCGGATCTACGAGGCGGCCTACGCCGGCATCGTGCCGCAGGCACTGCTCGGCACCGGGATGATCTTCGCCGGCATGCTCTTCGCCTACCGCAGCGGCCGGCTGCGGGCCACGCCGCGGATGCGCAAGATCGTCTACAGCACCCTGCTCGGGGTAGTCGGCCTCGGCCTGGTCGACCTGCTTTTGCGCACGACGACCGGCAGCCACCTGCCGGTCCTGAACGACGCCACCCCGCTGGGCATCCTGTTCAGTGTCGGCATCCTCGTCGTCGCCTCGCTGCAGTTCATCCTCGACTTCGACTTCATCGAGCGGGCCATCGCGGCCGGCGCGCCCAAGTCGGAGGCCTGGCGGGCGTCGTACGGTCTCCTCGTCGGCTTCGTCTGGGTCTACCTCGAGCTGCTCCGGCTGCTGTCCAAGTTGCGCCGGTAGCCCGCTGTCGACGGACACAGCGCGGGCAGGCGGCCGCTGGCGTCAGCCGCTGACGTCCGGACCGGCGCGGGTCAGCCGGATCTGTAGCAGCACCCGTTGCTCGCGCACCATCGCGGCCTTGTAGTCGTCCCAGCTCTCGTGCTCGCCCGCGGTCGCGCGGTAGTAGTCGACCAGGGGCTCCATCGCCTCGGGAAGGGCGAGAATGGTCACCGAGCCCTCCACCTGCACCCACCGGCCGAAGAACTTGTCCGGGAAGACGCACAGCCACGCCCGTGGGTCGCGGCGCAGGTTCTTGGTCTTCATCGCGGTCTCGCGGGTGCTGACCACAACCCGGCCGGCATCATCGACGGACGCCGCCACCGGCGAGAGCTGGGGAGCGCCGTCCCGGCGCAGCGTCGCCAGGACGGCGCGGTGGTTCGCCCGGACATAGGTCCGGGCGTCATCGAGCTCCACGTCAGCCTCGGGCGGCCATCCGCCGCCGGTCGTGCTCGTGCACGATCGCGGTCGCGTAGGAGTGGGGCAGCTCGTGTTCGTCCTGGAGCCAGTTCACCCGCTCCTCGAAACGCAGCAGACCGGGTCCGTCCTCGAGGCACCGGAACCACTCGCGCAGGTCTCTCCTCGTCACTTCGGGGATCCGGGCCAGCAGGCTCTGGTGGGTCTCCGCGGAGTGGTGGAGCGACATCTGCGCCTCCCGCAAGTGGGGTACCGGTTTCACAAGCGTGCCCCAGCCGACTCGTCCAAGACAAGAGGCAGCCGGGTGACCAGCGGCGGGTCGGTACCCTCTCGGGCGTGTCGGCGCCGGTGGCGGAGCTCCGACGGGTGCTCGACCGGGAGACGGCCCTCGTCGTACGCCGGCTGCGCGGCTTCACCGAGGTGCGCTACGCCTCCGCCGCGCCGCCGATGGAGTCCCGAGCCGCGGTAGCGCGGCACCTCGCTGCGGCTCTCGCCGTTGCCGGGCAGGGAGTGGAGTCGGCCGCCGCGCTGGACCAGCCCCAGTGGCGGACGCTGCCCGACCTACCGGTTCTCGCCCTTGCCGACGCGGTGGCGGTCACGGCTGCGGACCTGTTGGGTGCCCTGACCGCAGCGCCCACGTCGACGTGGACGCCGAACGGGCGCCGCCCGACCGCCGAGGTGCTCGCCGCCGTGCTGGCCGAGGTCCTGCTCCACCGCCGTGACCTCGACGGGTCGCCGCCGGGCGGAGAGGCCGCGACGGTGGCGCTGGCGGTGCTTGAACCGGACGCTCCACGCACGCCGCGGTCCCTGCTGGTGGAGGCGCAGCGCCGGTGTGCGGCGTACCGGCCCTGGCGCAGCAACCAGGACTAGGACAGCCGCTCGATCACCATCGCCATCCCCTGGCCGCCACCGACGCACATGGTCTCCAGGCCGAACGTCTTGTCCGCCGTCTGCAGCCCGTTGATCAGCGTGCCGGTGATCCTGGCACCGGTCATCCCGAACGGGTGTCCGACCGCGATCGCGCCGCCGTGCAGGTTGAGCCGGTCGAGGTCGATGCCGAGATCCTGGTACGACGGGATGACCTGCGCGGCGAAGGCCTCGTTGATCTCGACCAGGTCGATGTCGTCGATGGTCATCTTGGCCCGGGCCAGCGCCTGCCTGCTCGCCCCCACCGGACCGAGGCCCATGATCTCCGGGCTGAGCGCGGTCAGGCCCGTGGAGACGATCCGCGCCAGCGGGGTGAGGCCGAGCTCGCGCGCCTTGGTGTCGCTCATCACCACCACCGCGGCGGCGCCGTCGTTGAGCGGGCAGGCGTTGCCGGCAGTCACCGTGCCGTCGGGGCGGAAGACCGGCGAGAGGTGCGACATCCCCTCGAGCGTCACCCCGGGCCGGGGCCCGTCGTCGGCGCTCACGACCGTGCCGTCCGGGGTCGTCACCGGGGTGATCTCCCGCTCGAAGAACCCGTCGGCGATCGCCTTCTCGGCGTTGTTCTGGCTGCGTGCCGCGAACTCGTCCTGCATCGCCCGGGTGATGCCGCGCAGGGCGGCAACGTTCTCGGCCGTCTGCCCCATCGAGATGTAGATGTCGGGCAGCCGACCGCCCTCGCGCGGGTCATACCAGGGCGGCGCCTCGCCCTCGGCGGCCTTCGCCGTACGGGCTCTCGCCTCGGCGAAGAGCGGGTTGCGGGTGTCGGGATGGCTGTCGCTGCTGCCCCTGGCGTAGCGGCTGACCATCTCCACGCCCGCCGAGACGAACACCTCGCCCTCCCCGGCTCGAATCGCGTGACAGGCCATCCGGGTGGTCTGCAGCGAGGAGGCGCAGTAGCGGGTAAGCGTCGTGGCGGGCAGGAAGTCGTAGCCGAGCAGGGTGGCGACCACGCGGGCCAGGTTGAAGCCCTGCTCGCCCCCGGGTAGGCCACATCCCACCATCAGGTCGTCGATGTCGTGCGGGTCGAGTGCCGGCACCTTGTCCAGCGCCGCGCGCACGATCGTCGCCGCGAGGTCATCAGGGCGGAGGTCCTTGAGCGACCCCTTGTTGGCCCGGCCGATCGGCGACCGGGCGGTGGCGACGATGACGGCCTCGGGCACGGGACGCTCCTTCGCGGTCGGCGTCCTTCACGCTAGCTCAGCGCCGGTGGCGGGCTCAGTCGGTTCGTCGTGCCCGCCCGGCGGCGGCGCGTACGGCGGGCAGCAATGCCCGCGCCCACAACCGGTAGCCCCGATCGGACGGGTGGAAGTCGTCAGTCGCCAAGGTCGAGGCGTCCGCCCGCATGGCCGCCCCGGTCTCGCGGCCGATGTCGACGACCTCGGCACCCGCGTCTCGTCCGACCGCGAGCTCCGCGGTGGCGACCCGACGCCCCTGCCACGCGACGAGCAGTCGCAGGGGTTGCGGAAAGGCGCGGGCAGCGCCCATGTCCGGACAGCCGCCGAGCACCACGGCGACGCCCGCGACCCGCAGCCGGCGGACGGCGTCGGCCACGTTGCGGCGGACGGCGCCGAGTCCGCTGGCGTGGGTGGCGTCGTTCGCCCCGATCAGCAGCACCGCGACGTCGGGCGAGCCGAGCAGCGCCAGCGAAACCTGCGGGCCGAGGTCCGCAGCCCGCGACCCGGACACCGCCACGCTGGAGAGCCGCACCCGCCGAGGTTGCTGGGCCAGCGCGGTGGCGAGCCGGCCGCCGACGGTGCCGGCGGTGTCGGAGGCGCCCACACCGGCGGCCGTCGAGTCGCCGATCATCACCAGCCTCAGCACGGCGCCGGTGGTGCCGAAGTCGCCCTCAACCAGGGGAGCCGAGTCGGCCCCGAGGTAGGTGCGCCGGCTGGTGACCAGTGCCTCGCCAGCGAACAGCGCGAGGACCAGCAGGCCGAGGCCGAGTACGCCGGCCGTGGCCTGAACGGCGAGCCTGCGTGGGCGTCGGGGCACATGATCACGTTACCTCTCATCGACGGCTGAAGAGCTGTGCCGGCCAGGAGCGGGGCAAGTCTTCAGTCCAGCGCCGCCGCATCCGGCACGTACGCTGGTGTCGAGCTCGCGGCGAGACGCCGTACGCCTAGGAGGACGTCCGTGCAGGTCTATGACTCCCTTGTCGACCTGGTCGGGGACACGCCGCTCGTCCGCCTGCGCCGGATGACGAACGGGCTGCGGCCCCAGGTCTTGGTCAAGATCGAATACTTCAACCCCGGGGGGTCGGTCAAGGACCGCATCGCCCTTGCGATGGTCGAGGCGGCAGAGGCGTCCGGTCAGCTCGAGCCCGGCGGCACGATCGTGGAGCCCACCAGCGGCAACACCGGCGTCGGACTGGCGATCGTCGCGTCGCAGCGGGGCTACAAGTGCGTATTCGTGATGCCCGACAAGATGAGCGCCGAGAAGATCGCGGTGCTCCGCGCGTACGGCGCCGAGGTCGTCGTCTGCCCGACCGCGGTGGCTCCCGACAGCCCGGACTCCTACTACTCCGTCTCGACCCGGTTGGCTGCGGAGATCCCGGGCGGTTGGAAGCCCAACCAGTACGCGAACCCGGTCAACCCCGAGTCGCACTACCGCACCACCGGCCCCGAGGTCTGGCACCAGACCGATGGAAGGATCACCCACTTCGTAGCCGGCATCGGCACCGGTGGGACGATCAGCGGTGCCGGTCGCTACCTCAAGGAACGCAATCCAGAGGTCGTGGTCGTCGGCGCCGACCCGGAGGGCTCGGTCTACTCGGGGGGCTCCGGCCGCCCGTATCTCGTCGAGGGCGTGGGCGAGGACTTCTGGCCGGACACCTACGACAAGTCAGTGGTCGACCGGGTCGTCGCCATCAGCGACCGGGACTCCTTCCTCACGACCCGCCGGCTGGCCCGTGAGGAGGGAATGCTGGTCGGAGGCTCCTGCGGGATGGCGGTCGCCGCCGCTCTTCGGGTCGCCGCCGAGCTGGACGAGAACGCGGTCATGGTCGTGCTGCTGCCGGACTCCGGCCGTGGCTACCTCTCGAAGATCTACAACGACGAGTGGATGGCCGACTACGGCTTCCTCACCTCGGACTCCGGCGAGCCGCGGGTGAGCGACGTGCTGGCCGGCAAGGGGGGCGAGGCGGGTGCACTGCCGGAGCTGGTGCACGTACATCCGGAGGAGACCGTCGGGTCGGCTATCGCCATCCTGCGCGAGTACGGCGTGTCCCAGCTGCCGGTCGTCAAGGAGGAGCCGCCGCTGATGGCCGCCGAGGTGGTCGGGTCGGTGGTCGAGCGGGCGCTGCTCGAAGCCGTCTTCGCAGATCGGGCGGCGGTGGACTCCCCGGTCGGCAGGTCGATGTCCAAGCCGCTGCCGACGGTGGGCTCGGGCGAGGCGGTCGGCGTACTGATCCCGATCCTGGAAGGCTCGACGGCGGCGGTGGTGCTCGACGACGGCAAGCCGGTCGGCATCCTCACCCGGTCGGACCTGCTGGGGTTCCTCGCCGCCCGCTGAGCGGGTGGTGCCTTGATCGGGCCGACGTCCTGCGCCGTTAGGCTCGAGGTCATGACGCGAGCGCACGCATGAGCCGCCGGGACGGGTCGCCCGAGGTCGGACCGCACGAGGACAGCGGCTGGGACGCGTCGGTGTACGGGTTCGAGACCCTGGCCATCCACGCCGGCCAGGACCCCGATCCCACGACCGGCGCAGTGGTCACGCCGATCTACGCGACGTCGACGTACGCGCAGCAAGGGGTGGGCCAGCACAAGGGCTACGAGTACAGCCGCTCGGGCAACCCGACCCGGACGGCGCTGGAGACCTGCCTGGCCGCACTCGAGGGCGGCACTCGCGCGATCGCCTACGCCTCCGGGCTGGCCGCCGAGGACTGCCTGCTGCGCACGGTGTGCAAGCCCGGCGACCACGCGGTCATCCCCGACGACGCGTACGGCGGCACGTTCCGGATCTTCTCCCGGGTGCTGGAGCGGTGGGGCGTGAGCTACACGTCGGTGCCGTTGGGGGATCTCGACGCCGTACGGGCGGCCTTGCGGCCGCAGACCTCGGTGATCTGGTGCGAGACCCCGACCAACCCGCTGCTGAATATCGCCGACATCGCCGCGCTGGCGGGAGTGTCGCGCGAGATCGGCGCCCGGCTGGTGGTCGACAACACCTTCGCCTCGCCCTACCTCCAGTCGCCGCTCGAGCACGGTGCCGACATCGTGGTGCACTCGACGACGAAGTACCTCGGCGGGCACTCCGACGTGGTCGGCGGCGCGCTGGTGGTCGCCGACGCAGGGCTGGGCGAGGAGCTGGCCTACTTCCAGAACGCGATGGGGGGCGTCCCGGGTCCGTTCGACTGCTGGCTGGTGCTGCGTGGGGCCAAGACGCTCGGCGTCCGGATGGACCGCCACTGCGCCAACGCCCGACGAGTGGTCGACCTATTGACCAGCCATGACGCGGTCGAGCGGGTGCTCTACCCGGGCCTTCCCGACCACCCGGGCCACGAGGTGGCCGCCAAGCAGATGCGCGACTTCGGCGGCATGGTGTCGTTCACGCTGCGCGGCGGTGAGGCGGCTGCGCTCGACGTGGCGACGCGGACGCGGGTCTTCATCCTCGGCGAGTCGCTCGGCGGCGTGGAGTCCCTGATCGAGCACCCGGCGAAGATGACCCACCTTTCTGCCGCCGGTTCGCCGCTGGAGGTTCCCGCCAACCTGGTCCGGCTCTCGGTCGGCATCGAGTCGGCCGAGGACCTCCTCGCCGACCTCACTGCGGCGTTGAGCTGACCCTTGGGTATCCGCATCGGCAGCACGGTGGTCAACGTCACCGACCTGGCTCGCGGGATCGACTTCTGGGCGGCCGCTCTCGGCTACGTCGTACGCGACGGTCAGCACGACGACGACTTCGCCGTCCTCGTCCCGCCCGGCGGCGGCGGCTGGTCCAACCTGTCCCTGCAGCTGACGGATGCGCCGAAGGGCGGGACCAACCGTCTGCACCTCGATCTTTACGCCGACGACCAGGCGGCGGAGGTGGAACGTCTTCTCGGCGTGGGCGCCGGGCGCCCACCGTGGGACCACCCGGGGGACGCCGACTTCGTGGTGCTGGCAGATCCCGACGGCAACGAGTTCTGCGTCATCGACAAGGGCGTCGTCACGGGGGAATGACGGCTGGCGGAACGACGGCGGTAGTCCATCTCTTGCACTGGTACTACGACCATCGTCCAATGGCGAAGGCAGGTTGACTGCCGCACACTGGTCGCGACTGTGGATCAGTCATGTCTCCATCTGGAGTAACAGATGAACGTTGCCAGCGCCGGGCGACGCATGCCGCGCCTCTTGACGGCCGTCCTGCTGCTGGCCGGGATACCCGCGCTGGGTGGCGGGGTCCTCGGCCGTCACATCGAGCTGGCAACGCCAGAGCCCCGTTCCCACCGGCCAGGCGCTCCAAGCCGTGGACATGGTCTCGGCCGCCGAGGCGTGGGCGGTCGGCAACAACGGCGCGATCATCCACACGACCAACGGCGGAGTGACCTGGTCGAAGCAGCAGAGCCGAACCACCGACTCGCTGTACGCCGTGGACTTCGTCGACTCCCTGCACGGCGTGGCGGTCGGCAACATGGCGCACTACACCACCGACGGTGGCGCCACCTGGCTCCAGAGCGCGAGCGCCCTCGGCTCCGTCTACAACGTGGAGCTCGCGGACAGCAAGACCGGCTTCATCTCCGACGGGTCGAGCTCGCCGTACAAGACCATCGACGGCGGGAAGACGTGGGCCCGGGTCAGCCTGCCGCGTGCGGTCGGGCGGATCCAGTTCTTCGACGCGTCGAACGGCGTGGCGTCTGCCACCGACGGCGTCCTGCACACGGCGGACGGCGGCCGGACATGGAGCTTCGTCGCGGGACACGGCGGCTTCTTCGTGAGCCCGCAGATCGGCTTCTCCGTGACCAACACCTCGTCGGAACGCACCACCGACGGCGGCCGCACCTGGCAGCCGAGAGGGTCCCTTCCCGCCAACACCTGGCTGAACGAGATCTTCTTCATCGACGCGCAGAACGGTTGGGGGGTCGGCGCCGAGTCCGACATCGTCCGCACCACCGATGGCGGGCTCACCTGGACCAACCCGATGGGCGGCCTGTACAGCTCCCAGCGCAACCCGAACAACCGGTACCCGTTGGAGGGCGTCAGCTTCGCCGACCCCCTGCACGGGATCGCCGTCGGCGGCTGCGGCACGCTGTTCACGACGAGCGACGGAGGAGCCGGCTGGACGTCGCGACTGAGCGGCTCCTGCACGGTCTCGGGCCGGATGGCGTTCACCGACGCCAACCACCTGTGGACGGCCCAGTCCGAGGGCGAGATCCTCTACACGACCGACGGCGGTGCCCGCTGGAACCGCACGAGCCTCCCCTTAGGGGTCGGCGAGATCGGCCAGATCGACTTCGTGGACAACCTGA
>JAABUR0100001602.1_pt1 | contig 39613 bp, 31 predicted proteins | sample 5560091 | NCBI WGS metagenome assembly JAABUR01 (sample SAMN10711879, study PRJNA513375) | rock metagenome | isolation source: Antarctica rocks | place: Antarctica: Victoria Land, University Valley sud | reverse complement strand
ATGCTGCGTCAACCACACCGAACGCCCGATCATGCCCCCACCCCCGCCGTTTCGACCACCGCCACGGAGACGAGTATACTGCCGCCAACGTTATTGCGACGCTACTCTAGTAGCTCCCCTCCGGGGGACCCTCACCCCCGGCTCGTCCTCGCGGACTCGCCACCTCGTCGCACGGTGGGCAGTAGCTCCCACCCATGAAGGGCGCAATGCCTCCGGGGGACCCGCCCATCTGAGGCGAGGGGGAAGAGGCGTTACGGGCTTGCGTATGAGCAGGGAAGGTTCAGGGCATGCCAGTCCGCGCAGGCGGACAGTGTGCCCTTCACGGGTAGAGTATGCCCTCCGGGGGAGTGGCTGCCCTCCGGGGTACTTCAGTCCACCGGCACACTCACGCCCGTCCGACCAAACCTGCTCTCCCTCAACGCATCGCTCGATGCAACTATCCACTGCTATATATAGTATAAACCTTGACACAACTTATAGCAAGGTATATACTCTCCATAATGAAACTGATCAGGAGGCAGGGTATGTACGATCGTGAACCACTCTATGTCATCAGCGTCGCGGCGCGGCTCCTCGACATGCACGCCCAGACGCTGCGGAAATATGAGCGCGAGCAATTCATCAAGCCGTCGCGGACGCAGGGGCGCTTGCGCCTCTACTCGGCGGAGGACATCGAGCGGCTTCGCCAGATCAAGCATCTGGTGGAAGGGGTCGGCCTGAATCTGGCCGGCGTGGAACTGGCGCTGAGCATGTCGCAGCGCCTCGCGGGGCTCCGCAACAAGGTGCGCGACGCCGCCTCGCAGGAGGACGCCGCCGCCATCGTGGAATCCGAGATCGCCGTGTTGCTGCTGGCGCTCGGCGTCCCCGAAGGGCTGCGGAACGCGAACGGTCGCGACGAGCACCCGGCGCGCGCTGCCACCGACGACAAGGTCGCGGCGGCGAGCGGCGAGCCGGGCACGGCCTGACCGGGCGCGGCGTACCGACTATCGAAGTAGATAAACAGTTCGTGTCGAGCGGGCATCCTGCCGGATACCGGTGGCCCACCATGTTGTGGGCAGGGGGGAAGAATGAATCCGAATCGTTTCACGGAGAAGGCGCAGGAGGCGCTCGTCGCGGCGCAGGCCGAGACGACGCGCCGCAACAACGCGCAGATGGACCTGGAGCACCTGCTCTGGGCGCTGCTGTCCCAGGCGGATGGGATCGTGCCGCAGGTGGTGCTCAAGCTGGGCGGCGACCCGCAAGCGCTCCTGCGCGAGGTGAGCGGAGCGCTCGACGCCGCGCCGAAGCTCCAGTACGTCGCGCAGCCGTCGCTCGGCACGGGGCTAAGGACGGCGCTGCAAAAGGCCGAAGAGGAAGTCGCCGCGTTCAAGGATGAGTACGTCAGCACCGAGCATCTGCTGCTCGGCGCGGTCGCCGCCGCCCCACAGGGGGGCGCGATCGGGCGTGTTCTGCGCGATGGTGGATTAACGCGCGACCGTATTCTCGGCGCGCTGACGCAGATCAGGGGGAATCAGCGCGTGACGGATCAGCATCCCGAGGGCAAGTATCAATCGCTGGAGAAGTACGGGCGCGACCTGACCGAACTGGCCGAGCGCGGCAAGCTCGACCCGGTGATCGGGCGCGACGAGGAGATTCGCCGCGTCATCCAGGTGCTATCGCGCCGCACCAAGAACAACCCGGTCCTGATCGGTGAGCCGGGCGTCGGCAAGACCGCCATCGCCGAGGGGCTCGCCACGCGGATCGTGCGCGGCGACGTGCCGGAGGGCTTGAAGGATAAGCGGATCGTCTCGCTCGACCTCGGCGCGCTCGTCGCGGGGGCCAAGTTCCGCGGCGAGTTCGAGGAGCGCCTGAAGGCGGTCCTCAAGGAAGTCACCGACAGCGAGGGGCAGATCGTCCTCTTCATCGACGAGCTGCACACGGTCGTCGGCGCGGGCGCGGCGGAGGGGTCGATGGACGCCTCCAACATGCTGAAGCCGTTGCTGGCGCGCGGCGAGCTCCACTGCATCGGCGCGACGACCCTCAACGAATACCGCAAGTACATCGAGAAGGACGCGGCGTTGGAGCGGCGTTTCCAGCCGGTGATCGTGCGGGAGCCGACCGTCGAGGACACGATCAGCATCCTGCGCGGCCTGCGTGAGCGTTACGAGGTCCACCATCAGGTGCGGATCCTCGATGGCGCGATCGTCGCGGCGGCGATCCTCTCCGATCGCTACATCTCCGATCGCTTCCTCCCCGACAAGGCGATCGATCTGGTCGACGAGGCGGCGGCGCGGTTGCGGATGGAGATCACCTCCATGCCGGTCGAGTTGGACGAGGTCGCGCGGCGGGTCGCGCGGCTGGAGATCGAGCGCGAGGCTCTGCGGAAGGAGCAGGACGCCGCCTCCCGCGATCGCCTCTTCGCCCTGGAGCGCGAACTGGCCGACTTGCAGGAGGAGCGCAACGCCCTCCAGGCGAAGTGGGAGCAGGAGCGCGACGCGATCCAGGAGATCAGCAATCTGCGCGAGCGGATGGAGCAGACCCGCGTGGAGGCCGAGCAGGCCGAGCGCGCCGCCGATTATGGCCGCGCCGCCGAACTCCGCTACGGCGAGCTGCGCGACCTCGAAGGGCAGGTGCAGGCGGCGGAAGCGCAGCTGGACCTCCTCGGGCAGGGCGGGCGGCTGTTGCAGGAGGAAGTCACCGCCGACAACATCGCCGAGGTGGTGGCGAAGTGGACCGGCATCCCGGTCAGTAATCTCCTCGAAGGGGAGATCGAGAAGCTGCTGAAGATGGAGGAGCGCCTGCATGCGCGGGTCGTCGGCCAGGACGAGGCGATCGTCGCGGTGTCGAATGCCATCCGGCGGGCGCGCGCCGGGCTGCAAGACCCGCAGCGTCCGCTCGGCTCGTTCATCTTCCTCGGCCCGACCGGCGTCGGGAAGACCGAGCTGGCGCGCGCGCTGGCGGAGTTCCTCTTCGACGACGAGGCGGCGATGATCCGGCTCGACATGTCGGAGTACATGGAGAAGCACACCGTCGCGCGGCTCCTCGGGGCACCTCCCGGCTACATCGGCTACGACGAGGGCGGGCAGTTGACCGAGGCGGTGCGCCGTCGCCCCTACAGCGTCCTCCTCTTCGACGAGATCGAGAAGGCGCACCCGGACGTCTTCAACGTCCTCTTGCAGGTGCTCGATGACGGGCGGCTGACGGACGGGCAGGGGCGAACGGTCGACTTCAAGAATACGGTGGTGACCATGACCTCCAACATCGGCAGTCAGTTCATCAACACGCCGGGCCTCTCGGGCGACGAGATCGCGGCGCGCGTGAACGACGCGCTGACGCAGCACTTCCGCCCGGAGTTCCTGAACCGCGTGGACGAGACGATCATCTTCCACGGCCTCAGCCGGGAGCAGATCACCCAGATCGTGGAGATCCAGCTCGGCGGCCTGCGGAAGCGGCTCGCGGAGCGGAAGATGGAACTGACGCTGACGCCGGATGCCAAGACCTATCTGGCGGCGGAGGGGTACGACCCGATCTACGGCGCGCGGCCCCTGAAGCGGGCGATCCAGAAGCGGCTGCTCGATGGGCTGGCGCTGAAGCTCCTCAACGGCGAGGTCCGCGACGGCGACCACCTGATCGCCGACGTGGAGGGTGGCAAGCTCACCATCCGCAAGGCGGCGGTGACGCTGGCGGCGTAAAGGGTTCGTCAAAGAATAACCTATTCGTTTACTCCGCTTGAATCCGCAGCAGAATGCGGTTTTCGAGACTTAAGACGGCTAGGTTATCTGTAGACAGACCCTAACACACGCGCCACGACGACGAAGCTCGACTTTGGCCTTTCGGCGCAACGCCCGATGGCGTAGCGCTTGGGAAAGCAATTGGCAGTTGGAGTTTTCGCACTTCGGGTGCATGAGTCGACATGCAAAAACCTCGGCGGCGCTCCCGGCAACAAGCGCGCGGTGGCGGTACATCGAACAATCCTAGCCCTGCCGCCGGAGCGCGAAAGGCCAAAGTCGAGCGAAGGGGGCGGCACAATACTGTGCCGCCCCCGCTTCGTATTTGCCAACGGGTTATACTCACCTTCTCTCACTCTCCCACTGCCCGCCCGCCCGCAGGGCCGGGCAGGATCCCTGATCCGGGGGAGGATAGGAGGGGCGACCGTCTGGCGGGATAAAGGCCGGGACATAGGTGGAGCGCCACATGAGCGGCGTGCGTTAACACAAGCGGGATGTTTTGTACCACCGCGCTGGCTGCCGCCGCTAACGACACCGCTCGTGCCGGAACGGGCCATGCGCCGGGTATTCGGTCGCGTATTCCGGGATAATCGCCGTTACGCGATCACTGGCGTCCGCGCCATACGCAGGAGGTTTGCCATGTCCACGTTGAAGCCCTTGCCGAAAACGTCGCCCACCGCCGCCCGTCGCGCCTCCGCCGCGCAGCAGGCGGAGGCGCGGCGCAAACGCGACCGGATGCGCCTGATCGCCGCCGCGCTGACCGTCGCGGTCGTGGTGCTGGTGGTCGCGCTAATCGTGCGCGCGCGGGCCAACGCCCCGGTCGCCGCCAGCAGCGTCCCGGTGTCGCAGGCGGTCCGCGCCCTCACCGCGCCGGTCGGGCAGACCGCCGACGGCTACTGGTACAAGGGGCAGGACAATGCGCCGGTCACGGTGACGGTCTTCGGCGACTTCCAGTGCCCCTCCTGCGGCGCGGCGTACCAGCGGATCGAGGGCGGGATCGACCAGAACTACGTCGAGACGGGGAAGATCACGTTCATCTTCCACGACTTCCCGTTGCCGATGCACCCGAACGCGGTCCCGGCGGCGCAGGCGGCGCGGGCGGCGGGCGCGCAAGGGAAGTTCTGGGCGATGCACGATCTGCTGTATGCGCGGCAGACCGAGTGGGCCGATTCCGGCGATGCGATGAAGATCTTCAAGACCTACGCCGGGGAATTGGGGCTGGATCAGACGGCGTTCGCTAGCGCGGTCGATAACAAGACCTACGCCGCAGCGATCGATGTGGCGGTCGCCGATGGCAACAAGCAGGGGATCAACGCGACGCCGACCTATCTGGTCGATGGGAAGGCCGCCGACACGAACGCGCTGGCGGCGGCGATCGATGCCGCACTAGCGGCGAAGGGGCGCTAGGCGTGTCGCGGCGGGAGTGCTACCGATGAGCGAACGAGCAGAACCGGGCGCGGCGCGGCGCGGCGCACCGGTCACGGCCACGGTGCCGACGAGCCGCGCGGCGTTCCGCCCCGGCCTGATCCACCTGGCTTGGGCGCAGGCGTTGATCGCCACGCTGGGGAGCCTGTACTTCAGTCAGGTCATGGGGCTGGCCCCGTGCGTCCTCTGCTGGTATCAGCGGATCGCCATGTACCCGCTGGTCATCGTCCTGGGCGTCGGGATCCTGCTGCGCGAGACACGGATCCGGCTCTACGCCTTGCCGCTCAGCCTCATCGGCCTCGCGATCGCCATCTACCACAACCTGCTCTATTATGGCGTGTTGCCGGAGAGCATCGCGCCCTGCACCACGGGCGTCTCCTGCACCTCGCGCCAGATCGAGTGGCTAAGATTCATCACGATCCCGCTGCTCGCACTGGTCGCCTTCGCGGTCATCAGCGTCTGCCTGATCCTCGCCGACCCGGCGGGCGAGGCCGACGCCGCGCTGCTGGACGACGAGGCGGCGTAATACCAGGGCGGTTGGGGCGAACTGCAAGGGCGAAGACGGTCGGCGCATCCATGCGCCGACCGTGTGGTGTTCCGGCGCGCGCTCAGACGTAGCGGGTGTGCAGCGCGTCGAGGTCCACGCGCAGCGACAGGTCGGCGGCGGCGGCCACGTTGGCGTCCACCTCCTCCGGCGAGCGCATCCCGACGATGGCGACGCTGAGGTGCGGGTTGGAGAGGACGAAGGCGAGCAGGGCGCGGGGCCAGTCGATCGCCCCCTGGACCTCCGGCGCGACCATCCCGAGCCAGCGCTGGAAGGTGCCGCTCGTCAGCGGTCGCATGGCGACGATCCCCATCTCGCGCGCCGCCGCCTCGTAGATCAGCCCGGCGTGGCGACTGGGGTCGTAGGGGTGCTGGTAGATGAGGTTGTAGCAGATCTGCATCACGTCGAACGCGCCGGTCGCGACGAGCGCGCTCGCGGCCCCGTTCGTCCCCTCGGTGGTGAAGCCGAGGTGGCGGACCAGCCCTTCATCGCGCGCCGCCTGCATCCCGGCCAGCGCGCCGCCGGGGCGCAGGATCATGCCAGCCGCCCCTCGGTGTACCAGTCGCCGTGATATTGCAGCAGATCGAGCGTGTCGGTGCCGAGCAGCGTCAGGCTGCGCTCGACGCTGCGGCGCACCGCGTCGGCATCGTCGCCCATCACCTTCGTCGCGAGGACGACGCGGTCGCGCTGCCCGCGCAGGCCGTGCCCGAAAAGTTCTTCGCCGCGCCCCTTGCCGTAGCCGGGCGCGGTATCGAAGTAGTTGATCCCCCGGTCGATCGCGTGGCGGATCGTCGCCGCGATCCGCTCGTCCGCCTCGTCGCTCTCCGGCTCCCAGGTGCCGAGATAGTTGCGGAGCCCGGCGGGTGCCCCGCCGAAGCCGACCTCCGAGACGCGCAAGCTGGTCCGCCCGAGTTGCCGATATTCCATCGCTTCACGCTCACTCGTAAGAGATTTTGCCGCACGGCACCCACCAGCGCGGTCACACGGCGGACAGTCGAAGCCATGCTAGCCTGACACCGCCCCACGCGAGCGGTTAGGTGAGGCGTGCAGGGCGCGTGTCCCCTCCGCCAGATATCGGAGGGGACTGCCGGGGCGCGGAGGCTACGCCTCGACCCAGGCCAACCCGTCCGGTGTCTCGCGGATGCGCCCGAAGCCGGGGAAGGGCATGTGCGTCGTCATCAGCAGCGCGGCGGCGGCGGGAGCCGCCGCGAGCAGGGCATCGCGCGAGGCGATCAGCGCCGCGCCATCGCGCCCGGTCGAGACCCACTCGCGGTGAGGCACCTCGCAGGGGTGATGGAAGAGATCGCCGAGGAAGTAGAAGGTCGCGCCGTCCGAGACGACGCGGACGATGCAGTGGCCCTCCGACTCGCCCGGCGCGGCGATCATCGTGATTCCCGGCGCGATCGTGCGCCCCACATCGACCAGTTCGAGCTTGCTCGCCGCCGCGACCGGGCCGAGGTGCTTCGCCAGCAACGAGGTCGGTCGGTCACGCTCAGGGTTCCCCTCCCAATCGGCGCGACCGATGTAGTAGGTCGCGTTCGGGTAGCGCGGCACCCACTTGCCGTTGTGCTCGACCGCGCCGCCCGCGATATGATCGCTGTGCGCGTGCGTGATCAGGACGTGGGTGATCTCCTCCGGCGTCACGCCGAGCGAGGCCAGCCCCGCGACCACGCCGGGCGAGCGTTGGTGACGCGGCGCGCGCCATTGCGACTCCGGCCCCGGAGCGTCGAAGCCGAGATCGATCAGGATCGAGGCCGCGCCGAGGCGGATGTGCGCCACGTTGTAGCCGAGGATGATCTCGTCCTGGTCGTTCGCCTCGACCTCGCGCCGCCACTCCTCGCGCGGCACCAGCAAAGCCTGCATGATCGCCGAAAGCCCCGCGCCGTCCGAGATCGCGCTGACGGTCGCCTGCCCCACGGTGCGGGACGCGACGTAAGCGGTCGTGTCGATGCTGCTCATCGTTCCCCTTCCCACCAATGACCCGTCGCCCCGGCATGGGGCGCGGTTGCGGCACGATGCGGCGAGGGCAGTATCTGGCCTGGGGCTGCCCCATGCAACTTGGCGCGGGCGCAGGTGCCCGCCGACACCGACTCAGGGCCGCCTGGGTGGGTGGATGTAGCGTCCGGCGCTATCCCGGATGCGGATACGGTGGTCGGGGTGTTCCTGGCCGACGAGGAGGAGGAAGCGGTTGACGACAGCTGGGGCGTAGGTATAGGCATCGAGGCCGACCCCGTGTTGCTCGCAGACGCACGCCACGTCCTTCTGGTCGATCGAGGCGATCAATGCCGGGCGTGTCGTATCCTTGTCGCAGATGAGGCAGCGCATCGTGATTTCGTGTGTCATAGCGAACCCCCTTCGCGGTCGTGGTGATTCGGTAAGGGTGCGATCGGACAAGGGGAAGAGGGGATTTCCTGTTGCAATCATCGCACATGCGCGCAAGCCCGCGCCCCTCGTGCATGGTGATGGACACTCCAGGCGTGGCGCGGCATAATCGCGCGGTGAATGGAGTCGCCGGGAATGGCTGTGCCCTGGCGCGGCGCGGGGACTGTGGCGGGCCGGTATGGCCGGGAGGATGGCGCGATGGTGGCGAATCACGAATCGCCGACAACGACGGTCGGGACGACGAATACTCCGCGCGGCACGGTGCTGGGGATCTATACCGCGCCCGCCGCCGGTGCGCCGATGGTGTCGCGGGAGCGCGTGCCGGTCGTCGCGGGGCGCGGGCTGGCGGGGGACCGCTACTTCGACGGGCGTGGGTATTACTCGCAGGTGACGCCGCTGACCGGGCGTCGCCTGACGCTGATCGCGGCGGAAGCGCTCGCTGCGCTGGCGGCGGAGACAGGGATCGTGCTGGGTGCCGACGAGTGCCGCCGCAACCTCGTCACGCGCGGGATCGACCTCGACGCCCTGATCGGCAAGCGTTTCCGGGTCGGGACGATCGAGTGCTACGGCGAGCGCCCCTGCCCGCCGTGCGGCTATCTGGAGCAGCTGACCGGCCTGAAAGGGGTGAATCGCGGCCTCACCGCTCGGGGCGGCATCCGCGCCGAGATCCTCCTCGACGGCGAACTCGCCGTCGGCGACGTGGTGGCGCTGAGCGACATCGTCCCCTGATCCTCGCCCGGCCCCACGATGGCACCGAGGGGGCGTGGCGGGCCATTGTCCCGTCGCACCCTCGATCGCGGCGTTTGGCATGGCCCTGCCAGGGTGGTAGAAGAAGGGTACGGGCCGCGCGGAGTCGCGCACATGCCAGGAGCGATCGAGGGTAGGATGCATGAGTGAGTCAACAACGTTCGGCGTCGCGGTCTTCGGTTGCGGGGGGGTGTCGGACGGCCATTTCTCGGCCTACACGACGAACCCGCAGGCGCGACTGATCGCGGCGGTCGATGTCCGTCCGGCGCTCGCACAGGCGGCGGCGGAGCGTTGGGGCGCGGACCGGTGGTATAGCGATGTGGACGAGGCGCTGGCCGATCCGGCGATCCAGGTCGTCGATCTCTGCCTGCCGCACCAGCTCCACGCGCCGATCGCCATCGCCGCCGCGCGCGCGGGCAAGCATATCTTCGTCGAGAAACCGATCGCGAACACGCTCGCCGAGGCCGACGCGATGATCGCGGAATGCGAGCGTCATGGCGTCCTGCTGATGGTGGACCAGACGAAGCGCTATCAGAATCGCCACCGCACGCTGAAGCGCCTCCTCGATGCGGGGACCATCGGCACGCCGCTCCTCGTGCGCGCCGCCTACTTGCAGGACATCACCTACAGCTGGCAGCACATGGAGCCCCAGCGCTTGGCGACCTACTGGAAGCAGGATGGCGTCATCGCCGGGATCGGCATCCATGTGCTCGATCTGCTCCGCTGGCTCGTCGGCGAGGTCAGCGAGGTCCAGGCGGTCGCCTCCACCAGCGCCCTGATCGATCCGGCGCGGCAGACCGAGGATACCGGGATCGTGACGCTGCGCTTCGCGAATGGCTGCGTGGGCGAGGCGACGGTGTCGTATGTGCTGAAAGACCCGCGCCTCGCGGCCAACTGGGACGTGATGCCGATCGAGATCTTCGGCAGCACCGGGTCGATCCGCATGGACTGGGACGACACGATCACCATCACCGCCCCCGGCAGCGGCGGGGTGGCCGGTGAGGGGATCGTGCAGCTCGCGTCCCAACCGCCGATCGGCGCGCCCCGCCCGCCGCGCGAGGCGATGGCCGGCGCGATCGATCACTTGCTCGATTGTCTCCGCACGGGCGCGCAGCCGCTGACGCATGGCACCGATGCGCGCGCCTCGCTGGAGTTGGTCGAGGCCGCGTACCAGTCGATCCGCGCGGGGCGTCCGGTCCGGCTGCCGCTGCCGTCCGTCGCAACAGATACGGCGCGCGCCGCAGGGGCGGGGACGTGATGGATGCGCGATCACCTCAGCCGGGATCGAACGCGATCCCGGCGTAGATATCGCTGAGCGCGAGTGTGCAAGCGCCTGGGTGTAACGGGAGCGTGCTTTCCATCGTGGCGTAGGTGCTGAGGATCCAGCGATCCCCCGACTCGCGCAGATAGTGTTCGATCGTAGGCCGCTCCTGCGCGATCAGCAGGTATTCTCGCAGCGTGGGGATCAGGCGATAGCGCTGGAATTTCAGCCCGCGATCGTATCCTTCGGTTGATGGCGAGAGGATCTCGGCGATGAGAATCGGATCGAGCAAGGTATCGTGCTCGTTGTCCTCGAAGCGGGGTGTGCCGCAGACCACGGTGATATCGGGATAGGTATAGGTGCCGCGTGCGGGGATCGCCACGCGCAGATCGCTCGGGAGCGCCTCGCATGGCCCGCCACGCAACCGGGCGTAGAGCGCGGCGAGGATCCGTGTCTGGATCAGGTTGTGGCGATAGCTCGCCCCGACCATCGCGACGATCTCGCCGTCGATGTATTCGTGCTTCTCTGCGCCCCGACGTTCCAGGGTCAGGTATTCTTGGCGACTGCTGCTTCGCTGTGGCTCCGCCGCCATCTGGCACCTCGCGATCGCTATCGTCATGGCGAGAGCGAGCATAACAGGCAGGAAAAGGGCGGGGCAAGTCGGGCAGAAGCCCTCAGGCAACGCACTCGGTGTGGTAGCGGTTTGCCATCAGGCGCGAAGAGTAACGCCGCGCCGCTAATACATCGTCGCGCTTCAGTGTGGGGTATGCCTCAAGAAGTTGCTCGATGCTATCGCCCGCGCCGAGGAATTCAAGGATGGTTTGCGCGCTGATACGGATGCCTCGGACAACAGGGCGACCATTGCAAATATCCGGGTGGATCGCGATGCGCTCTTCCATGCGTCTTCCTTATGCTGTGTGTCGGCGCTCGCGGCGTGATGGGCAGGCTCGATAGTCGGGAGCGTAACAGGTGGACGTATGCGGCGGCAAGGGTGGTGGTGGACACGGGCGGTATCGTCGGGAGCGTGTGCGAGGTGTTGTTGTCGCCGGAGCCGGGAGTCGCCCCGGCGCGCTTGTGTTCGCTCACGTTCGCTCGCCGTTGTTCCCCAGCGTGGCGAGCAGGGTTGGCAGGCGCGCGGGGAGCTCGCGCGGGAGGTAGCCGAGCGGCCCGACCGTCTCCGCCAATTCGTCGGCGGCGAGCGCGTGGAGGTGGACCCCCCAGGCCGCCGCTTGCAAGGGAGACGCGCCGCGCGCGAGTAGCCCGCCGATGATGCCGACCAGCACATCGCCGGACCCGGATACCGCGAGGCCGACATTCCCGGCCTGATTGACGTAATGATGGCCCTCCGGGTCGACGATCCGCGTCTCGCGCCCCTTGAGCGCGACGACGGCGCGGAACCGCGCGGCGATGGTGTGGGCTGCCGCTGCGGGATCGTCGGCGATGCGCTCCTCGTCCCAATCGAGGAGTTGCGCCGCCTCGGTCGCGTTCGGCGTGACGATCAGGCGACCGTCGAGGCGGCGCCCCAACGCCTCATCCACCCCGGCGAGCGCGGCGGCGTCCACGACCAGGACGCTGGTCGGCAGCCACTCGACGACGCGGCGGACAAGCGCCGCCGCACCGTCCGGCTCGACCAACCCCGGCCCGACGATCGTCGCCGACGCGCCACGGCAGAGGAGCTCCAGGTCGGCCAGTTGCTCGGGATCGGGGGCACCGCTGGGGAGAGCGGGGAGGGCCGCAATTAGCGCCTCCGGGATCGCCACGCCGAGCGCGGGCGCGACCGGGGCCGCCACCGCCAGTTGCAGCTTGCCCGCCCCCGCGCGCAACGCCGCCGTCGCCGCCAGGAGCGCCCCGCCCGGCACGCGCGCATCCCCGCCGATGACCAGGATCCGCCCGCGCGCCTCCTTGTCGGCGTCCGCGCCCGGCTCCGGGAGCGCCCAACCGCGCAGGAGTGCCCGCGTGATCACCTGGCCTCCGCCAGGGTTGGCCTCGTCGGTGGCGGCGTCCGCCTGTTTCGCGGGGGACTCGCGCCGCGTCGCGCTCGTTGTGCTGGCCGCAGCGGTCGTGGGTGCGGCGGTGGCCGGGGCTGAATCGGCGGTTTCCGGGGCATCGCGGCGCATCGTCTCCTGCTCCTGTTCCGGCTCGACGGGTGGCGTGTGGGCGGGGCGCTCGGCGGTGACGGCTACCGGCACGTCGGCCAGATGCGCGACGCTATTGAAGGCTTGCAGGGTGAGGTGTCCCTCCGCGCGCCGGTAGGCGGTGACCGAGGTGTTGGCGATCTCGCCCGGCTGCTCCAGCGCGAGCACGCCCGCCTCGTCCAGCCCTTCGAGCACGTAGCGCAGGCAGACCACCACGACCTGATGGGTGACGATCAGCACGCGCCGATCGGCGTACTCGGTGCGGAGGAGTTCGACCAGCGAGCGCAGGCGCAGGATCACGTCGCACCAGCTCTCGCCGCCGGGCGGGCGATAGTAGAACTTGCCGAGTTGCCCATACGCCTCCGCCTCCGCCGGGTAGCGCGCGATGATGCCCGCGCGCGTCAGCCCTTCGAGGCGTCCGGCGTCCTTCTCGCGCAGGCGTTCGTCGGTCACGATCGGGAGCGGCGCGCGCTCGCCCCGACGCCGATCGGGCCGTTCCTCACCCGCGACCGGCGCACCGGTCTCGATCGCGCCGAAGAGCGGCCAGCCCGCCGCCTCGGCGATGTGCGCGGCGGTCTCGCGGGTACGGTGATAGGGCGAGACGAGGATCGTCGTCGGTGCCCTCCCCGCTTCGCGCCCGAACCAATGGCCCAGCGCGTTCGCCTGCGCGATGCCGCGCTCCGAGAGCTGGATGTCGGGATCGCGCGCTTGCACGCCGATCGTCGGTGAACCGCTCGATTGCGCCGCGATGCGTGCGGCGTTACCGACGCTCTCCGCGTGGCGCACCACCCACAATTGCTCCGGCCAGGCCGCATCGCCCATCGTCTCCCCCTCCACCCCTTGCCACGTTCCTGTTGTCCTCCCTTCGCAGGGGCGGTGCCTCGGCTACGCGCCGCATGGCGGATGGGCGGCGGCGCGTGCGCCGTCGCCGATATCGCCACGCCAGATCGGCGGCGCGATCCTGCTTCGTCGGTGATGAGTCGGCGGTCCAGACGGTGCGAGTGGTGCCGAGCATCTCGGGAGCGTGAGAGAATGTTGGCGTGCGGTTTGGCGGTTCGGGCGATCAGCGCACGGGATGCTACGATATGTGACCGCGTTTGGTATGTCACACGTTTGATAGATGGAAGCGTTGATGTTTATATGCCGTATCGCCGGAGCCGCGCTCCTTTCGTGTCATCCATTGCCGCCTCTTGAACGTATCGTATGGTGATGGTGCCCTTCTTGCCGCAGCGCTCCGCGCCTGAGCCCGCCCCGGCGATCGGCGCACGGGATGCTGCCACGCTATACGAACAGGGGCGCTTCAAGAGATGAGAACAGAGATAGGGGTGCGCTTCGGGGTGCTATACGAATAGGGGAGCGGTGCTGCTGCCTTGTAACGAGGCGGTGCGTCTTTATGGAGTAGGTGGAATGGCGACGCCCCGGCCTCGCGTGAGCGATGGCGCGGACGGGAGCGACGTGAGGGACGGGGGCAGATGATCGGACGCGCCGCCTGGCGGGCCGTGGCAGCGGGGTGCGGGGCCGGGCTCTTCCTGACCGCGACGATGCTCCTCGTGCGCCTCTGGCTCGGCACGCTCACTTTCCCGGAACGGATCGCGGATGGCGTGCTGCTGCTGATCCCGCAGCAGCTCTTCAGCCTGACGCTCGACCGTTTCGGCTTCGCCGCCAAGCCGCTCCTCTTCGTCGGCATCGTCGCGGCGCAGGTGGCCTTTGCCGGGATCGGCGGCTTCCTCTATTGGACCCTGGCCGTGCTCCTGGCCGGGCGGCTCGATCTGACGCACCCCGTCGCGGGTGGCGCGAGCGGGGCGCTCCTCGGCGTCGCGATCGACTTCGCCCTGCTGCCCGCGCTCGGCATCGTCGCGCCGACCGCCGCGCGTGGCGGCGTGGCGTTGGCCCCGGCGCTCGCGCAGGCGGGGTTGCCCGGCCTCGCCTACGGCCTGGCGCTCGTCGTACTCCTGCGCCTGGCGACCCCGCCGCGCGCGCGGCGCGCGGCGGTGAGTGAGGCGTTCGTCGTGGAACGGGCGGAGGTCGCGCGGCGCGCGGCGATCGCTTTGCTGTTGTCGAGCGGCGGGGCGCTGGTCACCGCGCTCGCCCTGCGTCGCCTGCTCGGCGGGGCACCCGCTGCCGCGCCGCGCGCGAACGTCCCCCTCCCCGCCGCGACCGACACCGGATCGCTGCCGACAGCGCTTGCCGCGAGCGCCCCCCCGGCCACCGCGCCGACATCGACCACCGCGCCTCTCGCCGCCACGGCACCCGTCACCGTCACGGCGAGCTCGTCCCCCGCAGCCGGGGCCATCGGTGGGGCGTTGCCCGGCGTGACGCCGAGCATGGTCGCCACCGCCCCGCCGACCGCTTCGACGCCGACTGTGCCGGCGACACCGCCGATCGCCGTCAGCGGACCGGCGATTCCGGCGGCGGTCGCGCCCGCGCTCACGCCGACCGCGCAGTTCTACCTGATCTCGAAGAATCTGGTCGATCCGGCGCTCGTCGGCAATCTCTGGGAGTTGACGATCGGCGGTTTGGTTAACCAGCCACGAACGATGCGCCGCGACGAGTTCTTATTGCTCCCCCCGGTCAAATTCGCCGCGACCCTCGAATGTATCAGCAACGAGCCGGGCGGCGACCTGATCGGCACGGCGACCTGGGCCGGCGTCCCCCTCCGCACCCTGCTCACCGGCGTCGGGATCCGCCCCGAGGCGACGCACGTCGTCTTCACCTGTGCGGACGACTATGTGGAACGTCTGACGCTCGCCCAGGCGCTCGATCCGGCGACGGTCCTCGTCCACACCATGAACGACGCGCCGCTGACCCAGAAGCACGGCTTTCCGGTGCGCCTGCTCGCCGCCGGGCGCTACGGCATGAAGAATCCGAAGTGGGTCGTGCGGCTCGACCTGATCGCCGGGTCGATCCCGAGCTACTGGTCGCAGCGCGGCTGGAACCCCGATGCGCCGGTGCAGGTCTTCACGCGGATCGACGCGCCGCAGGGCGCGGTGCCGGTGGGGCCGGTGACGGTCGGCGGCGTCACGTATGCCGGAGATCGCGGCATCTCGCGCGTCGAGATCAGCGCCGACGATGGGGCGACCTGGCTCCCCGCCGAACTCGAAGCGCCCCTCTCGGCGACCACCTGGGTGCGCTGGGTAGCCCGGTGGACCCCGTCCGCGCCGGGCACCTACACCCTCAGTGCGCGCGCCTTCGAGGCCGACGGCACGCCGCAGGTAGCGCAGACGACCATGCTCAATCCGGGCGGCTCGACCGGTTATGGGCGGCGCACCGTGATCGTCACCCCCTGAACGTACGCGATGCTTGCCGTGTATGCACTGTCAGCGGATCCTTCATGCGCGGCTCCTGTGGCGATTGTGCGGCGGCACCCTTTGCTCGACAATAGCCTCGGATGCTCGTGGTCAGGTGTCGCCTAGCAACTGTGCTGCGGCACGGCGCGCGGCTGCTTCGCGAATTGGAGGCCACCCGATGATCGCCGATCTCACCCCGCTCGCCGCCCTCCCGGCGGTCGCGCGGGCCGAGTGCGCCCTGCTCGAGCGCATCGATCCCGACCGGATGATGCGCGATGTCGCGTATCTCAGCACCCTGGAACGCCTCGCCGGGACGGCGGACGAGGCGGCAGCTTTCCGTTACCTCGCCGACGAGTGCCGCAAGGCCGGGATCGCGGATGTGCGCGAGGAGGCGTTCGACGCCTTCCTCTCGTTCCCCATCTCCGGCACCCTGCGCGTGGACGGTCTCGGGCCGATCCGCGCCAAGACCCGCGCCTTCGCCGTCTCGACCGGGGGCGCGACGATCGGCGGCGAGCTCGTCTTCGTGCCGACGAAGGGCGGCACCGCCCTCTTCAGCGGCGACGGCTCGCGCGATTACGACGACATCGATGTGCGCGGCAAGATCGTGATCTCCGATCGCGGTCGCCCGGATACGATCCTGGCGGCGGGGCGGGCGGGGGCACTGGCGCATATCCACTACTGGGCCAGCGACGAGGACGCCATCCACGAGCAGATCACGACGACGATCTGGGGGACACCGACCCCCGATAGCATCGGGCGGCTGCCGACGATCCCCGCGCTCGGCGTGACGCGCGATGATGGCTTACGGATCGTCGAACTGGTGCGAGATGGCGGTGTGCGCGCCGCCTTCAGCACGGTCGTGGAAACCGGCTGGCGGCGGATTCCGATCCTCACGGCGCAGATCCCCGGCACCGGCTCGGACGACTTCGCCTTCCTCAACGGCCACGTCGATTCGTGGCACTACGGCACCACCGACAACGCCACCGGCAACGCCGCCTGCCTCGAACTGGCGCGGATCGCCTCGGCCAGTCGCGCCGAACTGACGCGCGGGGTGCGGATCTGCTGGTGGTCGGGCCACTCGCAGGGACGCTACGCCGGGAGCGCCTGGTACGCCGACCAGTATTGGGAGGAGCTGCACGACCACGCGATCATCAACATCAACATCGACTCCCCCGGTGCCAGGGGGGCGACGCGCTACGACGTGGTGACGATGGCAGCGGAGGCGGAGGGTCTCGGCACCGCCGTGGTGCGCGACCTGACCGGGCAACACGCCGAGGCGGAGCGCCCCACCCGCGCGGGTGACCAATCGTTCTGGGGGCCGGGCATCCCCTCGCTGTACATGCTCCTCTCGCATCTGCCGCAGGAGCGGTGGGCCGCGGTGGGCGGCTGCGGGATGAACTGGTGGTGGCACACGGAGGCGGACACGCTCGAAACCGCCGACCGCGAGGTGCTGGCGCTCGACACGCGCATCTACGCCGCCACGATCGCGCGTGTCTGCGCGGGTCCGGTCCTGCCGTTCACACTGGCCGAGTCGGCGCGCGAGATCGACGCGTTGCTGGCCGACTACGCGGTCAAGGCCGATGGGCGGCTCGACCTGGGGACCGCGCGCGCCCGTGCGGCGACGCTAATCGCGGCGCTCGACGAACTCGACGCGCGCGCGGCGGCGGCGGTCGCGGGTGATCTCGACCCGATGAGCGCGGAGGCGCTGGCGCTCGTCGCCGCGCAGAAGGGCGTTTCGCGCGCGCTGGTGCCGCTGCGCTACACGACCGGGGAGCGTTTCGGACACGATGCGGCGATGCCGGCCCCCGCGCTGCAAGCGCTCCGCGACGCCCCGGCGCTCGCCACGCTCGACCCGGCGGGAGACGAGGCGCGCTTCCTGCACACGGCCCTCGTGCGGCGGCGCAATGCCGTCACCCAGACATTGCGGGCTGCCCTCGCGGCGGCGATATTGCCGACCGCGTGATGGTGGGCAAATACTGCGCGGGTCTACGCGCGTACACCCGATAGCGGATATCCCTTGACGTAGCGATGAGGAGATGAGGATGGCCGACACGATGACCCCGGCGGCGACCTGGCGCGGCGGCGCGGCCGAGGCGCACTTCCTGGGGGCGCTCAACACCGACGTGCCGTGGGCACTGGTCAACGAATTCACCCGGTTCGTCCGCGAGGCGGGCACGGAGGGCGAGGCGCGGGCGGTCGCGGCGATCACGGGTCGCCTCGATACGTGGGGCGTGCCGTACACCGTCCATCGCCCGCGCTGCTACATCAGCCTGCCGCGTGGCGCGACCGTCACCGCCACCCTCGATGACGGCACGACGCGCGAGTTCAAGGGCACCACCCCCGGCTTCGCGATCCCGACCGGCGCGGCGGGGATCACGGCGGACCCGGCTGTGGTGCGGGCGGGGCACGCGACGAGCAGCGGCACCCTCTTCGCCGATCTCGGCGCGGCGATCGCCGGGGTCGAGCTGGGCGGCAAGATCGCGATCCTGGACGCCCTGCCGATGCCCGCGCGCGTCCGTGACCTGACGGTGGCGGGGGCCGCCGCCGCGATCTTCATCAGCCCCGGCAAGAACGTCCACGAGGGGATCTGCACCCCGATCTGGGGCTCGCCCGATCTGGACACGGTCGATCAGCTGCCGACCCTCAGCGTCGCCGAGATCAACAACCCCGACGGGCGGTGGTTGAAGGAGCAGGCGAGCGCCGGGAAGATCCGGGAGCTCGTCGTCCGCGCGAACCTCGATACCGGCTGGCGCGCGATCCCGGTCACCGTCGCGGAGATTCGCGGCGCGACGAACCCGGACGAGTTCGTCCTCGTCCACGGCCACCTCGACTCCTGGGGTAAGGGGATCGGCGACAACGCCACCGGCGACGCCACCCTGCTCGAACTGGCGCGCGTCCTCCAGGCCAACAGCGGCAAGCTGGCGCGCAGCGTGCGGATCGCCTGGTGGAGCGGCCACTCGCACGGGCGCTACGCCGGGAGCACCTGGTACGCCGACGCCTTCGGCCTCGACCTGATCGAGCACTGCGTCGCCCAGGTCAACATCGACTCCCCCGGTTGCCGCTGGGCGACCGAGTACCGCGACCTCTCGGTGATGCCGGATCTGGTCGGCTTCACCAGCGCCGTGATCCGCGACATCACCGGGCAGACGACCGAGGCGGAGCGCCCCCTGCGCGCGGGCGACTACAGCTTCAACAACCTCGGCATCTCCGGCACGATGATGCTCTCCTCCACCATGTCGCAGGCGGTCGCGGACGAGCACGGCTACTACGCGGTCGGCGGCTGCGGCGGCAACATCGCCTGGCACACGGTCGATGACACGATCGCGATCGCCGACCGCGACAACCTGGCGCGCGACATCGGCGTCTATGGCGCGCTCGTCTGGCGGCTCGCCAACGCCCCGATCGTCCCGCTCGATCTCGCCGCCGCCGGTGCCGATCTGCGCGGCCATCTCGCCCGCTACGCCGCGCAGTTGGGCGAGCGCTTCGACCTCGGTGAGGCGCTGATGGCGGCGGACGCGCTGATCGCGGCGGCGACAACGTTCCAGGGGGCGGACACGACCGGTGCCGCCGCCGACCCGGCGAATGTGGCGCACAACCGGGCGCTCCTGCGCGCCGGGCGGCTGCTGACCGCGCTCAGCTACGCGCAGCGGGGCGCCTTCCGCCAGGACGCCGCGCTCGACATCCCGCCGATCCCCGACCTCGCCGCCGCCGTGCGCGCCCTCGATGCGGCGATGCCGGGCAGCGACACCGCCGATCTGGCCGGGGTTTCGCTGCTGCGCGCGCGCAACCGCGCGATCTGGACCTTGCGCGAGGCCGCGCGGGAGTTGCGCTGAGCACCGCCGCTACGTTGACTGATAAGAGGGGGCGGGGCAATTGCCCCGCCCCCTGTGCCATTTTCTGTAACCGAGCATGTCCCCAGGTCGGCCTACCGAGGTAAAGTCCTTGCTCTGGCTCGCGTTGGACCCAATACCGTACCCGCACCCTTTGGCCGCAGTAGTAGCCCCGCGCGACTACTTCGTGCCCTCGATTTGCGCCTCTATACGGTCGTAGCCTTTGACTTTATATATGAGTGTCGAGGTCGCCCAACTGATGATGAAGATACCGATGATGAGGTAGCCAATGACTTCGAAGTCAAGGTTACCGATCCAACCCCAGAACGGCCCTTCGAGCGCCAGCTTGTCCCCGATGATGCTCAGGAACTCGATCGTGCCGACCACTAAGGCGATGAGTACCGAAACCAGGGTGATGTTCATGTTGTAGTAGAGCTTGCGCACCGGTTTGACGAAGGCCCAGCCGTAGGCTCCTAGCATCATGATCGAGTCGGTGGTGTCGACGAGGCTCATGCCGGCGGCAAAGAGGAAGGGGAAGAGCAACACAAAGATGGCGGGCATTCCTTTGCCTGCTGAAGCGGCAGAGATGCCGAGGAGAGCCACCTCGCTGGCGGTGTCAAAGCCGAGGCCGAAGAGGAGGCCCAACGGGTACATTTTCCAGCTCGTATCGATGGCGCGCACCAATGGTCCGAAGAAGCGGTTCATCATGCCACGCTGTGCCAGAAACTCCTCCAGTGTCTCCTCGCTGTACGTGCCACCGCGCGCCACGCGGCGGAACATGCGGAAGATGTCGAGGAATACCAGCAGGTTGATAAAGCCGATGATGTAGAGGAAGAAAGCCGAGACGCTGGTGCCGATTAGACCCCCGACGCCCTCTAAGGCGGGTATGCTGTTCTCCACCAGACTGGCGGCGATGGCGACGACGACGCTCAACAGGACAACGATGGTTGAGTGGCCCAGAGAGAAGAAGAAGCCGACCGCGACCGGGCGCTTGCCCTCCTGCATCAGCTTGCGGGTGACGTTGTCGATGGCGGCGATATGGTCGGCGTCCACCCCATGCCGCAAGCCGAAGGTGTAGGCCAGCAGCCCGGTGCCCAGGACGAAGGCGTATTGGGTCGAGACGAGCAGCGTCAGCACCCAGAGGACGACGTTAGAAACGATCAGGATAGCGTACATGGCGATGACTTTTCCGCGCACTTGCTCGGACTGATCGTTGAGAATGAGTCGTACCCAACCGGGGCGTCGTACGGTCGCGTCCATCGTACCTCCACGCTGCAGAATCTTTCCGGGGCGCGCGCCCCGGTCATGTGTCCCCATGCTGCCTATTTGTTACGATGCTGACCTCGGATGAACGACATCGTGTCTTGTCCAGGTCGCCGCTTCGATGAGCGCTCATGAGGGTACGACCGGTCGCAAATAGTGCGACGGGAGGACGATGAGCGAGCAAGGGGAGCAACAGCGACGATGCGGGTGGGATCCCCCGCTCCTCACGGGCCGATCGTACATCGCCAGTATAGCAATCGCCGGACCACTCGTACAGCCGGGAAAGGAGCTACCGCTGCATGGCCGCGAAGCGTGGTAGGTGTGGTGCGCCAACGAATATGATCGCTAACTAGATTTGTCGGCGCGGCGCAGCCTCAGGGCGTGGCGACGGTCAGCGCATCGAGCAGGGTGCGCGCCGCCCGGCTGAGGTAGCCGTGCCGACGATAGATCGGCGGTACATCGCGAACCGACACCGCCCGACAGCCGCACGATTCATGGGTAGCGGGACCCATCCGTACGACCCGCGCCGCATCGCGGCATTGCCGCGTTCGCATCGCACGCCGATACGACATAACGGCTGATCGCTTGACAGACGCCGCGAAATTCGTTACCTGTGCCTTGCACCGTTGCTCGTCGCCGTGGGGTGGTGCCCGCCGTGGGGGCGGGGGAGGATGCGCGGTGCGGGGAAAGGAAAGGACGATGCTCCGGTTCGCCTACAGCACCATCAACTGGGGCGCGACCTGCGATCTGCCGACGGCGCTGGCGGAGATCCGCGAGGCCGGGTGGGGCGCGGTCGAGTTGTTCGGCCATGCGCTCGACCATCTCGGGCCGCGCGAGACGCTGACGGTGGCGCTCGACGGTCTCGCGGTGGCGACCTTCTTCGGCTCGGTCGCCCTGCCGATCACGGAGCAGCAGCGGGTCACGCACCGCGCACAGATCGCCTACGCCGCCGAACTCGGCGCGGCGGCATACGGGATCGTCGGGGGGCAGCGGCCGCGCTATCGCCCGCCGACCGACGCGGAGTACGCGGAACTCTCCGCCTTCCTCGAAGAGTTGGCGGTCTACGGCGCGGCGCGCGGCGTGGCCGTCTCCTACCACCCGCACACCGGCTGCACCGTGGAGACGGCGGACGAGACGGCGACTCTGCTGCGGGGGACGAGCGCGCTGCGCCTCTGCCTCGACGCCTCGCATATCGCGCTCGTCGCTGAGGACCCGCTGACGGTATTCGAGCACTTCTGGGACCGGCTCGGCTACATCCATCTCAAGGACTGGGCGCGCGGCAAGTTCGTCGAGTTGGGCCGGGGGACGATCGGCATCGACTTCCCGGCGCTCCTCGGCGCGTTGGCGGCGCGGGACTTCGCGGGCTGGGTCGTGATCGAGAACAGTCGCAGCGATGTCTCCCCGCTGGCGAGCGCACGGCTCAACGCCGCGTACCTGACCGACCTCGGTTACACGATCGAGCCGCAGGGGCCGCGATGACGGCGATCACGTTCGGTTTCTGTGTGCCGATCTTCGCCGCGCCCGGCCTGCGGCTTTTCCGCACGCCGGGCTACGCCGCGCTCGACACCGCGACGACGATGGGGCTGGCGCTGACCGCCGAGCGGCTCGGGTACGCGGCGCTCTGGGTCGCGGACCACCTGATGCTCGGTCGGGATGAGGCGATCCTGGAAGGGTGGACGACCCTCGCCGCGCTGGCGGGCGCGACGCGACGGGCGCGGCTGGGGCTGATCCATCAGGCGCATCCCTTCCGGCACCCGGCGCTGGTGGCGAAGATGACGGCGACGCTCGATCAGATTAGCGGCGGGCGCTTCACCTACTTCCTCGATGGCGGCAATAGTCGGTGGGAATACCTGGCCTATGGCCTGTCGTGGAGCGACGACGCCGACGAGCGGGTCGCGCGGATGGTCGCGGGCCTGACGGTGACGCGCGCCCTCTGGGCCGCGCGCGCGCCGGTGACGATCGGCGCGGGGGATTATCGGGTCGTCGAGGCGGTCTGCAATCCGCCGCCGATCCAGCGGCCGGGGCCACCGGTCTGGTTCGGCGGCGTCCACCCAGCGATGCTGCGCGCCTGCGCCGAGGGGGGGCAGGGGTGGAATACCACGCCGGTGTCGGTGTCGGGGTTGCGGGAAGGGCTGGGCGCGCTCGCACGGGCTTGCACGGCGGCGGGGCGCGATCCGGCGACGCTGACCAGGAGCCTCGAAATCCAGGTGTTGATCGCGCCCGACCGCGCCGCGCTCCGCCAGCAATTGCGGACGATCGCGGCGCTCGACCCGGATGTGGCCGCGCCCGACCCGGCCCTCGCAGCCTTCATCGCCGGGACGACCGACGAGCCGCCGCCCGCGCTGCGCGAGACGACGCTGATCGGCACCCCCGCCGAGGTGACCGCGCAGCTCCGCGAGTACGCCGAAGCCGGGATCGACCACGTCATGCTCTGGTTCCTCGACGCGCCGAGCGCGGCGGGGCTGACACTGTTCGCGGAGCAGGTCTTCCCGGCGTTCTGGGACGGCGCGGTCTGAGTTGGCGGTGAGCACAGTATTGTCATCCCCGCCTGCGGAGCTGTGCGCGGGTGTTGAGCGATGGGAGGGATAGATCGTGACCGCACGCCGCCCGAAGGTGCTCCTCGCCTTCAATCAGCGCGTCTACGAGGATTACTTCCGTCCCGCCGACCGGGAGCGCCTGAGCCGGTTCGCCGCGTGGGAATGGCTCCCCTCGGAAGGCGGGCAACACTTCGGGGCCAACGACGACCCGGTGGCGCGGGCGGCGTTGCTCGCGCGGATCGGGGATGCCGATGGGCTGGTCGTCTGCCACGGTGCGCCGCTGATCGACGCCGCGATCCTGGAGGCCGCGCCGCGCCTGACGCTCATCGGGGAGTTGGAGGGGGATCGCTTCGCGGAGCGGATCGACCTCGACGCGGCCTGGGCGCGCGGCGTCCGCACGGTGGACACGACGCACGGCTCGTCGTACCCGGTCGCGGAGTGGGCGCTGGCGCTGATCCTGATTTCCTTGCGGAACGCGGGCGCGCACTTCCGCCAGATCATCCGGCACCAGGAGTACCGCAACCCCCAGGCGGGGTGGCTCCCCTCGCGCTTGCAGGGGAAGAAGGTGGGGCTGATCGGCGGCGGGCACATCGCGCGCCGCCTGATCGCCTATCTGGAGCCGTTCGGCTGCGACATCCGGGTCCACGACCCCTACTTGCCGAAGGTGGTCGCGGAGGTGCTGGGCTTCCTGCTCACCTCGCTCGACTTCGTGCTGGCGGAGTCGGAGGTGGTCGTCTGCCTCGCGCCGCTGACCCCGGCGACGCGCCGGCTGCTCGGCCGGCGCGAGCTGGACCTGCTGCGCCCCGGCACCGTCTTCGTCAACGTCTCGCGCGGGGCGATCGTCGATCCCGACGCCCTGATCGCGCGGCTGCGACGGGGCGACATCGTCGCCGGGCTCGACGTCTTCGACCCGGAGCCGATCCCCGCCGACAGCCCGATCAAGGAGCTCCCCAACGTCTTCCTCAGCCCGCACATCGCGGGGGCGAACCGGGGCCTCGAAAGCTTCTTCGCGCTGATGATCGACGAACTAGAGCGCGGACTCCACGGCCACGAGACGCTGTACGACCTGACGCCGCGCACCCGCGCCAACCGCACCGGCGCGACACCGCCGCCGGATGGGGTGCGGTGATGTCGCCACGACGAGGGCCGGGGGGCTGGTGTGTATAACCAGCCCCCCGGCCCTTTGCGCGCTTCGGTCTGTACCCCGCTGCGTCGCTCACTCGATGACCAGCACCTCGTGGTCGAGGATCGTGGGGATCGTCGCCGTCACGGTGTTCCCCTCGCGCGCGACGTCGACCGCGCCCTCGCCGACGAGGAGCCGCCCGGTCTCACCGACGACGCCATCCGGCAGGGTGAGGGTGACCTGCAACGGCCCGACCGCGATCAACTCGTGGATCGGCGCGCGCCAGGTCTGGGCGCTTGTCAGGTTGATCAGGTGGAGGATCAGGCGACCCTCCTGGCGGTAGAGGTGACAATCGAGGAAGCCCGCGCCCGTCACGCGCAGCGGCAATTCCTCGCGCGCGACCCAGCGGACGACGTTCGCCAGCAGATCGGCGTGGTCGGGGTGGTTGTCGCGCCCGTAGCAGCGGTCGATGTCGGCGGGGAGGTAGGCGATGCGCCCGCCGCCCGCCGGTTCGCGGACGAGCAGGGCGGGGACGGCGGTGCGCGGCTGGTCCATCCAGGAGATCTCGGGCGGGAAGATCGGGAAGGGCGGGATGAAGGTCAGCAGCGTCTCGGTGTCGTCCGCCGCGCGCACCACTTCGAGCCGCCCGCCGAACGGCAGCACATCGGTCTCCGCGAAGCCCCGGAGCGCCGGGTGTCGTTCGCCGCCAACCACCGGCGGCTCGTCGCCGATCTGCGGGCCATCGACCCCGGCGCGCAACTCCGGCGTCAGCCGCAGGTAGGTGTGCATCGCCCAGGCGTCCCAGGCGTTTCCCGAGGCTGCTTCTGCGCCGTGGAAAGTGCCGGTGGTGGATGCCCCGAAGAGGTCCGCGAGGGCGAAGTCGGGGCGACGCACGCCCCACTCGTCGTAGAGGCTGCTCTCGCCGGTGGCGAGCAGGCCGCCCCCTGCGGCCACGAAGTCGCGGATGGCGGCGCACTGCGCGTCGCTGAGCGCGCCGATGTTCGGCAGGATCAGCGCCTTGAGGCCATGCGCGGCGACATCGCGCGCGATGTGGTCGGCGTGGATCGGCAGATAGGGGATGCGCGCGCGGAGCAGCGCCCCGGCGATGCCGCGCTCCGGCAAGCTGACCCGAACCTCGGCGTTGTCCCGCCCGTAGAAATCGACGTTCTCCTGCGTCCAGACGACGCCGATCGTGGCGACCGGCCGGCGATCGAAGAGATAGCGTTCGTTGGCCTCGTGCCAGCGGAAGAGCGGTTCGGCGGTGCGATACTGTCGGCGATCCTCGTGGTAGGCTCCGATGTGGTGCCACCAGGGCTGGATGCCCCCCGCGAAGCCTTCGAGCGCCCAGAGGCGCGCTTCCGGCGCGGGCTTGCTGGCGAGGCGGAACGTGGGCTGCCCCGCGCCGTACATCGCCATGCTCTCGGGGATCAGCGCCTCCCAGCCGAGCAGGCCGTGGATCAGCTTGCCGCTCTCGCCGTTGTTCCCGAAGCCACGCGCATTCTGCCGGTATTGCGAGTCGAGCATGATGATCGGCGTCCGCTCGCAGAGCGCCTTGTAATCGCGGAAGCGCTGCGCCTGCCCGGTGATCTCGCCGCTATTCATCCCGACCCAGCGGCAATCCTCGCCGCCCGCCTCCTGGGTGACCCGGTTGTTCAGCTCCCAGAGGCTGATCCGCGAGTCGTAGCTCCAACGGATCCACCGGCGATAGATCGGGTCGTCCCAGTCGGCGCGGCGCGGGAGGGCGTGGCCGGTCGCCGCGCGGAAGCTCGCCGCGCAATTGCCGCAGTGGCAGATGCGCGACCGTTCGAGGCCGCTCCAGCTGTTGTCGGTGAGGCCGTCGGGGTGACTGCGCTCGATGATCTCGCGCAGAATCTCCGGCAGATATTCGCGATAGTAAGGGCCGTTGATGCAGGCGATGTAATGCTCGCCCGCGCGATAGGGGACGCCCTCGGCGTCGTGCGTGAACCAGTCGGGGTGCTCCACGTAGAAGCGCTTGTCGGCGCGGTTCGAGTCCATTCGCGCCAGGACCGCCAACCCCTCCTCCCGCGCCGCCGCGACGATCTCGCCGTAGAGGTCGCGGTCACCGAGGAAGCGCGCGCGGTAGTGGAGCGGATGCTTGCTCGGATAGTAGGCGACGATCCCCCCGGCATTGACGATGATCCCCTGGATGCGGGTCCGCCGCCAGTGCGCGCACCACCAGTCGCTGTCGTAGCGGAAGGGGTCGCGCTCGGTCAGGTTCGTCTGGCCCCAGCGCCGCACGCGCCGATACCACGGCCGGCTCGTTTCCATTGCCATGCTACTCCTTCTCTGGCGTTGCTGGCCGGGATGCCGCCCGGCCGATGACGCGGTTAGAGTTCGTCAAAGAATAACCTATTCGTTTACTCCGCTTGAATCCGCAGCAGAATGCGGTTTTCGAGACTTAAGACGGCTAGGTTATCTGTAGACAGACCCTTAGCGCCCGGGCAGCATCCCGGTTTACTTGATGCCGGTCATCGTGATGCCTTGCAGGAAGTATTTCTGGGCCGCGAAGAAGACGATCAGCACCGGGATGATCGAGAGGGTCGCCCCGGCCATCAGGACGCTGATCTGCGTGAAGAACTCCCCCTGGAAGAGTTTCAATGCCACCGGCAGCGTCTGCAATTCGAGGGTATTGAGGAAGATCAGCGGGCCGAACAGATCGTTCCACGATTCGAGGAAGGCGAAGATGCCGACCGCCGCCAGCGCCGGTTTCACCTGCGGCAGCATGATCCGCCAGTAGACCTGGAAGGTCGTGGCCCCATCGAGCCGCGCGGCGTCCTCCAGGTCCATCGGGATCTGCCGGAAGAACTGGCGCAACAGGAAGATCGCGGTGACCGAGTGCAGCACCTTCGGCACCCAGAGGGGATAGTGCGTGTCGATCCAGCCGATGTTCCGGTAGATGATGTAGAGCGGGATCAACGTGACGATACTGGGGACCATCAGTGTCGCCAGCAAGATCGAGAAGGCGAAGTCGCGCCCCCAGAAATCGAGCCGGGCGAAGGCGTAGGCGGCGAGCGGCGTGATCAGCAACACCCCGCCGACGGTCAGGAACGCGAGCTTGAAGCTATTGAAGGCGAAGAGCGGGATGACCTTCAGGACCGCCTGGTAATTCGCCCACTGGAAGTTGCGCGGGAGGAAGGTCGGCGGGGTCGCCAGCACCAGGTATTCCGGCTTGAGGGAGGCGGTGACCATCCAGAGGAGCGGGGCCAGGAAGGCCACGGCCAGGGCGCCCATGACGACGTAGAAGATCAGGTTCACACCGAAGTGGCGGAGTTGCACGGCGGTCTGCGCCTGCCGGGGCGGCACCGGGCGCGTGAGGGGGCTACTCAGTTGGGCCATCGATCATCTCCTTCGCGGTGTCGGCGTGCTCGCACTTCCTGACGGGCATACTTGCCCGGACAACGGTCCCGTCAACGCTAGTACAGCGCGCTCGGAATACCTCGGGAGTATTCTTGGCGACACAGCAGGGAAATCGTACGGTGAAACCCTCGAGAAATACCAGACACGCTGTACTAGTCGTAGACGACCCAGCGCTTCTGTAGTCGCCACTGGATGAAGGTGACCAGGGCGATGGCGATGAAGAGGAGCCAGGCCATCGCCGAGGCGTAGCCGAGGCGCGAGTCCTGGAAAGCGTTCTGATAGAGGTAGTAGATGTAGACGCTGGTGGCGCGCGCGGGACCGCCGCCGGTGAGGACGTAGATGATGCCGAAGACCTGGAACGAGGAGATGAATTGCGTGATCGAGAGGAAGAAGAGCGCGGGGGTCAGCAGCGGCATCGTGATGAAGCGGAACCGGCCCCACGCCGAAGCCCCGTCGATCTTCGCCGCCTCGTAGTACATCTCGGGGATCCCTTGCAGCCCCGCCAGCAGGATGATCATCGGGAAGCCGACGCCGAACCAGACGCTGACGATGATCACCGCCGGGAGCGCCCAATGCCCATCGGTCAGCCAGGATGGCCCGCCGATGCCGACGAGCGAAAGACCCCAGTTCATCACCCCGCCGCGCGGCGAGAAGAAGTAGTTCCAGACCAGGCTGACCGCCACCACATTGGTGACGACCGGGATGAAATAGGCGGTGCGGAACCAGGTGACGCCGGGCATCTTGCGGTTGCAGAGGAGGGCCAGCCCCAGCGCCAGTCCGATCGTCAGCGGGATGTGGCCGCAGACGTAGAGGATCGTGTTCAGCACGCTACGCCGGAAGAATTGATCGCGGGTGAAGAGGCGCTGATAGTTGAACAGCCCCACCCACTGCGGCTGGGTCAGCCCGTCCGAGTTGGTGAACGAGGTGTAGAACGAGACGACGAGCGGGACCACGTAGAAGGCCACCACACCGATCATCACCGGCAGGATGAACAACCAGCCTTCGATGTTCTGTCGCAGACGCCGCCGCGAGATCCCCGTCCGGGTTGTGGGCCGCGCGAGCGCCTTCGCCCTGACTGCCATAGTAACTTTCCCTCGGTGGCGGGCGACGAAGGGGAGCGTGGGAGATTCCCTTCGTCGCCCGCAGTGACCACAGGTTCGCCGCTAGAACTTGCCGCTCAGCGCCTCCTCCACGTCCTTCCGCACCCGGTCGAGGACCGCCTGCGCCGAATCCTGGCCGTTCCAGACCTTGGCGAACTCCTGCCGATAGACGTTGCGCGCGGCCTCGGTGTTCTCGGTGAAGTTGATCACCGTGGCGAACTCGGTCGCCTTGGCGAAGAGCGCGAGGTTCGCCGGGTAGCTCGCGGGCGGTGCCGCGCCGGGCTTCATGTAGCTATTGCTCGCCTTGTGGGCGGTGATCCAGGCACCCTGCTCGGCGAAGATCTTGCTCCCCTCGGGGCCACCCATGAACTTCAGCAGATTCCAGGCACCGTCGGGGTTCTTGGCCGGCTTGGTGATCGCGTAGCAGATCAGGCTCCCCTCCGACTGCTGATCGACATTGCCGGGGGTCGACGCGACATCCCACTCGAAGGAGCCCGGGTCGCCCGCTTTGGGGATGTTCTTGCGGAAGTAGCTGATCGTGCCCTGCGTGCGGAAGATCATCCCGACCTTCCCGGCGACGAAGAGATTGTTGCCGAGGCTCGGCGTGGTCCCCTGCTCGACCAGCCCGCGCTCCGGCTGGACCTTGTTCTTGAGGGTGAGATCGGCCAGCCACTGCATCGCCTCGGCACCCTTGGCGCTGGCGAGGGTGAAGGTCTTGCCGTCCTTCCCGAAGATACCATCCGGGACGCCGTTGTTGACCGTCCAGGTCTGCTCACAGCCGGTATCGTCGTAGATCAGCGCGCCCCACTGCTGCTCGCCCTTGGTCAGCTTCTTCGCCGTTTCGAGGAAGTCGTTCCAGCCCCAGCCCTGCTTCGTCCAATCCTTCGGCGGCAGCGGCACCCCGGCGTCCTTGAACATGTTGACGTTGTAGTACAGCACGCGCGGCTGGTTCCCGATCGACCAGGCACCGTAGGTGCCGCTCGGCTGCTTGGCGAAGTCGTAGATCGAGGCGTAGTAGTCGTCCGGGTTGATGTTGTCGCGCTTGATGTAGGGCGTCAGATCGCGGACCTGCTGCTTGACCGAGTAGTAGCGCACGAAGTCGTCGTTGACGCGCATGATGTCCGGGGCGGTGCCGCCCGCCAGCATCGTGCGGACCTTCGTCTCGTACTCGGTGCCGGAGCCGGGGTTCGGGACGTTCTCCACCTTCTGCCCGGACTGCTTCTCGTACGCCTGGAGCACCATCTCGATCGGCGTGCCTTTGATGTCGTCCCAATTCATGAAACTGGTCGAGCCGACCTGACCGGACGACGCGGCACTTGGTGTGGCGGCGGCCCCGGCGGTGCTCGGTGCGGCACTTGCCTGCGTCCCACCGCTGGCGGCCTGATCGCGCGGACTCGCGCCGCAGGCCGCCAGGGCGAGCGCCCCACCGACGACGGCCAGCTGCCCGAGAAAGCGCCTGCGGGTCATCCCCTGCATCGTGTCCATATGTCCACTCCCTTCCCATCCGAACCGTGATGAAACCCGCATCCTGGCACCGCAATGCCCGGAATCCGGCGTACACCACCCACACCACGGCCCGCGCCGCAGTCTCTCCCTGGCTGTGACTCGCCGCGCTACGCCGAGCGTCGGCGCGATCCCCATGCCAAGCGCACATTGTGCCGTATATGGCAACGATACCATTTGATTTTGGTAACGTTAACATGGCGGGCTATACCTGTCAAGACGTTGGTATGGCGTGGCTGGTACAGCTGGCGGTACGTGTGGCGCTTCTATGCGGTCATGCAGCGAGCCGACGCAACCGACGCCGCAGGCTCATCTGGTGTGAGCAGGAACATTCGACACCGCTTCGGTGCTTGACAGCGTATGGTATCGTTACCACATGGTTCAGCAGCGGCGACGAATAGCGCTCCCGGTGCGCGTTCACGCGCCGTGGCTTGTCCGATCGAGATACCGACAGGGGAGGACGAAGATGACGATCACCGAGCAGCGACCGACCGACGTAGCGGGCGAACGGCAGGGATTGATCGATTGCGATGTCCATGTCTCGCCGCGCAATATCGACGAGATCAAGTCATATCTGGCGATGCCCTGGCGGGACCGCTATACGGGCGGTGGGCGCGGCCTCTTCGGTAACCCGGTCCACGGCGCACGACTCGACAGCACGCCGCCGAGTGGCGGACCGACCGGCTCCGACCCCGATTTCCTACGCAAGCAGCTCGTTGACGAGTACGGGCATGCGTACTGTGTCCTCCTGCCGCGCGCCTTCTGCAATCTTCACCCGGACCCCGACTTCGGGACCGCCATCGCCGCCGCCTTCAACGATTGGCTGGCCGATACCTGGCTCTCGAAGTACAATCAGGATGGCGTTTTCAAGGGTTCGATCACGGTGAACGTCCAGGATCCGGTCGCTGCGGCGCGCGAGATCGAGCGCTGGGCCGGGCACCCGCACTTCGTCCAGGTGATGACCGATTCCGGCGCACGGGCTCCCTTCGGCCAGCGCCAGTTCTATCCCATTTACGAAGCCTGCGAGAAGCACGGCCTGCCCTTCGCGATCCACCCGGGCACCGACGGGATGGGCATCAACATACAGCCGAGCCCCGGCTATCCGACCCATTACATCGAGTGGCACACCGGCCTGTCGTTCGCCTTCCAGTCCCATCTCGTCAGCTTCCTGACCGAGGGCGTCTTCGAGCGCTTCCCCGGCTTCGGCGTGACGTTGACCGAGGGGGGGGTCGCCTGGGTCGCGCCGCTGCTGTGGCGGCTCGATGCGGAGTGGAAGGCGCTGCGGTCGGAGGTGCCCTGGGTGACGAAGGCCCCCTCCGCGTATATGCGGGACCATGTGCGCCTCTCCAGCCAGCCGCTCGAAAACCCGGACAACCCGAAGCAACTCCTCCAGATCTTCGACATGATGGACGCCGAGCACATCCTGATGTTCGCCAGCGACTACCCGCACTGGGACTTCGATTCGCCCACGCACGCCTTCCCGAAGCTGCCGGAGGCGCTGCATCGCCGCATCTTCTCGGAGAATGCGCGCGAGTGGTACAAGTTGGCCTGAGCGAGCGGGGGGGAGATGGGCAAGCATGTGATCGGGCGGGCGGGGGAGTTGCCGCCCGGCTCGCGCCGTATCGTCGAGGCCGAAGGGCGCTCGATCGGCGTCTTCAACGTTCACGGCCGCTACTACGCCCTGCGGAACAGCTGTCCGCATCAGGCGGCACCGCTCTGCCTCGGCGCGATCAAGGGCATGACGATGCCCTCCAAGCCCGGCGAATACATCTGGGCGCGCGATGGCGAGATCGTGCGCTGCCCCTGGCACGGGTGGGAGTTCGACATCCTGACCGGGCGCTCGATCTTCAATCCGCACAAGACCCGCGTGAAGACGTATGAGGTCACCGTGGAGCCCGGGGCCGACGAGTTGCCGGACGAGGTGGAGACCTTCCCGGTCACGGTCGAGGAAGGGCTGGTGATCCTCCACGTCTGAATCCTGCGGAGGCTGCACTGACGCCGGCCGCGCCCCCTTGCTACGATCTCGGGGGGCGCGACCATGTCGGCCTGCGCTGTACTCCGTGCCAATTGACGAGGACTGATGGCCCCAACGATTAAGGACGTCGCGAAACGGGCCGGAGTCTCGGTCATCACCGTCTCGCGGGTGATCAATGCTGCCGAGTATGTGCGAGCGGAGACGCAGGCGCGCGTACTCGCGGCGATCGAAGAGCTGCAATACGTCCCGAACCAGATGGCGAGCAGCCTGCGCTCGCGGCAGAACGATACGCTCGCGCTCGTCGTCCCCGACATCGCCACCACCTTCTGGACGGCGATGGCGCGCGGCGCGGAGGACGAGGCGTGGGCGAAGGGTTTCAGCCTTTTCCTCTGCAACACCGATGACGATCCGGCGAAAGAAGAGCGCTACATCGAGAACCTCCTCCGGCGTCGTGTGGCCGGGATCGCCATCGTGGCGACCCTCAACAGCGCCACCCTGCTGACCCGCCTCCAAACGCACAGCCTCCCATTCGTGATGCTCCACCGCAAGATCGGCGGGATCGAGGCCGACGTCGTCCGCAGCGATAGCCGCGCCGGGGCGGTGGCACTCACACAGCGCCTGCTCGATAAGGGGCTGCGGCGCATCGCCTATGTCGGCGGGCCACTGGCCGGATCGCTCGGGCAGGATCGGCTGGCTGGTTATCGGGAGGCGTTGACGGGGGCGGGGATCACGCCCGATCCGGCGTTAATCAAGCTCGGCCTGCACACGCAGCAATCGGGGTATGAACTGGTGACGGAGTTGTTGACGCTGCACCCCCGCCCGGAAGGGATCTGCATCGGCAATAGTCGGCTGGCGCTCGGGGCGTTGCACGCGCTCCTCGCCGCCGGGGTGCGCGCGCCCGACGATATCGCGGTCGCCACCTTCTTCGAGATCTCCAGCCTGATCGACGACTCGCGCCTGATGCGGACGCCGTTGATCGTCGCCACCCAACCGGCACAGAACATCGGACGTCTGGGGATCAGGCGCCTGCTGGAGCGGATCGCCGGGGGGCACGGGACGGCGGAGGATATCCTGTTGCCGGTGGAGATCGCCGACCGCGTCGGCTGGGCGATGACGTAGCCCGGACTCGATGGCTGAATGAACGAAAGCGCCGCGTCGGCAATCATGCCGATGCGGCGCTGCTTGTGGCGGTGGTATTGTGCGGCGTCAGGCAGTGGCGGCGCGGGTCGTTCCCACTGCGACATCCTCGCCGAAGGCGCGGCGTTCGAGGTAGTCCGCGAAGCGCACGAAGGGATCGAAGCCAACGAGGCGCGGCGCATCGGTGACGAAGTTGGAGAGGGCGTTCACGTCGTAGAGGTAGAACTGCCCGTCGCGCGCGCTCTCCAGGTATTCCACGCCGCCGATATCGATCCCGGAGTGGTGGAAGGTGCGGCGCACGGCATCGACGATCCACGCGGGCGGCTCCACCGCCTCGATCCGCAGCGCGGGCTTCGTCGTGGTCGGTGCGGTCGGCTCGTCCTCCACCTGGCAGATATCCGCCGGGCAGAGGTTGAAGCGATCACCGCCATCGTTGAAGATGCGGATCGCGTAGAGGAGCTGATCGTCCAGGACTTCGACGCGGACGATCGAGCCGGTCGTGGTCGGGTGGTACTCCTGCACGATCGCCGTGTGGTCGAGGCCGAAGACCTCATCCAATTCCCCGGCGACGACCGCCGCCTCCAACTCGTCCTGCGTGTCGAAGCGGCGCATCAGCGCCCCGCTGCCGCCGATGTTCGGCTTGACGATCAGCGGATAGTCGAGTTCCCGCGCGGCGGGCGCGATCTGGTCGGTAGCGTTGACGACGCGGCTACGCGGATGCGGGATGCCGAGCGCCGCCAGATTCGCCAGTTGCCGTGCCTTGGAGACCTCGGAAAGCTGCGCGCCGGTGCCATTGACGAGCGGCACGCCGAGCCCTTCCAGATAGGCGAGGAAGCTCTGGGCGTGGAAGATCGCGCTGGTGTGGCCGCGCAGATAGGCGGAGGGGCTGACGCGGTTGACGACGAGGCTGTAGGGCGCGTGGCGCTCGTCCGGATCGAAGCGGTGTTGATGGGCCAGGATGCGCTCGTAGGGGACGCCCCGGCGATCGAGTTCGGCGAAGAGGGGCACGAACCACTCCGGGTGTTCATAGAAGATCCCGATCGGCTGCCGTTCCATCATCTCCTCCGGTGCGCGGCCCCGCCCAATCACGGCTGGAACGCGGCGCATATCTTCACGAAATCGCTCGACTTTATGAACAAAGCCGTTGGCTCGACAACGTGCTGGCTGGGCGAGCTATTCCCACCCGGCCAGCATTGCTGCCCCATCGTCGCCGCCAATCCCCTGCCGGATGGTGGCCCAATGACACATCGTTCTACGGACGACGGACTTCTCTCTGCCGACTGGCCGACTCGCTAATCCCCCCACCAGGGCTCGCCGTCGATGCGGCCCACCTTGAGGCGGTCGTGGTCGAAGTCGAGGCCGAGGCCGGGGCGCGTGGAAACCTGCATCCGCCCCGCGCGGATGACCGGCACGTTGCTGGCGGCGGCCCAGGCTTGCCCATCGTCGCGGCGGCACTCCATCAGCGGCGCGTTGAAGACCGCCGCCGTCCATTGCTGCGACGCCATCGCCAGGGTCAGGCCGCTGACATTGTGGAGGTGGATGGGGATGTGATAGAGGGCGGCGAGCTCGGCGATTCGCTTCGTGCCGGTGATGCCGCCGGAATTGATCAGGTCCGGTTGCAGGGCCGCGACCGCCGCGTGTTGCAGGAAGGGGAGCGCCGCCTCGGGGAGTTCGAGGTTCTCCCCGGTCATCAGCGGCAGGCGCGTCGCGCGGCGCAGGGCGAGCCACGACTCGGAGAAGCCGGGCGCGATCGGATCCTCGTAATACAGCGGCATGATCGGCTCGATCGCCTCCGCGATGCGGATCGCGCTCGGAAGATCGAGCTCGCAGTGGCCGTGGACGATGATGTCGATGTCGGGGCCGAACGCCTCGCGGGCGAGTTCGTACGCCCGCCCGACCCGCCGCGCCTCGCGGGGGCCGATGCTCGGCGTCGCGCCCTGCATCGGCACGCCGAGCGGGTGGTGCAGATCGACCTTGAAGGCCCGAAACCCCTTCGGGTCGTCGCGCAACTCCTGCGCGCGGTCGCGCCACTCCCCCCGGTCGAGGTAGTCGCCGCCGCCGCAGTGGGAGTAGAGGGCGATCTCGTCGCGGAAGGGGCCACCGAGGAGGCGGTGGACCGGCTGCCCCAAAATCTTGCCCGCGAGATCCCAGAGGGCGATGTCCACGCCGCTGAAGACGCGGGCGTAGCGCGCGCGCTGCGGGTAGGCGTGGAAGAGGTTGTGGTAGTGGACGCCGATCGCCAGCGGATCCTTGCCGATCAGGCCGAACTGTGGGAGACGCGGCCCCTCCAATGTGGCGAGCGCCGCGCGCGCCAGCGGCCCGCTCGCGCCGCACTCGCCGTAGCCGACGATCCCCGCGTCGGTCTCGATCTTGATCAGCGTCTCGTGGCGCGGGAGCGATCCCGGCGCGCGCACCTGCATCGCCTTGATCGCCGTGATTGTCACCGCGCCGCGCGCCGCCCCGCCCTGCGCCGCCAGTGGGTTGTCGCGTTGTGTTTCCGCTTCCCCGCTCGTCATCACGCCCTCCTGCGGGCGCGCGGCCACGCTCGTCGGCGGGCCACGCGCCGTACCTGGCCCTACCAGTTGGTCAGCGAGCCATCGTCCCGCCGCAGCAAGCGCCCGAAGCTTTCCGTGGGGCGGGGCGGGGAGTCCGCCGCGGCCCGCTCGTCGAAGACGATCCCGAGGCCGGGGCGGTCGTCGTTCGGCAGCAGGTAGCCGTCCTCCCAGCCGATCTGGACCGGGAAGATATCGGTCATGGCGGTGCCCGGTCGGCGCGGCTGCTCGGCCACCCCCACGTTCGGGATCGCGAGGTTGAAGTGCAGGCTCGCCGCCGAGGAGATCGGGCCGAAGGGGTTGTGCGTCGCCATGCGGATCTGGTGTGTCTCGCACCATCCCGCGACTTTGCGCCCTTCGGTGATGCCGCCGATGATGCCGAGATCGGCGCGCATGAAGTCGACCAGATCCTCCTCGATCAGTTGTCGCACGTCCCACTTCGAGGCGTAGTGCTCCCCCATCGCCAGCGGGCTGTGGATGTGCGCGCGGAGATGGCGGTAGATCTGCACGTTCTCGGAGCGGATGGGGTCCTCGATGAAGTAGGGGCGGGTCGCCTCCAGTCCCCGACAGAGGGCGATCGCGTCCGCCGGATCGAGGCGGGCGTGGATATCGAAGCAGATCTCGATCTCGTCGCCGACGGCGGCGCGCAGTTGCCCCATGCCGGCGATGCTCTCGCGGATCACGACCGTCGGCTCATGGCGGTCGCCCTGCTCGGGGATGCCCCAGCGGATGTAGCGCCACCCCTCCGCCACCGCCGCCTGCGCCGATTCGACCACGCCGTCCAGCGAGTGCCCGCCGATGTGGCAGTAGGCCGGGACGCGATCGCGCGTGCGCCCGCCGAGGAGCCGGTAGAGGGGGACGCCCAGCGCCTGCGCGTTGATGTCCCAGAGGGCCATGTCGACCGCCGAGACCGCCGCGCTGAGCAGGTTGCCGCCGGGGAAGAAGGCTCCCCGGAAGAGATACTGCCAGATGTGCTCGATCCGCGTGGCGTCCTGCCCGACCAGCCACGTCTTGAAGCTGTTGATGATCCCGACGATCGCTGGCTGGTGCGCGTTGCTCCCGGCCTCGCCGAGGCCGATCAGGCCATCGTCGGTCTCGACCACGATCGCCAGGCTGTTCCTGCGCCCGTCCCAGAAGCCGACCGCGCGCACATCGCTGATCTTCATCGCCCCCTCTTTCCCGCCGCTTCGCAGATGGGTCGGCACGCTGCCCGGTGCCGACCGCCGCCAGTCTAGGGAGGGGGGCTCACGCTGTCAACAAACGGTCGGTGCGCTCGTCCTACCGGTGGTCTGGTTGGTGGCTCGATTGACAGCGCCGAAAGGGCTTGCTAGGCTGCGCCCACCCCGGTGCCGGACAAGTGCTGTGCTGCCGTGTCGCCGTGCCCTGCCCGACCGTGGCGGCTGAGGGGCGCGTGACGCGCGAAAGGAGGAACGGGATGATGAGCCTACCCCCGCTGCACGGGGTCGTGCCGATCCTGGTGACGCCGTTCGACGAGGCCGGGAACCTCGATGTCGAGAGCCTGCGCCGCCTGGTCGCGTTCAACATCGACGCCGGGGTACATGGCCTCGGCATCGCGCTGGGGAGCGAGGTCTACAAACTGGCCGACGACGAGCGGGCGACCGTCGTCGCCACGGTGGTGGACGAGGCGCGCGGGCGAGTGCCGATCGTGATGAATACCGGCGCGCTGGCGACGGACATCGCCGTGCGCTACAGCCAGAGCGCCGAGGCGGCGGGGATCGACGCCGTGATGTGCGCCGGTCCCGGCCCGGGTATCTCTGCGGGGGAGGTGCGCCACTACTACCGGGCGATCGCCGACGCGGTGCGAATCCCGGTGATCGTGCAAGACACGGCGACCAATCACGTCCCCGCCGCGCTGCTCCGCGCGATCGGCGAGGAGTCGGAGCGGGTGCGCTACGCCAAGATCGAGAGCAGCCCCCCGGCGCGGCGTGTCTACGATGCCGTGCAGGCGTGCGGCGACCGGGTGGCGGTCTTCGGCGGGGCCGGTGGCGGTGCCTTCTTGCAGGAATTGCGGCGCGGCTCGATCGGGACGATGCCGTGGCCGAGCACGCCGCACGCCTTCGTCGCGGCCTGGGACCGCTGGCACGCGGGCGACCGCGCGGGGGCGCAGCGCATCTTCGACGAGCGTCTGGTGCCGATCGGGCGGATCGAGATGCCGGGGCTGAGCGGCGGACAAATGCTCCACAAGGAACTGCTGAAACGGCAGGGGATCATCACCTCGGCCCGGGTGCGCCGACCGAGCGACGAGTTCGACCCGATCACTTGGGAGGAGGTCGCGGAACTCTGCGACCGCCTCGGCCTGAACGGCGCAGCGCGCGGCCGACGCGCCTGTCATGGTGGAGGCTAATTTTCAGCGTAGGCAGATCGTCTCACGACCCACGACTCACGACGCATGACTGGCGAGGGGGATAAGGATGCGTATCACCGATATCACGATCACGCCGTTCACGATCCACGTCGATCGCTTCCATCGCGGCGAGGTGCTGAAGGGGACGCGGATCACCCAGACATTGACGACGATCGAGACCGATGCGGGCGTCTCCGGCCACTACTTCGGCGGGCAGGGGCACGGCGATCAGGACGGCCTGGGGGCGGAGAGCCGCGCCATGATCCGAGGGCGGATCAAGGCGATGCTGGTGGGGCAGGATCCGTTCGACCGCGAGCGCTTTTGGCACTGGTTCTGGGGCGCGAAGATCCCCGAGCACCTCATGGGGTCGATCGACATGGCCCTCTGGGATCTCGCCGGGCAGGTGGCGGGGCAGCCGGTCTACAAGCTGATGGGCGGTTGCCGCGACAAGGTCAAGGCGTACGCCAGCACCTACCCCAACATGGGCACCCCGGAGGAGTACGCCGCCCACGCGCTCGCCTGCAAGGAGCAAGGCTATCTGGCGTACAAGATCCACCCCTATTACTACTGGAACCCCGAGACGAAGGAGGAGGTCCAGGCCCGCCCCTCGCACATCACGTGGGATATCGAGGCGAGCCGCCTGGTCCGCGAAGCGGTCGGCGACGACATGACCCTGATGTTCGACCCTTGGGGCACCTATCACACCTACGAGGATGCGCTGAAGGTCGGGCGGGCGCTGGAAAAGCTCGACTTCCACTGGTACGAGCACCCGATGCCGGAACAGCGGATCGAGCCGTACATCACGCTCTGCGCGGCGCTCGACATCCCGATCTGCTCGCCGGAAATCCTGGAGGGGCACGTCTTCACCCGCGCGGAGTGGATTCAGCGCAAGGCGTCCGACTTCAGCCGGATCGATGTGCTGCGCGGCGGGATCACCGGGGCGCGCAAGACGGCGGTCGTCTGCGAGGCGTATGGGGTGCGCTGCGAGATCCACATGAGCGGGATCGGCAATCTGCACGTCATCGCCGCCACGCACGAGGATACGAGCGAGTATTATGAGCATGGCCTGCTCGCCCCCGGCGTTGATTACGACGCGACCCTGCCATACCTGCACGGCTCGCTGGATGCGCTGGACAGCGAGGGCTACGTCCATCTGCCAACGCGCCCTGGCCTCGGCTACGACATCGATTGGGATTACATCCGCGCGAATACGATCGCGGGGTAGGGGCGGACAGACTAGATAACATTCGCAATAGGTCGGGGACGCGCAAGCCCCCACCCCAGCGACGCGGGGATCACGCGGCGAGCCGTTCGCGATACACCGTGAGCCGCCGGAGGCGGCGGTTAACCAGGCCCGCCACG
>JAABUR0100001597.1_pt1 | contig 39687 bp, 28 predicted proteins | sample 5560091 | NCBI WGS metagenome assembly JAABUR01 (sample SAMN10711879, study PRJNA513375) | rock metagenome | isolation source: Antarctica rocks | place: Antarctica: Victoria Land, University Valley sud | reverse complement strand
AGGCACTTACTAGGTCAAAATAAAGCTGATATTGATATGCATTATCAGCTTTCTTTCGCTCTAGATCAGCTTCTTGTAGAAACTTTGACTGTAGTATATCTGAATGACGTCGAACAAACTCATAAGATCAGTTTTTGCCTGACTGTTTTCCAGATATATTATACGCAAAAACACGAATCATGACATTGAAAGAAGGTATATCACGTTCGATAAGCTTGTTGATATAGCGAATAAGCTCTTTTTCTTGTTGGTTCGAAAGAATTGACGTCGTTTGCTTGCTTTTCTTGACGAAGACGATTATACCTCTATGTCGTCGCGACAGCGTGCTTCGATTGATATTGAATTTCTTTGCAGTTGCAGTGTAGTTAGATGACTTTTGCAAAGCTAGATCTGCAAGCGCTGCCTCAATTGAAGTCATATTGAATTTGTAATTGATTTTTGAAGAAAGATGAAAGTAGTAAAGTGAGATGTGCACGAGATCGAAACGTGCATCGAGTCGAGAATACTTCTATTGCTGACTCAGAACTTACTAAGTATCTTAATGAACACTCTCAGCCATGTTTTGAGACTGTTCTAGAGCGAGAAACCAAGTTATCAACAATAGCAGACAGATGTTCAAGATCATTGAGACGTCTCTGATTAGATATAAGACTTGAAACTATTCACGACTTCGCGAACTCACTTCAAATATGATATTGTTTCTCATATTGTTGACTCTGTTGTTGATGTCAATCATCTTCATATTGAGAAAATCATTTAATCTTGTGATTTGCGACTTATCATTGAACAACTCTATGTAGAACTAAACACGTTGAAATGTTTGAAACAACATAGATGAAAGCTTTTGAATTTGTATTTGATGAATCTGAAATATAAAAACTTCTTTCGTGATTTCTTGTCTTTGTTCATTCAGACATATAGTTATGTCTAGTTAATGTACTGTCAACTATCTTGTTAAAACTCAAGTCTTGAAAGATTAATTCTGAAGTCATGATTGAATAGCAACAATGATATTGTGATTCAATTATGACAATCTCATCAGAGAAGAATGCATGAAAAGATGAAGAAGTTCATGTATGATGATGATGTTTTAAAGAAACATGCAATTAATTCAAACAATTTTGCAAGCTTTGAATGATTCTTCTTCATATATGCTGACAAATAAAGAGCGAGATCATCTGAAGAAAGAGAAAGAGCGACAAGAAGAGCAATCAGATGAAAATATTCAAAAAGACAATTGAGCAGAGAAAATGAAAGAAAAAGAGAAAGAATGTAAGAAGTGAAAGATGAATGATTAATTATATTCAGCGTTGAGAATTTGTGCAAACGTAACAACATAGCATACAATTCATGATTTACAAAGTCATTCATGAAGTGATGATGAAAAAAGAATCAGTCAGTTGAAGAGATTGAAAGAAGAAACAAGAGAAAACAGTTCAGAAAGAATTGAGAAAAGTGTTTAAAATTGCAAGAGAATCGTCTTTTGAATTCAGTATTAGCACATAAATGCAAGCAGAAGAAAACACAAAATAAGTCGTGATTTAAAAGATTAGCATGAAGATGAACATGATAAACAAACTGTTCATGCTTTTCAATCTTGAATATCAACATCTTCTTTCAGAGATGAGCGCGTTGATCACGACAGTAAATTATTTATCTTGAGTCAGTATGATATCTCTTGTTTAATCAATATCATTTCAAGTATAAAGAAACAGCATAGCTTTATAATCACAATGTAAAGAAGATACACTTTTAAGCATTATTAAGTTAAAAAGAGAATCAAGTTTGATTTACTATCTTAAATGAACTAAATAATGAAAACTCAGTTGTTTCTCTTCATCTGCTTATAATCAAATCATCACATTATCTGATCTCTGATGAGCATGATCATCATGCTTCTCATTTGATTGACATTTCATAGATCATTAATTATCTTTGCAAAAAAGATCAAATTGTCAAAGTTTGTGAGCAAATGTTGAAAGACATTGAGACATGCTGCATTCAACATCAACACTTGAAAATATTTTTAATTTAGTAAGTTGATCTCAAAGATGATATTATTTCTCAAACTGTTGAGTTGATTATCAACATTAATGACTTTCATAGTGAAAAAGTTGTTGATGTTGATGATGCAAGACTTGTCGTTTAAGATCTTTACTTAGAATACATGAATTAAAACATTTAAAAACAGCATGAATGAAAGCTTTTAAACTTGTATTTGATGAGTTTGATATATAAAATTTTCTCTTGCAATTTCTTGTCTTTGTTCACTTGAATTTATCTTTAGATTTAATCAATGTATTGTTGACTATCTCATTTGAACTCAGATCTTGAATGATTGATTCTGAAGTTATCATCAAATAATGATAGTGATAACATGAATTAATTATGATAATCTCATTGAAGAAGAATGCATGAAGAAGTGAAGAAGTTCATGAATGATGATGATGTTTCAAAGAAACACACAATTGATTCAAACAATCTTGAAAACTTTGTATATATTCTTCATCATAAATGTTGATGAAGAAAAAGTAAGATCATCTGAAGAAAGAAAGAAAGCAACAAGAAAAATGATCAGATGAAGATGTCTGAAATGAAGTGTGCACAGAAGAAACAAAAGAGAAAGAGAAAAAGTGTGAGAAGTGAGAAATGAGTGATCAACTATATTCAGCGTTAAAAATTTCTGCGAATGCAACGACATAACACACAACTCATGACTTATGATGTTGAGAGCAAAGCATCAATGACGAAAGAATCGTTGAAGTTTATCTCAGCTGCGTCAGAATTTCATCATTGAATCTCATGAATGATTGTATCAGAAACAACAGTTAATCATTTTTTTGAAATAATCAAGATGTTTCTTGTGACATTAATCTTATGCTGAGTATAAAGAAAGAGATTCATTACATTGAAATGATGTAAAAGAATTCTGATGATCAGTCTAAATTTAGTATTAATTGTCTCATTGAAAAGATGAGTTTGATGATAGTTGTAATTTAGTACATTCAGCACAGAAAGTTCATTCACTTAAGAAGCAAAGAACATCATGTTTGAGTTTAAATTCATAATCTTTGAGCGTGAATTTGACATGATGAAGAGATAAAATTGAGAATAGTGTTTGAAAGAAAAGCATAAGCATAGATGTTTGAATTGAAGATGTAGTTCAGAAAAAGACGTATGTACTGAAAGTAAATGAAAGAAAGATGAGTTGAGATGTGAGTTGATCATATGTAGATGATTATTTTTGTTACGAAGCGTGTCGACATTGAATAGAGCCTAGTCAATAGACTCTAGAAATTTCGATATGTGAACAAGAAACAATGATGTTTCGAATTGAAATATGCTGAAACATTTCATCTATTCGAGCTTTAGCAAATCGACTACTTCGTCTCTTTGTTTGATCTACTATAGATACAGCTCGAAACTGTCTTCTTTCTTCTGTATTCTTAGTTTTCTAGTTAGAGCTATCTCTATTGATCAAACATTCTATTCAGCTACGCACTATCTCGCTGCAGTGTGATTAGATTCTAGGCACGATCTCAACATTATATTAAGAATTCGTTAATTCTACGATACGAGTATCAATATTCATTCAAGACACTCGACGAACAACGAAACGAGTCTAAAGAAATTTGTTTACCTGATGATCGACGACTTCGAAAGACAGAACAACATCAGAGAGTCAATAAAATCAACGACAAGACTGTTAAATTGCTAGAGAACTTATCGCTCATTCAGTAGCATCGATTCACTCGATCAATAGAATCAACGAAAACATATGATCGTTGATTGCTAGAGAATCACAAACTTCCCCCCTTTTCAAAAAGCTCGTGAATCAGTCAAGTCAAAATAATCTGTGTCATCAAATTTGATTCGACTCGATTCGAATTCAGATCAATTTAGTGAGTCTGCTACAAAGACAAGTCAATAGTTGATCTCTTCAATGAGCTAGTCGATTCTCTTCTAGTGAGTCTGCTACAAAAACGCTGTCAATGCGATAATCTATCTACTCACATCGCTCTATCTATCAGTGAATCGACCTACCTCGTGTTTCTGTGTCAACTAGTGAGCCTGCTTCAATGATCGCTCTCTTCTCTCATAGTGAGTCTGCTACAATAGACATTTCGATGGTCTGAAAGATCAATAGAAAGATTGGTAGAAAGACGAGCGTCGAGCTCTACGTCAGTGCTATGAACTACACTACAAGTCATAGAGACATGACTTTTAAAGAGAAGAGAGTAATGTTACGAAGCGTGTCAACATTGAATAGAACCTAGTCAATAGACTCTAGAAATTTCGATATGTGAACAAGAAACAGCGATGTTTCAAATCAAAATATGCTGAAACATTTCATCTATTCGAGCTCTAGCAAATCGACTACTTCGCCTCTTTGTTCGATCTACTATAGATACAGCTCGAAACTGTCTTCTTTCTTCTGTATTCTTAGTTTTCTAGTTATAGCTATCTCTATTGATCAAACATTCTATTCAGCTACGCACTATCTCGCTGCAGTGTGATTAGATTCTAGGCACGATCTCAACAATTTTCGTTGTAAAAAAGTTGTATTCACTTTATGCTACTAATTCAATCTTGTTAATCGATTAATCAAACATTATTATATGTTCATTTGTAAGCGAAGATTAAACTACATACATAAATCATACATTAACATTGAGAAAAAAAAAGAGAAGTGATGACAATTTCTGTCTGCAACAACTATCATTAATGCATTTAAAAATTGACTCATCATTATGTTGAAAGAAATGATCATAGAAAAACGAAATTTTAAAAGCAAGATCTTGAATTCAATGAACTCATGATAAATTCACATATGTTAAATCTTGACAGAAGTTCAACATAGCAAGATTGAGAATCACTTTAATTAAAATAAGCTTCTGACTTTTGTGAATGATGATAACGAAGATCAGAATCAGAGAAAATTGCTCATGAAAACATGTATTATCATTGTTATTTCACATAGCTGTTTTAAGAAAAATAGAAACAACATTTTGATTATTAATGAGCATGCTGATAAAATTAACATAGTCATTCATCTTCATCAAAACAACTGCAGAAAGAGTTGTAAAAGAATCATCTGTGTCATTGTTTCAAATAACATCAACAACAATGCTCATTAAGTCATTGATTAAGCTCTTCTCAATAAACATATTAAACATTAACATGATTCAAGCATAGACTGATCGCGTCAAGTCGAGTACTCAACTCGAAAAGTGTTGAGTTGAGTTGAAATTTTTTTGAAAAAGTGTCGAGTTGAGTTGAGAAGTTGAACTCAAGCACTTGAATCGAGTTGAGAAGTTGAACTCAAGCACTTGAATCGAGTTGAGAAGCTTGATTCGATAACTCAACTCGAAAACTCGACTCGACTCGACAAGATATTAGATAGATGTAAATAGCTTGATTGAACAGTCTTTATGATTTTCTTCATGACTTTCTACCATGTTTTCCCGTCATGACTTTCTATCAAAGTCAAATGATCTTCATGTTTTTCTTCATGTTTCTCGTCATGACTTTCTTCATGTTTCTCTTCATGTTCTTCTTTATGTTTCTCTTCATGTTTCTCTTTATGACTTTCTATCAAACGATTTTTATGTTTCTCTTTATGACTTTCTATCAAACGATCTTCATGTTTCTCTTTATGACTCTCTATCAAACGATCTTCATGTTTCCCTTTATGACTTTCTATCAAACGATCTTCATGTTTCTCTTTATGACTTTCTATCAAACGATCTTCATGTTTTTCTTTATGACTCTCTATCAAACAATCTTCATGTTTTCCTTTATGACTTTCTATTAAAAGATAATGCAAAAAGGTAATGCAAAAAGGTAATGCAAAAGTCAAAAACCGGAAAATTTTCTATATTTAACTCTCTTGACGTCAAGCTCAAGTTCTTGATGAATTGAGTTGAATTGACTCAATTTTCAGTCGAGTCGAGTTGCGTCAAGTTGAAAATATGAGCAATTCGACTTGAATCGAGTTGAAAATGTGAGCAACTTGACTTGATCTTGATTCGAGTTCAAAAGATTAACTTGAAACTCAACTCAACGATCAGTCTATTCAAGCATCTTTGCTGAGAAGCAATGTGCAAGAAAACTTATCAGCATTGTTGAATAAAATCTTCTTAGTTCTTTTATCAGCGTGTTTGATGCATATCTTAATAATCAACTAATTTAATCGCTCAAGACAATTGAAATTATACTCATTAATTTCATGTCTGATGATGTAAAGATGTAATGCTTCATTAAAATTGATTTAGCTTCTCAGTATCATATTTTTCTTCACACAAGTTAAAAGAAAGTTTCAATTTTCAGAACTCAGCTTGTTGTCTTGCAGCTCATTCAAGATATCATGAAACTGTTGAGATTCAATGTTCTCATCTTGTTGTTTCATGATCTGAGACAGAACAATGATCTGATCAAAAGCGAAATATGTCTGCAGATTAATCAGAGCTTTCATAAAGAGAAATGTGACATGAGAATTATACAATGCTCAATCGCTGATTAAAGAAAGTTGATCAAAGTCGTTGCAAAAAAGAATGAAAAGACTTTCAAAGAAGACATTTGATTGAGCATGAATCTGATGAAAACATTGATCAATGTAATGAAGAATCTTTAAATCAATCATAAACTTCTCATTGATGATAAGAAGATAATAACGACGAAAGTGATTTTGTAAGCGAATAAGACTTTTCAACTTCAGAGACTTAAAGACACTTTGAATGAAAAGATTCAACAATTGATGAAGAATAAAGCTTTTAATATTAAAGACAACTATATTAATGAAAGCTGCTTGCAGTATTGAATTGCTCATATTAATCTGTGCAGCATAGTACATCAAATGACTGAAGATTAGATTGATACAAATCAACTTTCTGATCTCAACAATCTTGTTCAGATGTAGAAAAAGTTGAGAATTAAAGCAATAGCAATAATGATCAATGATTCAATCAACAACATTTTGCTGCTCGACATTCAAAAGAAAAAGACTATCGATCTTTTTAAAAATAGTTGAGATGAAAGCATTCTTGCAAGTTACATGAGCAACAATTGAGTGATCTCAAATGATGATCAAAGTCGCGTCACATGTAGATTGCAATCAATTATGATTCTTGTTTATGAATCTTTCACTCAGATTAATAAATATTTGCATGAGACTGTCATCATGATTCAATCTGTGTTGACTCAGCAATTCTTCATGATGAAGATTTTGATTTTGCTTGATCTCATCATACTTTAAAAACTCAATTTCAGAGTCAATTTTAATTATCTTGAGCATGATTCTCAATGAATTGTGCAAGTGATCATGATTGATTGCACAAGCGACATAAGCAAACATTCTATTATGATGTCAAATCATTAACTTGATTTAAAACATAAATTGTTGATGTTTTAAATAATCTTGATTCATTGAATTTGTTTTGCAATTCAATGAATCAAGTCATCAATTTAATCATCATCATTTTAATTTAGTTTCAACAATTCTGTTTTGATTATCTCAGTTGTATGCACGAATCTTTGCAATTTTAAATCATAAAACTATTGTTTAGTCTTGATTCTACTCAATTCATGTATATAGAAGTTGAGCTTTCATTCTTTTCTTTTACTTTTTGTCTTTTGTCTTATATATTATCTGATGTATTGTTCTGTATTTAGTTCAAGTAATATAATAATCAATTCTCTATATTAATAAAATCTTTAGTTCAGTTTAGTCTTTAACATTATGAAAGATCTACACTTTCTGCAACATTTTCATACATTGAAATCTCATTTAGTTATTCTTTCACTTAAATTAAGTCATCTTATAATTTCTCAATTGATAATGAGCATGCTGTTGAACAGTTCACTCAAAGTATGATTGAAAATTCAGTTGAGATCTTTTGTGCAATGCAAGAGCTTCAAAATCAAGTTTGACAACATGATGTTATCATTTCATCTTCATTCATTGTTTTCAATTCTTTAATTTATATAAAATTGAATTCTCAGTTTCTTGCAATGATAGTTCAAATCATTGCACAAATCTTAAACAATTAATCTTTTTTCATTGTTCATCTTTTTGTGAATTCTGTCATTGTCATCATTGCTTTTAGATTCAAGAAGCTTCTTGACATATTTAAATATAAGAGAAACAAAGATTGATTGAATGCATGAAAGCAGAGTTTGATACAGTGCATGAACATGAATGATGATCATTATTTCTCTCATCAAGCTAAGATTATTTATGTCAAGTCACGACTCATCATAAATAAGAAAACTCACAATTTAATGAATAAATATCAAGTCAATGATCTTTGTATCATTTTCATCTTTACAGATTAACAACATAAGTTACATCATTGCTGCAACAATTCTTTCAAGACAGAAGATGTTTATTTATATTTTCATGAAACTCTGAAGTAAAACATAAATAACTTTGTTGATTACTACAATCTCTTTTATCAAAAGAAAGAATGTTCTTTGATGAAAAATTTCTCATTGATTGACTATCTGAAGTGTAATATCAATTATTTCACTCAAATTATTATTCTTTTCTAATGAAATCTTAATGAAACTTGATCATTCATCTTTCATTAATGAATTCAAGCATTCTTTGAAATTGATGAAAAGTTTCAGCAGCTTAAGCATCATTAATCTTATTTCATCTTCATTATTATTTTATTCATCAAAGTCAAGAGTGTTTCTGCATTGACTAGTAATTTTTTGAGTTCAAAGATCATCATCTTTATGACTGTTATTTCAACAATATCTTCATCTCTTTCTTTCTTATTTTTTGATGAGTCAATGAATCTAAGTTTCATTATTATCATTGTTTAAAATAAGACTTTGATTGTTTTTAAGATCAAGAAAATCTGCAACAAGTGAAAGCTATATTACTACTGCAAATTACAGCATTTGAGCAAAATTGCTAAAGAATGCTCAAATAAGAAGTTCTTCACTTTGCATATCATGAACATTTACAACAGTGATGTCATCAATATAAATGAAGAAGTTTCACTGTTTGCAAGAAAAGTTTAGTTTCTGAGCTAAGTTGTGTTCAGAAATCTGTATATATATCATCTTGTCTATTAATCTCAATCTTCTCACTCTCACTTCAATCATATAGAAAGTTTTCTGCTAAATTTATCTTGAAACTCTTTAAATTTAATTCAACATTCAAAAATAATTACATGATAATATTCTGTATTTTACGTCAAGCTTAATTTAAAGTTCTCACTTTCACTTTGATTAATAGTGAAGTTTTCACTTATGTCTTTATGAATATATTCTTTGCATGTCAGAAACTAGACTAGACTAAAGATTTTATCAATATAAAGAATTGATTATTATATTACTTGAATTAAATGCAGAACAATACATCAGATAATGTACAAGATGAAAGATAAGAAATGAAAGAAAAGAACAAGAACTCAACTTTTATATACATGAATTGAATAATGTCAGAACTGAGCAACAATTCTATGATTTAAGATTGCAAAAACATGAAACAGATTTTGATGTGATTAGACTAAAATGATGATGACTAGATTAATGATTTAATTCAATGAATCAAAACTTTTTAAAATATCAATAATATTAAATTAAATTGATGACATATTGACTGACAACGAGATTCATCTGTACATGATGTCGACTACGAATCTTTTGATTCTATTCTGTGTTCGAATAGAAGTCAAAAGAGTCAAGAGATCTCAATTCGACGCAGTTCAAACGATGTTAGAACGTTGCGTGATCAGAAAAGTCGTCGTGCAGAGTTTTCACCCATGCAACAACACTTTTCCTAACAGTCACAATCGATCTACGAAGAAGATTAATGACATGTCGATGTCAGTAAGAGATGAGAAGATACTACTAGTGAAAAAGACAATTCAGATGAAGAGTCTGCAAGTTGTGACTACAAGTGATCAAAGAATTTGCGACTCGTCAACTGCGTCGATATCGAAACGTCTTCATCACATCGACAGTGTCGTTGAGTAATTGATGAAAAGATATCAGATAAAATAGTCATCTCAAGTATTGAGAGACGTGACTACAGTGTTCGAAGAAGTAGTGACTCGTTGATCACGCTGATATACTGAGAGAGCTTGAGCTCATCTTCTTTACTTGACGTCAAGTCATTCATCTATTCACGTGAAAAATCGAGAGCTCAAGAGAATAATCAGAACGCATTCTCTTTCATTGATCAGAGTCAAACATCGAACGATTGCGATCGCACGCCTATACTAACAGTTCATTCAACGTCTACGTGACACAAGTCAAGTCAAGAGAAGAAAAGAGTTACTCAGTACAATCACACTCTATCTTCTTATCGTGTGCATCTCTCTTTCATCACATATTTCTCTGCTCAATGAATGACAATCATTGAGTAAGAGAACACAGCTCTACGTACGTTACAATCACGAGCATCACGAGTGCAAAGAAAACGTCTTTCATCTTCGAATCGAGAATCGAATCGAGACATCGTTGTATAAAATATCGTCAATGAAGAGCAGAGCAAAGACGATGCGTCATAATCAAACAGCACAGACACTTTCATCAAGAGTTTACTCAAGCGTCACACGCTGAATAGAAGCTATAGATTCATTACTTGATAACACAGTGTCAATCTCATTGTTTCGACTGCGCAAAGCAGTCGTATAGACGACGAGTGATTTTCTTTCTCAGAGAGTTTTGTTCACTCAATATAAGTAGCATAGAGTTTCTCATGAGTCGAGCCTAAATCGATGTCACAAGAATGTATGAATTACAATTACAATTACAATTGATGACATATTTTATGCTTTGAACTGAAATGATGATCTGACATCATGACAGTAACTTTTCTCTTAAAGACTGAGCTTTTGCAAGATGATAAAAAGAACAAGATGAAATGAGAATTAAAACTAAATGAGACAAGATGTAAACAAGACAAGATGAAGATGAGATGAGATGAGAAAGAATCAAAGATGATGATGAGAATTGAAACTAAATGAAATGAGATGAAATGAGATACAGCGAGACGCATTTTATAGTGATGAAGCATTAATGAAATGAAAATACATTTGAGTCACATCTGAGTCAGATTTGAGCGAGAAAGAGTGAGATGAAGATGAGACATGATAAAGCGAGACGCATTTTATAGTGATAAAGTACTGTTATTAAAACACATTTAAGTCACATTTGAGTCAGATTTAAACAAAATGTTTGAGTCAAATCTAAATAAGATCTGAATCAGATCTAAGCAAGAGAAAGATGAAATGCAATTTAATATGATAATGTACAGATGAAACTGAAATACATCTGAATTAAATTTGAATCAGATCTAGACAAGATCTGAGTCAGATTTGAACTGAGTTGAAATGATGAAGATTGAACTTAAAGTTCTTGATATTAACATTGAGATATCACACATGACAGTACATGTGATTCTTCAACGACAGAATTGACAAGATGATATTCATTGAGCATTTGCTCACAATTATTCAGAAGATGAAAAGACTCTCAAGTAAAAAAGTGATTTTTTCAATTGATGTAATACTTGAGCAGAGATGAGTTATAGCATCTATCATGCTTGAAGTTTAGTATGCTATTTACATATCAGAATTTTTTATCATTCTTGATAATAACAAATTCTTGAAGTTTCTGATGTTGACTTGAAAGAAAGTCACTTGTGATATGATTCAAAAGAATGATATAAAAAATTGAATGAATTTTCATGAATGCTGAAAGATTTAACTTAATGATCAGAGAATTGTTCTTGAAGACACACTTGATCTTGAAAAAGTCAATGTTATGATTATTTAACTTGACAGTAAGATGAATGATGCTGAGATTGCAAGCATTCAGTCAAACTTCATCTTCAACAAAGTGTTTAGAACAAGAACAATAAGAGAGATTGATATTGAATTCGTAGATGATCTGAGCTATAAGCATTTCATCATGTAAATGCTCAGTTAGTTTCTTTATTTTCTTGATGAATTCTTCAACATTGATTAACTTGTTTCAAGCTTAAGATGTAAAATTCTTAAGCAAAGACTCAGAAAACTTAAAGTTTAAATGTAAGTTCTGACTTGAATTGATCAAGAAGAATGATGTTAAAGTGATTAATGATGATGCATTATTGATAACAAATTTGATTTTAGAAAGTTACTTAGCTCAGTCATTCTGCATGTAGTTGACGAAGACTTGAAGATAATGCTTCATGACAGCATTGATTCTTTCAATTTAATCATTGATTTCAAAATGATATGTCATTAATAACTTAGCATTTATCTTCAGCATTTTACACATATGCTTTCAAACATTGAAGATGAATTGTGTATCTTGATCAAACATGAAGAACTTGAGTAAATCATGATGTTTTTAAACATGAGCATAGAAGCAATTGATAACTTCTTCAACTTTTATAAAAGTAGTGAAAACTAAATATTTCATTTTGATAAAATAATCAATAAAGATTAGAACATATTTATATGTGATATTCATGAAGATATTGAGCAATAAAGAATTTACATAGTTCATGAAAACATCATATCAACAACGTTCAAAAATTAAAAGAAAACATAATCATTCTTGAGTTTATTGTTTAAAGAGCTTGAAGTGTGTGCACACATGACAGTTTCATACAAAGCGTTGAACATACTTATAAATGTTTGATCATCAGTAAACTTAACTGATCAGTTCATAGCTTTTTGCTCTTTCTGAGTGATTATTAATAACACTATCATGAGCGAGCTGAATGATACAAAGACGTAGTTTATCTGAGTTGAGCATATACTTTCTTTCTTGAAAGTATAGATGATTCTTGTGTTTTTCACACTCAATTAGAGAAATCTTGTTGTGATATCATGCTTCATTATGAAGCACTTCGATTATCTAAGCTGCGAATTTGTCATTGATTTTGACTTGCTTTCACAATGTCTGAATGAAGATATCAGCAAAATCTTCATCAAGATTCAGAATGTCTTGATTTAGTTGAGACTCAATTTTTTCAATGTTGAATTCTTCGATTTCTAGATTCATGAAAGCTAGAATTTGCAAAGATGCTGAGATAATTAAAAACAAATGTAATTGAACTGAATCTAGAATAATGATTTGTGACTAAAACTTCATGACTTTGATGTTAAAGACATTGAAGATGAGATTCTTAACAATATTGAGATTCAAAACATGAGTTTTCAGAATTGTCTGATGTTAATATTGATGTCAAGAATCAAATATATTCTTCTTTTTAAAAAGATCTTCTGAGCGACGTGTCAAAACATTCAACTTATCATTGATCTTGTCAAAATAATAAACAATATGATAGTTGAATTTAAACAGAAACTCACTTCAACAAGCTTGATGATGACTCAACTGTTTAGTTGACATGAAATACTTAAGATTTTTATGATTTGTGATCATTTTGATAAAGTAAATAAAGTCTTTGAGCTTTGATCATCATTTCTCAAAAGTGCAAACAATGATCATGAATTCTTTATCATAGATCTTATAATTACACTCAACTGAATTATGCTTCTTTGAAAAGTAAGCGACTGAATGAAGAATCTCATTCTCATCATATTGAGAAAGAATGTTTTTGAATACATAGTTTGAAGCATTGATTTCTATCACAATCTTGTGATCTGAATTATAGTGACAAAGAATAATTTTAAAAGTGTTGAATGCAATCTGATATTTCTGAAATCAGACAAAGAGTACATCTTTTCTGATGAGATGAGTGAGCGAGATAGTTATTCTACTATAGTCATAATAATAATAATAATAAATTCATACATTCTTGTGACATCGATTAGATCAACTCATGAGAAACTCTATGCTATCTGTATCGAGTGAACAAAACTCTTTGAGATAGAAAATCACTCGCAGTCTACACGACTGCTTCACGCAGTCAAAACAGTGAGTTTTGAGACTATGTATCAAATTTGTTCACGTTGATTGCACGTTAGAAAACGAGTGTTCTAGTCACTTTAAATTGCTTCAAGAGCTTCGTTTTCATCATCATCTTCGCTACTGCTTTGAAACTCTTCGTGATGACGACGATTATTTAATAGTTTAAGAAGTCAGCATCTTGTAGCATTCTTGATTGCAGATGCAATCAGTTTGAGCAGTGCATAAGTACATGCTTCGTCGTCTGATGACTTCATTCGCAGTTGCATCGCGAGCTATTCATGTCTGAAACATTTCTAGAGTGCAGATAAGTGTTCAGATCTATGCGTTTAATTCTGATGTGCATTGCAAGAATGCTTTCTGCTTTCTGAAGATTATCACGCATCTTTATCGTCTTATTGCTCAGATGCAACCTTTATGCTGAGATTGCGTTGACGTCTGCAACGCGTTCTCTGTACTTTTCCCATCGTTGATTTCATTGATCTTTGTGATACTGCGTTATTGCAATGCTATCGCTTGTTGAAATCATTGTGAAGAAGAGAATGTGTCGTCTGCATCTCAACTGTATCTTCGCATCTTCTTGAATGAAGACATTCAGAAGTACTATTTTCTTGATGACGAGTGAGCGAGAAATGACGCGATTAACTCTCGTCAAACGAGCGCGTATTAGTTTGCATGCTTGTCTGATCTCTTGCGTTCGATCGTTGACTCAACTGTGTAGTGTGATCTTGTTCTGTAACATGTTCAGATGAACATGTAGCGAACTCATGTATGTTTCTGTCTCTAGAGTTTTGATGTTTACTCTTTTGAATGCTTCTGCTACGTGATGCAAAGTCTGATTCTGAAGTGTTTCTAGTTTGCATTCTTTGCTCAACAGTTCATCTTTCTTGTCGCGCTGATGTCAGACTGACGCTTCGAATGCAATTTCTGATCTCACTACTGCTGAGTATACTTGTCTCGCTTTTGTGAAGATAGCTCTTCATGTGAAGACTTCAAGATGACTAAGTGTCAGCATTCTTGTGACGTGATTCGTCTCTATTTGTTGAAGATGCGCGTCTCATTGCAGTTTCGTGTTCAGTTGCATCTTTAGAATTCATACATCTGATTTCAATTTGATAACTGAGCTTTCTATTTGTATACTAGTCATCATGTTGAATCTTTTCGATTTTCTAGTGAAATGCGTGAGCTCGTACTTTTCTGATGCGAACGTTGCGTCATGAGTACAAGCTCATTTCGCGCAGACGTTGTGTGCTTTGCTCAGTGTTCTGCAGATTTCTTCAGTGAATTTGTCGTAGACTAGAATGTTAATATTGTTTACGAAGTTAAGCACTTCGATTTTAATTCTCAGTGCTTCGCATTTTTCGATTAAACTTGCGTTGAAGAATAGAAAGAGAATCGATGAAATGAAAGATCTCTGCGATATGTCTGCGTTTATCTCGCGTATGTCGCTCGTTTGTTCATTGAATATTAGCGACGTCTCTCAATTCTTTAGAAAGCTGCGTGTTCATTCAATTATGTAGCTCGATGTTCTTTTCATTTTCAGCATGTGCAGAAGTCTGACGTGTGAAACTCGATCAAACGCTTCGACGACGTCTAAGCTTAGCATGAAGATCACATATTTGATTTCACAGTCTTACACTGTGTGAACTTGATCTACTAGTAGATCTAACGTTGAGATCACGAATTGCTTGCGTCTCGCTTTTATTTGAGCATTTGATAGCATGTGATGAGTCTCGACTATATCACTCAGTCTTTTGATCATGATCAACTTCAGCGCTTTGCTCATGATATTGAGCAAAGCAATGAGTTGATACGTCTTTGAATCAATATAGTCGCTTTTCTTCAATTTGCATAGTACTATTGTCTGAGTCTTTTTTAAACTGCTTCGAATGATACTTGTGTATTACACATGCGTTGAATAAACTCGTCAGTTCTGAGATCAGTTCTGCAAGACTCGCTTGAAGCGCTCTGTTTGAAATATCTGAAGCGCTTGATGCTTTGTCTACTTTTACTCGTCTGATTGTCTGCTTCACTTCATCTTCTGTGATGCGTGAATTGAATGAGACTGTCAGAAATATGAATGATTCTGCGATGTCGCTGACATTCGCTTGAGAAGATGAGAGAAAGAACTTTTCTCGCAGTATCTCGATTTTTTTCTTGAACGTCGTTGTCATATGATCAATGTCGCTTCGCTTCAGTGACGAAAACTGAGAAAGCTTTTTAGATAGCTGACTTTCGATTCTAGCTCATTTTGCAAAGCATCATATCAATTTGAGTGCTTCACTCAGCTCATGCATTTGTGTTCTGAAGTGTGCGCATTTCATTTGTTGAATGATCTTGTTTTTATAATCGTTGTGCTTCAGATATTTATTTCACGCTTCTAATGTATCTTGCGTTTTTCATATGATTTGCAGTCGTCTTGATTTCATTACTACTTCGAAGCAGCTTTGATTTCAAAAGTCTCTTGCTCAATTTGATGACTTTGTCAAGAAAGTAGATTTCTCGATGATCTTCTGTAGCACTCTGATAATCTTGCACACTCTGTCATTCATTATAGTCTTGTCGTCTAGAGAGCGTTTCAAAGATAGATGTATTCACAAATAAGTACTTAATGCTTCTGTATTCATTTTCTTTCAAAGTCATCAAGTCAAGAGTTGCACTGAGATTGTTTGTAAACATAGCTTTGTGATGATCGAAAGATGATTTAATCTCTGATGCAGATCAATTTGTATCTTGCACTTGCATGTCATAAACTGTATTTTCTCGCTGCTAAAGACTAGATCAATCGTCGTAAATTGATTGTGAGCTTCGCGAGTAATAGTGTCTGATTTCAGTAATAATTTCAGCCTTGCGTTTGTAATGACGTTTAGTAAAGTATCAGTTGTTGTATAACGAGTGAAGCATCTTCATTTCTCTCAGTGAGAATGATGTAGATTGAAATCTTCTATGATCAGTTGTTTGCAATCATTCTTAAGTAGTTTGTTTAAACGAGAAATGATTGAAGATCTCTCTGTGAATGTAGTAGACAGTGAGCATAAGTTGTAGACGTTTAGAAGTCTTAGCGTCTGCGTTTTGTCATCTGTGTTGCGAGTTAATATTCTGATTAAGCAAATGTTTGACTCAGCTGTTTCTACTATTCATTGATTGAGTCTTAAATGTTTGTTAATGTATATGCATGTTCTTGATTGAGATGACGAGTTTTTCACTAGGTGAAAGAAGTTGTGTGCTGCGCTAAATGATTGCAAGTCGTTGTTGTTGCAACCTTGCTTCTGTATAGCTACTATGTTGAATTCGCGAACTTTTCTGTCAATTAGAAATGATTCTTGAATTCTTAATGATTTTCTGATGTTGTACTGTAGAATTCGTAGAAAAGACTGTTTTGTCATAGAGTTATTCATAGCTGTTGTTGACTCTGCGATGAGAAGACTCTTTGTATGCTACTATAGTCATAAATGAATCTTTTATAGAAGTTCACAAAATCTAGAAAACTTTGAATGTCTTTAACATTGATCAGAATGAATCAGTTGACAATGATGTTTATTTTAAAAGAATTCATCTTAATCTCTTCAATGATGATTATTAATTTTAAATACAAGATTTAAGTGATGTAAAACTTGCATTTAATTATATTCATCTGAAGGTTTGCTTCTTGCAGCTTTTGCAGAATGAGCTTGACATAAATCTTGTGCTCAAGTTTATTATTGAAATAAATCAAGATGTCATTCAGATAAGCTGTACAGAACTTATTTAAATGTTTGTAAAAAATATTGTTGATGTATTTCTGAAACAAGACAGATTCATTACATAAATTGAAAAGCATGATTAAATACTTGAATAATTCAAATTGAATGTGAAAGATGATGAAAGCTTCATCTTCTTCTTTGATTCAAAGTCGATTAAATGCAGAAATAATATTCAACTTGATAAAAATTTTAGCTCAATTTAAATGATTCAGCGTTTCTGAGATCAGAGACAGAAAATATCAATTCTTGACTGTGATAGCATTCAGATCTCAATAATTCATGCAGAAGCAAAGTTCTTCTTTAAGTTTCTTAATAAAGAGAACAGAGATAATCATTTGAAAGTGACTGACTTGAATGAAATCTTTGCTCAGATTTTCATTCAAATAACAACGAAGTTTTAGAATTTTATCACGACTTATGTTGTACAAAGCGAAGACTGAGAATTGAGCATCTTTTTTAAGATGTATGACATAATTATGAGCTTAATGCAAAGACAAGATATCAACATTCTTCTTGAAGAAAACATCTAAAAACTTGAAATATTTAAATGATAAAATTATGACTGAATTGATGTTTTTACTTTATCAATAGACTTCAAGATCTTCTTGTGTCATAAATGCAGTTAAATAAAATTTCTTTTTCATTTGATGAAGATTCAAACAATGATTTTTATCATACATACTGTCTTGAGAATGAGATGAAAACTGAGCAAGAGTTGAACTGTTCTTTGAATGAACAGTCAAAGTTGCATGACGCAATTTTGACTTGTCAAAGTTTAAATTAGAAGATGAGATTAACTCAAGATTCAAGAAGACATTGATTTTTCTTAGAATGATGTTAAACACTTCAATGTCTTTGACATGAACAGCATGATCAAAGTTTCAAGCTTTCAACTTGACTATGTTAAGTTGTATAAAAGATCGATTGAATTGATCTGCTTAAAAAACAACAGAAGTTTTAAAAAAGAAAGAATTTTGACATTTAATTTTTAATGAGTATTTTTTTTAAATGACTTGAAAAATACAATTAAAAGCTTTTTGTTTCAAATGAGAAACAAAATTGAATGAAGTTTGTTTTTTGTGAATGAGCTGAATATTAGTTGACTTCTTGTGAGCAAATGAGAAGTTAGATTGCTTCTTGTAAGCAAATAAGAAACTGAGTTACTTCTTGCAAGTGAATTGAGAACTGAATTGCTTCTTGTGAGCAAACTGAAAACTGAGTTACTTCTTTCAAGTGAATGAAAGACTGAGTTACTTCTTTCAAGTGAATGAGAAATTAAATTGCTTCTTGCAAGTGAACTGAATGCTCAATTGCTTCTTGTGAGCAATTTGTAGACTGAATTGCTTCTTGTGAGCAATTCATGAACTGAGTTGCTTCTTATGAATGAATTAAGAGCAAGACTGAAAGAAAGTTACTTTGTTAACTTTAAATGAGAAATTTTCTTCTTGTTAATTAAAATCATAGATCTTGACGAAGAATGAGCAACAATGATTAAGACAAAAGAAGAAAGATAAAATGAGAATATTGTGCTCAAAATTAACATCAATGACGTGATGATGAAGTCATGATAGACTCATGATGATGAGATATTGACTTAATTCAATGACATAAAAGAATAGTCTTTTGATGTATTCATTGAGAATCATTGTGATTTCAACGACATGAATAATGTCATCAATTAAAGCAACTTGATCATCAAATTCTCAAAGTCTGCAAGAGTGAGTTAATTGATGCAAGAAGAAATGATGTTGTTGCGTGAAGAATTTATTTATAAAGACATAAGTGAAAACTTCATTATCAGTCAGAGTGAGAGTGAGAACTTTAGATTAAGCTTGACGTAGAATACAGAATATTATCATGTAACTATCTTTGAATGTCGAATTGAATTCAAAGAGTTTCAAGACAGATTTAGCAGAAAACTTTCTATATGATTAAATTGAAGATGAGAAGATTGAGATTAATAGACAAAATGATATGTATACAGATTTCTGAGCGTGACTTAGCTCAAAGACTAAACTTTTCTCACAGACAGCAAGACTTCTTCATTTATACTGACAACATCACTGTCATAAACATTCATGATATACAGAGTGAAGAACTTCTTATTTAAACATTTTTTAATGATTTTGCTTAAATGTTGCAATTTGCAGTAGTAGCACAGCTTTTACTTGTTGCAGATTTTCTTGATTTCAGAAATGATCAGAATCTTATCTTAAACAATGACAATGACAAAACTTAGATTTATTGACTCATTAAAAGATGAGAAAGAGAGAGATGAAGATACTGTTAAAACAACAGTCACAAAAATGATGATCTTTGAACTTAAAAAGTTACTAGTCAATGCAAAGATGTTCTTGACTTTGATGAATGAAACAATGATGAAGATGAAGTGAGATTAATGATGCTTAAGCTGCTGAAACTCTTCATTGATGTCAAAGAATGTTTGAACTTATTAATGAAAAATGAATGATTGAGTTTCATCAAGATTTCATCAGAAAAGAGCAATGACTTAAGTGAAATAATTGACATTATGCTTCAGACAGTCAATCAATGAAAAAAATTTCATCAAAGAACATTCTTTCTTTTGATAAAAGAGATTGTAGTAATTAATAAAGCTATTCATGTCTTGCTTTAAAGTTTCATGAAGATATAAATGAATATTTTCTGTCTTAAAAGAATTGTTGCAGTAATGATGCAACTTATGTCATTAATTTGCAAAGATGAAAATGATACAAAGATCATTGACTTGATATTGACTCATTAAATTGTAAATCTTCTTATCTATGATGAATCGTGACTCAACATAAACAATCTTAGCTCGATGAGAGAAATAATGATTATCGTTCATGTTCATGCATTGTATCAGACTCTGCTTTCAAACATTCAAATAATTTTTGTTTTTCTCATACTCAGATATGTCAAGAAGTTTTTCAAATTTAATGAAGATTAAAACAGCAACAAAGTTTGTAGAGACTTGAACATCAAAGAAAGATTAATTGCACAGAGTTTATGCAATGATCTGAGCTATTGTTACAAGAGACTGAGAATTCAATTCTTGATAAATTGAAGAATTAAAAGCGATGAACAAAAATAAAGTGATAATATCATGTTGTCAAACTTGATTTTGAAGCTTGCGCATTACATGAAAGACTTCAACTGAGTTTTCAATCATACTTTGAGTGAATTGTTTAACAGCACACTTGTTGTTGATTGAAAAATGATGAGATTGCTTCATTTGAGTAAGAAGATAACTAAATGAGATTTCAATATATAAAAATATTGCAAGAAGTGTAAATCTTTTGTAATGTCAAAGATTAAACTAGACTAGAAATTCTATCAATATAAAGAATTGATTATTATATTACTTGAACTAAATACAGAATAATACATCAGATAATGTACAAAATGAAAGACAAAAAATGAAAGAAAAGAATGAAAATTCAACTTTTATATACATGAATTGAGTAATGTCAGAACTGAGCAGCAGTTTTATGATTTAAGATTACAAAGACATGAAACAGATTTTGATGTGACTAAACTAAGATGATGATGACTAAATTAATGATTTAGTTCAATGAATCAAAACTTTCTAAAATATTAATGATATTAAATCAAGTTGATGATATATTTTATGCTTTGAGCTGAAATGATAATCTGACATCATGACATTATGTAATTGTAATTGTAATTCATACACTCTTATGACATCAATTTAGACTTGACTCATGAGAGACTTTATGCTACTTATATTGAGTGAACAAAACTCTTTGAGAAAGAAAATCACTCATCGTCTATACGACTGCTTCACGCAGTCAAAACAATGAGATTGACACTGTGTTATCAAGTAATGAATCTATAGCTTCTATTCAGCGCGTGACGCTCAAGTAAACTCTTGATGAGAGTGTCTGTGCTGTTTGATTATGACGCATCGTCTTTGCTCTGCTCTTCATTGACGATATTTTATACAACGATGTCTCAATTCGATTCTTGATTCGAAGACGAAAGACGTTTTCTTTGCACTCGTGATGCTTGTGATTGTAACGTACATAGAGCTGTGTTCTCTTACTCAATGATTGTCATTCATTGAGCAGAGAAATATGTAATGAAAGAGAGATGCATACGATAAAAAGATAAAGTGTGATTGTATTAAGTAACTCTTTTCTTCTCTTGATTTGACTTGTGTCACGTAGACGTTGAATGAATTGTTAGTATAGATGTGCGATCGCAATCGTTCAATGTTTGACTCTGATCAATGAAAGAGAATGCGTTCTGATCGTTCTCTTGAGTTCTCGATTTTTCACGTGAATAGATGAATGACTTGACGTCAAGTAAAGAAGATGAGCTCAAGCTTCTTCAGTATATCAGCGTGATCAACGAGTCACTACTTCTTCAAGCACTGTAGTCACATCTTTCAATACTTGAAATGACTATTCTATCTGATATCTTTTCATCAATTACTTGATGACACTGTCGATGTGATGAAGACGTTTCGATATCAACGCAGTTGACGAGTTGCAAATTCTTCGATTACTTGTAGTCACAACTCGCAGACTTTTCATCTGAATTGTCTTTTTCACTAGTAGTATCTTCTCATCTCTTACTGACATCGACATGTCATTAATCTTCTTCGTAGATCGATTGTGACTGTTAGAAGAGATGTTGTCACATGAGTAAAAACTCTGCATGATGACTTTTCTGATCACGCAACGTTCTAACATCGTTCGAACTGCGTTGAATTGAGATCTCTTGACTCTTTTGACTTCTATTCAAACACAGAATAGAATCAAAAGATTCGTAGTTGACATCATGTACAGATGAATCTCGTTGTCAGTCTCATGACATTATGTAACAACATCATTTTTTCTTGCATTAATTAATTCATTCTTACAGATTTCAAGAATTTAATGATCAAGTTACTTTAATTGATGATATTATTTATGTCGTTGAAATTATAATGATTCTTGATGAATATTATTGAAAGAGTAAAGTGAACAGTATCACATCTGATGAAATTTATCTAGATTATAGAAAGAAGTTGTAAACTGCTTTATTTATATACTGTCATGCATGACAAAGTTGCAACATGCAACTTTATCTTTAACGCTAGTTTAAAGAAAGCTGCTAGAAACAAGTCTGACTGAATTTAGACTGAATTCAAAGCTATTGCAATAAGCTGTTAGAAACAAGTCTGTCATTGCACTTTTCAATACTTTCACTTGATGCTTGCAAGTCTTTCAACTCTCACTGCTTTTCAGTTTCAGTTGTTCAATGAATCTCTTGAAGTTCTGTCAAGATAGTGACTTGATCAATTCGTCTGCTATCATATTTTGATTAAAAATGAAGTTCACTGAAATCTGATTCTTCTTGTGCAGATTTTGAATGTGATGATAAGAAATGTCAATGTGCTTCAATCATTCGTGAATATGAGCATTCTTAATCAGCATAAGAGATGCTTGATTATTTTTCTTGAGCTGTGTAAGTGAGACAGATTGATGAGTAATCTTCTTAAGAATATCAACATAACTGTAACTGATGCTCAGATACTTTGTCAGATTCATGTTCTTGAGCACTTGATTAATTCATAGATTTTTCTTGATGCAAATTGATAAAGTCATGTACTCTGTTTTGATGATCAATGTGACAATGAACTTTTGCTTTCAACTCATTCAGAAGACTGATTCTTCATCAAGCATGTAGATGTAAACAAGAATCGACTTGCAATCTAGTCTGTCTGAAACATAGTCTGAGTCAAAGTATTCTACTAACTTCATACTTTCACTGACTTCGTACATGATGTTTAAATCAATGATGAAACAAACGTATTGCATCAACTTCTTCAAAGTGTGTTCATGATGTTTTGCAAAATCATTGAGATATTGACTTAGTTGATTGAGAGCAAAAGTGATGTCAAAACAAGTGTGAATTGCAACATACATGAGACTTTCAATGACTTGTTGATATTCATGCTGATTGATTCTCACGTCTTTGAGTTCAGCTGAGCGAAAAGCATTATATTCATTCATTAAAAGATCTGTTGTCTTGTGCTTGTCTTGTCTTATATTGAGTCTTTCAAAAACATCATGAAGATAATGAGTTTAATTCATTCATAAGATTCATGTTTTTCTGTTGCAAGTGATTTGAATGTCAAGAATCTTCTTCATTTTTCTTAAATTCTTGACTTTGAAAACACATTAAAACTCATGCTTAAATCATTTAATGTTGCTCAATAATTTGAAGACAATGACTATGTCATCAATGTATAGTAGCAACATGATTTCTTTTAACTCATGAATCAAAAGACATGAATCTGCAGCGCATTGAGTGAAGTTGAGTTCAGACAGCACAGTTACACAATGATCATGTCAGTCTCATGCAGCTTGCTTGAGATCATAAAGACTTCAAAGAACTTTCAGAGCACAGTTGAATCTGACTTTCACTTCTGACAAAGAAAACATGTAAATGATTTCTTTGAGAAACGATTCAGTAAATGCATTGTTTACATTGACTTGATGAAGTTCAAGATTCTTCATTGTTGCAATGATTAAAAAGACTTGCAGAGTGTCAAACTTGATGATTGACGTGAAAGTATTCTTATAGTCAGCTTCATGAATTTAAGAGAAATCTCTGACTATCAGTCTTGTCTTCAGTTTATCAAGAAAATCATCAACATGCATCTTTGACTTAAAGACTCATTTACTTGTCATGATGTTGATCTTTTTGAGTGACACTTCTTCTTGTCAGATTTCATTGATGACTAGCGTCACAAGTTCTGTGTTGATTACTTCTTTTTAAAGTTTTTCTCAAACTGAGTTCTGCATTGTGTCTTTGTAAATGTTCAACGTGAGAATTCTTATTGCTTTAAAAGAATCAGATTCATTAATGTTGAATAATGTTTATGACATGCTTGTGTCAGAATCACTCTCATCATCATTAACTTTCTCTGTGATGAATTAAATCATCATAGCTTGCAAGATTTTAAATGTGCATTCTTTCAGTTGTTGATCTTTGCTGTCTCTTTTTCTTTTTAAAATGATTACATGCAGAAATGTTTAAGTTGCTGACTTAAACATGCTTGATGCAAAGACTTTTTGAGTGATTTGAACATTTGCATAAGCTTTGCGCTCATCTGATGTATGTGACATGATTTTAGAATTGAGTGCATTCAAGTTGATTGCAATAATCTTCAATGCATCAGTTGATTTAAATGAAATGTCAATTAAGTTGATTATGATAGTTTTTAATGCATCAGTTGATTTAAATGAAATGTCAATCATGAGAGCATCAGATTTTGAAATGTTAGTTGAAATGTTATTCTTTGATGATCTTTTTACAGATTTTCGCTCTGAAAGAACATTGAATGTTTGCTTGCAAAGTTGCAAGTTCATGTTTTCATTTTTTTCATCTTCAATGAACTTGACAATGTGACTCTTGATGACTTGATCAAGATCTGAAACTCAGAGATGATATTACTTGTCAATATTTTTCATATACTTCATGAAAACATCAAATCTGTTTCTGTTCATAAATTTATCTTATTTGTCTTCGACTGACAATGACTTGAAATCAACGTATGAGTAACATTTGCATTCTCATACTTGTACATGATCAATTGAAAGCTTGATCTTGATGAATGTTTTCTTCAAGATCATGAGAACTTCGTTGATCAAGAATTTCATAATGATTCAATTTTGCAAATAAACATCTGTCTTCGCAGCTTCTGCTCAAAACTCAATGAAAAGTTCAGCATTCTTGATCATGACTTGCATTGAGTTTTCTATAATGTGTATAACTCTTTCGACTACTTCATTTTGAATCAACATGTGTAAGACAATGTATTGAGAAACAATGTTAATTGATGAGCATCAGTTATTCAAGATAACTTTAAGTTTCGTGATGTTATTACTGTGTACTGAGAGAAGTTTGACATCATTGTGAAACTTTATGCTGAGTTTTCATTTTTGCAGAGCATCTGATGCATTGAATCGTTGCTTCAGAAAAATGCATCAAGTCTTTCTGAAGTGATTATTAACTATCTTTAGAAAGTACGACTCGCTATCAAGAAATGATGATAGTGATTCACAGATGTTTATGAAAATGAAAGTCAAGATACTTGTCTTTCGATTGCTGACATTATGTTCTCATTTGTTAATGAACTTGATGAGCGCACATATTTCACACACATTCTCATGACTGTTGTTGATGAGAATAGATTTTTTCAAAGTGATGATCTTATAAAGTTGATGAAGCTTTGCTGATTCAAGATGAGCAAAATGATGATGTCACAACTTGTACAACTTGAAGCTTTTGTTATTTGTGAAACTAAGTTGATCATGATCAACTTTGATCTTATTCTCATGATGAATCACATCAATGTGAGATGTGAAGTAATTTAGATTCATTGAATCGTCGAGATTCATTGAACTGTGCATCGCTGAAAATGCTGATGAGACGTCATGCTGCATAGCTGATAGTAATGCAAATTCATCAAGATCGTTTGCAATTCTTTTTACTATGTAAACATCTTTGCATTTTAAAGTCTCAATCATTTGCTTTTCTTGCTTGTTGTGCATGTACAGATCTTTATTCTCAAAGCTTTCTTGCAGATCTTTCTTACACATTCTTCTTTCAGAAAGAAGATTCATTTCAAGCTTAGAAACATAAAGAACAGAAGACAGTTTAACTGAGTTTTTGTGATAATCTTGCATGACTGCTGTGTCACAGTGATTGACATACAATTTTTCTTCTTCAACTTTGATGATACATCTTTTAATGCAAACTAAAGAATCACTAAAAAGTTGAAGTTAATTAATTATGTGTGAGAAAACATCAGAATCTGCAACTCAGTTGAATTCAGAAATCTTATTGACAATGTTTTTTGACAGAGCTGCAATATTCTCGCTCTTTTTGTTCTCATCTTTCTCATTGTTGTCAGAGATTTCAAAGTCATCGCTTTTTGCATTGTAAACTCTGTATTTCTTGTGTTTATTCTTCAGAAGCTCAGTGAGTTTGAAGATCATCAACATTCTTGTGCTTTGTTTTGTCTTTATCTTTGCGTTTCTTCACAAGCTTTTGAGCTGCAGACAAATGAGAGCAATTGACTAAATGATGTTCATCTTCACAAAGAAAACATTTTAGAAATTATTGTGACTGACGATGATGTGATTGATTGCTGTCGAAGTCTGAAAGACTTTTGCGATGATGACTGATTTTGCGTTTGTTCTGCTTATAATCAGTGCGCTCGCGTTCATTTCTTCGCTTGACTCATAGCGCAGTCTTTATTGTCTTCAATTGTGCTTTCTTCTCTTGTAGCTTTTGAAGTCTCTTTTTGACGTCTGACTTATTTTGCGCATTAATAATATCTTGAATGACTGTGTATTTATCTGACAGTGATTGAAGTAAGACTTGAAAGCAACATTCTGACTTGAATAAATTGCTTATGTCTTTCTGTGTTGCAACGATCTTTCAAGTCAACTTGACAAGATGTATTCATGTCTTTTCAATAAAGATATTCGTTGACATTTTGTAGTTAATGAAGTTTATCAGATATTGTCTCTCAGTGATTTGTAGCTTCTCTTTGTATTTATAGCTCAGAGCATCTCAAATCTCTTTTGCTGATGTCTTGTCTGCAATGTGTTCTTGATCATCAATGATGATGCAAATGATCAGTCAGTAATGAGCTTTCACGTCGATTTTTTGATTTTCAAAGTCGAGAGATTGAATTTCGCTGATGATGCTGATGATATTGTCAAGTGTGTTCAAGTTAAACTCATCTTCAATAATGAATCACAAGTCTTTCTCAATGAGTCATCTTTTCATGAGAGAAAATCATTGTTTGACAAAGAAGTCATCAAAGTTCATAACATGCAATGTAAACTCAGCTTGTTGTTAGAATCAAAGAAAAAAAATAAAGATATTAGATAAATTGACGAGTGAAGTGAAAAGAATTTAATCTCATCAATGATGATAAAAGTTTATGCATTCTTCAACGCGATTGAATGTGTCTATTTATTCACTCTCTTAAAAACTTGTAGTAAACTGTTAACTTGATGTGAGTGTTTATTTATCTTTTTGTGAGATGTGTAATAAGCTGTTGAATTTCACTGAACTTCTCTAAGTCAGTGTACTTATTTGTCTTCTTGTGAGACGCATAATAAGTGATTGCTGATTGCTCATTTGAATAAATCTTGTATCGAGTTGTTGAGCATCAAATGCTTAGAATCTTTTAATCTAATTATGTTGAAAGCTTTTTGCTAATCAAACTCATAATTTATTAAAAGAATAAAATGAACAGTATCATATTTGATGAAATCTATCTAAATTATAGAGAGAAGTTGCAGACTGCTCTATTTATATACTGTCACATATGACAAAGCTGCGACACGCAACTTTATCTCTGACGCTAGTTTAAAGAAAGCTGTTAGAAACAAGTCTGACTGAATTCAGACTGAATTCAAAGTTATTGCAATAAGCTGCTAGAAACAAGTCTGTCATTGCACTTCTCAATAAATACATTAAAAAACTATTCTTTTATGTTATTGAATTAAGTCAATATCTCATCATCATAAATCTGTCATGACTTCATCATCACGTCATTAATGTCAATTTTGAACACAATATTCTCATCTTGTTTTTCTTCTTTTGTTTTAATCATTATTGCTCATTTCTCATCAAAATCTATGATTTTAATCAACAAGAAGAAAATTTCTTGTTTAAAGTTAACAAAGTAACTTTCTCTCAGTCTTGCTCTTAATTTACTCGCAAGAAGCAACTGTTGAAATCGTGTCTAGAATTTAATCACACTGCAGCGAGATAATGCGTAGCTGAATAGAATGTTTGATCAATAGAGGTAGCTTTAACTAGGAAACTAAGAATACAGAAGAAAGAAGACAGTTTCGAGCTGTATCTATAGTAGAGCGAACAAAGAGACGAAGTAGTTGATTTGCTAAAGCTCAAATAAATGAAATGTTTCAGCATATTTCAATTCAAAACATCGCTGTTTCTTGTTCATATATTGAAATTTCTAAAGTCTATTGACTAGACTCTATTCAATGTTGACACGCTTTGTAACATTACTCTCTTCTCTTTAAAAGTCATGTTTCTATGACTTGTAGTGTAGTTCATAGCACTGACGTAGAGCTCGACGCTCGTCTTTCTATCAATCTTTCTATTGATTTTTCAGATCATCGAAATATCTATTGTAGCAGACTCACTATGAGAGAAGAAGAATGATCATTGTAGCAGACTCACTATTTAACGTAGAAACACGAGATAGGTTAATTCACTGATAGATAGAGCGATGTGAGTAGATAGATCATTGCATTGACAGCGTCTTTGTAGCAGACTCACTAGAAGAAATCAACTAGCTCATCAAAGAGATCAACTATTGACTTGTCTTTGTAGCAGACTCACTAAATTGATCTGAATTCGAATTGAGTTGAATCAAATTTGATGACACAGATTATTTTAACTCGACTGATTCATGAGCTTTTTGAAAGAAAGAAAGAGTTTGTGATTCTCTAGCAATCAACGATCATATGTTTCCGTTGATTCTATTGATCGAGTGAATCGATGCTACTGAATGAGCGGTAGATTCTTTAGCAATTCAACAGTCTTGTCGTTGATTTTATTGACTCTCTGATATTGTTCTGTCTTTTGATTGCATCAATCATCAGATAAAACAAATTTCTTTATACTTGTTTCGTTGTTCGTTGAATGTCTTGAATGAATATTGATACTTGTATCATAAAGTTAACGAATTCTTAGTTTAATGTTGAGATTGTGTCTAGAATTTAATCACACTGCAGCGAGATAGTGCGTAGCTGAATAGAATGTTTGATCAATAGAGGTAGCTTTAACTAGGAAACTAAGAATACAGAAGAAAGAAGACAGTTTCGAGCTGTATTTATAGTAAAGCGAACAAAGAAACGAAGTAGTCAATTTGCTAGAGCTCGAATAGATGAAATGTTTCAGCATATTTCGATTTGAAACATCATTGTTTCTTGTTCACATATCGAAATTTCTAGAGTCTATTGACTAGACTTTATTCAATGTCGACATGCTTTGTAACAGCAACTCAGTTTCTCATTCATTTAAAAGAAGCAACTCAGTTTTCAGTTCACTCACAAGAAGCAATTTAATCTTTCATTCACTTGAAAGAAGTAACTCAGTTTTCAGTTCATTCATAAAAAGCAATTCAGTTCTCAATTCACTTGCAAGAAGTAACTTAGTTTCTCATTTGCTCACAAGAAGCAATATAATTTTTCTTTTGCTCATAAAAAGTCAACTAATATTCAGCTTGTTCATAAGAAATAAATCTCATTCAATCTTATCTTTCATTTGAAACAAGAAGCTTTTAATTGTATTTTTCAAATCATTCAAAAAAAATACTCATTAAAAATTAAATGTTGAAATTCTTTCTTCTTTAAAACTTTTGTTGTTTCTTGAGCAAATTAATTCAATTAATCTTTTATAAAACTTAACATAATTGAGTTGAAAGCTCAAAGCTTTGATCATGCTGCTTGTGTTAAAGACATTGAAGTGTTTAGCATCATTTTAAAGAAAATCAATGTTTTCTTGAATTTTAAATCAATCTCATCTTTTAATTTAAACTCTGATGAGTCAAAATTGCATCATATGACTTTGACTATTCATTCAAAGAACAGTTTAACTCTTGCTCAATTTTCATCTTACTTTCAAAACAGTATATATGATAAAAATCTTTGTCTGAATCTTTGTCAAATGAAAAAGAAATTTCATGTGACTGCATTCATGACACAAGAAGATCTTGAAGTTTATTGACAAAGTAAGAATGTTGATTCAATCATAATTTTATCATTCAGATATTTTAAGTTTCTAAATGTTTTTTTTAAAAAGAACATTGATATTTTGTTTTTACATTGAACTCATGATTATGTCATACATTTTAAAGAAGATGCTCAATTCTCAGTCTTTGCTTTATATAACATGAGTCGTGATAAAATTCTAGAACTTTGTCGTTATTTGAATGAAAATCTGAGCAAAGATTTCATTCAAATCAATCACTTTCAAACAATCATCTTTGTTCTTTTCATCAAGAAACTTAAAGAAAAACTTTGCTTCTACATGAACTATCAAGATCTGAATGTTATCATAGTTAAGAATTGATATTCTTTGTCTTTGATTTCAGAAACATTGAATCATTTAAGTTGAGCTAAAATCTTTATCAAGCTGAATATCATTTCTGCGTTCAATCAACTTTGAATCAAAGAAGAAAATGAAACTTTCATTATCTTTTGCACTCAATTTGAATTATTCAAGTATTTAGTCATGCTTTTCAATTTATGTAATAAATCTGTCTTATTTTAAAAGTATATTAATAATACTTTTTGCAAATATTTAAATAAGTTTTATACAGTTTATCTGAATGACATCTTGATTTATTTCGACAATAAACTCAAGCATGAGATTTATGTCAAGCTTATTCTGTAAAAGCTGCAAGAAGCAGATCTTCAGATGAATATAATCAAATGCAAGTTTCACATCATTTAAGTCTCATATTTAGAATTGATAATCATTATTGAAAAAATCAAGATGAACTCTTTTAAGATAAACATTATTGTCAATTGATTCATTCTGATCAACATTAAAGATGTTCAAAGTTTTCTAGATTTCATGAACTTTTATAAAAGATTCATTTATGACTATAGTAGAATAACTATTTCGCTCATTCATCTCATCAGAAAAGATGTACTCTTTGTTTGATTTCAGAAATGTCAGATTGCATTCAACATTCTTAAGAAAGTCTTCACTTTCAAAATTATTCTTCATCATTATAATTCAGATCACAAGATTGTGATAGAAATTGATGCTTTGAACTATGTGTTCAAAAACATTCTTTCTCAATATGATGAAAATGAGATTCTTCATTCAGTCGCTTACTTTTCGAAAAAGCATAACTCAATCAAGTGTAACTACAAGATCTACAATAAAGAATTTATGATCATTGTTTGCACTTTCAAGAAATGATGATTGAAGCTCAAAGACTCTATTTATTCTGTTAAAATGATCATGAAACATAAAAATCTTAAGTATTTCATGTTAACTAAGCAGTTAAGTTATCATCAAGCTCATTGAAGTGAGTTTCTGTTCAAATTCAACTATTACATCACTTATCATTTTGACAAGATTGATGATAAGTTGAATGCTTTGACACGTCATTCAGAAGATCTTTTTAAAAAGAGAAATACATTTAATTCTTGACATCAATATCAACATTAAACAATTCTGAAAACTCATGTTTTAAATTTCAATATTATTAAGAATCTCACTTTCAACATCTTTGATATTAAAGTCATAAAGCTTCAGTCACAAATCATCATTCTAAATTCAGTTCAGTTACATTTATTTTCAGTTATTTTAACATTTTTGCAAATTTTAACTTTCATGAATCTAGAATTTGAAGAATTTGATGTTGAAAACATCAAGTCTCAGCTAAATCAAGACATTTTAAATCTTGATGAAGATTTTGCTAATATTTTCACTCAAACATTGTGAAAGCAAATTGAAATCAATGACAAATTCGCAGCTCAGATAATCAAAGTGCTTTACAATGAAGCACAATATTACAACAAGATTTCTTTAGTTAAATGTGAAAAACATAAGAATTATCTGTACTTTCAAGAAAGAAAGTACATGTTCAACTCAAATAAACTACGTCTTTGTATCATTCAGCTTGCTTATGATAATGTCATTGATGATCACTCAGAAAGAGCAAAAAGTTATAAACTGATCAGTTAAGTTTATTGATGATTAAACATTTATAAGTATGTTCAACACTTCATATAAAACTATCATGTATGCACATGTTTTAAGCTTTTTAGACAATAAACTCAAGAATGATTGCTTTTTTTTTCAATTTTTGAATGTTATTGATGTGATATTTTCATGAACTATGTAAATTCTTTATCACTCAGTATCTTCATGAATATCACATATAAATATGTTCTAATCTTTGTTGATCATTTTATCAAAATAAAACATTTAGTTCTCATCACTTTTATGAAAGTTGAAGAAGTTATCAACTGCTTTTATACTTATGTTTAAAAACATCATGATTTACTTGAGTTCTTTATATCTGATTGAAACACATAATTCATCTTCAATGTCTGAAAGCATATGTGTAAAATGCTGAAGATAAATGCTAAGTTATCAATAACATATCACTCTGAAATCAATGATCAAATTAAGAAAGTCAATGCTATCATGAAGCATTATTTTTGAGTCTTCGTCAACTACATGCAGAATGATTAAGCTAAGTGACTTTCTGAAGTTGAATTCATCGTCAATAATGCATCATCATTAATCACTTTAACATCATTCTTCTTGATCAATTCAAGTCAAAACTTACATTTAAACTTCAAGTCTTTTGAATCTTTGCTTAAGAATTTTACATTTCAAGCTTGAGACAAGTTAATCAATGTCTAAAAGTTCATGAAGAAAATAAAGAAATTAACTGAACATTTACATGATAAGATGCTTATAGCTCAGATCATTTACAAATTCAATGTTAATCTCTCTCATCATTCTTGTCTTAAATACTTTATTGAAGATGAAGTTTGATTAAATGCTTGCAATTTCAACATCATTCATCTTGCTGTTAAATTAAATGATCATAACGTTGATCTCTTCAAGATCAAGCGTGTTTTCAAGAACAATTCTCTGATCATTGAGTTAAATCTTTCAACATTCATGAAGATTCATTTAATCTTTCATGTCATTCTTTTAAATCATATCACAAGTAATTTTCTTTCAAGTCAATGTCAGAAATCTTAAGAACTTGTTATCATTAATAATGATGAAAGATTTTAATATGTAAACAGCATACTAAACTTTAAGTGTGATAGATGTTATAATTCATCTTTGCTTAAGTATTACATCAATTGAAAAGATCACTTTTCTACTTGAGAATTTTTTCATCTTCTGAATAATTGTGAGCAAGTGTTCAATGAATATTATCTCGTCAATTCTGTCATCAAAGAATCACATGTATTGTCATGTGTGATGTCTCAATATTAATGTCAAGAACTTTAAGTTCAATCTTTATCATTTTGACTCAGCTCAGATCTGACTCAGATTTTGTCTAAATTTGATTCAAACATCTTGTTTAAATTTGACTCAGATTTAACTCAGATGTATTTTAATCTCATCTGTGCATCATTATATTAAACTGCATTTTGTTTCTTTCTTGCTCAGATCTGACTCAGATTTTGTCTAAATTTAACTCAAACATCTTGTTTAAATCTGACTCAAATGTAATTCAGATGTGTTTCAATTTCTGTGCATCATCATGTTAAAATGCATCTTATTTCGTTTTGCTCTTCAAATATTTTACTCAAATCTGACTCAAATGTGACTCAAATCTATTCTAATTTCATCTGTACTTCATCATATTAAACTGCGTTCACATCAATTCTTGTTTTATTTCAATCTTCATTTTCAATTCTTTCTCATTTCATCTTGTTTCTTTTCATTATTTTGCAGAAGTTCAGTTTTGAAAAGAAGAGTTACTGTCATGATGTCAGATCATTAATTCAATTTAAAACATAAATTGTTGATGTTTTAAATAATCTTAATTCATTGAATCTGTTTTGCAATTCAATGAATCAAGTCATCAATTTAATTATCATCATTTTAATTTAGTTTCAACAATTTTGTTTTAATCATCTCAGTTATGTGTGTAAATCTTTGCAATCTTAAGTTATAAAACTATTGTTTAGTCTTGATTCTGCTCAATTCATGTATATAAAAGTTAAGTTTTCATTCTTTTCTTTCACTCTTTGTCTTTCGTCTTGTATATTATCTGATGTATTGTTCTGTATTTAGTTCAAGTAATATAATAATCAATTCTTTATATTAATAAAATCTCTAGTTCAGTCTAGTTTCTGACACATTCAATTCTCATTATTGTCGTTTAATAAATCATCAAGAGTGATACTTTAAAAACAATGATGAAGTATAAGCTTATCTTTGCAGAAATTTAAATAATTGACATGAGATAACTGATCTGAATAGTGAGAGAATAAATTAATCATTTTGAAGCAATCACATCAAGAGTGAAAGTTTTAAGTTTTGTTTATTCACATGTACTTTTGAGTTGCAATCAGAAGAATTAAATGTTTTGATGAGCAGATCGCTGACTGACAACGAGATTTATCTGTGAGTGATGTCGACTACGAATCTTTTGATTCTATTCTGTGTTTGAATAGAAGTCAAAAGAGTCAAGAGATTTCAATTCAACGCAGTTTAAATGATGTTAGAACGTTGCATGATCAGAAAAGTCATCATGCAGAGTTTTCACTCACGCGACAACATCTTTCCTAACAGTCACAATCAATCTACAAAGAAGATTAATGACATGTCGATGTTAGTAAGAGATGAAAAGATACTACTAGTGAAAAAGACAACTCAGATGAAGAGTCTGCAAGTTGTGACTACAAGTGATCGAAGAATTTGCAACTCGTTGACTGCGTCGATATCGAAACGTCTTCATCACATCAACAGTGTCATCGAGTAATTGATGAAAAGATATCAGATAGAATAGTCATTTCAAATATTGAAAGACGTGACTACAGTGCTTGAAGAAGTAGTGACTCGTCGATCACGCTGATATACTGAGAGAGCTTGAGCTCATCTTCTTTACTTGACGTCAAGTCATTCATCTATTCACGTGAAAAATCGAGAGCTCAAGAGAATGATCAGAACGCATTCTCTTTCATTGATCAGAGTCAAACATCGAACGATTGCGATTGCACGTCTATACTAACAATTCATTCAACGTCTATGTGACACAAGTCAAATCAAGAGAAGGAAAGAATTACTCAGTACAATTACACTTTATCTTCTCATTGTGTGCATCTCTCTTTCATCACATATTTCTCTGCTCAATGAATGACAATCATTGAGTAAGAGAACACAGCTCTACGTACGTTACAATCATGAGCATCACGAGTGCAAAGAGAACGTCTTTCATCTTCGAATCAAAGATTGAATCAAGACATCGTTGTATAGAATATCGTCAATGAAGAGCAGAGCAAAGACGATGTGTCATAATCAAACAGCACAGACACTTTCATCAAAAGTTTACTCGAGCGTCACGCGCTGAATAGAAGCTATAGATTCATTACTTAATAACACAGTGTCAATCTCATTGTTTTGACTGCGTGAAGCAGTCGTATAGACGACGAGTGATTTTCTTTCTCAGAGAGTTTTGTTCACTCAATATAAGTAGCATAGAGTCTCTCATGAGTCGAGTCTAAATCATGTCACAAGAGTGTATGAATTACAATTATAATTACAATGAGCAGATCGCTTGCAATAATGTTTCAGAAAGATTTTGAACACAATGATACTGTCATTCTAAAGATTCAAAGCACATTATTACTTCTTGATTAATCATAAATCAAGATTCTGCACAACTTGTGAGAAATTTCATAGATTTTATTAAAGAAAATGATGATACATCTCTTGAGCAGATTCGTTTTGCTTGACAATTAACTTGTTCATTAACTTGATAGTAAGAAACAGTAAAAGAACTTTGTCAGAAATTCTGAGCATAATAAACTAAAGAAGACTTTTGAATGATTCAGACTTTTTTTTGATCTTGAAGCAATACTTGATCAAATAGTGCATCACTGTCGTTTGATTCATACAGAGAGAAAGATTCATTTTAGTTATTTATTTTATGATCATCGTGATGTTATAGCTGTTAAGCAGAGCGTTATTTTAAGCAAGAAGATAAACATGATGATTTAAATTCATCTTGCAAGAGATTTTGAGCAAAGATTGCTTTGATCAAGAAAAGTGAAAATGATAAGTTAACTCATCTGTTTCTCTGATCTTATGCTGACAGTAATTCAAAGTGCAGCGAGTGTGATGCTGAAAGCAATTCAACAGTTCAATCAGTTCATGAAGCATATTAGTATACTTTAAGAAAGAACGACTGCTTGAGTGAACAGCAATCACTGATAGTTCATTGATGAGATTGAAGATTGTGATCTATACATTTCAGAAAGCAAAATATTGATCAAGATCTATAACATTTAAAGTGTTGTTGATTCACAGAAACTCATGAATGTGATTGCTTTCATGAGATTGTCACTTATAGTGATATCAGAAATTCTGAATCTTGAACTTTTTCTTAATAACAAGCTTCATAAACAGCATCACTTTGCATTTCAAACACTCAATGATAATGTGAGAATTTTTCTGAAGCAGTCTTCAAGCAATCTTAACTCATTCATTCTCACTCACTGTCATGTAAATCTTTTGATCAGACATGTTGTTATGAGCATATCAAGACTGAAAAAGACTGAAGTTTTAATCAATTCGCAAAGTACGCTAGCGAGTATTCTGCGTATTGATTAAAGCTAATCAATGTCTTTAGCTCAGATCTGACTCAGTCTTTATTTTCTTTTCTCAACATCTTTTTATTTAACATCATCTTTCTTTCTACATCACATTCTACTCATGTCATAAACACATTTTCTTTGAGCTTAACGCAGTCTCTGAATATTACTTAAATAGAAGTTTTTATACTCATCTTCTTCTGTATTCTTAATATTCAGTTATAGTTATCTTTAAAGATAAAGCACTATTTAATTCTGACTTTCGCTGATTAACTCATTTAAACACAATTCTGACATTATATTAAAAATTCATTAATTACATGATACTGATCTCATTACTCATTCAACATACTTGTACAGATAGAATGAGTTTAAAGAAATTCGTTTATCTGATGATTGACGCAATCAAAAGATTGAACAACATTAAAGAGTTTGATAGAATTAACGACAAGACTGTTTGAATTGTTAGACAATTTATCACTCACTAAGTATGCAAAGTTCATTCGATCAAGAGAATCAACTCATTCTCATGAAACAGATAAGTGAAAATAAGCTGTTCAACTCGATTAAAAGAATCGACGATAAAGAATCTTCGTGAATTGCTTGAGAATCACTCAAAAACTCACAAATCAAAAATATTCTTCTAATCAACAACATTCTTTTCTGAAGATTAAACACTTGATCATACATCTTCATTAATACTGTCAAGCATCATCATTTGCTTAATCTTGTTCTTTCTTCAAATTTCATCATGTTAAAACATTTATTTATCAAAGAATGTTTCAAAGAATTTTGAAATCACTTTTCTTAAATTTCTGAGACTAATTCATCAAAATTCTCTAGTGCTGAATCATTCATCAATGAAGACGACAAGTCATTCATTGAAACTGTTGAAAATAGCGATGACAGACGCGCAGTCATTAGAACTCGGTAGAATAGAGATATAGACAGACGTCGACGAGACGATCTAATTGAGTTTAGTGTCAGAAGACATTCAGTGTATAGTCACTGTCTAGTAGATAGATTTTACAATCATTCTTTTACTCGTTTAACTGAATTCATCACTGTTCACTCTATTCTTTCAATAGATTATGAGCTCGAACAGCAAGAATGCTTTCATTCATCTACGATGATGCTACGACACTGATGTAAAACGCGATCATTACTACGCGTCTCATTGAGAGACAAATAAGAGTGTAAGAAGCGTACGCAGTATCATCGAATGACACAGACCTTACACAATGTCGCAGAATCTTTGACCTGAGCGTTATAAATTAAGAAGAAGAGTGATTAACAGATATCACTATAAACAATTATCGAAGAGTGTAAGAAGTGTACGTAGTATCGTTGAATGACACAGTTCTTGCATTTATTGACAACTCACTACGAGTCATAAAATGACGAATGAGATCTTCACGAAGAAGAAGCTCTTAGACAAAGAGCATAACAGACACGACAGCTTGCTACGTTCAACAAGCATCTACGTCTCGATGAGAAGATGCTCAAATCATCTGTCAATATTCGAATCAGTCTTCTGTCTTGACGAACTATCATTCGATCGACAACAGCTGAACTAGTTTAGATTTATAGACTATCGTTCAACTCGATTATGTCACTGCGTCGACAGCACGAATCGAACCTTCATCATGTACGACAATGAGAAAGCATACCTGATGAAAGAGTCTGAGTGAGAGTCAGTATCAACGTCTTTTCATCGCTAAATGACAATATCATCGATCAGTTGACATCTGCAACTGCTCTACGATCATCAACATCAATCAGTTCACACTTTCTTTAGAACTGTCTGTTGAATTGCATTACTTTATTTTTCATTCTATCTACATGACTTCAATACGATCACTACACGATCTAGACATTGAATCACTTCGTTCATCTTACGAATTCGAGAGAGCAATCACGTCTCATTCATTCACCTTACGAAATCAAGAGAGTCTTCACATTTCATTCATTCGCTCTACGAAATCGGAAAAGCACAATATAAGGAAATTCTCAGTAGAGATGTTATTAATCATCTTTCTTTTAAAGAGTTTCTTTTTCGTCTATCACGACAAACTCGATATCTCGCTCATTATTTCTATGACTCTATAATCAATATATCTTCGTTTCTCGCACGGCAGAAAACGGGGAAAGAGAGAAAATAGAAAGTCGATGAGACTTTATAGAGAATTGAGAAGAAAGAGAATATCTCAATGAGGAAGCAGCTAGGCTGTCACTCATAGATAAAAGAGAATAACTCGATGAAAGAGCAGCTAAGCTGTCATCAACAGAAAGAGAGAATAACTCGATGTGAGAGCAGCTAGACTGTCACTCATGGGAAGAAATAATTTCATGAAGAAACGAAGAATCATCACTCATGAAGAAGCGAAGAATCGTCACTCATGAAGAAGCGAAGAATCATCACTCAACGAAGAAGCGAAGAATCGTCACTCAATGCAGAAGCGAAGATTAGTGAGAGCGTTAGATCGAAGCGAAGAACAACTCAATAATGCTCGTGAGGCAACATTGCGAAGCGAGTCAGACAAGAGCAACATCACGAAATGAATCAGACAAGACGACATTGCGAAATCGAGTCAGGCAAAGCAATCGAGTCAGACAAGACAACATTGCGAAGCGAAGCAGACAAGCAACATTGCGAAGCGAAGCAGACAAGATTGTTGTCA
>JAABUR0100001592.1_pt1 | contig 39794 bp, 40 predicted proteins | sample 5560091 | NCBI WGS metagenome assembly JAABUR01 (sample SAMN10711879, study PRJNA513375) | rock metagenome | isolation source: Antarctica rocks | place: Antarctica: Victoria Land, University Valley sud | reverse complement strand
TCCCCACCAGCCAACGCAACCCGCTCCGCATCCGCAACGTGCACGAACGCAAGATTCCGTGCGCCGCGCAGGAATCCTCCCGATCACCCCGACCCCACGTGAACGCCTACGTACAACGACCAGCATCGTCACTCCGGGATCGGGCTGATGACTCCCGCAGCCGTCCACCATGGCCGTGCCGAGGAGACCCACGCAGCTCGCCAGACCGTTCTCGACGCCGCCTACGCAGCGACGCCCGAGCGGTTCGTCCGACGACCACCCAGGCCGCCGGCGGTGCCCACCTCCGCGTGGATCAACAAGCCCGACAGCGAGGAGATCGAACACTAAATTCGCTGCCCCGGTGTCTCATCCGACTTGACAGGCTCCGGCAACGCAAGCAGCAAGTAATTGCCGGACTCGGATCAGTCTGCTGGCGGGAGGTCGAGCGTCTCGGACTCCGGTACCCCTTCGGCGAGTTCCTTCGCTCGCTCGAGCTCAGCGTTGACCTCGGCACCGAACAGCACCGCGACGTTGGTGAGCCACAACCAGACGAGCAGGATGATCCCCGCCGCGAACGACCCATAAGTCACGTTGAAGCTCCTGAAGTTGGCGAGGTAGTCTGAGAAAGCGGCCGACGCCGTGAGCCAGACCCCCACTCCGGTGAGCGCTCCTGGCGTGATCCAGCGGAACCCACGCTGGCGCACGTCGGGGGTGACGTAGTAGATGAAGGAGAACACGAGCAGCGCGCATGCGAACGCCCCGGGCCAGCGAGCGATTCTCCACGCCAAGGCCGCCTCGGGGCCGAGGACATCACGTGCGACGCCCCCACCCGCGAACATCAGCAACAGCGTCGTCAGAACCAACGCCATCAGCACGACCGTCGAAGCGACGTCGAGCAACTTGCGTCGCATAAAGCTGCGCCCTCGCGGGGACTCGAACACGACATTGAGAGCACGGCGCGCGGCTTCGAGATAGCCGGTTGTCCCGTAGAGGGCCGCCACGATCGCTACAGCCAGACCGGCGACAGCGGTGCCTTTGCTCCTTAACGCCGCCCGCACGGCGGCGTCGAGTGGCGCCAGTGTGACCGCCGGAACCACGCCCCGGAGGTGGTCGAGGATCGCGTCGTAGGTCGCCGGAAACTCGCCCAGCAGTCCGAGCAGGGATACCGCCAAGAGCAGCGTCGGAAACAGCGACATCAGCGCGTAGTAGGTCAGCGCCGCAGCGTGATGAGTGCCTTGGTCGTCATAAAAGGACACCACCGAGCGCTTCGCCAGCCGCCATGCGCGTATCACGAGCGAAACGTATCGATCATTGGCACGCTACGAATCAGCGAGGCGTTGATGCTTGCCAAGACCGGTCTCGAGCCTCGCGGTGGATCGATCCTGGCGCTCTACGGCGCTGATCCTAGAAGCCTGCGATCGTGCGTCTGATCGGCCCCAGAGGCCGGATCCGCCGCCCCAGGTCGAGGTCGAGGGTGAGCGCGCCGCGGACGACGAGCACGTACGTGCCTCCCGGGACGGCGATCGCGGAAAGCAGCGCAACGATTCGACGCACACCGACAGACTACGCGGATGTGCAAGGCGGTCTCAGGCCGAGGCGGACTGCTGTTGCACCCTCCGAGGGGAAGGCAGCGAATCGGGTCCCGGTCGCGCGAGCACGACTTGGTCCCGTCCGGCGGCCTTGGCGCGGTAGAGGGCGTGGTCGGCACGGTCAAGCAGGTCCGCGGCGGTCTCCGAGCCGTTCCAGCAGGCGATTCCTGCCGAACAGCTCTGCTCGTACGGGACCCTGGACCTGAGCCGTTCGACGATGCTCTGGGCTTGCGCGAGCGGGCATGCGGGCAGCGCGAGGGCGAACTCCTCCCCTCCATAGCGGGCGAGGATGTCCGATGGCTGCAGCTCATCGTTCCAGGCGACCGCGACCTCCTTGAGCAGCCGGTCGCCGGTCTGATGGCCGCGGGTGTCGTTGAAGCGCTTGAAATGATCGAGGTCGAGCATCGCGACCGATAGCGGTGCGCCAGAGTGTGTCGACTGCGTCAGGCGACCTGGCAACTGCTCGCGCCAGGCGCGACGATTAGGCAGTCCAGTCAGTTCGTCGGTACGGGCGATCGTCTCGAGGTTGTCCGGAGTCTCGTAGAACTTTGAATGGCGGTCCCTCCCGCCTCGTCCGCTCCTGTTGGGAGCGTTCGGGGCGCTAACCAAGTCCGCGAGGACAGGAGAAGACCGCCATGAAGAAGGTATCCGCCCCGCAGGTCGTCACGACCGCGGAGGCCATCGAGAGTCCGCTGCCTGCGGAGATTCAAGAAGCGCTCGGCCGAGCTCGTCGGGGCAGCGAGGGAGGGGCTGCTCGCGCTGAGCGTTGGTGTCGGGCTGCGGGTCGTGCATGAGCTGATGGAAGCCGAGGTCGACGAGGTCGTCGGGCCGAAGGGGGAGTGGAACCTGGACCGCTCCGCGAAGCGGCACGGCCACGAGGACGGGTCGATGACGCTCGGTGGCGGGCGGCTGACCGCGACCCGTTGCAGCGAGCGGTGATGAACCGGATGCTCGCCGGCGTGTCGACCCGGAAGTTCGCCCGGGTCGGTGAGCCGGTCGGCGAGGCGGTCAAGCAGGCGGCGAGCGCGAAGAACAAGAGCACGGTGTCGGAGATGTTCATCGAGAAGACCCGGACCGCGCTTGAGGAGCTGATGGCCCGCCGGCTGGATGACATGCGCCTGGCGGTGAGATGCTCGACGGGCTGGAGATCGCCGGCCGAGTACATGTCGTCGCGCTCGGGGTCAGCACCGAGGGGGTGAAGGTCCCGCTCGGGCTATGGGAAGGATCGACCGAGAACGCGACGTTGGCGCGGTCGCTGCTGGCCGATCTGGTGGACCGGGGCCTGGATCCCGGGCAGGCGATCCTGTTCGTCCTCGATGGCGGCAAGGCGCTGCGACGGGCGATCAAGGACGTGTTCGGCGAGTACGCGCTGGTGCATCGCTGCCACCGGCACAAGGAACGCAATGTCCTGGATCTGCTGCCCGAACGCGACCGCCCACGGATCCTCGCCCGGATCCGTGGCGCGTGGGCGCTGACCGACGCCAAGGAGGCCGAGGATCAGCTCGAGCGGCTCGCCGCCGAGCTCGAGCGGACCTGGCCGGACGCCGCCGGCTCGCTGCGGGAGGGCCTGGCCGAGACGCTGACGCTGACGCGGCTCGGGATCGGCGGGAAGCTGGCCAAGACGCTGTCCTCGACGAACCCGAGTCGATGATCGAGATCGTCCGGCTCACCCAGCGCAACGTCAAGCGCTGGCAGGACGGTGACATGCGCAAGCGCTGGACCTCGGCCGGGATGCTCCAAGCCGAGCAGCAGTTCCGCCGCGTGATCGGCTACACCGACCTCTCCAAGCTCGTGATCGCGATCGAACGACGACACCTCACCCCCGAAAGCCCCGTCAACCGAGAGCGCATCGAGGACACCAACTCCGCCGCAGCACTCGTTACCGTCTGACATCACAATCCCGGCGGGACCGCCGTCAAAGTTCCACGACGATCCGGGCAACCTCATCGTCTCAAGCTCGGCAAGCAGTGCGACACGTTGCAGCGTCACTGCGACCTCGATGGCCAGCAGGTCGGTGAGCGCGATCACCGATGGGTCCTTGAGTGCGGTGGCATCGTCGAAGTCAAGTTCGAGAATCGCCACCGTCAACTGCTCGCGCACAACCGGCTGCCACAGCCGGACGCCGGCAGCTCCGGCTGGCTCATTCGCCATGACGGGTTTGCCGGTAGCGAACGCCCGAGAGACACCGCTTGAGGTGTCCCCGGCCGAGACCGTGTCCTGAGCGGGTGCGGTGCAGGTGCTGGCGGTCAAACGCAGCCTGGTCACGTCGGGGTCCGGCTCCCAGAGACCCCCGGCGTGTGCCTGCGTGACGTGGACGGCGCCCCGGCAGAGGGCCAGGCGGGCCGCCCCGCTGTCAGAGAGTCCAGCAAGCTCGTGCGCGACCTGCGCTACCCGGGCCATGCTCTGGGCGCTCGGCGCGGCGGCATCGGCTTGCCGGCGGGCATGACGGACGAGCGTGGCGATGAACACGCCTGCCACGATCAGCGTCGCGACCGTCGTGAGTCAGCGAGCTATCGGCGAACTAGGGGGGTCGTGCGCCAGCGTCGCCGCGTACAGCGCAGCGACAAGCGTCACGTGACAAGCCGCGGCGCGCCGCCCGAAGAAGTAGAACGTGTACAACCCAATCCAGATGAACCACACCGAGTAGAAGCTCACCGCCTCCCCGCTCAGGACCACCGCTCGGGTGATCAGCAGCGCTCCGATCGCCACTGCGACATGAAGCATCCACCCGCGGGCCCTAGAAGCACAGAGCAGCAGCCCCACACCGCCAGCTCGGCCAGAGCGACATTCGAGTACAGCCCGTTCACGGCAGCATGCCGGGGATGGGGCAACAGCAGCGACACCAACCCGATCATCGCCCCAGCAACAAATAGGGATACCAGCGCGCGAGAGGCTAGACGAGGATCGACGTCCCAGCTCGCCTCGCCAGAGCGCCTGCTGACGACGCCCCCCCGCCGGGGCGCTAACCCCAGCCGGATCCTCTGAAGCACCCTCACCGACTACTCATCGGCACCACAGCTCACCCCTTTAGCACGGGCCGCTCCGCATCCGTCGTCGGCTGAGTGCCTGGCTTCCCAGTAGCGTTTTGGCCATCCCAGTCCGCATGATCGAGTCAACGGCAGTGGTCACCGGCGCCAGCAGCGGCATCGGCAAGGAGATCGCCCGCCACTCGCGGCCGCGGGGCTCGCCGTTTATGTCGGCTCCCGCACGGTTGAGACGAACGTGTTCGGTGTCGTTGCCCTCACCAACGCGTTACTGCCCGCTTTGCGCCGTTCTGCATACCCGCGCATCGTCAACGTCTCCAGTGGCATCGGATCGTCGGGATGGAGCACCGGGCCCAGTCCGAACCTCAGCGCATGATTCCCGTATGCCCCAGGGAGAAACGCCCGGGCTGAGGCCAGACGGAGAGCCCATGAGGCCCGGAACCGACGGGAATGCGTGCCCGCAGAACACCGGTGCGGGTGTCGATGGCGTACACCTCGGCGTTGTAGCGGCCGGTGAGCCACAGGACCCGCCCGTCGGCAGAGACACCGCCCATGTCGGGACTGGCGGGTGCCGGGATGACCCACCGGGTGACGACCCTTCGGGTGCTGAAGCTGACCACCGAGACCGTTCCCGCGGCGCGGTTGCTGACGTACATCAGCCTGGCATCGCGACTGGGGTACAGGCCGTGGGCGCCGGCTCCGGTGCGCAGGAATCCGATCGTGCGAAAGCTCACCGGGTCGATCTCCCAGAGCCCGCCGCTCTGCTGGTCGGCCGAGTAGAGGACGCTGCCGTCGGGGGACAGCTTGACGTCCTGCGGTGAGGTGGCGCCATCCCCCAGGGTGAGCAAGCCCACCTGGCGCTGTGTACGCAAGTCGACCTTGATCATGCGCCCGGAGAACTCGCAGCTGGCAAAGGCATAGTTGCCATCGGCGGAGAAGTCCATGTGGTCCACTCCGCGGCAGTCGGGCACGCTCAGGGAGTGGATGAGCCGCATCGTGTGCGGGTCCCTGAAGTCGAGGTGCTGGAGGCGCTCGGCGACGACGATCGCATAACGCCCATCGGGGGTGAAGTACAGGTTGTAGGGATCCTCGACCGGGATCGGTGTTCCGGGGCGCGCGGTGCGAGGGTCCACCGGGGTCAGGCTGTTACCGATGTCGTTGTCGACGTAAAGGGTGCGCAGGTCCCAGGACGGCGTCACGTGCTGGGGCAGCTCGCCCGTGGGGAAGTGCCCCACGATCTTGAAGGTGCGCTGGCTGATCACGTCGACGGTTGCGCTCATGCTGTTGGGCACGTAGACCAGCGCCGGATCGTGCGCCGCCGTCGGCGATATGTTCCCCGCTCGGTCGGCGAGGTAGACGTTCCCAGTGCTCGCCGCGCCGCCGGACCGCGTCGCACCGTGGAACCCACCCAGCGTCGAGACGGAGGCCGACGGCAGTCGGCTCGGCGCCGAGGTGCTCGAATGCGAGTTGCCGCATCCGCCGATTAGCAGCGCCACCGCTGCGAGCAGGAACATGAGCCGTTTCACGCCGCCATCCTCCGCTGCGCCCGCTGAATCGATGCTAAAGGCGTGATGAGCATGGGATTATGCGTCGGCCGCCGCCCGCTGCCCAGGGCCACTCGGCTACTCTCGCTCGCATCTCCTCCACCGCCTCCATCAGCTCGCCTGCCTCGCGCTGGAGCCGTCGCCGGGGTATCCTGGCGGTCGCCCTGGGTTGCGCACTGGGCCTGACCGCGTGCGGCGGCAACAGCCCGTCCCACACGGCTGCTTCCACCCACCGGAGACCGGCCACGCCTACTGCTTCGCCCGCGCGTCAGCCGGCGACGAAGCTCGTCTACCGGCCTCTTTTCACGCTCGGTTCGGCGGTGCAGGACGCCGGCGGCGCTGCGCTGAACGGGCAGAGCTTCGTCCTAATGGGTGGCCTGGGATCCGCGGACACCTCCACGGCGAGCGTGATCCAGGCCAGCCTCCACGGGCAGCTGCGCACCGCGGCGCTGCCCAATGCCCAGCATGACGCCCAGGCCGCAACGCTGGGCGGCCGCGCGTACCTCTTCGGCGGCGGGCAGTTCAACCAGTACGACCACATCCTGGCTTACGATCCCGCCGCCAACTCCGTGCAGCAGGCCGGAACGCTGCCGGCGGCGTCCTCCGATGCGGCGGTGGCGGCCGTCGGCGACCGTGCCTTCGTCGTCGGGGGCTACGACGGCGTCCACTGGCTGAACACGATCGTGGCTTGGCGTCCTGGCGCGCCGACGCAGGTGGTGGGGCACCTGCCGGTGGCGTTGCGCTACGCGGCCGTGACCGCGGCCGGGGGCTACGTGCTGATTGCCGGCGGAACCACCCAGACGGGTTTGAGCCGCTCGATCTATCGCTTCGATCCGCGCTCCGGAGCGGTGACGACGCTCGGGCACCTTCCCGGCGCGGTGACCCATGCCGGTGCCGGCGTGCTGGGCGGGCTGGCGTACGTGATCGGCGGACGCGGGGACTCCAGTAGCGCGCAGACTTCCGAGATCTGGTCGTTCGATCCCCTCACGGGGGTGGTTCGTGAGGCGGGGCGATTGCCCCACCCTCTCTCCGATGCCACGGTGATTCCGATCAACGGCGGGATCGTTATCGCGGGGGGTCGCACCTCGGCCGGCACCCAGTCCGCCGTCGGCGAGCTGGTTCCGGCGGGTTGAGCACTCCGCTTAAGGGCGTAGCTCGGGCTGGACCCGGCGGTGCCGGTCCGGCACGCCGCTGTGCCGCCAGCACGTAGTCGGTGACGGCCTGCAGCTGGTCCGGGCTCAGCGGGTGGCGTGCCGGCATCTCGGCGGTGAGCTGGCGCAGCTGCGCCCGGCTCATGGCATAGCCCAGCAGATCCCCGCCCTGCTGGTGCTCGTTCGCGTGGCCGCTCAGCGAATGGCACGAGCTGCAGCTGGCCTGGAAGACCGCGGCGCCGGACTTTGGGGCCCTAAGGGCGGAGCCGCCGCAGCCCGACGCGGCCCCCGCGAGCCCGGCCAAGAGCAGTAGGGCGACCAACCTCGTCGTCAGTAGCCTCCTGAGACGCCTTCTACGCAGCCGGCCGCCCCGCCCGTGGACCGCCTCGGGCGCGCCCCGACCGGCGACGTGGGGGCCGGTTCCCGGACGCCCCACCCCGAGCGGACGGTCCGGAGGCACCGCCCCGCGAGGACAGTCCGGCCGCCCGGTGCGGAGCCGGTGTCTCAGCGTGACCCGCGGCCGCCGGGCCGCCGAGACTGTGCTTGATCCCGAGCCGGCCGGCGAGCTGGAGGACATCCCGGTGCTCGCCGGGTCCGACGAGGGTGATCCCGATGCCGGTGCGACCGGCGCGGCCGGTGCGGCCCACGCGGTGGATGTAGGTATCGGAGTCCGCAGGCGGATCGAAGTTGATCACGTGCGAGATCCCGTCGATGTCGATCCCCCGGGCGGCGACATCGGTCGCCACCAGCGTGTCGACGGTACCGGACTCGAACCGGGCCAGGGCCTGCTCGCGCTGGCGCTGTGACTTGTTGCCGTGCATCGCCAACGCCTCCACGCCCCCGGCGCGCAGGCGCTTGACGAGCCGGTCGGCGCCGTGCTTGGTGCGGACGAACACGAGCGTGAGATCGCGCTCGGCGGAGAGCTCGCCCACCAGCGCCTGCACCCGGTGCTCGTGGGAGACCTCGACGAAGCGGTGCTCGATCAGCTCGCCCGGCCGCAGGGCCGCGGGTCCCTGCTCGTGTACCTGGGGATCATGTGCGTAGCCGCGGGCGAGCTTTCCGGCCTCCCCCGCCAGCGTGGCCGAGAAGAACAGCGTCTGGCGCACCCGCGGACAGGCGCCGACGATCCGGTCGATCGCCGGGCGGAAGCCCATGTCGAGCATCCTGTCGGCCTCGTCGAGGATCAGGACCTGGATCGCGTCGAGCCTGAAGGCCCCGCGGGCCAGCAGGTCCTCGAGCCGCCCGGGGGTGGCGACGATGATCTGGGAGACCGCGGCCTCCTTGGCCTGCTTGATCAGGCCGACGCCGCCGTAGACCGCGGTGACCCGCAACGCGCGGGAGTGAGCGACCCCGCGGATGTCCTCCACGATCTGGGTGGCCAGCTCGCGGGTCGGCGCCAGCACCAGCCCGGCGGGCCGCCTGGCCTCCGCGGCGATCCGCTCCACGAGCGGAATCCCAAAGGCGAGCGTCTTGCCGGAGCCGGTGGGGGAGCGGACGATGACGTCGAGCCCCGCCAGGGCGTCACCGATGACGGCTTGCTGAATCGGAAAGGGCTCGGTGATCCCCTGTTCGGATAGGGAGCTGGCTACGGCGCGCGAGACGCCCAGCTCAGAGAACGACTGTGTTGACATGCTTGCTCCTTGGGCGGCGCTGAGCGCCGCAGATGGCGACCGCAACGGTCGCGAGGTTCGGGAGGCGACGGCTGACCCGAACCGCTGAGAACGCGGGACCCAAGCGAGCTGCCTCGCGGCCGACGGGAGTCGACCGCGGTGACGAAGCTAGCAGGTCGCCCGCCCGTCACCTCATTTCGGCGTCAGCTTCGGCGCGCCTGGGCGAACGTCACGAGCCTGCGACTCCGGTCGTCGTAGAGCTTGAGCCGCGTGGCCCGGAGGCCGTCCCAGAGCGTCAGGGTCGGCACCTCGTGGAAGATCGGGTTGGAGTCGTGGGCGCGCTGGAGGTTGTAGTTCGGAATCCGCGCATTGAGGTGATGCACGTGGTGCAGGCCGATGTTGCCGCTCAGGAACTGGAGCACCTTGGGCAGCTTCAGGTAGGAGCTGCCGCGCAGCGCCGCATCGGCGTAGGTCCAGGCGCCGCTGTTCTCCCAGTAGGCGTCCTCGAACTGGTGCTGGACGTAGAACAGCCAGATGCCGGCCGAGCCGGCCAGCAGGGCCGGAGGAGCCCACACGAGCAGGAAGTCGCCCGCTCCCATCAGCCAGATGAGGGCCCCGACGATCACGACCAGTACCACGTCGGTGGCGAGCACGCTGTTGCGCATCCGCGGCCGTGCCGTCCGTGAGGTGAGGCGGGGGCCCACGATCATCGCGAACACCGGTCCGAGGCCGAACATAACCAGGGGGTTGCGGAACAACCGGTAGCCCAGGCGCCCGCGCCACGGGCGGGCCCGGTATTCCTCGATCGTGAGGGTGGGGACATCGCCGACCCCGCGGCGGTCGAGGTCGCCGGCGGTGGCGTGATGCACGGCGTGGTCGTGGCGCCAGCGCTGGAAGGGCGCCAGCACGAACAGCCCCAGCACCGAGCCCAACCGCGCGTTGGCACGCCGGGAGGGCAGCAGCGACCCGTGCGTGCAGTCGTGGAACATGATGAAGACGCGGACCAGGAACCCCCCGGCGGGGATGGCCAGCACCAGGGTCAGAAGCACCGAGACCCGGAGCGCGAAGTACATCGCCACCGACAGCGCCAGGTAGGGAGCCACGGAGGTCCCGAGGGCGATCAAGCCCTGGCGCAGCGTCGGTTGGGCGTAGGAGCTGAGCGCCTCCTGCCAGGGGGGACGGTTCGATGCTCTGGTCACGGTGGTGGTCATGGCGCGACTCCGAGTACGAGGTATGACGGATTCGAAGGCGCACCAGCCGCATGCCCTCTCACTGCGCGAGCATAGTGCGTCGAGTCTCCGAAGTGGCGGATGGGACGCTCGTGGTACTCACACCACACCTCGAGCCGCACACAACCGCTGAAGCCGCTCCATCCCCTCGGCGGGCCGCGCCGGCAGCAGGTCGAGCGCCTCGGCGGCGCGCCGAAGGTCATTGATCGTGGTCCCCGCCGCCTCCAGCGCGAACCGCCCGAGCCAGCGCACGGCGGCGCGCTCGTAGCGCCGCGGATCACCGTCGCGCAGCACCAGGCAGATCCGCAGGGCATCGTCGAGGCCGATCCGCGGAAGCTCGAGGGCAGCTGCAGTGACCAACGCCTCGTTGCCGGTGGCGAGCGCGCGGCGAAACCGGGAGTAGGGGTTGCCGTCGCTCGTCACGAACGTATGTTCGCATAGGGCCACGACGGGAACGCCTACTCCACCTGCGGTGGCCGGCGCGCGGTCAGCTGATGGCCACGGTGCGGCTGGTGAGCACCGTGTTCGTCTGCGGATCGAACCAGGTCAGCCTCAGCCTGCCGGCCGAGGGGATCGCCACGTGGGCCAGCAGAAAGCCCTCGCGGCTGGCGGTCTGCACGGTACGCAGCGTGACCCACTTGCCCCCGGGTGCTCGGAACTCGATCGCGCCGTACTGGAGCGTCGAGTGGTCGGCCGGGCGCAGCTGTCCCCACACCGTGACGCTGGATCCGTGGCGAGCCGCGGGCACCCATATCGGGAGGCGGAACGCGGCGTAGGAGGGCTTGAGGGTCCCCCCGCGGAGGATCAGGCCGGTCTGGAACGTGGACCAGTACAAAAAGCTGCCGCGTGGCTCATCCGGCTTGGGGGGGCTGTCGACCAGCTCGAACTGCGCCAGCGCGTTCACGTGCGGGTCGCGCCAGGTCATGTACTCGCCCTCGTTCAGCCACGCAGCCTGCTGGGCTAGCGTCGTGTGCACGTAGGGGTTGGGGGGCCTGGTCTTGTAGCCCCACTCGGTGAGGTAGAGCGGCAAGCCGCCGGCGCGGCGCGCCCCGTAGACCGCCAGGATCCGGTTGATCGTGCGCTCGAAGTGTCCGAGGTTCGACAGCGCGATCACGTTGGGATCAGCGGTGCCCACGTTCGGGGGGGCGGCGAAGGTGTACGGGTGGTGGGCGTAGCCCGCCATCGAGAACAGCCCCGGATGGGCACGGGCGAACGCCGCGGCACCGCCACCGACCGGGCAGCCGACCACGGCCGCCGCCTGGCCGTGGAGCGGGCGCAGCGCGGACGACACGCAGTACAGCGCACGAACGAAGGGGATCGGCTCAATGATCCCCTTGTTGGCGGTCTCACCGATCAGGATCGTGTCGCGTGCGTGCCCGGAGGCACGCAGGCCGCCGAAGGCGCCGTCGACGAGGCTGCGGTAGAGGCGGGGCTGAAGCAGCTCGGTGAGGCCGCTGCCCAGCCTGCGGTGCCAGGGGTTCAGCCAGGAGCGCTCATTGGGCTCGTTCCAGATGCCCCAGATGCCGACCTTGGGGATCGGCGTGCCGGGTGCGGTGGAGTTCCTGACCGCGGCCTGGGTCATCGGCAGGCCGAGCAGGGCGGGAGAGGCCTCGGTGGCGGGCACTGGGGCTACGTAGGTGCCGCTGTAGCGTCGGCCGACCGCCTCCACGAACTGGCGCAGCAGCGAGGGAATGGGCACGTGCCCCAGCGGTGGACCCTGGATCGGCTGGTGCCTGGCCAGCGCCCAGACCGGCGTGGGAGGGTTGAGCTGGAAGTAGACCCTCATCCCGGCGGCGCGCGCCAACCGCACGAGCGTGTCGTAACGGTCCCAGGCTCCGGGGGGATACGCGGCGGGATCGGTGGCGCGGAACCTGGGGCGCCTGGAGGCGGCATCGGGCGCCACCAGGCTCCACACCATGGACGCCTTGACTACGTCGACGCCCAGCGCGTGGAGCTGGCCCAGCCGCCGGGCCATGTGCTCGGGGGACGAGTAGATCAGCTCGTCGTCGTCCAACAGGATCGACTGCTGGGTGGCGGAGGCCCGCGCTGCCGGCGCGCGCATGCCCGCGAGCGCGCACAACGCGCACAGCGCGACTAGCGCCGCCGCCAGGATCCTTTGCCGGGGGCTCATTGCGCCCAGATGGTAGAGAACCCCAGGGCGGCGAGATCCACCAGCCCGGCGAGCAGGAACGCCGGCGGGGAGGTGAGAAGCGCTCCGGCGAGCCTCCCGATCACAGCCCCAAGCTATCGTCTGCGGCGATGGTCGCCGTCGCCTCCCTGAAGACAAGCGTCACCGAGCTGCCCGAATCGCGGGTGCGGGTGCAGGCTGAGGTCGCTGCCGAAGAGGTCGAGCGTCGCCTCCAGCAGGCCGCTCGGGAGCTCGGCCGGCAGATGCGTATTCCCGGCTTTCGCAAGGGCAAGGTCCCGCCCACCGTCGTGATCCGCCGGCTCGGGCGGGAGGCGGTGCTCGACGAGGCGCTGCGCAGCGCGCTCGGGAGCTGGTACGTGGCGGCGATCGACGAAGCGGGCGTCGCACCCATCGGCGAGCCACAGCTGGACGTCGGCGATCTGCCCGAGGAGGGGAAGCCGCTGCAGTTCTCGATCGAGATCGGGGTCAGGCCCGAGGCGAAGCTCGGCCAGTATCGAGGCCTCGAGGTCGGTCGCCGTGAGCCCGAGGTCGACGAGCAGGCGGTCCAGGCGGAGCTCGAGGGCCTGCGCGACCGGGTGGCCACGCTGGAGACGGTGGAGCGCGCGGCCGGCAACGGCGACCACGTGGTGATCGACTACCTCGGCCGCGTCGACGGCGAGCCCTTTGAGGGTGGAGAGGGGCGCGACCAGCTGCTGGAGCTCGGCTCCGGGCGCCTGCTCCCCGGCTTCGAGGAGCAGCTCACCGGTGCCAGCGCCGGCGAGGAGCGTGAAGTGGAGGTGAAGTTCCCGGATGAATACCCCAGCGAGCTGGCCGGTCGGGAGGCGACCTTCGCCGTCACCGTGAAGGAGGTCAAGGCCAAGCAGTTGCCGGAGCTCGATGACGAGCTCGCCTCCGAGGCGGCGGGCTTCGACACCCTCGCAGAGCTGCGAGCGGACATCGAGGCGCGCCTTCGGGATGGGGATGAGCAAGCGGTGCAGCGCGAGTTCGAGGAGGCGGTGCTGGAGGCCGCGGTGGCCGAGGCCGAGATCGAGCTTCCCGAGCAGCTCGTCCACGCGCGCGCGCACGAATTGCTGGAGCAGACGCTCTCGGCGCTGACGCGACAGGGGATCTCCAAGGAGTCCTACCTGCAGATCGTGGGCAAGGACGAGGAGTCGCTGGCCCACGAGGCCGAGCCCGAGGCTGCCGGCGCGCTGCGGCGTGAGGCGGTGCTGGCGGCGATCGTGCAGGCGGAGGGCATCGAGCCCTCAGAGGAGGATCTCCTTGAGGCCCTGGGCCCCTCGGCGGAGCGGACGGGAACGCCGGCGGAGAAGCTGATGGAGCAGCTGCGCTCGGCGGGCCGGCTCGACGGTCTGCGCGAGGACGTGGCGGCCCGGCAGGCCGTGGGGCTCTTGGTGCGTGAGGCCGAGACCGTCACGGTCGAGCAGGCCCAGACGCGTCAGAAGCTGTGGACCCCGGGGCGGGACCCCGAAGCGCAGGGCTCCGATGCGCAGGCCGCCGGGTCGCTCTGGACGCCGGATCCATAGGCTCCGGCCGTTCCTGAAAGCCCTCGGGCGCGCGCCGGGCGATTGCTACATTCGGCAGGAATCCGGGATCTGAAAGCAAAAGAAGAGGAACATGAGCCCACTCGTACCCATGGTCGTGGAGCAGACTTCCCGCGGGGAGCGCGCGTTCGACATCTACAGCCGCCTCCTCAATGAGCGGATCATCTTCCTCGGCACCCCGATCGACGACCAGATCGCCAACCTGATCGTCGCTCAGCTGCTGCACCTGGAGTCCGAGGATCCCGACAAGGACATCTCGGTGTACATCAACTCGCCGGGTGGGTCGGTGTACGCGGGCCTGGCGATCTACGACACGATGCAGTTCATCAAGCCCGATGTCCAGACGATGTGCGTCGGGATCGCGATGTCGATGGGGGCGCTGCTGCTGGCCGGCGGCGCACACGGCAAGCGGATGGCGCTGCCCAATGCCAAGATCCTGATCCATCAGGTGTCCTCGAGCTTTCAGGGGCAGGCCACCGATATCGAGATCCACGCCAACGAGATCATCGACGTCCGGCGCCGGCTGGACGAGATCATCGCCCAGCACAGCGGCCAGGATCTGGAGAAGGTTCGCCGTGACACCGAGCGCGATTACTTCATGAGCTCCGAGCAGGCCACGGAGTACGGGATCATCGACCGGGTGATCTCGCAGCACTGAGGGTCTAACCTTCGGTTCGAGCTCGGGTTCAGCACCCACTCCCGGGGGAGAGAGAGGAATCGCATGGCACGGCCGACCGACTCCAACGAGCAGCTTCTCTGCAGCTTCTGCGGGAAGTCGCAGCGGCAGGTCAAGAAGCTGATCGCCGGCCCCGGGGTCTACATCTGCGACGAGTGCATCGATCTCTGCAACGAGATCATCGATGAGGAGCTCACCACCCCGCCGAGCTTCGACATCGAGAACCTCCCCAAGCCGCGGGAGATCTACGACGTCCTGGGCGAGTACGTCGTCGGCCAGGAGCAGGCCAAGCGATCCCTGTCGGTGGCGGTCTACAACCACTACAAGCGCGTGCAGATGATGCAGTCCGAGGACACCGACATCGAGCTGCAAAAGTCGAACATCCTGCTGCTGGGGCCGACCGGCTGTGGCAAGACGCTGCTGGCCCAGACGCTGGCGAAGATCCTCAACGTGCCCTTCGCGATCGCCGACGCCACCGCCCTGACCGAGGCGGGCTATGTCGGCGAGGACGTGGAGAACATCCTGCTGAAGCTGATCCAGGCCGCCGACTACGACGTCAAGAAGGCCGAGACCGGGATCATCTACATCGACGAGGTCGACAAGATCGCCCGCAAGGCCGATAACCCCTCGATCACGCGCGACGTCTCCGGCGAAGGTGTCCAGCAGGCGCTGCTGAAGATCCTGGAGGGCTCCACGGCTTCGGTGCCGCCCCAGGGCGGGCGCAAGCATCCCCACCAGGAGTTCCTGTCGATCGACACCACGAATGTGCTGTTCATCTGCGGCGGCGCGTTCGCCAACCTCGACCGCGTGATCGAGCGCCGCATCGGTCATCAAGGCGTTGGCTTTGCCGCCACCATCCAGAACAAGGAGCAGCGCGACGCCGGGGAGATCTTCAAGCACTGCCTGCCCGAGGACCTGATCGAGTACGGCCTCATTCCCGAGTTCATCGGGCGCCTCCCGGTGATGTCGGCGATCCACCAACTGTCGCGCGACGAGCTCATGCAGATCCTGACCGAGCCCCGCAACGCCCTGGTCAAGCAGTTTCAGCGCTTCTTCCAGTTTGACGGGATCGAGCTGGTGTTCGCCGACGAGGGCCTCTCCTCCATCGCCGACAAGGCCCTGGAGCGTGAAACCGGGGCCCGCGGCCTGCGATCGATCATCGAGGAAGTCCTCCTGGAGGTCCAGTTCGAGCTTCCCTCCCGCCGGGACGTGCGCAAGTGCGTGGTCACGCGCGAGACGATCGAGAAGGGCAAGCCGCCCACGCTTGTCACGGTCGCGGCGCCCGAGGAAGAGGGCGAAGCGGCGGCCTAGCGCCGGGGCGGGGCATCGGGGCGCGCCGGCGTGCGCCTCCTACACTCCGCCCCCGTGTCAGACCTCCAGGACAGGACGCGGTACGACCCCACCGAGGTGGAGCCGCGAATCGCGCGGAGGTGGCTGGAGTCCGGGCTGTTTCACCCCGAGCCGCAGGGAAGCGCGCAGGAGAACTACTCCATCGCGATTCCCCCGCCGAACGTCACCGGCGTGCTGCACATGGGCCACGCGCTCAACAACACGGTGCAGGACTGCCTGATCCGTCGCCAGCGGATGCGAGGGCGGCGGACGAAGTGGATCCTCGGCACCGACCACGCCGGGATCGCCACCCAGACGCAGGTGGAGCGGTTGCTGGCCAGTGAGGGGCGCAACCGCGACGAGCTCGGACGCGAAGCCTTCGTCGAGCGCGTGTGGCGCTGGCGCGAGCAGTACGGCGGCCAGATCGTCGACCAGCTCAAGCGCCTGGGGGACTCCTGCGACTACGAGGAGGAGCGCTTCACGCTCGACGCGGGCTACGCCGAGGCGGTGGGGCGCGTGTTCGTCTCGCTCTACGACAAGGGCTACATCTATCGCGACCGCTATATGGTCAACTGGGACCCCGGCTCCGGCTCGGCCATCTCCGACCTGGAGGTGGAGGATCGTGAGGTCACCGACACGCTCTTCTACATCGACTACCCGCTGGTGTCGGGGTCGGGCGCGCTCACGGTGGCCACGGTCCGGCCCGAGACGATGCTCGCCGACACCGCCATCGCCGTACATCCGCAGGACCCCCGCTACCAGCGGCTCATCGGCGAGACCGCGATCCTGCCGCTCGTGCAGCGCCGGCTGAAGATCATCGCCGACGACTACGTCAAGCCCGAGTTCGGCACCGGTGCGCTGAAGATCACGCCGGGCCACGACCCCAACGACTTCGAGATCGGCCGCCGGCACGACCTGGCCCAGCCCAGCGTGATCGGCGAGGACGGGCGCCTGATCGATCCTGCCCCGGAGCGCTTCGTCGGGATGACCGTCCTGCAGGCGCGCGAGGCGGTGGTCGAGGAGCTCCGCGAGCGCGGCCTGATCGTGCGCACCGAGGAGCTCGTGCACACCGTGCCCTTCTCCCACCGCTCCGGCCAGCGGATCGAGCCGCTGGTGTCGCTGCAGTGGTTCATGGCCATGGACAGGTTGGCGCCACCGGCGATCGAGGCCGTCCGCGACGGCCGGCTGCGGATCTTTCCCGACTCCGAGCGCCGTCGGTACCTCGACTGGCTGGAGAACATCCGCCCGTGGTGCATCTCGCGTCAGCTGTGGTGGGGCCATCGCCTCCCGGTGTACTACCGCGGGGGAGAGACCCATGTCGGCACCGAGCCTCCCGAAGGGCGGGGGTGGGAGCGCGATCCCGACGTGCTCGACACCTGGTTCTCCAGTGCCCTGTGGCCGTTCGCCACGCTGGGCTGGCCAGAGGATACCGCGCAGCTGCGCGCCTTCTATCCCACCGATGCTCTCTCCACCGCCCGGGACATCATCTTCCTGTGGGTGGCGCGGATGGTGATGTTGGGACTCGAGTTCACCGGCCAGGTTCCGTTCAGCGACGTCTACGTGCACGCCATCATCCAGGCCCCCGACGGCCGGCGCATGTCGAAGTCGCTGGGCACCGGCATCGATCCCATGGACCTTATGGACGGAGGGCCGCGCCCGCCGGTGTTTCGCGAGGGGGGTGAGTTCCCGGCCTACGGCGCCGATGCCGTGCGCTGGGGCTTGCTGGCGATGGCCTCAGGCCAGGACGTGCGCTTCAGCGAGGACAAGGTGGCCCAGGGCCAGGGGCTGACGAACAAGCTCTGGAACGCGTCGCGGCTGATCCTGCTGGGGGTGGGCCCGCAGGCGACAGCCGCGCTCAGGCCCGCCGCAGTCGAGGATCGCTGGATCCTCAGTCGCCTGACGCGCGCGCGTGAGGAGATCAACCGGCGGCTCGACGGCTACGAGTTCTCCCGAGCGGCCCTGATGCTCTACGACTTCGTCTACGGAGAACTGTGCGACTGGTACCTGGAGCTGGTCAAGCCGCGCCTGCGAGCCGGAGATCCCGAGCTAGAGGCGACCCTGCTGCATGTGCTCACCGAGACGCTGGCGCTGGCGCACCCGATGATCCCGTTCGTCTCGGAGGAGATCTACGCCCACGTGCCGGGCGCCGAGGGCCTGCTGGCGGCCGGGCTCGGGAGCTCACCCGCGTTCGCGCCCGACGAGGAGGCCGAGTGGACGGTGGCGCGGGCGATCGAGGCGGTGCAGGCGCTGCGGGCGTGGCGGGACGCCGCCGGGATCAGAGCTGGCGCCACCCTGCCGGCGCACCTGGCGGCCGAGGGCTACGGGGAGCTTGCCGGCCAGATCGCGCGGTTGGCACGGTTGTCCCTGACCGCACCGGGCGACCGTGCGGATCGAGCCGTCGATGCGGATCCAGCCGCCAGCGTCGTCATCCCCGGGGGCGTGATGGAGATCTTCGCGGGCGACGGCCTCGATCTCGGCGCTGCGCAGCGCCGGCTGGTGGCCGGGCGCGCCAAGCTGGACACCGAGATCGAGCGCTGCGAGCGCAAGCTGGCCAACCAGGGCTTCGTGGCCAAGGCCCCGGCGGCGGTGGTGCAGGCCGAGCGGGAGAAGCTCGCCCGCCTGCGGGCGGAACGCGACGGGCTGTGAGCCCGGAGGAAGCCGAGCGCTATCTGCTCTCGCTGGAGCTCTTCGGCATGCGCTTCGGCCTTGACCGGATGCGCCGGTTGATGACCGCCCTGGGTCATCCCGAGCGCGCCTTTGACTCGATTCACGTCGTCGGCACCAACGGCAAGTCCTCCACGGTGCGCATGATCGCGGCCATCCTCGCCCACCACGGCCTGCGCACCGGGGCCTACCTCTCGCCGCATCTGGTCTCCTTCACCGAGCGGATCCGGATCGCCGACGCCGACCTGGAGCCGCGCGCCTTCGCCGGCGCGGTCACCCGCGCCGCCCGCGCGGCGGAGCTGGTCGATCGCTCGCTCGGCCCCGAGGACCGGGTGACCCAGTTCGAGGCGCTGACTGCAGCCGCCTATTGGGAGCTGGCCCGTGCAGAGGTGGAGGTGGCGGTGATCGAGGCCGGCCTGGGGGGGCGCTATGACGCCACCAACGTGATCCCCTCCCGGGTTCAGGTACTGACGGGCATCGGACTCGAGCACACCCGCTGGCTCGGCCCCACGATCGAGGACATCGCCACCGAGAAGCTCGATGTGGTGAAGCCACAGGGCACGCTGGTGCTGGGCGCGAGGCTGCACCCCGATGCGGCCGTCCAGGCCGAGCGGGTGGCGGCGCAGCGGGGCGCGCGGATCGTGCGGGCCGGGAACGATCCGGGGGTGGCCGTGGGGGCGCCCGGTCTCTTCCAGCGGCGCAACTTCGCGCTGGCCTGCGCCGCGGCCGAGGCCTACCTCGGCCGGCTGAAACCTGAAGCGGTGCGCGCCGCCGCACGCGAGGTCAGGGTTCCCGGGCGTCTGCAGCAGATCGACGACCGGCCGCTGACGTTGCTCGACGGGGCCCATAACCCCGATGGGATCGATGCGCTGGCCGAGTCGGCGCCCGAGTTGCGTCAGGGCCGTGAGCCGCTCGTGGGCGTGGTGTCGATCCTCGACGACAAGGACGCCGCGGCGATGCTCGCCAGGCTGAGCGGGATCTGCGACGCGCTGATCCTCACGAGCAGTCAGAATCTCCGCGCCTTGCCGCCGCCCACCCTGAAGTCGCTGATCCGGCAGCTCGACGGACCCCCCGCGGAGGTGGTGCCGGCGCCCCGCGCTGCGGTGGCGCGCGCGCGTGAGCTCGCCGGAGCCGGGGGCATCGTGCTGGTCACCGGCTCGATCTACCTGGTCGCCGATCTCCTCGCCCGCCCGGGGGCTCGGCGGGCCTCGATGCTGTGAACGACCACGACGAGCACCCCGGCTTCCTGAAGATGGTCGGTGTCGTGGCACTGGGAGTCGCGATCGTGATCCTCGCATTCTTCGCCCTCGGCTACATGTTCGGCCGCCTATTCCTGTAGCCCGGGCGCGGTTCGCCTGTAAGCCGCCGTCAGAGCGATCCGACCTCCCCGACCACTACACTCGCCCCGTCATGTTCCTGCTCTTCGGCGTCTTCGGGATCAAGAACGGCACGATCAACCTCGTGGTGTCGCTGGTCGTGCTGTTCCTGGTGGTGATCTGGCTGGCCCTCGTGTACTGGACCTACGCCGATGCCCGGCGGCGGATCGCCGACCTGCTGCTGGTCGGCTGCGCCACCGCGGCCTCGTTCTTCCCCTTCGTCGGGACGATCGTCTACCTGATCGTGCGTCCACCCGAGTTCATCGAGGACGTGCGGGAGCGCGAGCTGGAGATGCAGGCGGCAGAGGCGCGGCTGGCCGAGGTCGGCTACCACCTCTGCCCCCACTGCGACGCCGAGGTGGAGAAGGACTTCCTGCGCTGTCCGAGCTGCATGCGCAAGCTCAAGGATCCGTGCCGTACCTGTGGCCGCCCACTCGATCCGAGCTGGAAGATCTGCCCGTACTGCGAGGCGGAGATCGGTACCTCGCCGCCGCCGCGGCGAGCCCGCAGGCGTCGCGAGACCGCCCCCGAGCAGACGATCGCCGGCGCCGCCGGCGAGGCCAGCAGCCGCCCGTCGGCCCCGTAAGCGCGGCCTCAGCCCACCATCGAACAGGAGACCCGCTTCACATGGAGCGAACGCTCATCCTCGTCAAGCCCGACGCCTTCGCCCGCAACCTGACCGGCCAGATCATCGCCCGCTTCGAGCGCAAGGGCCTTAGCCTGGCGGCGCTCAAGCAGATGACGATGACCCGGGACCTGGCGCAGGAGCACTACGCCGAGCACGAGGGGAAGCCGTTCTTCGAAGAGCTGGTGAGCTTCATCACCTCCGGACCGCTGGTGGCGATGGTGCTGGAGGGCGAGTCGGTCGTGGATGCCGCCCGCCAGGTGATCGGCGCCACCGACCCGCTCAAGGCCAACCCCGGCTCGATCCGCGGCGATTACGCGGTGGCGGTGGGCCAGAACATGGTGCACGGCTCCGATTCAGACGAGTCGGCCAAGCGCGAGACACGGCTGTTCTTCCCCGAGCTCTAGGGCGACTTCAGGTGGCGGGGTGCCGCTGATCCTCGCCTCCCGCTCGCCCCAGCGCCGGGCGATCCTGGAGCAGGTGGGGATCGCGTTCTCTGTCCGGGTCGCTGATGTGCAGGAGCTGGGGGAGGGGGACCCCGAGGTGGTAACCGTCGAGAACGCCCGGCGCAAGGCCGCGGCGGTGGCTGCGGAGGCGCCGCAGGCACTCGTGCTGGGGATCGACACCGTCGTCTGGGCCGCCGGGAGGATCTACGGGAAGCCCGCCGACGAGCAGGCGGCGCGCGCGGCGCTGACGGCGCTCTCCGGCGGCCGGCACACCGTGTTGAGCGGCCTCTGCCTGATCGGCTCGGCGGGCGTCCGCACCGCTGTGGCACGGACCACGGTGTGGTTCCGAGCGCTCGATCGCCCGCTGCTGGACTGGTACCTGGCCGCCGGGGAGTGGCGCGAGCGCGCCGGTGGCTACGCCATTCAGGGCCGTGGGGCCGCGCTGGTGGAGGCAATCGAGGGCGACTACCTGAACGTCGTCGGCCTGCCGCTGGCCACGCTGCTGGGACTGGAGCCGGGGCTGATCTCGGCGTAAGGCCACCGCTTCGGCACGTACGGCCTCGGTCGCATAAGTATGTGGTGGCTGCTTATGCGCCCAGTCATGGCGCCCGCCAGCGGTCGTTGGCGCGTTACGCAGCCGGTTTGCCTCGTGCCCCCGGGGGAGGCCCTCCACTACGATGGTGACCTTCGAAAGGTTGCAACCTGGTCCGACAAGGGGGATCGATGGCACAGGAGGTCGAGTTCATCGGCGGTGGCGCGGGAGAAGGCAAGGTCCGGAGCTTCTGGGTGGGTCTCGGGCTCAGTGTTGTCACGCTGGGAATCTATTACTACGTGTGGTACTACCTGATCAATGACGAGCTCAAGGACATCGGCATCACCAAGGATGATCAGAGCCTCGCCCAGTCGAGCCCGGCGATGTCGGTCTTCGCGGTGCTGGTCGGTGGCATGGTCATCGTCCCGCCGTTCATCTCGATCTACAACACCGGCAACCGGATCAAGCGGGCCCAGAGGCTGGCCGGGATCGACCGCGGTCGCACCATCAACCCGGTGCTGGCGCTGCTGCTGGCATTTCCCGGCGGGCTGCTTGTAATCCCGGCGTTCGTTCACTACTGGTACATCACCAAGCATCAGAACGCCGCCGTCCGGGCGGCGGGTGGTCTCCCGCCATGGGACGAGGTTCAGCCGGCGCTATCGGTCTGAGGTCACAGGTTTACCTGCGGCTTAGGCATTTTCCAGGATTTTCCCGCACTTTCGCCGGTCTCGGCGCTGCCCGGGGCGGGAGGGGTTTCGTTACACTCCGTGGCGAACGGGACTGGCAGCTTGGCGTGGCCTCCGCTTCTTCGTCACCCCGTTCATCGCTCCTGCGACTCTCTATCTATGGGCTTCTTCACGTACCTAACCGGCTTCGGTGGCCGCGACATGGCGGTCGACCTCGGCACCGCCAACACGCTGGTCTACGTCCGCGGGCGGGGGATCGTCCTCTCCGAGCCGAGCGTCGTGGCCGTCGACTCGCGCACGGGCGAGGTCCACGCCGTGGGGATCGAGGCCAAGCGCATGCTCGGCCGCACGCCGGGCACGATCTCGGCCATCCGCCCGCTGAAGGACGGCGTGATCGCCGACTTCGAGGTCACCGAGGAGATGCTGCGGCACTTCATCCAGAAGGTCCACCAGAACCGCTGGGCCCACCCGCGGGTCGTCGTCTGCGTTCCCAGCGGTGTCACCGGAGTGGAGAAGCGCGCCGTGGAGGAGGCCTGCCTGTCGGCCGGGGCGCGCCAGGCCTACCTGATCGAGGAGCCGATGGCGGCGGCGATCGGCGCCGGGCTGCCGGTCGGCGAGCCGACCGGCTCGATGGTCGTGGACATCGGCGGCGGCACCAGTGAGGTGGCCGTGATCTCGCTCGGCGGGATCGTGGTCTCGCAGTCGATTCGGGTGGGCGGCGACGAGCTCGACGAGGCGATCATCAACTACGTCAAGCGGGAGTACAAGCTCCTCATCGGCCAGCAGACCGCCGAGGAGGTCAAGCTCGAGATCGGCTCCGCCCACAAGATGAGCGACGAGGTGCAGGCGGAGATCCGCGGACGCGACATGGTCTCCGGGCTGCCCAAGACGGTGGTGCTGACCAGCGAGGAGATCCGCGGGGCCCTGGAGGAGCCCGTCTCCCAGATCATCGACGCGGTCAAGGAGACCCTGGACCGCACGCCGCCCGAGCTGGCCTCGGACATCATGGACCGTGGCATCATGCTGGCCGGAGGCGGGTCGCTGCTGCAAGGAATCGAGGAGCGCCTGCGTCACGAGACGCAGATGCCAGCGCACCTCGCCGAATCCCCGCTGACATGCGTGGCGGTGGGATCGGGGAGGTCGCTGGAGGAGTTCGAGGCGATTCACCGTTCAAGCAAGAATTCACGCAACCGCCGCCGCCGGTACTAGGTTCGAACCCTGAGTGCCAACGGCGCCGAGCTGAGACCTGGGGACAGACCCACCGATGCATGACAAGCAAGTCCGACGGCGACGGGCAGTGCTCCTGCTGCTCGTCGTCGTGTCCCTGATCCTGCTGACCGCCTACTTCGGGGAGTCGCCCCAAAGCCCGCTGCACGGCGTTCAGCGCGGCATCGTCGAGGTGCTCTCGCCGGTTCAGGAGGGGGCCAGCAAGGCACTCAAGCCGGTACGGGACGTCGCCGGCTGGTTCTCGGACACCTTCCGCGCCAAGTCCCAGCGTGACCAGCTGGTGAGGGAGAACCAGAAGCTCCGCCAAGAGCTCGCCAGTGCCCAGGGCGCCCAGATCCTGAACAACCAGCTGACCAAGCAGGTCGGGCTGGACAACAGCATCGGCGTCAGCCGCTACCAGCCGGTGGCCGGGCACGTGATATCGCGCGATCCCACCCTGTGGTACGCCTCCGTCGAGGTGGACAAGGGCTCCGCCGACGGCGTCCATGTCGACGATCCGGTGATCGGGGACGGCGCCCTCGTGGGCCGCGTGTCCAACGTCGCGGCCACAGTCTCCTTTGTGACCTTGATCACCGACCACTCCTCCGCGGTCACCGCTCAGGTGCAGGATCAGAACGGCGACACCGGCGTGCTGGTGCCGGCGGTGGGTAACCCCAACGCGCTGCTGCTCCAGTACGTGATCAACCGCCGCGCCCCGATCCAGACCGGCCAGCAGGTGGTCACGGCAGGCTTCAGATCCGGTTCGCTCGATTCCCTGTTCCCGCCGGGCATCCCGATCGGGCAGGTCACGAACTTCAGCCAGGCGGGGCTGCTGGAGAACGGGCAGGTGCAGGTCAACGTCGCCGCCGACCTGCGCCACCTCGATGTCGTGCAGGTCCTGACCCGGGCACATTCGAGCTCCCAGCGGGCCGGGCTGCCATGAGCGAGATGCGGCTGCCACTGAGGATCGTGCTGCTGTCCTTCGCCACCGTCGTGATCCAGGTGGCGGGCATATCGCAGATCTCGATCTTCGGGGTGAGCGCCGACCTGACGCCCCTGGTGGTGATGTCGGTGGGATTGCTGGCCGGCTCGATGCTCGGAGCCGCGACGGGCTTCGGCATCGGCCTGTTCGTCGACCTGCTCCTCGTCCAGACGCTGGGCGTCACCTCGCTGCTGTACATCACGATCGGCTACTGGTGCGGGCGATTGCACGAGCTCCGTGACCCGTCCCACGGCCTCGTGCCGCTGGCGCTGGGGGGGGCCGCCACGGCCTTTGCCGGCATCGGCATGACCCTGATCCAGTTCCTCCTGGGAGTTGACGCACCGGTCAGCCTGCTGCTGATCCAGCAGATCTTCATCACCGTGCTGGTCAACACGCTGCTGGCGCTGCCGGTGTACGCGGTGGTGCGCCGGATCATCCGGCCAGTGCTCCCCGACGACCCCCGCCGCCGCCGCCGCCGCGCCTACACCACCGGTGGCCTCAGCCCGCTCCAGCGCCCCTCAGCGCGCCTGGGCCAGATCCCCCGCTCGGCGTCGCGATGATTCAGCTGCCCGACGATCGACGTCCGCCGCTGACCCCCCAGCTGGCCCTGCGCGTGGCCGTCGTAGGCAGCATCGCGCTGGGCCTGTTCGCGATCGTCTTCTTCCGCCTGTGGTTCCTGCAGGTGCTCTCCGGCGACCGGTACCTGGCCCAGGCGAGCGTAAACCGCGTGCGGGACATCGCCGTGCCGGCCCAGCGCGGCCCGATCGTCGACCGCAACGGCAACCTCCTGGTCGACTCCAAGGAGACGATCGCGGTCCAGGTGAGCCCGACCGACCTGCCCAAGAACCCGGTCCGCGTGCGACGCATGTACACCCGCCTGGCCGGCGTCCTGGGCGTCTCTACGCGCGCGCAGCCCTGCCGGGTCCTGCACGTCATGCAGCGGCTGGCGCCGATCCCCTGCCGGGTGGCACAGCAGCAGGCGTTGCTGCCCTACGCCAACGTGACGCTGAAGACCGACGTCCCCCTGCAGATCCTCTGGTACCTCTCCGAGCGCCAGGACCAGTTCCCCGGGGTCAGCGCCCAGCAGGTGTGGCTGCGCTCCTATCCGCTGGGGGACACCGCCGCGCAGCTGTTCGGCACGGTCGGTCCGATCAACGCCTCCGAGCTCCACCAGCGGCGCTTCCGCGGGGTCTCGCGCCAGGCGATCGTCGGCCAGTCGGGCCTGGAGTACTACTACGACCGCTACCTGCGCGGCCACGACGGCGCCAAGCGCGTCCAGGTCGATGCTTTGGGCCGACCGAGCGGCGACCTCCTCCAGACCAAGCCGACCCAGGGCCACGCGCTCAAGCTCTCGATCGACCTGGGGCTACAGAAGGCCGGCCAGCAGGCACTGGCGCAGGCGATCGGCTCCAATCCGCCGGCGCCTGCGGGCGCCTTCGTGGCGCTGAACCCGGTCAACGGGGAGGTGCTGGCGATGGGCTCCTTCCCGACGTTCGACCCCAACGTCTTCACCAAGGCCATCTCCCAGCGGCGCTACGACCAGCTGTTCGGCCCCAGCGCCGGCTACCCCCTGTTCAACCGCGCGATCCAGAGCTCCTACCCCACCGGGTCGACCTTCAAGGGGATCACCGCCACCGCAGCGCTGCAGAGCGGCGCCTGGAGCCTCGGCCAGTCCTACGACGACACCGGCGTCTACCAGAACGGGCCCGGCGACGCGCGCCACAACGCCGGCCACGCCGCCTACGGCTCGGTGGACATCGTCTCGGCGATCCGGGTGTCCTCCGATAACTTCTTCTACAACCTCGGGCGGCTGCTCAACTCGGACCAACCGCGGGGCGGCCCCCTGCAGCAGTGGGCCCGGGCATTCGGGATCGGGCGCCCCACCGGTGTCGACCTCGGGGGCGAGAACGCCGGCATCTTGCCCTCCCCGCGGTGGCGTGCCGCGCGTGACCGGCTGGAGATCGCGTGCGAGCACAAGCGCCACATCCCCAGTTGCGGGATCGCCGACGGAAGGCCGTGGTCGGTGGGCGACAACGAGAACCTGGCTGTGGGGCAGGGCGATCTGGAGGCCACTCCGCTGCAGCTCGCCGTGGCCTACTCGGCGATCGCCAACGGCGGCGCAGTCGTGCGGCCCCACGTGGGCCTGGAGGTCGATGCCGACGACGGAACGGTGCTGCAACGGATCGATCCGGCTCCCAGCCGCCGCATCGGCATCGCCTCGCAGAACCTGCAGGCCATCCGCGCCGGGCTCCACGCCGCCGCCTCGGAGGCCGGGGGCACCTCGGTCGACGTGTTCAGCGGGTGGCCGCAGGGGCGCTACCCCGTCTACGGCAAGACCGGCACCGCCCAGCACACCGGCCAGGCCGACCAGTCCTGGTACGTATGCTTCGTGCCCGATCCCCAGCGGCCGATCCTGGTGGCGGTCACGGTGGAGCAGGGCGGTTTCGGGGCCCAGGCCGCGGCCCCCGCGGCGCGCCAGATCCTCTCGCAGTGGTTCTTCGGCAAGCGGGGGAATTTCGTGGTGGGATCCTCCAAGACCCTATGAGCCTGAACTCGATCCAGGTTCCCGAGGACTCGGTCGCCGCACCGAGAAGGCTGTTGCGGTTCGATCCGCTGCTGATCCTGGCGGCGCTCGGGCTGATCGCGTGCTCGCTGGTGACACTGAAGGGAGCCACGCACAACTCGATACAGGGCCAACCGCTCTTCTACGTCGAGCGGCAGGCGATCTACGCCGTGCTCGGCCTCGCGCTGGCGCTGCTCATCTCCCGGATCGACTACTCGCGGCTGCGCGAGTACAAGTACGGCCTCTTCGGCCTGATCGTCGTGCTGAACATCGTCGTCTTCGGCATGCCGGCGATCCGCGGCTCGCACCGGTGGATCCCGTTGCCGTTCTTCGAGGTCCAGTCCTCGGAGTTCGGCAAGCTGCTGCTCATCACCGCGCTGGCGGCCTTTGCCGTGGACCGCTCCCGGCGCCTGCACGAGCGGCGCACGACCGCGCGGATCATGCTCCTGGCACTGGTGCCGGCGCTGATCGTGATACCCCAGCCGGACCTCGGCACCGGCCTGGTGTACGTGGCCGTGGCCTTCGCGATCCTGTTCTTCGCTGGCACCACGTGGAAGCAGCTGGTCGGCCTGCTGGCGATGTTCGGGGTATCGGTGGCGATCGTGCTGGCGGGAGCGCCGGCCGCCGGCGTCCACGTGCTCAAGCCCTACCAGGTGCAGCGCCTCACCGGCTTTCTGAACCCGTCCCACGATCCGCGCAGCCAGACCTACAACATCACCGAGTCGCTGATCGCGATCGGCTCCGGGCAGAAGTCCGGCCGCGGCGTGGCCCACGCCACCCAGACCAGTCTCAAATTCCTGCCCGAGAACCAGACCGACTTCATCTTCGCGGTGGTCGGAGAGACCTACGGCTTCGCCGGGGCCGCGCTCGTGCTATCGCTGTACGCACTGTTGATCTGGCGAAACCTGCGCATCCTGACCCTGGCCAAGAACCTCTATGGCACGCTGATTGCCGCCGGCATCCTTGCCATGCTCATGTTCCAGGTGTTCGTAAACGTCGGAATGACGATCGGCATCATGCCGATCACCGGAGTGCCGTTGCCGCTAATGAGCTACGGCGGCTCCTCGGTGCTGGTCACGTTCCTGGCGCTTGGATTGCTGGAGTCGATCCATATCCAGGCTCGGATGACCTCCGCGGCAAAGAGTCGGACGGTGCTGGCCTGATGGCCGACCGGGTCCGACAGGCGCGCTGCGCGCCATGCATTCACTCCGCTTCCGTCGCGCCACCCGCGCCGCCAGGGCATGCCTCACCGCCCGCGCGGCCGCCGCGCTCGCAAGCGCCAACACTCAAAGGACTGAACAAAATTGAAGAAGCAAGTACTGGTGAGCGTCGATCGTGGCGAGACGCGCGTGGCGCTGCTGGAGGCCTCGGGCACCCTGGGGGCACGCAATACCGGCTCCGGAGGATCCCGGCGGCGGCGTAAGAGCACCAAGCCGAGCGCCGGCTACAGCGTCGCCGAGCTCTATCTGGAGCGCCGCGGCGCCCGCTCGATCGTCGGCAACATCTACAAGGGGCGCGTCGACAACGTGCTGGGTGGCCTGGAGGCCGCCTTCGTCGACATCGGCCTGGAGAAGAACGGCTTTCTGCACGTCGATGAGATCGTGCTCCCGGGAGAGGAGGCGCCGCGCCGCGGTCGTGGCAGCGGCCGCGACGCCCGGCAGATCACCGATCTGCTGGGGCCCGCCCAGGAGATCGTCGTCCAGGTGGTCAAGGATCCGCTTAAGACCAAGGGCGCGCGGCTGTCGATGGACCTGACCATCGCCGGGCGCTACATGGTGCTGGCGCCCTTCGGCGAAGGCGTGGGAGTGTCCCGGCGCCTGGAGGACAAGGAGCGGGAGCAGCTGCGCAAGGAGGCCGCCAAGCTGGACCTCCGGGGGGCGGGGGCGATCATCCGCACCGCGGCTCAGGGCGCCCGGCGGGCGGACCTGGAGCGCGAGCTGCTGTACCTCTTCAAGCTGAACGAGGTGCTCCAGAAGCGGGTGGAGGAGACGCCGGCGCCTGCACTGGTGTTCCAGGAGGCCGACCTCTCGGTCCGGGTCGTGCGCGACATCTACTCCTCGGAGTTCGAGCGCGCGATCGTCGATGACCCCAAGCAGCACCACCGGCTGCTGTCGTTCTTCTCCCGCACGTCCCCGGAGCTGGTCGAGCACGTGGAGCTGTGGGAGGAGGAGGAGCCGCTGCTGCAGGCCTTCGGGGTCGAGCAGGTACTCGCCTCGACGCTCTCCCGGCGCGTGGACCTGCCCAGCGGCGGCTATCTGATGATCGATTACGCGGAGGCTTTGACGGTGATCGACGTCAACTCCGGGAGCTTCATCGGGCGCGGCAAGGGCGCTCGGCTGGAGGACACGATCACCAAGACCAACCTGGAGGCGGCCGACGAGGTGGTGCGCCAGCTGCGACTGCGTGATATCGGCGGGATCATCGTCATCGACTTCATCGACATGGCCAAGTCGCGCAACCGCGACGCGGTGCTCAAGACGCTGCGCAAGGCGCTCGACGAGGACCGGACCAAGACCTTCGTGGTGGAGATATCGCCCTTGGGGCTCGTGGAGATGACCCGCCAGAACGTCACCGACGGCGTGCGGGAGATCATGACCCGCCCCTGTCCTACGTGCTCGGGCGAGGGCGTGATCAAGTCCGAGGAGACGATCGCGATCGAGTTCGAGCGCCGACTGCTTAACCTGGCCAAGGAGACCCAGGCGCAGGCGCTCCTGATCCAGATGAACCCGCGCGTGAGCGCGGAGTTCACCCGCGACGGCGCCCGCGTGCTACACGCCATCGAGGGGGAGTCGGGCAAGTGGTTCCACTTTCAGGGGTCCGAGGGGCTGCCCCTGGAGCATTTCTCGGTGCTGCTGGAGGGGGACCGTGAGCAGGTGCTGGAGCGCGCGCTGCCATTCCGCGAGGGCGAGGAGGTGCACGTGGAGATCGTCGAGCCGCACATGTACAGCCCGGGAGACGCGGTGGCGAAGATCGACGGCTACATCATCGCCGTGCGCGGCGCCACCCGCCACGTAGGCCAGAAGCGGGTGGTGCGGATCGAGGAGGTGGGCCGGACCTCAGCATGGGCTACGCTCGTAGACGCTCCCGGCGGACCTTCCGATGACTCCGGGACCGGCTCGGCGGCGGACGATTCCGGGGATGCCCTAGAATCCAAGTCCCGGCGCCGCGGACGCAGAGGCGGTCGGCGCCGTTCGGCCACCAAGTCTGAATCGACCTCGGTGGCATCCTCCCCGGAATAGACCATGTACGCAATCGTCAAGACAGGCGGAAAGCAATATCGCGTCGAGCGGGGACAGTCCCTGCTCGTCGAGCGGCTTCCCGTCGGCGACGGGGAGACGCTCACGCTTCAGCCGCTGCTGTACGTGGACGGCTCGGACGTGCTCGACGGCGATGCCCTGGCGCGGGTCAACGTCCAGGCCCGGGTGCTCACCCACGAGCGGGGACCGAAGCTCCGGATCGTGAAGTTCAAGCCCAAGCGCGGCTACAAGCGCCGCACGGGCCACCGCCAGGAGCTGACACGGATCGAGGTCACCGAGATCGCCCTGCGCAGCGGCCAGACCACCAACACCTCGGAGGGCAGCAATGGCGCATAAGAAGGGACTGGGATCCTCCCGCAACGGCCGTGACTCCAACGCCAAGCGCCTCGGTGTGAAGATGTTCGCCGGTCAGCAGGTGACCGGCGGCGAGATCATCGTTCGCCAGCGCGGCACCCGCTTCAAGCCCGGCGACGGCGTTGGGATCGGCAGGGACCACACGATCTACGCGCGGGCGGTGGGAACGGTGCAGTTCACCCGCGGCCGCCGCGGGCGCGTGATCTCCGTCGCCCCGGGCGACGGGGCATAGGCTCAGGCGGCGGGTTCCTGCACTGCGGTGCAGAACGCGCACCGGCGCGCCAGCATCGGGATCTCGCTCAGGCACTCGGGGCACGGCCGCGTCTCTGACTCGACGTCGGGCTGGGTCTTGCGCTTGCGCATCAGCGCGTTGACCGGCTGCACGACGAAGAAGAACACCGCGGCCGCGATGGAGATGAACGCGATCAGGAAGTTGATGAAGTCGCCGTAGAGGAAGCGGCTGGAGTTGATGGTGAACGACAGCGCGGAGAAGTCCGGCTTGCCGAAGATCAGCGCGATTATGGGTGTGATCAGGTCGCGCACCAGCGCCGTGACCACGGCGCCGAAGGCGGCGCCGATGACAACGGCCACGGCCAGGTCGACGACGTTCCCGCGCAGCAGAAATGCCTTGAAGTCCTTGAGCATGGTCGACCTCCCGGTCCCGAGAAGAACACCTGACCCTCGAGGATTCGCCTCCCGCAGCGGGATTCCTGCGGGTGCCGGCGCCGCGCCTCGCCGCGCCGCACGCGCTGTCTGAGATCAGCCCTCCTGTGCCGTGGGGCGGATCAGGATCTCGTTGACGTCGACGTGCGGCGGCTGAGAGACGGCGTAGATCACCGCGCGGGCGATGTCCTCCGGCTCCAGGGCATCGCTGACAGGGTTATCGAAGAACGGCGTGTCGACCTTTCCGGGCTCGATCAGCGTCACCCGGACCCCGGTTCCGTTGCACTCGAGGCGGGCCGACTCGCCCAGCCCCGTCACCGCCCACTTCGTCGCGGAGTAGAGCGACCCGGGCATCGCGCGGCGACCGGCGACCGAGCCGGTGAGCAGCAGGTGTCCCCTGGACTCCTTGAGCGCGCTCAGCGTGGCACGTATCGTCAGCGCCGCCCCCAGGACGTTGGTCAAGACCATCGCCCGCCACTGCTCCGGCGACTCCTCCAGGAAGCCGCGCGCGGCACCGAAGCCGGCGTTGGCAAAGACGACGTCCAAACGCCCGTAGTGCTCGAGGCACTGGCGCACCATCTCCTCCTGCTGGTCGAACTCGGTCACATCGCAGGTGAGGGCCAGTGCGCGCTCGGGTCCGCCGAGCTCCTCGGCGAGCTCGGAGAGGCGATCGGCTGAGCGCGCGGCCAGCACGAGCCGGTAATTGGCCTGCGCGGCGTGGCGGGCGGTGGCGGCACCAATGCCGCTCGACGCGCCGGTGATGAGAAACACGGGATCAGACATGACACGATCTTAGGTCGTGCAAGACCGGGCTCGCATCCACGTCCTGGCCGGCGGTGGCGGCGACGGCTGCCTCAGCTTCCGCCGCGAGGCGCATGTGCCCAAGGGCGGCCCCGACGGCGGCGACGGCGGCCGTGGCGGCGACGTGGTGCTGATCTGCAGCGACTCGCTGCGTGACCTGGAGCCGTTTCGCCGCAGCGCGCACTTCAAGTCCCGCCGCGGCGGGCATGGACAGGGAGCGCTCCGCCACGGCGCCGACGGCCAGGCGTTGGAGATCGCCGTCCCGCCGGGTACCGAGGTGCTCGTCGAGGGCAACGGCACCGAGCACGACCTGATCCGGCCCGGCCAGCGGGCGGTGATCGCCCGTGGAGGGGCGGGCGGCCGCGGGAACAAGCGCTTCGCGGGGCCGACCCACCAGACCCCGAGGTTCGCCGAGCGCGGCCTGCCCGGGGAGGAGAGCTGGGTGACCCTGCAGCTGAAGCTGCTGGCGGACATCGGTCTGGTCGGCCTCCCCAACGCCGGCAAGTCTTCGCTGCTGGCGCGCCTGACCCGGGCCCGACCGAAGGTCGCCGGCTACCCGTTCACGACGCTGGAGCCGGCGCTCGGCACGCTGCAGCTCGACGATCGCCAGCTGGTGATCGCCGACATTCCCGGTCTGATCGAGGGGGCCAGCGCCGGCGCTGGCCTCGGGCACGCGTTCCTGGCCCACGTCGAGCGCACGCGTCTGCTGGTGCACGTGCTGGACCTACAGCCCCTGGACGGCACCGATCCGCAGGACAATCACGCGACCGTGGAGCTGGAGCTGGAGCTTCACAACCCGCGCCTGGCGGGGCTGCCCCGGGTCCTGGCGTTGTCCAAGGCCGATCTGGTCGACCCCGGCGCGGCTGCAGCAGCCCAGTCGAGCTGGCAGCAGCGCCTCGGAGAGCGAGTTCCGGTGATCCTGACCTCCTCGGTGACTCGCACCGGCCTGGAGCGGCTGGCCGTCGAGCTCGTGCGCCGGGTGCCGCTGGAGGCGACCGGGTTGCAGGAGCCGGTGGCGGCTGGTGCGCCGGTGCAAGAACTGGCCGCGCACCGCGTGTTCCGGCCCGCCGCCCGGAGCTCCGTGCGCGTGCAGCGGCTGGCGGAGGGCGGCTTCAGGGTCACCGGCGCGGCGGTCGAGCGCCTCGTAGCCCGCTATGACCTAGACAACGAGGACGCACTGGCGCACCTGGAGCGGCGGCTGCGCGGGATCGGGGTGATCGGTGCCCTGCAGGCCGAGGGGTTCCAGACGGGGGACGACGTCGAGATCGCCGGAGTTCAGTTTGAGCTCGATCCCGACGTGTAGGATCCCCTCCGGCCTACCGAGGAGGTGGTGGAACGGGGGCGATGGCAGCTACAGGGTCGGCGGCCACGGCTACCTGGGCACCTTTCTCTCGACCACCAGTACGTTCTTCGCCGGCGAGCGCACCGCCGCCACGTGCGGGCTCTTCACCAGCAACTGGAGCGGGGCAGGTGGGATCGGGTCTACGCCAGCAACTTCAACGACTCTGGCTTCTACATCGGCGCCTGCCAGCAGATCTGCGACCAGACCGTCGACCACGCCCACGCCCACGCGCAGTACAGCGCCCTCGGCTACTCGGGCTCCAACTCCGGCGGCGCTCTGCTCGTGGAGAACTCCGAGTTCGATCACAACAAGGACGGGTTCGACACCAACAGCCAGAACGGCGACAACCCGCCGCCGCAGAACGGAGCGTGCCCGCACGGGGGAGTCAGCCCGATCACCTACACCCACTCCTGCTGGGTGTTCACGCACAACTACGTCCACGACAACAACAATCCGAACGTGCCCTGGGCTTGGCCGGTTCGGGGCCGGTGGGCACCGGCATGTCGGGTCACCCGCGGAGTGCTCGGCAAGGGCAGCTGCCTCTACGACCAGTGGGGTGACGCTCTGATCGGCAACACGTTCACCCACAACGGGTTCTACGGCCATCCGAGCAACGGGGACATCGCTGAGCTGAACTTCCAGGGTGGCCACCCGACCGACTGCTACCGAGGAAACCGCGACGGTGCCGGCGGGCCAACCAGCTCGCCCTCCGACCTGGGAGCCGGCGCGTCGGGTCTGCGACGGGACGCCGGCGGCGTCGAACCTCAACTCGACGTTCCTGAGTGAAGTGCTCTGCAACTCGGAGGTGGAGCTCTCCCCGGGCGTTCCGTCGCCCTGCCCCACCGGCCAGTACCCGCGGCGCCACCGCGTCGTGATGCACCCGTTGACGCGCCAGGCGACGATGTCCGATCCCTGCCAGGGGGTTCCCGCCAAACCCCTGGTGCCGGGTTCGCCGGTCCGGGCGCCGCTGAGCGGTCCGACGTAGCCGTTGCCGCGGCTCCTTTAGAGGGGGGGCGCCAACTAACCTCTGCCGGGCATGGGTCCCGTGGTCGTCAAGCTCGGCTCGAGCCTCGTCGCCGACGAGCGCGGCGAGGTCCGCACCCAGCTGCTCGGGCAGATCTGCGACGAGCTATCGGCCCTGCACCGCGAGGGGGAGGCGGTGATCGTCGTCACCAGCGGCGCGATCGCCCGGGGGATGGGCGTGATGCAGATTCCCCTGCGCCCCCGGAGCGTCGACGAGCTCCAGGCCGCCAGCGCCGTCGGCCAGGGCAAGCTCTACCAGGTCTACGACGAGCTGCTGCGTGAGCGCGGTGTCCCTACGGCGCAGGTGCTGCTCACATTTTTCGACATGAGCGCCCGCACCCACTACCTGAACGCGCGGCAGACGCTGCGCAAGCTGTTGGAGTGGCGCGTGATCCCGGTGATAAACGAGAACGACACCACCACCACCGACGAGATCTCCTTCGGCAACAACGACTTCCTCGCTGCACAGGTGGCGATCCTCTTGGGGGCGCGGCTGCTGCTGCTGCTGACCGACGCCGACGGTGTGTTCACCGCCGACCCTCGCAGGGCCTCCAGCGCCCGGTTGGTCCCCGAGGTGCACGAGTTCGTGGAGCTGGAGGGACTCGACATCGGCCACCAGACCTCGCCGCTGGGCTCGGGGGGGATGCGCTCCAAGGTGGTGGCCGCCGAAATGGCCACGGCCGCCGGCATCGCCACCGTGATCGCGGGCGGCCTGCATCCGGAGAGGATCCCGGCCGCAGTGCACGGGGAGTCGGTCGGCACCCGGTTCGCGGCACGCGCGGGGCGCTACTCCAGCTTCAAGCTGTGGTTGAAGTACGCCAAGCCGACCCGTGGCCAGGTGATGGTCGACGGCGGCGCGGCGCGCGCGCTCCGGGACGGGGGCACCAGCCTGCTGCCCGTCGGCGTGATCGACGTGCGGGGTCACTTCGGGGCCGGTGACGCGGTCGAGGTTTCCCACGAAGGACAGGTCGTCGGCAAGGGGATCTCCAACCTCTCGGCCGGCGAGCTGCGCTCCGTGCAGGGGCTGAAGTCGGCGAGGGTGCGTGAGCTGCTGCCCGCGGCCACCGAGGAAGCCGTGCACCGGGACTATTTCGTGCTGGCGTAACCTCTTCGGGAATGGCCGCCACCGCTACCTCGCTCACCGGTCTGTGCACCTCTGCCAAGGAGGCCTCGCGCGGGCTGGCGACGCTCGACTCCGGCGCCAAGAACGATGCGCTTCTGGCGATTGCCGCGGCGCTGGTGGAGTTCGCCCCCGAGATCCTGGAGGCCAACGTCCGGGACCTGGAGTCGGGAGGCGAGAACGGGCTATCGCAAGCACTGCTGGATCGCCTGGCGCTGGACGAGCGGCGCATCGCCGAGATGGCGGCGGGGGTACGCAAGATTGCCGCGCTGCCCGATCCCGTCGGCGAGGTGATCGACGGGTTCCGGCTGGGGAACGGCCTCGACGTGCGCAAGGTGCGGGTGCCGCTGGGCGTCGTGGCGGTCGTCTACGAGGCGCGGCCGAACGTGACCATCGACGCGGCGGCGCTGTGCCTGAAGTCGGGCAACGCGATCATCCTGCGCGGCTCGAGCTCGGCCAGTCACTCCAACGCCGTCCTCGCCGGCGTGGCGGCCACAGCGGCCACAGCCGCGGGGCTGCCCTACGGCTCGCTGTCGCTGGTCGCCGGGGGAGGCCGCCAGGAGCTGAGCGACCTCGCCACTCAGACCGGCCTCGTCGATCTGATCATCCCCCGCGGAGGGGAGGGTCTGAAGGCGGCGCTGAAGGGGGTGGCCACCGTGCCGGTGATCTACGCCGCGTCCGGCAACTGCCACATTTATGTCGACGCCGGCGCCGACCTGCAGGCGGCGGAGCGGATCGTGCTCAACGCCAAGCTCCAGCGGCCCGGAGTCTGCAACGCGGTGGAGACGTTGCTGGTCCACCGCGACATGGCCGAGAGCTTCCTGCCCGCGCTGGCGCCGACGTTGCAGCACGCCGGGGTCAGGCTGCACGGTGACGAGCGGGCCCGTGCCGCCGCGCCGCAGGCCGGGATGGAGGCCGCCACCGAGCAGGATTGGGACCGGGAGTACCTGGCGCTGGAGCTGGCCGTCGGCGTCGTCGACGGCGCCGCCGAGGCGATCGCCCACATCAACGCCCACGGCAGCGGTCACTCGGAGGCGATCCTCACCCGGGACACGGCCGCGGCGCGGGCCTTCCAGCGGGGCGTGGATGCCGCCTGCGTCTACGTGAATGCGTCCACTCGCTTCACCGACGGGGGTGAGTTCGGCATGGGTGCCGAGATCGGGAACTCCACCCAGAAGCTCCATGCTCGCGGCCCGATCGGGCTGCGGGAGCTGTGCACCTTCAAGTACCTAGTCGAGGGCTCCGGGCACATCCGCTCGTGAGCCCTGACCCGGCGTGCGCCTCGGCATCCTCGGCGGGACGTTCAACCCGCCCCACCTCGGTCACCTGATCTGCGCCCAGGAGGCCCACCTCCAGCTGGAGCTCGACCGGGTGCTCCTGATCCCTCCCCGGCTACCGCCGCACAAGACCGTCGAGGACGAACCGGGCCCCGAGCATCGGCTGGAGCTGTGCCGGGCCGCGGTGGGCAAAGATCCGCGCCTGCAAGTCTGCGCGCTGGAGGTCGAGCGGGAGGGATCGTCCTACACAGTCGATACCCTTGAGGAGCTGCATCTTCAAGCACCGGATAACGACCTGTTCTTCATCGTGGGAGCCGATGCCGCCGCCGGACTGCCCGGCTGGCGGGAGCCCGAGCGGATGCTGTCATTGGCCACGCTGGCGGTGGCGCGGCGGCGCGGGACCTCCCGGTCGAGCGTCCACGAGGCTCTTGGTGAGCTGCGCGGAGCGGAGCGGACCCGGTTCTTTAAGATGCCGCGCATCGCGCTCTCCTCGACGCTGATCCGGTCCCGCGTGCGGACTGGGCAGCCGATCACCTACCTCGTCCCCCCGGCGGTCGAGCGATACATCAATGAGCACGGGCTCTACAGGCCTAACGGAGGTCCCGTCCCCACATGAACCCGGAACAGATCGCCAGCACCATCGTCGAGCTCGCCGCCGACCGCAAGGCCGTGGACATCGTGCAGCTCGACCTTCGCGGCATCATCGCCTACACCGACTACTTCGTGATTTGCACCGGCCGCAGCGACCGCCAGGTCAAGGCCATCCACGACGCCATCCACGGCGGGATGAAGTCGGCCCACGGGCTCCTGCCCCGCAAGGTCGAGGGCGTCAGCGAGGCCCACTGGGTGCTGATGGACTACCTCGACGTGGTGGTGCACGTGTTCACGCCCGAGACCCGTGAGTTCTACCGGCTCGAGCAGCTGTGGGGCGAGGCGCCGGCGCAGTCGATCGCCGCCGCCGCCGCTGCCCCTTAGCCCACTGGACCACAGGCTGCTACAGCGCCGCCAGCAGCTTTGGCGCCACTTCCTTCTTGCGGCTCATCACGCCCGGAAGCTCGATCGTGCTAACCGCTGAATCCTGACCGAAGCAGCGGCCCACGCCCTTGCTATCCCCGGCCGCGAGGAGGTGCGTTCCCTTCTCCAGCACGTCGGTGATCATCAACGCGTAAAGGTGGAAGTCCCTGCGCTCGCGCTCGGCGCTCATCGCCTCCAGCAGCTCTGAGGAGCGCTCCAGCAGTCCCGTGCCCACGACCTCGATCTGCGCGATGCAGATCGTCTGGTCCCCGCGGACCTGGTACTGCTTGGCGTCACGGCTGATGATCTCCGCTGCGCTGACCTCCGAGACGTCCGCGGTGGCCTCGAACATCTCGCGCCCGAGCTGCTCGGCATCGACGGCCAGCACCCGTTCCAGGTACTCCACCACCGCATGATCACGCTCGGTGGTGGTGGCGGAGTTGAGGATCACGGTGTCTGAGAGCACCGCTCCGAGCAGCATCATCGCCGTGGCATGGCTCGGCTCCAGCCCGTTCTGGCGGAAGCGCTCCACCACCAGCGTGGCGGTGGAGCCGACGGGATCGAAGGTGGCGGTGACCGGGATTCGGGTTTTGATCGAGCCGATGTGGTGGTGGTCGAGGATCTCCACGATCTCGGCCTCCTCGACGCCCGGAACGCTCTGTCCCTCCTCGGCGTGATCGACGAGCAGGACGCGCCGGCGCGGGGGCGCCACCAGGTCCGAGCGGCTGATCAGGCCGACGGGGCGCTGGTGAACGTCGACCACGATCGCTGCGCCGTAGTGGATCTCCTTGATCTGCTCCGAGACGTCGGCCACCAGGTATTCCGTGGTGACGGTCAGCGGGTCTCGCTCCATGAACGCCCGGCATGGCGCAGCCAGCGTGATCATCCGGGCGGAGACGTAGGTGTCCAGCGCGGAGACCACCACCGAGGCGTCGTGCTCCCGGGCGAGGTCGACCACCTCCGCCGCGGGTCGTGCGCCGTTTGAGACCACCAGCAGCGCCGCGCCGAGCTCTATCGCCAGCCGCTGTGCGTCGGGTCGGTCGCCGGTCACCACGACGTCTCCCGAGGAGATGCCGCTGGGCGTGGCCACGTCCATCGAGTGCGCCCACACCCGCCCGGCCAGCCGATGATCCTGGCCGGTGACCAGCTCGCCCTCCAGCACGTCGACCACCGCGGCGACCTGCGTCGGGGTCTCCCGCAGGGTGCTGGTCTCCCGCGTCTCACGGATGTAGCGCCGCGCCAGGGCGCGCTCGGTGAGCACGCCCTGAAGGGCACCGTCGTCATCGACGATCGGGACCAGGTCGAGTCCCGCTCGCGCCATCTCCAGACCGGCCACGCGGATCGGCTCCGAGCAGCGCGTGACCGGGAACTCCGACTGCATCAGGTCGCAGGCCCGCGGCAGGACGTGCGGCAGGAACTGGGGCTCGGCGGCCCCGCTCCGCTCCAGCACCCAGCGCGTCTGCGCGTCTGCGCGTTGCAGTCACCCAGCCGCACGGCGACGTACTCGTTGCGGGGGTCGATGCGGCGCTTGAGCTCGGCGTAGCCGATCGCGGCGGCGATCGAGTCTGTGTCGGGGTTGCGGTGACCGGTGACGTAGATGCGTGGCACGGATGCGATTATCGTCTCCACGGGCCGCTCTGGGCGCGCACCCGCGACGAACTGCAAGCCTCACTCGTGTAGTTCCAGCGTGCTGTCACGACCGCCGTGGCGGGCGAGAAGCCACGGCGCCGGCAGGGCCAGACGAGAAGCATGGAGGGCGATGAACGCGCCCAGCGAGCTGATCTCCACCGGCGTCTCATGCTCGTCATTGACGATCCTCAGAGCGGTGACCCCCTGAACCCCACGATCACGCTGAACAGCTCACCACAGGGCGCGGCCATCAACGTCACAGAACCTTCGATGCCGAGGTCGATCTCACCGTGACGATCCGGCGGATCTCCCTGCTCTCGCCGTTGTTCGAGTAGCCGTTCAGTCCCCCTGGTCCTTGGGGGCATCGGCTCAGAATCAGAGTAGGGCGGGGAGTGCGCCGCCGGTTTGGTTGGCGGTGAGCAGTTCGCGGAGGTAGGCGAACAGGGAGCGGTG
>JAABUR0100001590.1_pt1 | contig 39842 bp, 39 predicted proteins | sample 5560091 | NCBI WGS metagenome assembly JAABUR01 (sample SAMN10711879, study PRJNA513375) | rock metagenome | isolation source: Antarctica rocks | place: Antarctica: Victoria Land, University Valley sud | reverse complement strand
AGACCGCTTGACGGCAGAGACCGTGGAGAGCCCGTTGCGGTGAGAGTCGCACGGCGGGTTCGGCGAGAGGCCTGGGGAAACGGGCCGGTAGCAATACCAGTACCGCGCCCCAGGCCTACTCAGCGACCAACAGGAGTTAGTCAGGCGGCGGATGTCTTGTCGTCGTCGTCTTGGGGTTGATTGATCCAGGCGGTCTCGGGCAGGGCAAGGATTTTCGGGATGATGGTGGGTGTGGTGAATCGGGTGGGGTGTTGCGCCCGGGCGGCGGTGAGCGTGTCGATGCGCCGGGTTTGGGTGGTCTTGGCGTGGCCGTAGTGGACGTCGGCCGGCGTGTGAAGTCCGATGCCGGTGTGCCGATGGTGGTGGTTGTAGTAGTCGACGAAGTCGGACATGAACGTGCGGGCGGCGCCCAGTGAGTGGAACCGTTCGGGGAAGATCGGCGCGTACTTCAACGTCTTGAACCACGCTTCGCTGTACGGGTTGTCATTGGAAACCCTTGGCCGGGAATGCGATTGGGTGATCTGCAGGTCCGCAAGCAACGCCGAGACCAGCTTGCTGGTCATCGAGGTGCCGCGGTCGGCGTGCACGACCTGCGGGTTGCCGTGCAGGTGGAAGATCTGCTTCATCATGTCGACGGCCAGCACCGCGGATTCGCTGTGGTGCACGTGGACGCCGACGATCATGCGGGAGTAGATGTCGATCATCACGTAGGCGTCGAAGTACTGGCCTTTGACCGGCCCGGCCAGTTTGGTGATGTCCCAGGTGAACACCTGACCCGGCGCGGTGGCCTGCAGCTCCGGGATGGCCCGTGGTGGGTGCCGCGCTTGCCGGCGTCGGTCTTTGACCTGCGCGTTTTCCCGCAGCACCCGATACATGGTGGACACCGAACACAGATACCGGCCTTCCTCGAGCAGCGTCGGGTAGATCTGCAGCGGCGGCTGGTCGACGAACCGGTCGCAGTTGAGCACGTGCAGCACCTCGGTCCGCTCGGTCGGGGCGAGCTTGTTACCCGGGGTCGCCCGGGCCGTGCGGGTCGGCAGCTGCGCCGGCTTCGCCGTGGTGTGGCGGCGGGCGGCGGTGGCTCGGGACACCCCGGCTAGCCGGGCCGCCTCGCGGTGCGGGACCTGGGCGGCGACGAGTTCGTCGAAGCCCGTCATCAGCGCTTGGACTGCGGCGGGGTCGTTGTCCGCTCTCTCGGACAACTCGTCCAAGAGAGCGTGAACTTTTCCCATGATCTCCAGTGCCGCAGCGGTTGTCGCTAGTTTGCGGGTGGTCACCTCCAACTGCCGTTTCAGCCGGGCGTTCTCAGCCTGCTCGGCGCTGAGCTTCAGGATCTTCCCGCCGCCGGCCGCGGCCGCGCCGGTCAGCACGCCGCCGTCTCGCAGCTGCCGCCACTGGGTGATCTGCGAGGAATACAGACCCTCACGGCGCAGGTACTCACCGCCGCCGCTGCCGTCCGTGCAGGCCGCGTCGTAGGCGGCCAGGTGCGCCAACTTCTGCGCGGCGGTGAAGACCCGCCGCGGTCGTGGACCGCCAGCGCGTGGGCCAGGACGGGAACTCATCGGTCCATCTTGACCGATCACATCAACAGCAGCAGACATGGGGAATCGAACCTGTTCTCGCCCTGCCTCAGGCGGACTTGCAATGAACCGCTGGTCTCAACTCACCTTGACACGCAGGGTATGGCCAGCGCGCCAAGGGTGGGGTTCGAACTGGGTCAACCTCGATCTGCAAGAGGCGTGATGGCTCCGAAAGGGATTGACGGACATGAGCTCTGACCGGACGCTGGCGGCGCGGTAGACGAGCTCTCGTCGGCCAAGGCGGCTGGTGGAGTCGTGCACCTGGCAGGTGACCAGCCCGGCATCAAGTCTCGACGGGGACTTCGGCCGGGGATCACCGATCTGCCGGAGTCCTCATGCACGAAGCCAGCGACGCGAGCACCGGCCGTCGTCTGCGGATCGGGTCGCTGTTCTCCGGCTACGGCGGACTCGACCTCGCCATCGAGGAAGTCTTCGCCGCCCGCACCGTGTGGTTCTCCGAAATCAACGAGCCCGTCGCCCGCGTCTTCGCCCACCACTGGCCGGGCGCGCCGAACCTCGGCGACATCACCACCATCGACTGGAAAACCGTCGAGCCGGTGGACATCATCTGCGGCGGCTTCCCATGCCAGGACGTGTCCACGGTCGGCAAACGCGCCGGCCTCGCCCCCGGCACCCGCTCCGGCCTCTGGGCGCACATGGCAACCGCGATCGACGCGCTGCAACCCGAATGGGTCATCGCCGAGAACGTCCGCGGCCTCCTCTCTGCCGCAGCCGTACGCGCCGCTCAGAAAGGAGACACCGATGAGCTACGCAACCCCGCAACCGCAACCCGCGAGGATGCAACCCTTCGCGACGTGGAACCCGACCCGTGGGGTCTGGGAGACCAGTCAGCCCGACCTCTACGGGCTCTTGGCGCGGTACTCGGCGATCTGGCCGACCTCGGGTATGACACACGATGGCTCGGCATACCCGCTTCCGCAGTCGGCGCACCCATCCCCGATTCCGCATCTTCATCCTCGCCCACCGCACTGTTTCGAACACCACTCGCGTCGGACTCAGCGAGAGGCGGCGAGACCTTGGACCACGTGCGCGCACGGCGGGGAACGATCGCGCTCAGCCACCAGATCATCACCTCGCCCTGCATCACGGGAGACGAGCCAAGCCGTCGCCGGAGGAGACGTTCGCGCTGGTCGAGGAGTTCTTCGACGCTGGGGACGCTACGCCTTCGCTACACGACGATGGGAACGGATTACCGGACGTCCCTCCCCAGCCTCAACGATACTGAACGAGGAAGCCGGTCCGCGCCCCCGCGCCGCTTTCGTAGAATGGCTCATGGGGTTGCCTGCGAGTTGGGTCACTGATCCCGCACTGGGACTGACACACGGGCAGCAGCTCGCCGCGTTAGGCAATGGGGTGTTGCCAAGACAGGCGGTGGCGGCACTGGGCCGGCTTCTGCCTGAGAGCCGCTTCGGCGGACAACGGGACTGATCCCGGTGCGCTGAACGCCCGTCACGCACTCAACGGTAGGAGCACATCGGCGTCGGTGGCAGCGAGCTCACGGTAGAGGTAGGCGAACTCCAGGGCCGACTGGAGGCCGGCGAATCTGAGTGCGGCCGACACTCGTGCGTCGGTGACGCGGAACATCGTGGCAACTCTGCTCCACGACTTGTTCTTCGGCCAGCGGGCGTCCTGCTCAACGACGAGGACCCGCGTGCTGATTGGGTGGTACGAGCGAGGGCGCAGAGCGATACCGGATCGAGTGATCCAGTCGGCGAAACCGTCCGGGGTGATCGGTCCAGCACCCTTCGGGCCGGAGACCACGATCGGGTCGGTCACGATGCGCCGGGCCGCGTCGAGGTCCGCCGCGTTGACCACCTCGTGCCAGCGGACGATTGCTTCCTCTGTCTCTGCCGTCGTATCCATACCTCAAGTATATGCGTATCGCATCTAGTGCGGGGTCGCGAGTCATCGCCTCGACGGCGGTGGGTCCGGCCGGCTACTGGCGCTCTTGTTGGGCGTCGAGGAAGCGTTGCAGGTAGCCATGGAAGCGTCGTACATCTTCGGCGGACCAGTCGGCGGTGAGGTCGGCGAAGACGGACTCTTGCCAGCGGTGGGCGGAGCCGAGCATCTTCGCCCCCTTGCTGGTCACGAGGAGTCGTCGCTGGCGTCCATCCGCGGGCGAGGGTGCCTTACGAAGGTAGCCACGTTCGACCGCCTGCGTGATGAAGCGGCTGGCGCCGGATTGGTCGATACCGAGCTCGTCGGCGACCTGGTTGACCGTGGCACCCCCGTCATCTTGGAGAGCGGCGACGGCCTCGGTGACCATGACATCGCGCCCTCGTTCGGCGTCGACTGCCTGGCCGGCGCCGGTCCACCGGCGCGACCAGTAGCGCACCACGCGGAACAGCGCCCGCCCTGGCGTGACACGTTCCGCACGGTCCGGTTTCGATCCATCCACGACGACAGTCTATGCGATCCGCATGTTACGGTGTATGCGTATCGCATGGATTGGGGGTTGATGAGCAACGAGGCACCGTCAGTGTCGGACACCCGCCGGGCCGTTTCGCCGCGAGTCGAACTCGCCTTCTTCTCGCTGCTGCTCGGGATGCTGCTCGCGCAGCTCGACACGAACATCGTCGTAGCCGCGCTGCCGAGGATCGGTGATGACCTGGATGCCGGGCCGGCGATCGCTGGCGTGACCGCCGCCGATCTGCTCACTGTCACCTGACGACACCGATCGCCGGCAAGCTCGGCGACATCCTGGGGCGTCGCGCCGTGTTCGTCGGCTCCGTGCTGGTGTTCGCCGCGGGCTCCCTGGCGTGCGCCCTCGCCCCGTCGATGCTGCTGCTGGTCGCCGCCCGTGCCGTGCAGGGCATCGGCGGTGCGGGGCTCGTCGTCACTGCTGTCAGCACCCTCGGCGTCCTCTTCGACAGGACCGAGCTGATCCGCCGACAGATCTGGCTCACCGCGGTCATGGCGATCGCAGCCCTTGCCGGCCCACCCTTGGGGGGATACCTCTCGGAGTTCGCTGGCTGGCCGGCGATCTTCCTGGTCAACCTTCCCGTCTGCGTGCTCGCGCTGGCGATCGGCTATCGCGGCTTGCCCGGAAAATCCGGCACGACCAGTCTACGCGGCTTCGACATCGCAGGAGCGGTGCTGGTGCTCGTGGCGTCCTCGGCTGTCGTCGTGCTGGGCTCGTTCGAGATGGTAGCAAGCTCTCCCGTCCTCGCCCCGTTGGTCCTGGCTCTTGCGGTCGTCGCGGCCGTCGCGTTCGTCCGACGGGAACAGAGAGCCGCGGACCCGCTCATCCCGCCCACGATCTTCGGCTCACCCGGCCTCGCGCGGTCGATCGCCGTCACCGGGATCGGCGGGATCGCCCTGTTCGGAACGTTCACGTTCGTTCCGTTGGCTGTCATCGCCGGAACCGGATACAACGTCCAAGCTGTCTCGACACTGCTCGTGGCGCTTACCGCCGGTCTGCTCGTCGTGACGGCCACTTTCTCCGTCCTTGCCCGCAAGTTCCCACGCATGGTGCCCTGGGGACGACTTGGCCTCTTCCTGGGCGTGGTGGGCCTGAGCCTGCTCGCAGTCCTCCCACTCATCACCGCATCGGCGGGTTGGGTCGTCCTGAGCATCGCGGTCGCCGGCCTTGCGCTCTCGGGGGCTGTCCTGGGGTTGCTCATGCAGGCATACACGCTCCTGGGTATCTCCACCGCGCCGCCAGAGCATTTCGGGTCGGCAATGGCGACACTCACCCTCGCCCGACAACTCGGGGGTTCGATCGGGGCTGCCGCGTTCGGCTGGCTACTCATCACCATGTCTGGCTCAGCCAATGCCACGGTCGCGATCCTCGGCCTGGCAGCGCTCCTGCTCGCTGCTGGATTCACAATCGCACCGCGACGACGTGACGAACCGGAAGCGGAGCAGACGTGATTCCGGGCGCCCGGCGTTGGCTGATCGAGGCACAAGCCCGCTCCGCGGGCATGTGAGGCAGGCGCGCGATGTCGACAGTGTTGGATCCTTGACCTGATCAGCCCCCGTCGTCGACAGCCGGCGATCTTCCGCAGGCTTCGAACTGCACAGCCTGCCGACAGCGCCGTCACCCGGAGTTTCGTGTCCGACTCAGTTCAGCGAGAACCGTCGATCTGGGCGGGCTACGGCTGCCTACTTCTGCGCGAAGATCGAACGATCCCGCGAAAGAAATCTGTCCCCAGACTTTTGGTTAGGAGTTGGTTGCCACCAAATTTGAGCTTTACAGGTCCGGCGAGTCGATCCGCGGTATCGCCGGGCTCGGGGCGCGCACGGATGCCTAACGCCGCTCGATCTGCCCGATAGCCCGGAGCCCGACGATGCGTGCTCCTTCACAGAAGTCAGTCATCGGCGTAGTCGTGATCGTAACACCGGGCATCGTCGTGCCGCACCTCTTCGATCCACTCCTCCTGCGATCGAAGAATAGAGCTGACGAGCATGATGGACAGCAGTGCGTTGATCTCGCTGAAGTGCGAGAGCGTCGGCTGGTGCACGACCGCGTGTCGGGACAGGCTCGTCGGCACCGGATCGCCGCGCTCGGGGAAGAAGCTGGTGAAGAACCGAGGCACCGGTAACATCAAAACCTGATCATTAAAGTCCCAGAACTCCACGTCACCGGGTGGGAGCCGGCCGATCTCGATCCGGGCGTAGTTGTACTTTCCGCCCGTGGAGCGGTTCTTTCGCTGCTTTTCCCAGTCCGCCTGGTCCTGCTTGGACTCGAATGCCCTGACCCGTGGAGTCGACGCCCACACGGCAAGCGGCTCTGCGATCGCAACAGCCAGCGCCATTGCAGCTTGATGGTGTCCAGCCTTCATGGCGTCGACGGCGAGTAAAGCCAGACTCACGCGATCGTTGAGGTCCTCGTCGGTGCACTGGTTAAGAAGGTCTTCGCAATCGCTGATGATCTCGTCTTGGTGTGCGGCCATGACAGCGAGCCGTGCGTCAGCGTCGGGCGCGTTGTCGAGCTCCTTGATCGTCGCCGCTCGCGGCACCCACATCAGCGGCAGACCTTCGTCGCGGGCAGCTCGCAGCAGGCGCTGGCCTGCACCGGTCCCCCACCAGTTCTTCGGCCGGCTCATCGACAGGGCCGATTCCAGTGCGCCGTCAGTCCTGGCACGTTCAGCGGCGTCGAAATCATCAACGAAGGGCAACATCGCCCTGATGTCCTTCATCGATCGCATCTTGACGACCGGAAGGCGGACCATCGGCACTTCTGGCTCGCGCTCCGACGGTGACACAAAGGGCAAATGAGCAACGACATGCCTCAGGCTGTCCAGCAGCCGCGCAAGACTGAGCATGCTTGTTATCCTCGCCGTCACCTGCGTAGCAGACCCCTGCGGACGTCCAAACCCTAAGCCGCACCCCATCCGAACGTCTATCGATGGTGGGACGGCGGCGACGTGCTCCGAGAGCGTCGATCTGCGCGGCTCGGAGTTTGGCTGGACGGCGTCCAGATGATCAGTAGGGGCGCGTCTCGAAGCACACTCTGATGCACAGAGCCGGTGAAGGCGGCGGGAGATCAACAACACAGCGTGGGTCGGGGCGCAAATACCCCGTCGGAGTGCCGTCCAGAGCCCGGGGTCGTCTTGTTAGTTTCTGCGTATCGATGTGAGCTGCGACGAGCTGGCTACGCGTCCTCGCTCGCGACTACGTCGATGGCGTCGGCGTCGTACGGCTCCGGGCGGGTATCCCGTGCGAACGGACCGAAGCTGCAGGAGCCGTGTCCGCCCCACGGGGTCAGCGTCCAGTAGGTCCGATGGTCGTTGACGCCGCGCTTCTTGATGCCGGGCATGACCAGGCCGAGCGCCTGTAGCTGTAGAAGTGCGGTTTCGAAGCCTGCTTCATCAGGCACGATGCGGGTTTCGATCCTTGGTTTGGGCCGGCCAGAACCCGCAACGTAGCCCTCGTACTCTTCCGGGTCTGTCTGTTCGTGATCCACTCCAAGGCCTCCTCGTACGCCTCCTGCCCGTTGGCCCGGCGCACGACGCTCCCGAATCGCTCGCTGAGCGGCCTCTTGTCGGCTTCTTCGATAAGCAGGGGGCCGAGACCGAACAGGATCTCGTTCCAGGAAACGCCGAACTCGGAGGGGAGACTCTGGTCCGAGGCCTTCTGGCTCTTGTCTCTTTCGAGGTTCCTGATCTTGATCCGGATGGTGCAGTCGTAGTCCAGCTCCTGCTCGCCGTCGGCGAGCCCCGCTGCTCCCGAAGGCGGCTGGGTGGCCTGCGCAGCTAGCTCGGCTTCAAGCTGGTCGACCTTTTCTTGCAGCTCTGCCATGCGTGCCAGCGTCCTTGGGGAGTCGCCGGCATCGCCTCGTACCCAGCCGACCGCCAAATACGCCTTGACGAAGTAGGAGAACGACTGGAGCACATGGAGCGTCAGGTCTTGCGCTGTCTCCCAGAACTTCACGTGCTTAGCTCGCTTGACCTTCTCGCGGAAGGCCTCCAGCAGGTTCCGAGCCTCCGGGTCGACGTCGCTGACGTCGATGGCCAGCTTCTCGGGGTGGCCGTGGAGGAAGGCCATGACTGGCTTCCCTTGGCTGATTGCGTAGTCGTACTCCTTCTCGGTGAAGCCGACGCCGTCGAGGTCCACCGAGCCGTACCGACCGCCGATCATCAACAGGAAGTAGTCCTACTCGTCGATCACCCGCTTGATCAGAGTGCATGCCTCGTCGTCGGCGGCCGGGAACAGTTCCATGCCCGCCAGGAGCGCGTCATGCTGCAGTAGGGCCGACATGACGGCTTGCCGTTCGTCGGTCAGGTCGGTGTACGTCGAACTCACGAATACCTGGTACCTGGGCCCCGCCGTCATGCCGTCCTCCCACGCTGCGATCGGGCAGAGTTCACCACATGCCGCCGACCGTCACGGTGACTCCGAGCGCCTGCTGGACGGGACCAGTCACGTCGTCGGCGGGCGCTGACATCCCGGGGCACCTAGGGCGCCGAAATTCGTGCGAACTGCCTGGGCGGGCGTAGAGCACTGTCACCTACGCCCAACGGCGACGGTGCGCGACCGTGCGAATCGGCCTCTGGAGGTCTAGCACTGAGTTGCATCGCATCGCATCTCTTGTAGCATTTTGATCGCATTACATATCTGGTACGAGCCGCTGATTGGCGGCATGTTCCCACCCGGCCTGGTGGCGGTGGTCTGTGTCATCATTCTCTCATGACGACGCCGACGGTTGAGACTGCGAGCGCACCGGAAGATGCCGGTGTCGCTACGCCTGCGCAGACGCGCGAACAGTTCGCGCGGATCGCCGGCCGCGGCTACACGGTGATCCGCAACCGTCTTACCCAGGAGCGCGTCGGGGGGAAGTGGGTCGGCGGCGCACTCGGACGGCTTGTTGAGGCCCGCCAGCCGCGAGCCCTCCTCGCCTACCTGCTGCTCCTCATGTTCTGGTCTGCCCTCGACCGGCGGGAGGAGCCCCTCGAGGCCGGTGTCTGGGCCCGTGCTCTCTCGCCCAACCCGCCCGCGCCGCCGTGGCCGGCCAGCTCGGTCACTCGGATCTGGAACACGCTCGAGGAGTTCGGCCTGATCCACCGGACACGGCAGGGTCGCCTGGTCAAGATCGGTCCTCGCAGGGAGGACGGCAAGGCCGACTACACCCGGCCCCGTCCCGACCTCAACGCAGCCAGCCGCGAAAAGTTCTTCATCCTGCCGGACGCATTCTGGCTGGACGGGTGGCACGAGCGCCTCAGCTTCCCGGGGGTTGCCGTCCTGCTCATTCTCCTCGCTGACACGACCGGGCGCGACGAGGTCCCGATCGGGGCGGACCGTACCCCAGCTTGGTACGGGATCTCCCCGAAGACGTTCCGGAACGGCGTCGAGGACCTCCGACGCCAGGGCCTCGTCGCCAGCCGGATCATCTGGATCCCCGAGCCGTTCTCGGCCATCGGCAAGAGGCCGCGCACGTACTACAGCCTGCTCGGACCGTTCAGCCGCCAGGAGCGGCAGAAGCTCCAGCGCGCTGCGGTCCGGGCCACCCGGAAGCGCGTTGCCAAGAAGACCGCCGCTCAGCGGCCCAAGCAGGGGGGATCAAGTGGCGGAAAGTCTTGAGCCGCACTGCGACCCGGAGACGATCAAGTCCTTCAAGCGGACGATCAACGCGGCGATCTTGCTGGTCGCGGCTCGCGGGCGCGCACCGACCAGTGGCAGTCGGTCAGGCCTCAAGGCGGCCCTGGTCGCCGTGGCGTGCCTCATCGTCGGCAAGCTCTCGGGGCTGTCCCTTCACGATCTCGGTGCACTCTGACCGAACCTGACACCCCGTCGACGCTGAGATTTTGGATGCAGAATCGGCGCCTCCGCGCCGATCTAGCGACAGCCGTCGCGTCACCGTCCTAGCCTGATTGCGCCATCCATCTGCTGGGGCGACGACGCTCCGAGAACGCCAGGCTCCGGCCTGAATCCCGGAGGTCTCCATGACCACCATGCCCTCGACCGACGTCGTCATGCCGGTCCAACCACTGTTCACCCCGGACGAGCAGGTCGCGCTCGCTGGGTTCCTGGCCGGCTACAGCGGCCTGACCCGCGACGCGTACGCCCTCGACCTGCGGATGTTCACAGCCTGGTGTCAGCGGCACACGCTGCACCTGTTCCAAGACCGACGCGCAGACATCGAATGCTTCGGCCGCGACATGGAGTCCCGCGGCCGCGCGCGGTGAACGATCGCGCGCCGGCTGTGCACAATCTCCGGGTTTTGCCGCTACGCCGTTGAAGAGGAACTGCTCGAGCACTCACCCGCGGTCCACCTCCGCCGCCCGCGCCTGGACTACGAGTCACACGCCATCGGCTTGGACCGGAACGAGGTTGGGTCGCTACTCGTCACCGCCGGTCTCGGCGCACCCAACGAGCACGCCCTGATCTCGCTGCTCGCGATCAACGGGCTGCGCATCTCCGAGGCTCTGGGCGCGAACATTCGACGCACTCGGCCTCGAGCGCGGCACCGCACCCTGACCGTGCTGCGCAAGGGCGGCAAGATCGTCACGATCCCGCTCGCGCCACGCACCGCCCGAGCAATCGACCTCGCCATCGGCGAGCGATTCAACGGCCCGATCTTCCTGCGAACGGACGGGCACCGGATGGACCACCACTGCGCGAGCCGGATCGTGCGACGGGTCGCCCGTCGCGCTGGCGTCGATGAGCCGATCGGCCCGCACACCCTGCGCCACGCTTTCATCACTGCCGCCCTCGACGCCGGCGTTCCATTGCGGGACGCCCAAGAGGCAGCGTCGCACGCGGACCCGCGCACGACCATGCGTACGACCGAGCCCGCGTCTCCCTCGACCGGCACGCCACCTACATCGTCGCCGCCTACCTCGCCGGCGCCGCACGCTAACCCGAACGTCGCCGGGCGGCACAGTCCCGCCGCCCCGCATAGCGCGCGGAGGCCTCGATATCGAGTAAGAAGTCGATCCAACCCGGGGGCGCAGATGGAACGTTCTGATCCCGCCAGGAGAGGCCGACGCGAAGGAAAGGTGACCGCCGAGTTACATCCCATTGGGGCGTCAGCACAGGTTTCAAGTAGTGCTTCAACTACGAGCGCCCTCGCGTGCGCGTTTGACCCGGGCTGGAACTACGTACAGGTACTCGACGATCGACGATATGAGTCGTGCCAGCTCATCGGCCTCGTGCTGGGATACCGGCTCAAGTTCGTTCGGATGCGCTCCCGCATTGCCGAGTAACCGTACGGTGTCGGCCCATTCGGCAAGGCTGTTGTCCAGCTTGCCGTCGGTTGCCATCTGCTTCAGTTGACCAGCCAGATTGTGCTTGCCCTTGGCATCCTCCGAGCCGAGATCGGTCACTATCTGCCCGAGCGCACCACGAAACATGACGGCCGCTGCCCGCGGCGACCGCACCAGGAGGCACCTGGTTCCTTCTGAGATGGCCTCGACGACGGGCACCGGGATCTCGGCGCTCTGTGTAGTCCCCGGCGCCGGCCACCAGAAAGTACCGACCCACTGGATGGCACCGCCGCCGGTGGACCCATCGCGTTTGCGGCGTCCACCGACGTACTGTTCTTCGACTACGACCATGTTCTGGCTGCACCCCTGGCACTGCAGAATGCTGATCTGCTCATCGACGACGCGCTCGTGCCTTCCGTCGCGGTCCTGGGTGAAGAGGTGATTGTCGTAGGTCAGCGGAGCCGCGCCGATGAGGGTGAAGTTGCTCTGGCGCCCGCATCGACTGCAAGGCCCGTGGGGATGCGTCGAGTCAGGTGGAAGGTCGGCTGACTTCGCTGGCAGGCGCTGCAGGTTGATCCGTTCCGATGCCATCAGACGCTCCTCAGACGTGTCGCCGGAACCGACGTCAAGGTCAGCCCGAATAGGTGTGAACGCAACTCGTCGGTTGCGATACCAAGTTCGGTAGCGATGTCGGCTGCCTTGATGCCGTCGTCACGCAACCCCTTGAACACTTTGGCATGCAGTTGCGACGACTCGCGCGGGATGCCGTTCGGCTCACCGCTGCGATAGCCCCGGCGCGAGAGCTGGACGCAGGCTGATCGGTACCCCCACTCGGTCAACAGGCCGAGTTCGTTCAACCGATGCGTCAGCGCCATCGCGGCCACGCTCCAGGTGCGCTTGGCTCGCAGGATGCGTTCCACGCCCGGGTCGCGCAGACCGGCGGCAAGCACACTGGCACGCGGCATCAGGAAGGCAGCGGCAAAGCGGTTCGCTTCTAGCTCGGCCGCTGGTCCGTGCGGTGTGTGGTGCTCCCCGTGCAAGACCAAGTGGCCTAGCTCGTGCGCCGCGTCGAAGCGTCCTCGTTCGCCCGACTTCATGGTGCTCAGGAAGATGAACGGCTGCGTTCGCCAGTACAGCGAGTAGGCGTCGAGCTGAGCGTTCTCCTCGGTCAGCGAATACACCCGCACGCCGTGCGCCTCGACGAGGTGCAGCACATTGGCGATCGGCTTCTCGCCGAGGCCCCAACGCGCCCGGACGATCTCGGCGGCTGACTCGGGCTCACGTCCGGTCAGACTCGGGATATCCGCTTTCGGCAGGTCGAAGCGTGCTTCGATCCAGTCGTTGATCAAGATGGCGATCCGGCCGGCGCTCAGAGCGCTGTCGCGCTGCCGGGCGGTCATCTTGCTGAGGGTACGGAAGCTGACGGCATCGATCGGGATCTCGTCGATGTCGGGTGCGCCAAGGAACGCCGGTGCGACGCCGAGCGTGTCGGCCAGCAGGAGCAGCGTGTCCTCGCTGGGAGTCTGATGGCCGTTCTCGTACGTGGACAGGCTTCGGGTGCTCACGTTGGTCAGCTCGGCAAGTCGCGTCAGGGTGAAACCCCGCCGTTTACGCGCGATAGCCAACCGCGATGGGTTCAGCATCGCTTCGTTGTCCTCTCGGCGTTGTTAGCGGCGGTTGACCTCAACGACGTACCCGCCCTGGTCGTCATCGTCGGGTTCGGCGTCTGCCGCAAGCGCATCGTCCTCGCGCGGGAAGGCAGGCAGAATGATTCGCTCAAGCCAGTCGGTGATGTTGCCGCCGGCCATGCCGTTCGGCAGCGAGATCTCGGCGCGGATCTCCTCATCGGTCACGCGGTAGAGCAGGAACCAAGTCGACAACTGCTCGATGTCACCGGCCTCGTCCTCGATCTCGAAGCCGGGGAACTCCAGGGCCAGCTGGCCGTTGGACTCGACGGCCTGCACCGTGGCGTAGCCCTTCGGGTACTTGGTGGTCGGTGTCAGCTTCGGGTTGCCGGTGCCCTCGTCGCCAGAGGTCGCCACGACGGCGAACTTGCGGGTGGGATGGATCGTCCGGCAGAAGTTTCGGGGGTTGTCGAAGTCCCAGCCGACCGGCACCAGGTCTTCGCGCAGGAAGCGGATCGTCCGGCCATAGCGCATGAAGCCGGCCATGATCGGCGGATCGAAAGCGGTACAGGTCGCGGCCTCTGCCTCAGCGCGACGGAGTGCCTTCTCGACAATCTCGACGCTCAGTCCCAGCTCGGCCAGACGATCGAGCGCCTCGCCCTCGATCTTGACGCGTGCTGCCACTGCGGCCTCCCTATTCGGACCAACGAATCAACTTCGCGAAACGTTACCTCATTTGAGGGCGGAAACCCGGAAGCGACGCGCTCCGGCGTGCCGTCCGAGTGTGGCTGTGCGCGTATTCAATTGATGGAGAGTGCAAATGATCGTTTCGATCGTGCTCGCGCGGCGCCTCGTCGAAGTCGCGCATCGGAGTGGTGACCAGGAGAGCTCCGGGCACGAAGCTTGCCTGCGTACCGCTTTCGCCTACCGGTCCGGCGATCCCGTGCCATCACGGCGGCCAACCGAAGGCCCACATATTGACGACTCGCGACCCGATCGGCAGTTGCAGCCCGAATACAGAATCGGCGTTCGGCGTGGCTCGAGTGCGTGTTCATCCTCTACGACCGGCCCGCGCTGCGAATTCGTCAAGTGCGTCGAGCACCTGCCGGGACTGCCACATTCGGTTCCGGGCGAAACCGGTGAACTCCTCGAGGATGTCCACCTCCGCAAGCGGCGCGATAGCGCGAAGTGCGTTTTGAGGGGTGACGCCGAGTTCACGTGCCACAGTCGGTGCGTCGATGACCGATTGGCGGAGCAGGACATCGGCTAGCTGCCAGGCTGTCGCTCCTCGCCGTGCCTTGATCTTGTCTTCCCAACTCTGCCGGATCGCTCTGAGATCGAGCACCAGCTGGCGACCGTTGGCCGCCGCCGCGAAGGACGCGTAGGCCAACTTTTCGACAATCGCGGTGGGCTCACCGTTGCGGTAGGCAGTCAAGGCGTCGAAGTACCCGTTGATGTCAGTCAGCAGGCCGGCCGAAACGGGCACCGTGACGTTCCTGGTGAGTCCGTGGCCGCGCAGCATCGCGTGGATGAGCGCCCGACCGGTGCGGCCGTTCCCGTCCGGGAAGGGATGGATGGTCTCGAACTGGGCATGCGCGATCGCGGCCTGGCTGAGCAACGCCAGGTCCCCCCGCTGGGTGAACTTGACCAGGTCGGCCATCAGGGCAGGTACGTGCAGGTGATGAGGGGGGATGAATGCGGCCCCGTGCGGTCCGAACGAGTCGCCGCCGATCCATACCTGTTCCGCGCGCCAGCGGCCGGCGATCTCGGGCTTGACGTCCACCAGCAGGGCCCCGTGCATGGCCAGAACGGCGTTTTCATCGAGACGGTCGGCGAGGGCAAGCGCGGCGACCATGGCGGCGACGTTGCCGACGATCTCCGTCGCGATGCGCTTGTCCTTGCTGCCGAGTTCGGCCAGCGCGATCGATTTTGCGCCCGACGAGAGATTTTCAATCTTGGAGGACGATGCTGACTCCGAACGCAACAACACCGACGCGAACGGAGCCACCTCCGCCCCTAACTCCGCGTCGAACCGAGCGATCTCCACGGACGCGTCTTCGGCGAGGGTCGCGACATCGACCGGCAGCTGAAGCGCCTGGCCTGCAATCTCCGACACGACGGCCGCCCGATAGGGCCCGGAGTGCCGCTGGCGGATCCGGGCCGACACCAGATCCGGCGAGATCTTCGATTGCCAGGCCCGCTCTTCCGTCCCGATAGCCGGCCACGACCCTGAAACCATGCCACAACCATACGCTCAGAAGCAAACTAAATGAAACTATGAGCGAATCTAAGTCTGACTTGCAGCTACTCCTACGAAGGGTACGAGCGAAGCTGCGACGAACCAGCGTGCCGCCAGCTGGCTACCAAAGTGGCTGCCACGCGGTATTCGGGTGGAGAGCCAAGTACCAAGTACCTCTAGCCTTTTAGTAATGGGTGGAGCTGAGGGGACTCGAACCCCTGACCCCCACACTGCCAGTGTGGTGCGCTACCAGCTGCGCCACAGCCCCGTACAACTGCCCAGCAAGCCTAGCAAGGTCCGCGGCTCGAGTGCCAATCAGCCGACAGGATCCGTGATCGGATACTCGATGGCGGTTCGGTTCATCTACGGCGCCGTCGGTAACGGGCTGGGTTCAGCCCACCAGTTTGGTCAACCACTTCACATCGTTGGTGGCCAGCGGCTTTCCGCCGCTGAGCACCGTGGGCGTCTGGACGCCTCCGGTCGCAGCCTGCACCGCCGCGCTCGAAGCCTTCGCATTCGCCCCGGCGGCGGCCACGTACTTGCCGGAACTGATCGACGTCGTCACCGATGCCGGGACGCCTGTCGCGGCCGCCAGCTGTGCCAGCTGCGCGTTGCTCAAATCGGTGGAGCCGCCCTCCGCCGGCTGGTTGGCCGGGTCGAAGAGCGCCGCGTGGAACTTGAGTACCAGACCCGGCTGGTCACCCGCTTCGGTGGCCACCGCCAGCAACGCTGCCGCCGCCCTGGTCGAGTAGTTCTGGGACGCCGAAACCTTGTCGAGGAAGTTCAGCAGGTGCAGGTTGACCTTGAGCTTGCCCTGGTCGGTCAGCTGGGCGATCTGCTGGCCGTACTGGTACTCGAACTCACCGCAGAGCGAGCAACTCGCGTCCTCGAAGAGGTCGATGGTGGTGCCCGGGTCACCCGCGGCGACGGAGATCACGCCGTTCGCGACCGAGGCCGTCGAAGCCTTGGCGGAGCCGTAGCCCGCGGCCTGGACGGCCGAGTTCTTCTTGTTGATGACCAGTCCGATGATCACCACCGCGGCAATCAACGCCACGGCAATCCCGCCGATGATCATCTGCGTTCTGTTGTTCGATGATGACGCCCTGGCGGCCGCCACCGATTGCCGGCCGGACTTGCCCGTCGGTCGCCCGCCGGCGCCGGTGGGTCGCCCGCTGCTTCCCGGCCCGCGTGCACCGGAGTTGCTGATCGGCGCCGGTCGACCGGCAGCCGCAGATTTCTCGGTGGTAGCGCTCGAACGTCCCGCTCCGGCGGCGTTCGCCGGTCCGCCGGACGCGGTCGGGCGAGACTTCTTCGAGGTGCGATCGGCCATCGGGCTCCTTCTGGTCGATCGGTCGCCATGACCGACGGGGTGCAAGAACGCTGGCCCCCACTATGCCTGTCCACTTTGAGAATCCCGGCCCCGCGCCGCCGCCCACCCGTCCACCGACAGGGCGCTACCCGGGCGCCAGGTCAGGTAGCCCGCCAACACCAGGAATCCGACGTCACGGGCGACCTCGGCGGCGTATCGGGTCCGGCCTGCCGACACCGCACCCCCGCCGCCGAAGCAGCCGCAGTCGATGGCCAAGCCCCGGGCCGCGGCCGAGACCACCCCACCGATGAACACCAGCAGCAGTACCGCGCTGGCAACGGCGGCGAGTCTGGTCGCCGCACCGACCAGCAACAGCAGGCCGAAGGCGATCTCCACGTAAGGCAGTACTGCGGCCACCGGCCTCACCGCGCTCTCCGGCAGCAGCTGGTAGGCGCGCACCGCGACCACCGTCTCCAGTGGATCGGAGGCTTTGGCGATGCCCGATATGAACCACACCGCGGCCAGCCCCAGCCGGACCAGCAGGCCGGTCCAGTCCAGTATCCGGTGCCGTCGCCAGCCCGCCGGATCCGGCGCACTCGGATCCGTAGGACTCGAACCCATCACACCCGAACCCATCACACCCGAACCCATCGCGACGAGGACGTCAGGTCTTCGCAACGATGTCGATGACGACGGCGAAGGCCGGGCTCTGACCCTGAGCCGTCGTGGTCTTCGGCAGCAGCAACAGAACTCGACTGCCTACCGTCACACCGGCCAGCGCCGCGAACGGGCTGTCCTTCTGCACGGTGATCTGTTCCGGCCCCTTACCGCCCGGATTCTGCGGCGTCGCGTTGGCCGTCGGCCAGGTGCTGACGGCGGGCTGGTTGGTCCAGGTGACGGCCTGGTACTGGACCAGCACCTGATCGTCGGTGGCGAGCTTCGGGCCGGTGCCGGTGGACAGCCGCAGCACCTGCGCCCTTGTCGGCTCAGCGGCCTTAGGCGTCACCTTGACACTGGGCTGCGCGCCCAGCTTGCCGGAGACGGTGACCGCCGTCTTGGCGGGCAGCGGCACTGCCTTCGCGTCCGCCTGCCCACCCCGGTCGGCGGGGATGGACTCCAGGATGTCCACCACGAAGACGATGGTGTCGGTGCCCTTGATGCCCGCCTGCGGGTTGCCGGCAGAGGTGTAGCCGTCGGCCGGCGGCAGGCTCAGCAGGATCCGGCTGCCGACCTTGACACCCGCCATGGCGACGTCCCAGCCGGGTACCACCTTGCCGACACCGATCTGGAAGGCGGTGGTCTTCTTGCGGTCGTAGGAGTTGTCGAAGATCTTGCCGCCCCAGACCTGACCGAGATAGTTGGTGATCAGCCAGTCGCCCTTCTTCACCTCCTGGCCGCTGCCCTGCACCAGGATCTGCCGCTGCAGACTGGGCGGCGGAGAGGTCTTGGGAAAGCTGAAGGCCGGCTTCTCGCCGATCTTGCCGGTCGCGGTCGGGAGCTGATCCGCTGGTACCGGCGCCGCGACTGCGGTCTCCGGCGGCACCGTCGGGCCGGGCGTCGGTGCTTCCGACGACGCCGCGGCAGAGTCCGAACCGGCAGAGTCCGAGCCGGCCGAGTCCGACACACCTGCCGAGCCGACGGCACCGGAGGCCGACGTAGGACTCGGGCCCGCCCCTTGGCCACATCCGGCGAGCAGGAGTACCGGAACGACGACAGCAGCGATGGCGGCGCGGAGGCGCATGAGCAAGGTTTCCTTCGAGTGGTTGCGCGGCAATGGCCGGTGGCCGGAGCGACGCCGGCGCCGGGACCCTGCCACCCTACGCAGAACACCTGTGGACCAGAGCCATACCCTTGTCCAGTGGCCTCCAACACTCGCGTCTTCGTCGCCCGACTGGCCGGTTTGCCGGTCTTCGGTCCCAGCGGCGAGTCGATCGGCCGGGTGCGGGACGTGGTGGCCGCTCTGCGGCTTGACCGGCAGCCTCCGAGGGTGCTGGGCATCGTCGTCGAACTGCCCACCCGCCGTCCCATCTTCGTGCCGATGTTGCGGGTGGCGACCATCGAGACCCATGGGGTGGCGCTGGCCACCGGTCAGGTCAGCATGCGCCGATTCGAGCAGCGTCCCACCGAGATCGTGGTGAACGGGCAGTTGGTCGGCGCCAAGGTACGGGTGGCCACCACCCAGTCGGTGGCGACCGTCGTGGATGCCGCGATCGAGCAGGGCCGCACCAGGGATTGGGTGATCGCCCGGCTGGCCATCAGGGAGCGCGGCCGGTTGGCCCGTCGCGGCGAGGTCCAGGTGCTCAACTGGACCGACGTCCGCGGCACCGGAGTCACCGAACTGCTCGGCGGCAAGGTCACCGACGCCCACCAGTTGCTGCTGTCGTTCGAGGGAATGCGGGCGGCGGATGCGGCAACGGTTCTGCGGGAGATGCCGGCACCGAGCCGGTACGAACTGGCGGAGGCGATGCCAGACGAACGGCTGGCCGATGTCCTGGAGGAGCTTCCCGAGGACGACCAGATGGATCTGCTGTCGCATCTGCACGAGGACCGCGCCGCCGACGTGCTGGAGGCGATGGACCCGGACGACGCCGCCGACCTGCTGGGCGAGCTCGCCCCAGGCGTGCAGGCCCGGCTGCTGGAGCTGATGGAACCGGAGGACTCGGCGCCGGTGCGGCGGCTGCTGCAGTACTCCTCGCACACCGCGGGCGGCCTGATGACCTCCGAGCCGATCATCCTCACCCCGGACGGCACCATCGCCGAGGCGCTGGCCAGAATCCGCTCCCCCGAGCACACCCCGGCACTGGCGTCGATGGTCTTCGTGGCCCGCCCGCCGCAGTCCACGCCGACCGGCCGTTACCTGGGCAGCGTGCACATCCAACGGCTGTTGCGGGAACCGCCCTTCGAGCTGGTCGCCGGAGTGCTGGATAGCGATATGGCCCGGTTGTCGCCGGGCGCCTCGCTCGCCGAGGTCACCCGATACTTCGCGACCTACAACCTGGTGTGCGCGCCGGTGGTGGACGACGACGATCACCTGCTGGGCGCCGTCACCGTCGATGATGTCCTGGACCACCTGTTACCGGACAATTGGCGAGATCATGGGTTGGGCGAGATGGTGGCCTCCGACGCCGGGTCGTCCTGACCCCCGAGCACCGGAGAAATGTGTTCTCGCGCTGGGCCTGGTGAGCCACGCGCGGGCGAGGAGGCGGCGCGGGCGAGGAGATCTGCCGAGAACCCGGTCGGTCGAGAGTTGATCCATCGATACTCAGACCCGTCACTACAGACCTGTCAGTACAGACCCGTCACGACACAGACCCGTCGATACAGAGGAGGGACCGATGACGAAGCCCGTCACTCGCAACAATCTGGGCGACCCGTACGTCAAGAACACCCTGGTCCCCCGCTTCAGTATCGATCGAGAATCCTTCGGCGTCGTGTCCGAACGATTCGCCCGGTACCTGGGAACCTCTACATTCATCGTCCAGATGAGTGTTTTCCTGCTCGCCTGGTTCCTGTGGAACAGCCTGGCGCCCCAGCATCTACGGTTCGATGCCTATCCGTTCCAGTTCATGACGTTGCTACTCAGTCTGCAGGCCTCGTACGCCGCGCCGCTGATCCTGTTGGCGCAGAACCGGCAGGACGACCGGGACCGCATCTCGATGGAGGAGGACAGGTCAAGGGCCGCTCAGACCAAGGCGGACACCGAATACCTGGCCAGGGAGCTGGCGGCCCTGCGGATGAAGATGGGTGACGTGACTACCCGCGACTATCTGCGCGGTGAGCTCGACCGTGTCCGCGCCGATCTGTCGGAGTTGACGGAGGCGTTGCGGGACGTCGGAATGGCCCGCGGCCCACTCGCCTCCGACACCCCGAAGGTGTCGGCACGGTCGAAGGAGCGCGCGCAGAAGGCGAAGAAGTCCAAGCAGGACAAGGATTCCGTGGTGGCGGTGCCGGGAGCCGGTTCACCGGATGACGAGGACTCCACACCGTTGTGACAGCATGCTGGACGTGCCCCGGGTCCTGCTGCTGTCCCAAGAGACCTTGACGTACCCGGATTTCGACACCTCGCTGCTGATATCGGCGCTCGCCGCGCGTGGAGTCGACAGTGCTGCCGTCGATTGGCGATCGGCCCCGGCCGGCGGTGGTGATCTCGCCGTGATCCGCTCGACCTGGGACTACACCGACCACCTCGCGGATTTCCTCGAGGTACTGGGCAGAATCCGTTGCCCGCTGCTGAATGCGCTGCCGGTGGTGCGCTGGAACAGTCACAAGGGTTATCTCACCAAATTGGCCGCTGCCGGCATACCGGTGGTCCCGACGACCGTGGTCCGCAGCGGGTCTTCGGCCGACCTGCCGGCGGACGGGCCGGTGGTGATCAAGCCTGCAGTGTCTGCCGGCGCAGTAGGCACCGAGCGGTTCGAGGCCGGCGATCCCGCGGCGCAGCAGCACCTGCAATCCATCCTCGCCACCAAAGACGCTGTGGTGCAACCTCTTCTGGACCTCTCGACGAACGGAGAGAGATCACTTCTCTATCTCGGTGGTTCGTTCTCGCATGCTGTCCGCAAGATGCCAAGGGCCGGCGAGTTCAGGGTGCAGATCCACCACGGCGGCCTCGAGCGCAACGACCAGCCGACACCGGCGGAGCTGGCGGTGGCGGAGCGGGTGCTGGCGGCGGTGATCGGCAGCGAGGACCTGCTCTATGCCAGGGTCGATCTCGTCGGGGATCGGGACGATCCGCTGTTGATGGAGCTGGAACTGATCGAACCGCAGCTGTTCCTGGATCGGGACCACACTGCCGCGGACCGGCTCGCCGATGCCATCGTCCGACGAGTGGCCTGACCTCGTGCCGTCGGCGTCTCAGCCCTGCGTCTCAGCCCTGCGCCCCAGCCCGCAGGCGGCTCAGGATCCGAAGGTGACGGACAACAAATAGGCGTTGAGGGCGACGATCAACCCGACGATCACCGTGGCTGTCGCCGTGGTGAGCCTGCGGTTGGCGAACTGGCCCATAATGTCTCGGCGGCGGGTCAGCAGTACCAACGGCACCAGCGCGAAGGGGATCCCGAACGACAGCACCACCTGCGAGACGACCAGGCTGTCCGTCGTGGGCAGTCCCAGTCCCAGGACGATCAGGGCCGGCAACATGGTGAGCCCACGGCGCAGGAACAGCGGGATGCTCCGGCGAATGAAGCCCTGCATCACCACCTGTCCGGCATAGGTGCCGACACTGGACGACGAAAGCCCGGACGCCAGCAGGGCGACGGCGAAGGCCAGTGCTGCCCCGCCGCCGACGTACTGTCCCAACCCGGCGTGCGCCGCCTCGATCGAGTCGATGTCGGTGCGGCCGACGGAGTGGAACAGATTCGCGGCGATCAGCAGCATGCTCAGGTTGATCACGCCGGCCATGCCGAGCGCGATGAACACATCGATCCGGGCGAACCGCAGCAGGGTGCGGCGCTCGGCGCTGTCGACCGCCCGGAAGCGGTTCTTGGTCAGCGCCGAGTGCAGATACACCACGTGCGGCATCACCGTGGCACCGACGATCCCGGCGGCCAGCAGCACGCTGCCGGAATCGTCCAGCCGGGGCACCAGACCCGCCAGCGCCGACGGCGCGGAGGCGCCGACCTGGAGCAGGTCGTAGATGAAACCGATGAACACCAGTGCCAGCAGCGCGATGATGGCCATTTCGAAGCGGCGATATCCGCGCTGCTCCAGGGCCAGCACGCCGAAGGCGACCGCTGCGGTGATCAGACCGGCGGGCAGCAGCGGGATCCCGAACAACAGGTTCAAACCGACAGCGGCCCCGACGAATTCGGCCAGGTCGGTGGCCATCGCTATCAGTTCGGCCTGCACCCACAGGCCCCGTGACACCGACCGCGGGAAGTGCTCACGACACAGCTCCGGCAGGTCTTTCCCGGTCACCACCCCGACCTTCGCGGACAGGTACTGCACGAGCATGGCCATCGCGTTGGCCACCACGATCACCCACACCAGCAGGTAGCCGTACCGGGCGCCGGCACTGAAGTTGGTGGCGAAGTTGCCGGGGTCGATGTAGGCAACCGCCGCGACGAAGGCCGGCCCCAGGAGCGCCGCGGTACCTCGCGCCCGGCCCCTTGCCCTGGCCTGCCCCAGCGGGCTCAGCGCGCGGGGGGACCGTCGTCAAGCAGCGCGGCCGGCTCGGCGGGTGCCAACAGGTCCTCCTCAAGTTCGTAGCAACGAAACCTGGAGTTGTCATCAACGAACATAGTCGATGGTGGGTATTCGGAGCACGCCCACTGCTGGCTTGGCCACCGGCGGATTAATCTTCGAGGTCATGACCGAGCCGGGAGCGCGATCGCAGACCGTCGAGGACTACCTCAAGGCGATCTTCTCGATTGGCGAACGCGACGGCGGCCCGGTGACCACCTCCCGGCTGTCCGAACGGCTCGGGTTGTCCGCATCATCGGTGTCCGGCATGCTGCGCCGGCTGTCCGCTCAGGGCCTGGTCGACCACCGTCCCTACGGCGGCATCACCCTGACCGAATCCGGTTTGGCCACCGCGCTGCAGGTGGTGCGCCGGCACCGGCTGCTGGAGATGTTCCTGATCGCCCAGCTCGGCTACAGCTGGGACGAGGTGCATGACGAAGCCGAAATTCTGGAGCATGCCGTCTCGGCGCTGCTCGTCGAGCGCATCGACGTCGCACTGGGCCGGCCGCACTTCGATCCGCACGGTGACCCGATTCCCGGTCCGGGCGGCGACCTGCCGTCGATGGATGCCCGTCGGCTGGCCGGCCTGGAACCGGGCCACACCGGTCGACTGGTCAGGGTCGACGACACCGACCCCGAGGTGCTACGGCACCTGACCCAGACCGGGATCAGGCTCGGTCAGCGCATCGAACTGCTCGAACACCTGCCGTTCGACGGCGCCTACCTGATCCGCACCGAGGACGGCAGCACACACCACTTCTCCCCGGCGCTGGCCGGCGCCCTGTGGATCGGCTGACGAGCGGCCTGAGCCGGAGGTTCCCCAGGAATCGAGGTTGCGTTCTACATGGGCGGGGCCTCATAGCCTCCGACGACAGTGGCCATGAGTTCGGCGAAGGTGATCGCAGTGTCATCCTCGTCGCGTGGCCCGATGATCTGCATCCCGACCGGTAGCCCGCCCGGGGTGCGCCCTACCGGGGCGCTCACAGCCGGCAACCCGGCCAGCGAGGCATGCGAGATCCAGAACGGCTGGGCGCTATATGCGCGCCCACCCTCCGGCGTCACGATGGTGCGCTCGCCGAACGGCCGGTCGTCGTGCGGGAAGGCGGCGGTGAAGTTGACGGGGCAGAGGAACGCGTCGACGTCTTGGTGGTAATCGGCCCAGGCGGCGCGGGCAGTCATCCGGCGATGCTCCTGCTCGATGACCTGCGCCATCTCCAGGTCTTCGCCGCCCTGGCCCTGCAGGGTGAAGAACAGCCCGACCTGGAAGCCGAAGGACTCGGCGCTCGCGGCCGGGTCGATACCGTCAGGCCACCCTTCGACGATCCGCACGCCCGCCTTCGCCAGGGCATCGGCGGCGTCGGAGAGCGCGCCACCCACATCGCTCGACACCGGCGCGCCAGGATCGTCGAGGACGATTCCCACGCGATGGTCCGCCAGCCGACTGCCACGCGGCGGCGCCAGATCCCAGTGGCCTGCCTTTCCGGCGTAGCCATCGGGTCCGGCGGTGACCCGCAGCACCGCCCGGAGATCTGTCGCCGACCGGGCGAGCGGGCCGATCGACGAAAGATAGGTCATCTCGCTCGATGGTGCCGGCGGACCGGGTGGCTGGAACCCTGTCGGCGGTACTGTCCCGGCGCTCGGCTTGAGGCCGTAGACGCCGCAGAAACTGGCCGGGATACGGATGGAGCCGACCAGGTCCGAGCCGTACTCGAGGAAACTCATGCCGGCAGCGAGGGCGGCCGCGCCGCCGCCCGTCGACCCGCCGGGAGTGCGAGTGGTGTCCCAGGGGTTACTCGTCGTGCCGTAGATCTGGTTGGAGGTCTGCCCGAAGTCCGCGAGCATTTCGTGGACGTTGGTCGTGCCGACGATGATCGCGCCCGCCTTCCGCAGCCGCCGAACGACCGTCGCGTCCCGGTCGCTGACGTGGCTCGCGAAGGCCGGGTTGCCCCACGTGGAGTGCATGCCCGCGACCGCGAAGCTCTCCTTGACGGTCATCGGGATGCCGTGCAGCGGACCAACTTCGTCGCTTTTTGCCAGGGCCTTGTCGGCCTCCATCGCCTCGCGCAGCGCGGCCTCACGGCGTAATTCGACGACGGCGTTGATCTTCGGATCGGTGACGTCGATGTGCGCGAGCAGCTGCTCGGTCAGGTCGCGGGACGAGAGGGCCCCGCTCCGAATCAGGTCGGCGGTCTCGGTGGCCGTCCGAAAGAGTGCCTCAGTCATGACGGTGCCCCTCCGAGGCAGCGATGGGTTCTTGGAGCTCGGTCACCCAGGTGTCCGGGTCGCCGGCGCCGTACACGAGATAGTGTTCGCGACTGAATCCGATCGAGGTGTGGCCGGTGGCGTCGATCCAGCGGGCCAGGGTCTGCACGGTGGTCAGGACAGAGTCCATCGAGCCGTGGTGCACGATCGTCGCCGCCTGTTCGATCTCGGGGAGGTCGACGACGGCGAACGGGCGGTCATCGCGAGGAACGGCGGCGATCGGCACCGCCGCGTGCACCGTGATCCTGCCGTCGTCCTGGTGCTCGTAGTAGGCGATAGCGGGCCCGGCAACGGGAACGTCCGCCCGCTCGAGCTGACTCATCAGATCGGTGTAGAGAGGCCCGATGACCGGTCCGATCGACTGCGGGTCTAACCCCTCAGCGGACGCGCTGAGTTCGGCGACCCGTACTGCCGGTATGCGCTTGACCTGGATGTCGTCGGTCGGCATCGTGCCCTCCCTCTCGATGATCCGGAGCCTCGCCTCGACCTGCGCCAACCGCAGTGCGTCGGCCGCAATCTGCGACTGGAGCTCGGCGTGCCGCATCCGCAGCATCCCGCGCAGCTCGTCCGCGCTGATCGCGTCCACCAGGATGGTGCGCACCTGTTCGAGCGTGAACCCGAGTTCCTTGAGCGCGACCAGTCGATTCAGCTGGGCGAGCTGCGCCGCGTCGTAGAACCGGTAACCCGACATCGTGTCGACCTGGGCCGGGTGCAGCAGGCCGATGGTGTGGTAGTGGCGCAGCATCCGGACGGACACCCGGCCGTGTCTGGCGAAATCTCCGATGGTGAACATGTCGTCTCCCGGTCTACGGCCTGACATCGTGTCAGGGTCAAACGGGAGCCAGCAGGAAGGCCGGGCAGCTACCCGGACGGTCTGGGGACGGTGGGTGCGGCGACGGAAACGGCCCCCATGTTCCCATTGGGGGCCGTTTCCGATCGGTGGAGGTGGCGGGAATCGAACCCGCGTCCAACGGTGTGTTGTGAGTACTTCTCCGGGCGCAGTCCGTGTCGTCTCTACTCGGCCCCATCGGTCATACGAACAAGCCGATGTGACGGGCCCAGCCACTGTTGGCTGTCCCACCCGAGCCCGTGGCCGGCTCGGGTGGTGATCCTCCTTGTCGGCGCCAGGATCCGGGACGGAGGAACTCCCGGTCTGACGGAGTCGCTACTCGCTCAGGCGGCGAGGGCGAACTCGCGCTGACTGTTGTCGGCGCTTAATTGTTTTGCAACGGATGGTTAACGAGATCATCGTTGCCTTCCTCGGCCCGCTTCTCCTCACTCGACAGCCGCTGTCGAGACCAATCACCCCCAGGGGATCACGCTCACCGCAGCAACTACAACCAGTTCAGCGTACCCGGGATTCCCGTCATCCCCGAGCAGTTTGTCCGAGTGGTTTCCCGCTCGGCTCTCGCCGGGTCACCGACAATTCTCGCCCGGTGCCAGCGCCATCATGGCGAAGTACCGGAGCTTCCCGTCGATCAGGAACACGCCTCTGCCGAACGGTGCCTTCCGGTCGCCGTTGGCGGTCTGCACCGGCGCCAGGTTCGCCATCGCATTCGCTGCATCCTTGCCGGTGAGGACGGCGCAGGACTTGCTGTAGCTCTCCCCCGCCTCGTCCTTGTCCCGCAGGAAGGGCGTCGATCCCTTCCAGACCACCGGCCTGCCGGGGTCGTCGCCGCCCATCATGGAGGTGCGGCCGGGTTCGACCAATCGGATCCGGTCGACGGGTAGCGCCCCTGTCGGGTGGATGGCGGCCCGCACCGCCGTCAGCCACGCCGACAGGGCTGTGCGGGCCTGTCGCTGTGCCGAGGTCAGCTCGTCGCCGTCGTCGTCATCGACGCCGAGTGCATAGACGGACATCTTGGTTTCCGGACGTCCGTCGGACGCCGCGATCCACACCTGCGCCGACGATGCATCCATCACCTTGTGGATCCGCCCCATGTTCGTGCCTGCCAGGTCGGCACCCTGATCGAGCAGCGCAGAGAGTTCGCAGTCGTCGATCCAGCCGCCCTGGGCCGCTTCCAGCGGCGCGGCCGTGTTGTTCGGAGAGGTAGCCGGAGAGGTAGCCGGGGAGGAAGGCGACGAGGCGGTCAGGTCGTCCGGTCGTTCCGGGTTTGCGCCGACAGCGGTGCCATCGGTGTAGACGATCACCGAGTCCATCTGCGCCCAGACCGGCGTCCAGACCGACAGCCAGCCGATCCGGATCAGCGGCTGGGAATCCGGTCCCGGCGCGGTCGCCGCTGGCTGCGCGAGGGCGCAGGAGGCACCGGCCGTCGGCCGCCCGGCGAGGGCGGAGGCACACCCGGTGGATGCGGCGACGACGGCGACCACGGTCGCGACACGGGCGGCGGTGGCGATGATCTTCATGCCGGGGGGACGGTGGCTGCCGCCGATTCCGTTGCGTCCGGCCGGGGCAAGCCCACCCGCGGTTTCGTCAGCCGGGCATGCCCTTGGCCCGCCGGCCGACGAACCTGGCAATCTCCCGATCGGCGTCCCGGGCGGCCAGCGTCTGTCGTTTGTCGTACTGCTTCTTGCCGCGGCCCATCGCCAGCTCGATCTTCACCTTGCCCTCGAGGAAGTAGATGGACAGCGGGATCAGCGCCAGCCCTCCCCCGGATTCGCGCATCCGGTTGGCCAGCTTGTCGATCTCCGCGCGGTGCAGCAACAGCTTGCGTGGCCGGCGCACCGCGTGGTTGGTCCAGGTTCCTTCGGCGTACTCGGCGATGTGCACCCCGCGCAGCCACACCTCGTCCTCGGAGATGGTGGCGTAGCCGTCGAGTAGGGAGGCGCGGCCCGCGCGCAGCGACTTGACCTCGGTGCCGGTCAGCGAGATCCCGGCCTCGTATGTGTCGAGGATCTCGTAGTCGTGCCTGGCCTTCTTGTTGGAGGCGATCAGCTGACGCCCCAGCGGCTTGGCGGCCTTCGCGCTGGCGGGTTTCTTGGACATGGCCGACCCAGGTTACCGGCCGGTGGCCGGCGGATTCCGCCTCCCGGGCAAGCCAACAGGGGTTGCCAGGGCCCGCCCTCCGGGCAGGCCTCAGATGCGGACGTAGGCGCGCAGGGTGAGATATGCGGAGATGGCGGCCAGTACGACGCCGGAGCCGATGAGGATCGGTCCGACCAGCAGGAAGTCGGTACTGGTGATGCCGGGCAGCACGCCGGCCTGCATCACCGAGCCCAGCGCCTTGTCGATGAACCAGAACTTCGCCGCGATCAGCCCGCCGATGGCCAGCACGGAACCGATCACACCGGCCACCACCGCCTCGATGACGAACGGCACCTGGGTGCGCCAACGGCTGGCGCCGACCAGTCGCATGATCGAGGTCTCCGTCCGGCGGGTGAACGCGGCGATCTGCACCATGTTGGATATCAACAGCAGCGCGGCGATGGCCTGCACCAACGCAATGGCCAGAGTGGCGTTCCGGACGCCGTTCAGCACCGAGAACACCCGGTTCAGCAGCTGCCGCTGATCGCTGATCGATCGCACACCCTCGGCCTTGCCGTACTGCTCGGACATGATCGAGATCTTCGCCGGGTCCTTCATCCGGACCCGCAGGTAGGCGGGCAGGGCGTCCTCGCGGACGATCTGGAGCATCTCCTTCTGTCCGGCATAGCGCTGCCTGTACTCGGCGAAGGCGTCGGACTGACTGTGGTATTCGACCGAGGCGATGTCCGGGTTGTTCTGCATGCCGGTCTTCAACGTCAGGCAGATGGCACGGCAGTCGCGGTCTCCGGTGGACACCTTCGGTGTCAGGAAGACGTCGACCTGGACCCGGTCGCCGTACAACTGCTGGGCGTGTGCCGTCATCCGGGCTACCAGCACGCCTCCACCGAGCAGGCCCAGGGAGATCGCGGTGGTCAGGATCATCGCGATCGTCATGGTGATGTTGCGCCGCAGGCCGGTCAGGACCTCGCTGAACACGAATCCGGCTCGCATGTGTTCCTCTCGTGCTGTCGGTTCGGGCCTCGCGGCTGGCTGCTGGGCAATGGGTCCTACAGCAACTGGCTGTTCGGCTACTGGTGGTGCGGCACCTGGTGACGCGACGGGCCACGGGCGAGCGGACCGCCGGTCAGCGTCCGACTCCGTACACTCCGCGGTCCTCGTCCCGGACCAGCCTGCCCAGCTGCAATTCGATCACCCGGCGCCGCATCGAATCCACGATGGTGTTGTCGTGAGTGGCCATCAGCACCGTGGTACCGGTGCGGTTGATCCGTTCCAGCAGCATCATGATGTCGGCGCTGGTGTCGGGGTCGAGGTTGCCGGTGGGCTCGTCGGCCAGCAGCAGCAGCGGACGGTTCACGAAGGCCCTGGCGATGGCCACCCGCTGCTGTTCGCCCCCGGACAGCTCGTGTGGCATCCGGTTGGCCTTGCCCTCAAGGCCTACCAGTTCCAGAACCTCGGGCACCACCCGCCGGATCACCGCGCGGGGTCGACCGAGCACCTCCAGCGCGAACCCGATGTTCTGCGAGACGTTCTTGTTGGCCAGCAACCGGAAGTCCTGGAAGACGCAGCCCAGACGGCGCCGATGGCCCGGCACCTTGGACCGGCGGATCTTCGTCAGGTCGCTGCCGGCCACGCTGATAGCGCCGCTCTCCGGCGCTTCCTCGCGCAGCAGCAGCCGCAAGAAGGTCGACTTACCGGAACCCGAAGGGCCGATGAGGAAGGCGAACTCGCCCTTCTCCACATCGACCGTGACGTCATCCAGAGCCGGCCTGGTCGAGGTCTTGTAGCTCTTTGACACATGGGACAGATGAATCACAGGGGCACACTCTACCGGCGCGTTCGTTATCGCCGTGTGACCTGGCGGGCCGCGTCGGCGTCGAACATGCCGGTCACCGACTCATGCAACAAGCCGTTGCTGGCCAGCGCACTGGGCATCGAGACACGGACGTCACGGCCGTCGATGCCGGTGAAGCGTCCACCCGCTTCGGTGACGACGGGGACAAGGGCAGCGATGTCCCACACGCTCAATTCCGGTTCCGCCGCAACATCAACCGCCCCCTCGGCGAGAAGCATGTAGGAGTAGAAGTCGCCGTAACCGCGGGTGCGCCAACAGCTTCCGGCGAGTGTGCGGAACTTGTCCCCCAGGCCCGCGGACTCCCATTCGGAGTAGTCCGAGTAGGCCAGCGAGGCATCGGCCAGCGCACTCACCGCGGAGACCCGCAGGCGACGAGGATCGCTGCCGTTGAACGAGCTGTAGGCACCGGCCCCGGCGGCGGCCCACCAACGACGAGCCAGCGCGGGAGCGCTGACAACACCCACGACGAACTGTTCGTCGACCTGCAAGGCGATCAGGGTGGCCCAGATCGGAACGCCGCGGACGAAGTTCTTGGTGCCGTCGATCGGATCGACCACCCATCGGCGGAGGGCGCCGGGAAGGGTGTCGCCGAACTCCTCCCCCAGCACACTGTCCCGCGGACGTTCGGCCACCAGCATTGTCCTGATAGCCCGCTCGACCGCCAAGTCGGCGTCGCTGACCGGGGTGAGGTCCGGCTTGCTGTCGACCCGGAGGTCGGCCGCGCCGAAGCGGGGCAGGCTGATCGCGTCGGCGGTGTCGGCCAGCCGCAGCGCCAGCCGCAGATCCTCCTCGTACGACGGCATCCGAGGTCCTCCTCCCCGCTACGGTCGTTCTCCGGCGGCGCCGGCGCCCGGCTCGACGGGCTGTGCCTGATCGAGCCGCTGTGCCTGATCCAGACGCTGTGCCTGATCGAGACGCTGTGCCTGATCGAGCCGCTGTGCCTGATCGAGACGCTGGGCTGATTCGTGCGGCTCTGAAGAATCGGCGGGCACCCGGGCGATGTGGTTGAACTCGTTGTACACGAACAGTTTTCCGGCGAACCGCGGAAACGGGAACGAGTACCTGCGCACCGGTTCGAGTCCCAACGCATCATCCAACTCGGTCAGCGTGGCCTGGTCGGTGAACGTCACATGCGTCGGATCCGACGCGTAGCCGCGCTCCTGGGGGGTGAGGAAAACGACCCGGCCGCCCGGCCGCACCAGTGGCAGATAGCTACGCATCACCGCCCGCGCCTCGTCCGGCGTGAGATGTTCGATCAGGTGGGCGGCCAGGATCGCGTCATAGGAGCCCGGCGCGGACACCGCCGGGTCGGCGAAGAACTCCTCGACGGTGTATGCCTGGCAGCCGCGTGCCCTCGCGGCTGCCACCAGGTGCGCGTTGTGGTCGACTCCCACCGACCCGGCGGGCAAATAGTTCAGATTCCGCCCGTTGCCGCAACCGACATCCAGGGTGCGGCCCAGCCGCATCCGGCGGATGTTGGCCCGGTAGGGGGCCTGCACGTTCAGCACCTTCTTCCAGCGCTTGTTCTGCAGCCGGTTCAGGCGTTCGGCGTAGTCCACGTCGGCGGTCGCGGCGCCCGATCGAGCAGTGCTGGGCTTCGTCGGCTCGTGGGGGTCGTCAGGCATGGCCCGATCCTGCCATTGTCCGGTCCACTCTCAGCCGAGGTTCCCGGTGATGGCCGCCGCCTGCCTCGCGCGCTGGGCAGCCGGCATGGTCAGCCGGATCTGCGCGGCGATCTTGTCCAACGACAGGTAGGACCACCGCCCGTCCGGACTCGTCGACCGGACGGCACCGGTGTAGGGCTCGAGGTCTGCCTCCAGGGAGCCGCCGCCGTCATCGGTGGCGTGGCGATCGATGAGGATCCCGGTGAAACCGGCAACCGCCAGATCGTGCGTCATGTTCGCCGTCGACTCGTTGCCCACCCGCTCCGGCCAATCGGTCTGCGGCCGGCCCTTGATGCCGCCGGCCGACCAGCGCAACGTCGTGGTGTTCAGGAACGGCCGGAGCTGATCACTGTCGGTGGTCTCGTTGATCAGCCGCGACTCCGGGAACGGCCGGTACGGGAGCTGGAACACCGACGAACCGGTCGGGAGCGCCTGCTGCAGAGCACCGAAGAACACCTGATCCGAGTGGAACGACGCCGCTTCGGCCGGATCCGGAACGGCACTGTCCAGCGACTGGTCGCCCACCCCCACGACCAGGACCAGCGCGACGGTGACAGCCGGTATGGCTCGCTGTCCCCTGAGAGCCGCCGGCGACCATCTGCCGGGTCTCGAACGGGTGCCGGCGCGCCGGGCGAACCGTCGCGCCGCTCTGGCCAGCACCGCCTCGACCGCCAGCCCCAGCCCGGCGAGCGCCAGCAACCCGATGACGATGGACATCCGGTTCCATCCCCGGATCCCGGTGATCGCCATCGATGCGAAGAGGCCCAGTCCTCCGGTGGTGGCCAGCAGGAACGCCACCCAGGTGAGGGCGGCGAGTAGACGGATGGTGTCCCGCCGGCTGCTGCCGTCCGGGGCCACCGCCCAATGCCGACCATTGACCATCGCTGTCAGACCAGCGGCGAGCAGCAGCAGGAATCCGATCGTCGCCACCAGTCCGAGGGCGGGGTATTCGGCCACCGGCGGATAGCGGTCGTCGAACCAGGCCCGGAAGGCGGCGAATGGTGTGAACGGGTGCCCGGGGGGCGGCATCACCAGCTGAGCGAAGCGCAGACCGTAGAGCTGCGCGTCGTTCGGAATCCGGACGAACGCATCTCCGTCCGAGCCGTGCCGCAGCGAGTACAACAGGTCGGGAAGCAGCGCCAGAGCGTAGAAGCCGGCCAGCACCACCGCGGCGGACACCGCCCCACCCAGCCGGCGGCGATCCCGGTAACGTGCCATCGCCAGCAGGGCGGCGGCCACCAGCAGGGATCCCGTGAAGATGGCGTAGTACACCCCGTCCCAGATCAGCAGTCCAAGGATCAGAACGGTGCCCACGCCGCGGCCGGTGACCAGGGATCGGAGCCGGCCGCGCCCCGGGCGCCTGCCCCACAGTCGCTCGCCCCTGGCCGTCCTGAGCACCAGAACCAGCCCGGGCGGCACCAGGTAGTAACCGGACAGGAACAGATGGGTCTCGTTGCGCACGAAGTGGTATGGCGCGACCGCGAACAACACCGCCAGCACCACCGCCATCGCACCGGACAGCCCGCACACCCGGAAGAACCACACCGCGGTGACGGCGCACAACACGAACGTCAACAGGTAGTAGGTGTTGAACGCGGTGATCCAGTTGCCGGTCAGCACTCCCAGCAGCTTGGCCATCGCCGGGTGCAGGTCGTCCGAGAACGGGTAGTCGTGATACCGCTGTCCGTAGGGCACGCCGAGCCGCGGTTGATACTCGTACCAACCGGTTTCCAGCGTCGTCTTGAAGTGCGCGGCCGAACCGAGGGCATCGCTGCTGTAGTAGAAGGGCGCCGACCAGTCGGCGTTCCAGAGCCGCATCATCACTGCCACGGCGACGCCGGTCAGGCCCGCTGCCGCCAGGTACAGCCGTAGCTCCGACTGTTTCAGCCACCGACCGAGAGCTTGTCCGCCGACCCGGGTCTGCCTCCCGGGGCGTGTTGCGGCCGGCGGGGCAGACCCAACGGGAGCGGTATCCAGCGCGGCGCTACCGGCGGCCGTATCCGGGACGGCGGCATCCTGGGCGGCGGCATCCTGGGCGGCGCGCCCAGTCCCGGCGGCGGCGGTGGCGCGGCCAGCCAGCAGGTCCTTCCGGCGATTCCTCACTGCCTGCTCCGAGCGGGCCTTCCCGGTCTGCTCAGCCGGCAAGTTGAACCGTCCGGAAAAGGTCGTCGGCGGTGGCGGCGATACCGGCGGGCAGCGACGTCATCGCCCGATGATCCAGTTCGGGCCAGACGATAGAGCGGATCCGCAGGTCGCTCGCCTGGTACCTGGCCGTCGACGACGTGCCCAGCACCACCCGCAGAGGGCGTTTGAAGACCCGCCGGAACTCGCCGATCAGGGTGCCGATGGTGACCGGTTGGTGCGAGCCGAAGATCTTCACCAGGGCCTCGCCGTCGGTGGCCCGATGCGCCCCGTCGAGCGCCAACCTGATCATGTCCGCGCAGTCGTCGACGAACAGGTAGTCCCGAATGGTGTCCAGGGGGACGTAGACCGAGATGGGCTGACGGGTCAGCTGGGCATGGCACAGATGGGAGATCAGCCCCTGCGGCTTCGACAGGTTCTGGCCAGGGCCGTACAGATTGGTGAGTCGGCCGATGACGACCGGTACCCCGGTCGTGGCGGCGAAGGCGGCGGCCCGCTGTTCACCGGCGAGCTTCGCCCGGCCGTAGGCGGAGGTCGGCCGTTCCTGATCCGCCTCGGTGAACGGTGAGCTGAGCGAACCGGCGTACACACCGCCAACCGAAGACGCCACGAACACCGCGCCGGAGGTTGCCGCGGCCCGGCCGGATGCCGACCCAGGCGCTGGAAGCTGTTCGGTGAGGGCGTCCAGTACCGCGGACAACGCTTCGACCTCGTCCTCGAGCGCCGCGTCTGTGGTGCCGGTGACGCCGGCCCCTGCGCACCAGGCGACCTGCCAGCGGCCACCGGTCCGCCTGGCCCGTTCCAGCAGGCGCGCAGCTCCGGCCCGCAGGTCGGTCCGGGCGGCCACCGGATCCTCCCAGGGAGTGCCGACGGCATCGAGCAGTTCGCCGCCGACGGCCGACAGGCAGCGACCGAGGGCCCCGCCGAGCAGGCCACCGGCGCCCACCACCCAGGTGACGACCGGAGCCGCCTCCCCGGTCATCGACCGATCCGTTCGCCGGCTCGCCACGGGCTGCCGACCCTCTCCCGGCGGCTCCGCCGGCTGCCGGCCGGTTCCAGGGTGTCGGCGCCGGTTGGTTGACGGCGGTCCGATCCCCGATCGGCCGCAGTCGGCTCGGCCGAGCGCGCGTCAGCCCGAACCCGATCGATCGGGTTCCTGCGGTCCGCCGCGCGGGCCGGTTCCGGCTGGATCGGATCGGCCGTCGGCGTCCCGTCGGCAGCCGGGTGACGCCCGAGCGGACCGGCGGCCGGGTCGCTGACGATCAGGTACAGCGGGCGGCCCATCGCCATGTTGACGTTGACCCCGATGTACTCGGCGATCACCCCGAGCGAGAACAGGATGGCGCCGCTGCACACCAGGATCGTCGCCATCATCGACGGCCAGCCCTGTGGTGTGTGCAGGTCGGAGAACAGCCTGGCGATGATCAGGTACCCGGCGATGCCGAACCCACCGATCGCCGCGAGCACTCCGAGCAGGCTGACCAGCCGGAGGCCCCGGGTACCGCTGGAGATCACCATTCGCCAGAAGTGTGAGCCGAGCGAGCGGAAGGAGTACCCGGACGGGCGGCCGCCCTCCTCGCGCAGCGCGACCGGACAGGTTTCTGTCCGGCGGGCGACCCAGCTCATCGCCACATCAAGGTAGGCGCCGGCGCCGGCATAGGCCGCCACGCTGCGTCCGACCTCGCCGAGCACGAGCCGGTAACTGTGGAAGTCCTTGGCCGCCTTCGAGCCGGCCGACGCCGCGATCAGCTGCTTCGCCAGCCGCGAGGCGACGTTACGGACCGCGCCGTGCGGCGGCCTGTTCACCGGCCGGGCGTAGACCAGGTCCGCCTGGCGCGCCATCGCGACGTCCAACATCGAGCCGATCGCTGCCGGGTCGTGCTGGCCGTCCTCGTCCATGGTGACGATCCAGTCGCCGCCGCTGGATGCCATGCCGGCCAGCGTTGCCGGATGTTGGCCGAAGTTGCGGCTGAGCCACACCGCGCGGACGAACGCGTAACGCTCCGTCAGGTCGCGGATCACCGCCGCGGAGTTGTCCGGACCGTTGTCGTGGACCAGCAGGATCTCGCCCACCCTTGCCCGGTGGCCGCCGGAGGTGGTGAACTCGTCGACCAGCGGCGCGATCTGGGCGATCAGCCCGGGCAGCGTGTGCGCGCCCTGGTAGACCGGGATCACGACGGAGACCGCGTGCGGCGGCACCGGGATCGGTTCCGTCATCGGCCGAGCCTACCGAACGGCACCCCAGCGTCGACGCGCTGCCGATCCGCGCGCCGCCCATCGGCGCGTTCCTGATCCGCGCGCCGCGGGCCGGCGCTCGGCAGGTAGGACGCGCTCGCCGGACGGTGACGCAGCCACAGATAGACGGCGCGGCGTCCGACGGCCATCACGGTCGACCTGATGTCTCCAAGCCAACGGTCCCTGCGGGTCAGCAGCCCCGGATGGTCCAGGGCGACGGACCGGTGGAACTCGCGGGCGTGGGCGCCCTGTTGCCTGGCCAGGTCCACACTCCATTGCTCATCGCTGATCCGGAACGCGGCCAGCGTGCGCCGCAGCGCGATCATCGGGCCGTGCCGGAGCACCCCGGCGAAGGTGGCCTGGTCCAGCAGGTACGGGGAGCGGGCGTCCCAGCCTCCGGATTCGGCCAGCGTCCGCCGCCGGACGAGGATGCAGACCGGTTCGCCGAAGACGTTGGTGCCCGCACTGACCGTCCGGCGGATCGCCAGCTCGCCGGGCGTGATCCCGGACAGCCCCTGCAGGCCGCGGGCCCGAACGACCGGCGCCTCGTGCTCGTCCACGATGTCGCGCTGACAGGCGACGAGCACCGCCTGCGGGTGCTGGTCGAGGGCTGTCACCTGTTCGGCCAGCGCGTTCGGGTACAGCAGATCGTCGCCGCACACCAGTTTGAGCAGTTCGCCGGATGCCTGGTCGGTGACGGCGGTCCAGTTCGCCGGCGCCCCTCCGCCGGGCGGAAGCTGCATCAACCGGACCCGTGGTTCGTCGCGGTACTGCTGCAACCGGTCCCAGGTGCCGTCGGTCGACGAGTGGTCGGAGACGATCAGCTCGAAGTCGGTGAAGGTCTGGCCGAGGATCGACTCGATGGTCCGCTCGATGAACCGGGCGTTGTTGAACGAGGGAACCACGACCGAGACGCGCGGGGTCACGTCGCCTCCTCGCTCGTCCGCCGGAAGGAGAAGTCCCGGTGGCCGAAGAAGCTGATGAGTACGGTGCCGCCGGCGACGATCAGCTGCGATGCGAGCACCGGCAAGCCCGCGACCTCGACCAGCAACGGCAGGCAGGCGGCGTTGACCGCCAGCGCGCCCAGGTTGATCACCTCGAACCGCCGCAGATCGCGCCAGAGGTGGCCGCGAACCCGGAACACGAATCTGCGGTACAGGACGAACGCACACAGCACGGAGGCGACGTGCGCGCAGGCGAGCACCGTCATGTAGCCGAGACGCGCCTGCAACAGGGCCTGGAACACGATGAACCAGACGGCTCCCACCGCCGTATTGGTTGCGCCGACCAGCAAGAAGGCCACCCGTTGGTCGCGGACCAGCTTGAACAACGGGCCGAGCGAGCCGCGCATGCCGGCCGGCGGAACGGGTTCCGCCAATCGGATGTCATCGGCTGTCATCGCACGTCCTCGAGGCTCGGTGTCGATCGGCGGTGTCGATCGGCGGTGTCGATCGGCGGTGTTGATCGGCGGTGGTGGTCGGCGGTGGTGTCGAGCGGCGGTGTCGGCGGTGAGTTGATCGGTGGTTCTGGTCGGCGGTGCCGATCGGTGGTTCTGGTTGGCGGTGTCGGCGATACGGGTCGGGCGGTGCTGGTTGGCGGTTCCCATCGGTGGTTCCGAACAGTGGTCCCGAACAGTGGTCCCGAACAGTGGTCCCGAACAGTGGTCCCGAACAGTGGTCCCGATCGAAGCACCGTTCGTCGGGTCCGGGTGCAGCCTGCCGAGACCCCACGGTCTCGACTCTCTCACGGACGAACACTGCGTAGGGCACACTTGGACGCTCCCCCTCGTCCAGTATCGGGCAGCGAGCCCGCGCGGCCGCGGGAGATCCGGCCCTTGTGCACCGGTGTTGGTGCCCGCTGCCGGGGGTTTACCGTTCTGGCAGCCGCGCCTTCTGGGGAGCGCGACCGGGCGTGAGGGGACACCATGGCGACGGCCACCGAGCACATCCATGACGAGGTGCGAGAACTGATCCGGCGGCGCGGGCTGGATCCGGTGGCCGACAGACGGGCCGCCAGGCTGTTGATCGACGAAGTGGTGGCCCACTACGAGGAACGGGTACCCACCAGCACGCTTCCGCCGCTGCTGGATCCGGACACCGCCACCCGGTTCGTCTTCGATTCGCTGGCCGGCTTCGGACCGCTGCAGCGGTTCCTCGACGATCCGCAGGTCGAGGAGATCTGGGTGAACGAGCCGGGCCGGGTCTTCGTCGCCCGCGACGGCCGCTCCGAACTCACCACCACCGTGCTGGCGCCTGGCGAGGTCCGGGATCTGGTGGAGCGAATGCTCAAGCCGTCCGGGCGACGATTGGATCTCAGCTCCCCCTTCGTCGATGCCCTGCTGCCCGATGGCAGCCGGCTGCACGCCGTGATCCCAGACATCACCCGTGTACATCTGTCGCTGAACATCCGCAAGTTCGTGGTCGCCGCGAACGGGCTCGAGGACCTGGTGTCGCGGGAGACCATCACCCCGCATGCCGCCCGATTCCTGGAGGCCGCGGTGGTGGCCGGGCTGAACATCATCGTGGCCGGCGGTACCCAAGCCGGAAAGACCACTCTGCTGAACACACTGATCAATTCGATCCCGCCGCGGGAGCGGGTGATCACCTGCGAGGAAGTGTTCGAGCTGCGACCGAACCTGCCGGACGTGGTGGCGATGCAGACCCGGCAGCCGAACCTGGAGGGGCACGGGGAGATCCGGCTGCGACGACTGGTCAAAGAGGCGCTGCGGATGCGGCCCAGCCGGATGATCGTCGGCGAGGTCCGGCAGGAGGAGTCGCTGGACCTGCTGATCGCGCTGAACTCGGGACTTCCGGGTATGTGCTCGGTGCACGCCAACTCGGCCCGCGAGGCGGTGGTGAAGCTGTGCACCCTCCCGCTGCTGGCCGGGGAGAACGTCACCGCCGCGTTCGTGGTGCCGACCGTTGCCGCCTCGGTGGACCTGGTGGTGCAGATCGGCGTCGAACCCAGCGGCTCCCGCCGCATCCGGGAGATCGTCGCGTTGCCCGGACGGGTGGAGGGTGGCGTGGTGGAGACCGCCGACATCTTCACCTCCGTTGACGGCGTACTCGTCCGGGCGCAAGGCTTCCCGCCGCATCCCGACCGGTTCGCTCAGCACGGCATCGACCTGCCCGAATTGCTGGCCGACGGCCGGGACCTGGATAGCGGGTGGCGCCAGCCCTAATCGGGATGGCCGCCGACACCGGACCGCCTTCCGGGCACGATCTGGTTCGGCAACAGTAACGTTGTGCGGCAGTATGTTTCGGCGTGCGCGGTCGCCGCGCCCGCAGCAGGTGTCGCACCCGCAACGCTGCGCGGCAACATGTTCGGCTTGCGCGGTCGCTATCCACATGCCCGGCACGTGTCGCGACGACTGTCCGAACATGCACGCCGAACCGGACGCCGCCCCGACGTCCGCGCAGCGCGCGTTGGCATCGTCACCACCGCAGCGTGGATGACGCCACCCACCGGCAGTGAACGTCTGCGATCCGGTCGCCCGCTCACGGTGGGACCGATCGGTGCAAGCGGCAGCCTCCGCGCTGCGGCGCGGCGGGACGACACCGCCACGGTCGCGGCATGGACGTGGACACCGCCAGTCGACGACGATGGCCAGCTGCCGATGTCGGAGGTCCGCGCGCATGGCTATGCGGCAGTGATGGTTGATTGTCGTTGGTAGGAGCCGGGTTTTCGGTCCCACAGCACTTGCCCGTCGATGATGGCTGCGGCCAACTGGTCGCGGTGCACCACGGTGTGGTGCCGCCCGCACAACAGCGCCGCATTGCCGAGATCGGTGGGGCCGCCGTCGACCCAGTGCCGCAGATGATGCGCGTCGCACCAATGGCTCGGCGCGTCACAGCCCGGGAAGGTGCACTGTTTGTCCCGCAGCCACAGCGCCTTGACCTGACCGGCGGTGAACAACCGCTGGGTGCGGCCCACATCCAGCACCTCGCTGGGCCCGCCCAACACCACCGGGATGATCCCCGCATCACACGCCAACTTCCGGACGGTTTCCGGACCCAGCAGGGCGCCGGAATCCACCGACCCCAGGATGCAGCCGGCGCCGCTGGTGTTCTTGAGGTCCTGCAGGGTCATCGTCACGTACACCGCTGCCTTCGTCGCGGCCGGAACCAGGCCGCCGGCGG